>Ga0335081_10000389_pt1 | contig 79975 bp, 77 predicted proteins | sample Lox_Sample_35_FD_206713 | JGI IMG/M metagenome (GOLD analysis project Ga0335081, IMG submission 206713) | Soil microbial communities from Loxahatchee National Wildlife Refuge, Florida, United States - Lox_Sample_3.5 | ecosystem: Environmental > Terrestrial > Soil > Wetlands | place: USA... | reverse complement strand
TCAGCCGGCAGGAAGGCGCCTACTTGAGCGCGCAGCTGAAACCGCGCGACCAGAGATCCGGTGAGGAACTGCACCGGGATGATGCGGGGGTGGTCCATACCCACAATTCGCGCACTGAAAAAATTCAACGATTGATCGCGGGCCGGCGGGCTGGGAGCGTTGCGGTCCGCGCGGCGCAGTGACGATCATGGGCGCTGGCGATTGGCGAGCATTGCGCCGCGGATGGGCCAATCCGGCCATCGAGAGATGGCGTCTCACGCCAGTTTTCGCTTGGCACCCGACGTGCGCCAATGGGATGATGCGTGGTCTTGAATCGACCAACGGCGGCAGTGAGGGTCCATGGAATTCGGCATTCTGTTCACATCGCATCCGAACCCCGAAGCTGAGCCATACCCGCATCGCGACGTGCATGCGCGGGTGACGCGCCAGGCCGTGCGCGCCGACGAGCTCGGCTACGACTATGCCTGGGTGGCGGAACATCATTTCAGCAACGAATACGGCATCATGCCGGATGTTTTCGTCTACGCCGGCTACCTCGCTGCGCTGACCAAACGGATCAAGATCGGCACCGCCGTGGTGACGCTGCCGCTCGCCAATCCGCTGCGGGTGGCCGAGAACACGGCCTTTGTCGACATATTGAGCAACGGGCGATTCCAGCTCGGACTCGGCTCAGGTTATCGCAAATACGAATTCGACGGTTTCGGCGCGGATTTCGACGGCCGACGCGACGTGCAAGAGGAAGCGTTGCCGGTGCTGATGGATCTGTTCCACAAGAAGCGGGTCAATCACCAGGGCAAGAATTTCAAGCTCAAGGTCGACGGCGCCTATGAGCTGTTCCCGCATCCGCTGCAGCAGCCGCACCCGCCGATCTTTCTTGCCGGCGCTACCGAGCGTTCGATCGGCATTGCGGGACGGATGGGATTTGGCTTGTTCCTGTCAAGCTGGACGCCGATCGCGGAGCTGGCGCGACAAACGAAGGTGTATCGCGCCGCCCTTGAAGCGACGCCACCGGCGCTGCGCGGAAATGCGGCCCGCGGCCATGTCGACGTGGCGCGTTGGGTCTACGTGGCCGAAACGGACGCCAAGGCCAAGCGCGAAAGCGAAGCCGGTATTTTGAAAAGCCTGCACCATTTTTCCAGCGGGCACACGTCCGGCTATCTCGGCACAGTCTCGCAGGATGTCGGATCCAGTCCGCGCGACTACGAAGCGCTTTCGCGCGATATCATCCTGCATGGCTCGCCCGCGACCGTCGTGGAGAAGATCGAGACGTTGCGGACCACGGTCGGCGTGCAGTCCATCATGCTGCACTATCCACCTTGGTACGGCGCGGAGAAAGCGCTCGCGTCGCTCGAACTGTTCGCCGGTGAGGTGATCCCGAAATTCACGTCCGATACGCGGCTCAAAAAGCGCGCGTGAGGCGGGGATCATGCGGCCGATACCGCTCGGGGCCAAGGGCACATTCACATTGCGCGTCAAGCCGGAGCATCTGGCCAATCAATTCAAAGATTCGACGCTGCCGCCGGTCTTTGCGACGCCGATGATGATCCGGTCGATGGAAAATGCGGCGCTTAACGCGATCAAATCCTACCTCGATGAAGGCGAGAGCGCGGTTGGTACGACGATCGATATCCGGCATCTGGCTGCAACACCGGCCGGACACGACGTGCGGGCGGAGGCCGAAGTCATCGAGGTCAACGGCCGGCGGATCAAATTCAAGGTGAGCGCGCATGATGAGAGCGAGGAGATCGGCAACGGCACGCACGAGCGCATCGTCATCGACTTGCGCCGGTTCAATCAGAAACTGGCGGAAAAAGCCAAGCGCTAGCTGCGTTCCACCGGACGCTACGCGGCAGGCATCGCAGCCGGCCGGAATTTGATCGCCGTCGCGATCGTCAAGCCGGCGAAGATCACGAGCACAACCAGCTGGGTGATCGCGAAAGGCGGCTCCGACTGGGTCGGCGCCAGGGCCTGCAGGGCCAGCACCTTCATGAATGCCTGGACGACGGTTACGAAGGCGAGGAAATAGATGCTCAGCATCATGCAGACCGCATAGAGCCAACGCCAGGCGCCGGCGTAGTGAAAGACATAACGCGCGATGATGGCGACGGCCATCAGTACAAGCGAGAGCAAGCCGACCCCGTGCGAGGGCATGAATTTCGTGAACGGAAAGAAAAATCCCGTCACATCGGTTGCCACCGAGCTTGCCAGATAGACGGACGTCAGTCCGGCTGCGCTTTCGCCCTGGAGCAGGGCCGGGATCAACATCAGTCCCGCTATCAGTGCGATCAGGCTCAATAGGACGTGGAACCAGGTGAATGCGGAAAAATCCAATATCATGGGGACCTCCTCAAACTGCGTAACCTTCAGCTTCCCGGACTGCCGTGCACCGGTATCTGTCGAACTACACCGCGCGTGGAGGGATTTTCTCGTTTGGCGCCGGTGCTCACGCAGGCAAGTGCAGCATGCCGTAACGATCATGTCGAGGCTCGTCAATCCGCAAAATTTGGGTTGAAAACGAATTGAAGGATTGCGTTGCGCGTGCCATTTTTACGGGCATGTCGGTGGTCCAATTCCATTGCCCCCACTGCGGCGCCCTGTACGAAAGGGCCGATACCAAAGTCGTATCCCCAGGCGATGGCAGCGTTGCGTGCGTGGTGTGCCGGAACACCATGCACCGATGGACCGACGCGCCCGCGCCGGTGTTCAAGCTGATCAAGCGTCCGGAGAGCGACACGCAATAGAGTCCGTACCGCTCGCTCCGCCGGCGGCGCCGGCGCGGGCTTGTCCGAGATATATAACTCTGGGTAGTCTTGCGGTCGGGGCCGCCAACAGTAGCGCGGAACGGCGCGAGAAATCGTTGCGAGGAGGGTTACGATGAGGTCATTCATTCTGGTTTGTGCGGTTCTATTGGGGTTTGCCGCAACTGTGCAACCGGCCGCAGCGGCCGAAGTTCGCGTGTATGTGCGCCACGAGGTCAACGACTATGCGGCGTGGCGCAAAGTCTACAACGAATTCAATGCCACGCGACGCAAGCTTGGCGTGATCAATCAGGCGGTTTATCGGACCGTCGATAACGGCAACGACATCACGGTCATCCACGACTTCAAATCGATCGAGCAGGCGAAGGCCTTTGTGGCATCTCCCGATTTGAAGGCCGCGATGGATAAAGCCGGCGTGAAGGGCACCCCGCAAATCTGGTTCACCACCAGAGCCACCCGCTAGGGAGGCGTGTGCCATCATCTTGGCCGCGTGCGGTGATCGGCCGAACGGTCGATGACTGCAGGTCGATCAGGGGGCGTCTCGCGGCGCCGCTACTTGAGCGAGATTTGCATCCCGCTCAAATCAAGTTGAATTTCCAATCCGACTTGGCGGCCCCTGAGCACAAGCACCACGCCCTTCGTGTTTTTCAACTTCGCGGTTTTCTTGCCGCCGACGACGGCATAACCCGCTTCTGCCGCGCCATAGGTTCCCGCGATGTCGGACACGTTGTTCAGGTTCTGGACCGTACCGGCAAGCTCGGCTTTCGAGGCGCCAAAGGTGGCACCCAAACTGACGCCGCCGATGTTCAACGGGTAACGTTTCCCTTGATAGACCAGCGTGCCACTGCCGCCCGAAGCCCCAACGATGAAGCCCGCGCTGACGAAGGTGATGTAGATTTCCGGCGGCTTCTGGTCGGCCTGGGCATGTGACGAGGTGCTCGCCGGCAACAGCGCGACCATCAAGGTCGCGACATAGAGAACAACTGCAGAAACGCGCGACATATGTCCCTCCCGTCTCTCCCGGTTCTCGGCGACGAAAGCATTCCATGGCCGGCGCAGCCTCGCAAGCCGGTGGAAGTAACAATTTGCTAACCATATCCGGCGCCGACCGTAATGGATTGAAACAATTTTCCAATTGTCTCTCGCTAGACCTGAATCCTGCTGGCATCGGCGGATCGGCCTGATTCGCGACGAAGGCATGTGATGGCGTATGTCGATTTCCAAGGCTGTCGACAAAGCAGTTGACTCGTCGCCGGACAACTCTCAGGCGCTTGCCGAAACCGCGCAGGCGAACCTCGCCCTACTTGGCGCGCTCCTGAGCATCGAGGACGACAGCAATTCATTCGCGGAACTGTTCGCAGCGCTGAACGCCGTGTTCGCATGCGACCAAGCCATGGTTCTGGACAGCCAGGGCGAGGAATTGGAATGCGTGGCATCGGAGCCGGGCGAATTGAGCCGCCGCCGCTGGCCCAAGGATGCGTTCCAGGACGTTCTCAACGGCCGAATTCTGACCGGTGGGGCCGGCACGCAAGTCCAAGATTTTCAGCTCGCGTTGTCAAACATGTTCTCGCCCCTGCAGCCGGCGCTTTGTCTGCCGATCGGGCTGTACGGCCGACCGGCTGTTCTGGTCATGTTACGTGCGCTCGGCAAAGGGAATTTTGCCGGGGGCGCCGTCGTGATCGCGCGGCAGTGCGCGGTGGTCGCATTGGCGGCGCTGGCGGCACGCAACAGCGGAAAGCTCGATGCTGAGATCGATCGCCTGAATCAATTCGTCACGCAAGTGCGGCAGGACGAACAGGAGGCGCAGAACAGCAATGAACTGCTGCAGGACATATTCGATCATCTTCCGATCGGGGTAACGGTGCAGGACAGCGATGGGCGCTTCATCCTGGTCAATTCGACCGCCGCCATCAATTTGGCAACGCCGAAGAACGTGCTGATGGGCGCATCGCCGGCTGATTTCCTGCCGCCGGCGGAAGCGGCGCAACGACGCCAATGGGAAATCGATCTGATCCTTTCGGGCAAGTCGGTCAATACGGAAGAGACAATCAAGGACGGCAATAGCGAGCGCACTTGGCTGACGTCGCATAAGCCGCTGCAGACTTTCGACCAGAAACTGTTGCTCTCGAGCTCGCTCGATATTTCGGAACGCAAGCGTTTCGAGCGCGAGCTAGCGCGGCTGGCGCATTTCGACGACCTGACCGGCCTGCCGAACGGCCTCCTGTTCCAAAAGCGGGTCGAGCAGGTCGTGCAGCGCAACGAGACTATTTCCCGCTTTGCCGTGGCGTTCATCGACATCGATAATTTCAAGCATATCAACGACTATTACAGCCACGCGGTCGGCGACGCGCTGCTGGTGCAGATCACGCAGCGCATAAAAAAGAGGCTTCGCGACAGCGACATGCTGGCGCGCATCAGCGGCGACGAATTCATGCTGTTGATCAATCCTGAGAATGATGAAGATCAGCTTCGCGCCCTTGTCGACACTGTCCTGCGCGATCTCAAGCAGCCGTTTCATATCCAGGCGTTCGAGATCTTCACATCGGCCTGCATCGGGGTGAGCGTCTATCCCGAACACGGCACGAGCTACGACGTTCTGCGCCGTAATGCCGGCAGTGCGCTGTACCGGGCCAAACATTCGTCACGCGGCAGCGTGGTTTACTTCGACGCCAACATGGGATTGGCGAACACCGCGCGGATGGAGATCGAGCAACGTCTGCGCTTGGCGATCCGCGATCAGCGTTTCTGTTGCGCCTTTCAGCCGAAGGTGGACATCCAGACCCAGGACATCATCGGATTTGAAACGCTGGTGCGCTGGCGCGACGATGATGGAGACATTCATCCTCCCGGAGACTTCATCGGGCTCGCCATCGAGCTAGGTTTGATCGACCCGGTAACGAATTTCGTGCTCGCCGAGGCGATTCACTCGATCGAGCGGCTGGATGAGGCGTTCGGCGCCAGCACCACTATCAGCATCAACGTTGCGGCGAAGCAGGCCGGCGACCTGCATTTCATGCTTCCGTTCATGGAATCATTGCGTTCCAGCGGCTATGCCGACCGCATCATGCTCGAGCTCACCGAGGATGCCTTCGCCGCAAAGGGCATTTTTCAGACGCAGGTACTGCCGGTGCTTCGCCAAATCGGGGTTCGCGTCTCGATCGACGATTTCGGCACCGGCTATTCGTCGTTGTCGGCGCTGGCGGATATCACGGCGGACGAGGTCAAGGTGGACCGGTCGTTCATCACCGACATCCAGAAGCGGCCGCGTAATCAGAGCGTCTTGCGGGCAATCGAGTCGATCGCGCAGGCGCTCGGAATGAGCATCATCGCAGAAGGCGTGGAAACCTTGGAGGAGCTGACGTATCTACGCACCGCCTCGCGCATCCGCTACGCGCAAGGCTTCTATTTTTCCAAGCCGCTCTACCTTGATGAGGTCACCAGCACGCGCAACGGGCAAGTCAGCGGCCGCAGCATGGAACCGGCGCGCGAAAGCCTTGAGGGGCGCGAGAGCGATACCTACCGCGCGCTCCGCAAAATACGAGCTCGGCAGATCTGATCAATCAACGATCAATTATTTGCGATCTTAGCGCGTCAACGTTCCGGACGCGGGGTTGCGCAACGGCGCATAAGGCTCGGGCCGATCACCGAGCGGCTTTCGCAACAGGCCAAGGCGATTGGCATCCGGCGGCTGCGGTTGTCCCGCGGCAGGGCCCGGCTGGAGCGGGGGTGCCGCGGATCCGGGCAACGGCTTGACGGCCGGTGGCGTCTCTTCGGCAAGTTTGCGTTGGCTGAGCGTGGCGCCGCGCCAGCGCTCAACGACTGATGCAATGAAGTTCAGGTCTTGGCCGTCCGCTCGAAGATCGGAATTATCGGCGAGCGCCTCGCTTCTGGGCAGACGTTCGGACGACAACTCGGCAAACGTTAACCTGGTCGGCAAAGGAACGCCGACGCCGAAGGCCAAAGCCTCGCGCGTGCCGAGCGATGGTACGAAGTTGAACAGATTGGCGGCGGCATCGGAAATCGCCGATCGCAGCAGCCCCTGGTCGCGGTCGTTGGACATGCGCATGGCGAACAGCGTGCTGCACTGAGAAATGATGGTGGCATCGAGCTCGGCCGGGCGCTGGGTGACCAGCCCGAGGAAGACACCGTATTTTCGCCCTTCCTTTGCAATCCGGGAAATTGCCCGTCGGGTCGGCGCGAAGCCGACGGAACGGTCGGTCGATGCGTAACGGTGAGCTTCCTCGCAGATGAACAGCAATGGCGCGGCCCCGTCGCTCCACAAGCCAAAGTCAAATGCCATGCGGCAAAGCACCGAGACCACCGCATCGACCACCTCGGCGGGGAAACCGGCCAACTGCATGATCGTCATCGGCTTGCCGGCAACCGGCAGCCGGAACAACTGACTGATGGCTTCGGCCATCGTGTCGCCGCCGACATTGGCGTTGTCGAACATGAAGCCATAACGGGGATCATTGCTGACGGAATCGATGCGCGTCATGAGCTTGTGATAGTTCATGCGCGAGGAGCGGTTTTCGAGCTTGCCCATCCGCTCGTCGATCAGGGAGATCAAATCCGCCAGACGGTAAGGCACGGGCGTGTCGACGGTGTAGCCGATGCTCTTTGTGTCGATCTTCTTGATCGCCGGCCGGTCCGCCGTGGGGCGGTACTGCGTGTAGTTCGCCTTTGCGACTGGAATGACTTCGGCGAGAATTTCGATTTCCTCCTCGACGCCCAGGCGGCCGGCAAAGAAGACGTCGACGATCTCTTCGAAATTGAAAAGCCAGAATGGCAGCTTCAGATTATTGGGATTGACCACATAAGAAAGATCGCCGAAGCAGCGGCCGTATTCATTGTGGGCATCAAGCATGAAAATGCGCAGATCCTTTCGAGTCTCCAGGATCTGCTGCAAAATGAGCGCGACCGCGCTCGATTTGCCGACGCCCGTCGTGCCGAGTACGGCGAAGTGCTTGCTCAGCATTTCGTCGATATCGATACAGGGGCTGATGGTGTTGTCCTGATACAAATGCCCGATCTTGATCGTCTTATGACTCGACCCGTCGAAGACAATGCGCAATTCCTGGCTGGTGAGCGGAGTGACCGGGTCGCCAATGGTCGGATAATCGGAAACGCCGCGGTGAAAGCGTATGCCGTCAGCACCGCGCTGGCTGATCTCGCCCATGAGATCGACCCGAGCGACCGCCGCGCTGCCTTGCTCCTGGAGTGTCGACGATGTTTGTATGGAGACCTCGGTAATCATGCCGACAATGAGGGCCCTGCGCGTTTGGATTTTCACAAATTTGCCGACCGTAATGTTGTCGCGGTGGGAATCAGCGAGAGCTTCGCGGAAGATGCCGACCATCGCCTGGGAGCCACTCACGGAGTGGACGTGGCCAAGCGGCTTGCTGGCTGCAAGCGGGTTGGCTTGATCGAGAGTCGCACTGGTCTCCAGCATCGGCGCCGTCTCGTTTGGACAGAATTGGCGCCGATATGTATCGATGAGCGATCTAAATTCAGTTAAGCCGCGACCGGCCGACGGCAGTCGAAGCCCCCCAATTCGCAGGGCTAAATTTGGTTTACAGCAGGTTAAATACACAATTCAGGCGAGCGTCCGCGCTCCTGCTACCGTAGATTGGAGACGATCGTTTTAGTGTTCTCAATCACGGCCGGTCGGCCGCGCCGCAGAAATTGATTTTTGGTCGCCGCGGTCGGCAAGGCAAGCTACTTCGCGGCGGCGTAATGCGCGAGCGCTGCCAGATCGGCGTCGGCCAATCCTGCGACCGCGCCGCTCATGAGGGTATCGGCGCTCTCGCGCTTGCTGTCGCGAATTTGCTGGAGCGCCTCGATCATGTAATCCACACGCTGCTTTGCAATGCGCGGCACTTGCTCATCGCCCGCAAAGTTTGGTTTGTGGCAGGAGACGCATTTTTTCTGCGCAACGATCTCGGCGCCGCGCTTGATCAGCGCAGGATCGATCGACTCATTGCTCGCCTTGGGCGGAAGTTTCGCGTAATGCGTCGCCAGTGCATCCAGGTCGCTGTCTTTCAAATCCTTCACGAACGGCGCCATCGCCGCGACCTTGCGCACGCCCTCGCGCATCAGGAACAGCTGATTGAGGATGAAGAAAGCCGGCTGGCCTGCCAGCGACGGAATTTTCGGCAAGGGCGAATTGCCGTCCGCGCCGTGGCAGCCGGCGCATTGCGCGATGCGCTCCGCAAGAGTCGGGTTCTGACCAAGAACCGGACCGCCAGTAAAAACGGCAGCCGCCAATCCAAGAACCAGCGGCCGCCATCGGTTACGCGTGACGCTCATGGCGCCGTGGCTTAGTTGCTTGCGGTCTTCGCGCCATAGGTGATGCGGTAGATCGCGCCGCCTGTTTCGTCGGACACGAGCAACGACCCGTCGGCCAACGGCAGCACGTATGTCGGACGGCCGAAAAACGAATTGGTCTTCTCGTCCAGGAGCCCGGTCAGGAACGGCTCGATCCTGGCTCTTCCACCCGAGATACGCGCCACAACCACGTCATAACCGAACTTCTTTTCGCGGTTCCACGAACCATGCCGGGCGATGAAGGCGACGTTTTGATACGAAGCCGGGAACATCTTGCCGGTGTAGAACTTGATGCCGAGCGCGGCCGCATGGGGCCCGAGCAATGCGGCGGGCAGGATCACGCCGGCGCACGGATTCGGCCGTTTGACATCCGGATCGGGAATTCCCTGCGCATGGCAATAGGGGAAGCCGTAGAAGGCGCCTTCCTCTCCCTTGGCGATGCGATTGAGTTCATCCTCCGGACCGGCGTTGCCCGCCCAGTCGCGGCCGTTGTCGGTGAACCAAAGTTCCTTCGTGACCGGATGCCAATCGAAGCCGACGGTATTTCGGATTCCACGTGCGACGATTTCCATGCCGGTGCCGTCTGCGTTGTACCGGCGGATCTGGCCATGGATGCCGGGATTGACCTCGCAGATGTTGCAGTTCGAGCCGATCTGCACGTACATCTTTCCATCCGGTCCGAAGGCAACGTACTTCCAATTATGGTGGATCGTGTCGGGCAGATTGTATGCGGCCGTCAGCTCGACCGGAGTGCCGGGGTTGTCGAGCTTGTCCTCGATGTTGTCGTAACGAAACACCTTGTTGATGGCGAACACGTAGAGTGAACCATTCTTGAAGGCGAGGCCGTTGGGCTGGGTGAGGCCTTGCAGGAGAACCTTCACCTCGCGCTTGCCGTTCTTGTCCGTGATCGCATAGACGCGGCCGATCAGCCGGGTGCCCATGAACATCGTGCCCTTGTCGCCCAGCACCATCGTGCGTCCGCCGGGATGTCCGTACGACCAGACTTCGGCCTTGAAACCGGGCGGCAGCTTGATCTTGTCGAGCGGAAGTTTCTCGACTGGTGTTACGGTCGGCGGCGTCGGATGCGGCTTGAGGCTTTCGTCCTGCTTGCTGGCGGCCGGATTCGATTTGTCCAATGGACTAAATCCCGGCGGCGATTGTGCAACGCCCGGGAGCGTCAATGCTGTCAGAAACGCGATAGTCGCTGCGGTCGCTAAGCTGCGCCGATATGCCAATAAGCTGGACATGATTTCCTCCCCTTGTCCGTTGGCTCTCATCCGGCATCGACAGCCGAGTCAAAATCTGACGCGCCGATCGCTGCCGGAATTATTGTTCTTGGCTTGTAGTCTGGGATATTTCGCCCCATGCGTGCAATCGGAATCCGACCGTAGTGGGTATGGGCGTAGGGCGGCGGCTAGGCTTTTGCACATTGTGGCGCGGCGGCTGACTTTAGGATACGACTGGAGCGGAAAATTTCTCCAGATTATCGGAGGGGGGCACGATGAACCCGCGCAGGTCTTGGCAACATTTGTCATGCATGGCCGCGGTGGTAGCGCTGACGAGCCTTTCTGCGCAGGCGCAGGATTATCCCACCAAGCCGGTCACGTTCATCACGCCGGCTGCGGCAGGCAACAGCCCGGACGTGGTGACCCGTGTCGTCGCCGATCAGCTCACGCAAATCTGGAAACAGCAGATCGTGGTGCTCAATCGTCCAGGTGCCGGCGGGTTGATCGCCGCACAGGCGGCGGCCGGTGTCGAGAAGGACGGCTATACGCTTTACATGACGCAGGCATCGACCTGGACCGTCCTGCCGATCCAGCAGGAAGGCAAAATGCCGCTCGACTTGCAGAAGGCGTTCACGCCCATTGCCATGGTCGGCGAGCAGCCGATCGCGGTCGTGGTCAACAAGGACGTTGCCGCGAAGAGCGTTGCCGAGTTGATCGCGCTCATCAACAAGACTCAGGGCGGAATGCTGTTCGGCGCGACAAACCGCGGCGGGCAGGCGCATCTGACGGGTGAACTGTTCCGCGACCGGACGAAGACGAACCTCTCCTTCGTGCACGCCGCGGCCGGGACGGCGACCCTCAACGACGTGATCGCGGGGCGCATCCCCATCATGTTCGAAGGACTCGCCGGGCTACAGCCTGGCATTCAAAGCGGGGGCGTACGACTGCTGGGCGTGGCGGCAGTGAAGCGTCTGCCGAACCTGCCGAACCTGCCAACGATCAACGAAACCGTGCCCGGCGTCGTATCGAGCGGCTGGATCGTGCTGATGGCGCCCACGGGCGTGCCGGATGCCATCATTCAAAAGATCAATGCTGATTTGCGCAAGGTCGTAGCAATTCCGGAAGTGGTCGAACGTTTCCACGTGCTCGGGACCTACTCGCGCGACTATACGCCGGCCCAGACCGCAGAGTTCATGCGCAGCGAAGAAAAGCTCTGGTGGCCGATTGTACGGCACATCAACGCCCAACAGGCGCCGGCGAAATAGCGTCTAACCGAGCAGGGCCGGCAATTCGGCAAGCGATTTGATTTCGCGGTCCGGCTTTCCCGGAAGCCGTTCGTGCCGCTGGCCATAGCGATTGCACCAGACGACTTGCATGCCGAATGCGGAGGCCCCGTAAGCATCCCAGGCGTTCGATGATTGAAATGAAATCGCGGACGGAGCGGTGCGCAGGCGGTCGACCGCCAGCTGATAGACCTTCGGGTGCGGCTTGTAGACGCCGGCGTCCTCGACCGACAGAACCGCGTCGAAGAATTTTTCGAGCTTGGCGCCCTTCACCAGCGCGTCGAGCATTTTGGGCGAGCCGTTGGAGAGAATGGCAAGCTTCAATCCTGTTTTACGGAGCTCGTCGAGCACGGCCGGCACTTCGGGGAACGGCGCCAAAGTCAAGTACAGCTGCATCAGGCGTTCGCGCAGTTTCGGGTTTTCAATGCCCATGGTCTCCATGGTGAAGTCGAGCGCGTCGCCGGTGACCTGCCAAAAATCCGCATGCCGGCCCTGGACCGCACGCAACCAGGTGTATTGCAGCTGCTTATCGCGCCAGAGCGAGGTCAGTCGATCGATGCCATCGCCCAAAACGTCGCGGCAGGCTCGCGCGGCGGAGGAAAAGTCGAACAACGTGCCGTAGGCGTCGAAGACGCATGCTTTTACGCCGCTCAATGGATTGGCCATGGACATTCCTTGCTGGACCGTTGTGGATGCTACTTAAGTTTGGTGGTCTGCGATTAAGCTCGGCCTCACCGTGGGTCCCGCCGAGCCTTGACCGGACGGGGCCGGTGATTTCTTATCGAATTTAGGCCTGCTGCCATGGCGGCGGGAAGGGCGCGGGGGCCGCGTGCGGGAATGCGCGGTAAAAACGGGAGAAAACGCCGTGGCGAGTGAAAACACGCCTGCGGATACGTTTCCCAAGCTGTTGGTCCGCAACGCTCGCATTTTCGCCGAGCGGCCGGCGCTGCGTCACAAGGACCTCGGCATTTGGCAGACCTGGACCTGGGCGCAAGTGCTCGAGGCGGTGCGCGCGTATGCGGTCGGGCTCAGTCGACTCGGTGTCAGGCGCGGCGACACGATCGCCATTGTTGGTGCGAATCGGCCGAAGCTTTATTGGTCGGTGATGGCGGCGCAGATGCTCGGTGCTGTTCCGGTGCCGGTGTACGCGGACGCCGTGGCCGACGAGCTGGCCAACGTGCTTGTCCATGCCGAGGTGAAGTTCGCGGCCGTCGAGGATCAGGAGCAAGTCGACAAGATTCTATCGGTTGCCGATCGGCTTCCGAAACTTGAGCGCATGTTCTATGACCAGAAAAAGGGCCTGCGCGACTACGACCACAGCAAACTGCACTGTATCGACGACGTGATCGCAGACGGCCGCAACGCGCTCGCGCTGGATGCGAAGGTCGGCGCGTGGATCGACGGCGAAATTGCGGCCGGCAAGGGATCGGACACGTCGATCATCCTCTATACCTCGGGCACCACGGGCCAGTCCAAGGGCGTCGTGCTCTCGGCGCAGGGTTGCATCGATGCGGGCTCGGACACGGTCGCCTTCGACCGGCTGAACGAACATGACGAGGCGCTGGCCTATTTGCCGCTGGCTTGGGTCGGCGACCATTATCTCAACTATGTCCAGGGATTGATCGCAGGCTTCTGCATAGCGTGTCCGGAAAGCACCGACACGGCCATGCAGGACCTGCGCGAGATCGGGCCGAGCTTCTATTTCGCGCCGCCGCGGACATTCGAACAGATGCTCACGCGCGTCATGATCCGCATGGAGGACGCCGGTTTCTTCAAGCGGCATCTGTTTCACTTCTTTATCGACGTCGCGCGCCGCTACGGCGAGAAGATCCTCAACGGCCAGCCGGTGCCGCTGCATGGCCGCCTGGTCTATGCGATCGGAAAGGTGCTGGTTTATGGCCCGCTCAAGAACGTACTTGGCCTCTCGCGCGTGCGTGTGGCCTATACGGCGGGCGAGGCGATCGGGCCCGATCTGTTTTCGTTTTATCGCTCGCTTGGGATGAATCTGAAACAGCTCTACGGCCAGACCGAAGCGTTCCTGTACGTGACCGCGCAGCCGGATGGTCAAATCTACGCCGACACGGTCGGCGCCAAACTGCCGAACGTCGACATCCGCATCGCCGACAACGGTGAAGTGCAGTTCAAGTCGCCCGGCATGTTCGTCAGCTATTTCAAGGATGAGGCCAAGACGAAGGAAGCGATGACCGCGGACGGCTACGTCAAAACCGGTGATGCGGGCTTTTTCGATGAAAAAACCGGACATCTGAAAATCATCGACCGGGCGAAGGACGTGGGCAGGCTCAAGGACGGTACGCTGTTCCCGCCGAAATACATCGAGAACAAGCTCAAGTTCCATCCGAACATCCGCGAGGCGGTGGCGTACGGCGATGGCCGCGATTTCGTCGCGGCCATGATCAACATCGATCTCGCCGCGGTCGGCGCCTGGGCGGAACGACACAACGTGGTCTATGGCTCCTACCAGGAGCTTGCCGGCCATCCGCTGGTTTATGACTTGATAGCGCGCGACATCGATGAAACGAATCGCTCGTTGCTCGATGAAAAAGTCATGGCCGGCGCGCAAATCAAACGCTTTCTGATCCTCCCCAAGGAGCTCGACGCCGACGACGGTGAACTGACGCGGACGCAAAAAGTGCGGCGCCGATTTATTGCCGAGCGCTATGCGCCGTTCATCAAGGCGCTTTATGACGGCTCGCGCGAGGCCGATATCGCAACGGAGGTGACGTTCGAGGATGGCCGTAAGGGCGTGCTGTCCGCGCGCGTTAAAATCAGGGATGTGGCGACCACTCCCGTTGCGCGCGACCTGGAGAAAGCGGCATGAGGGCGCCGGCCGACAGCGCCGCCGTCGCGGGAGAGGTGTTGTTGTCGGTGCAAAATGTGTCGCTTTCCTTCGGCGGCGTGAAGGCGATTCAGAACGTCTCATTCGACATCCGCAAAAGCGAGGTGCGCGCGATTATCGGGCCCAATGGCGCCGGCAAGACCTCGATGCTCAATGTCATCAACGGATTCTACCAGCCGCAATCCGGGAGCATTACGTTCAAGGGTGTCGCGCGTTCCAACATGCGGCCGTACGACGCGGCACATGGCGGTATTGCCCGAACGTTCCAGAACGTTGCGCTGTTTCGCGGCATGAGTGCGCTCGACAACATCATGGCGGGCCGCACGCTGAAAATGCGGCGCGGCTTTTTCTGGCAATTGGTGCGTTTCGGACCCGCGGTCGCCGAGGAAGTCGAGCACCGGTTGAAAGTCGAAGAGATCATCGATTTTCTCGAAATCCCGGCGATCCGCAAAGTTCCGGTCGGGCGGTTGCCGTATGGCTTGCAGAAACGGGTCGAGCTCGGGCGGGCGCTGGCGATGGAGCCGGATCTGTTGCTGCTCGACGAGCCGATGGCCGGGATGAATCTCGAGGAAAAGGAGGACATGTCGCGCTTCATCGTCGATGTGAATGAGCACTACGGCACGACCATTGCGCTGATCGAGCACGACATGGGCGTGGTGATGGATTTGTCCGATCGTGTCGTCGTGCTCGATCACGGCGCCAAGATCGCCGACGCCACGCCGCAGGAAGTCAAACGCGACCAGAGCGTCATCGACGCCTATCTCGGGGTCGCGCATTGAGCGACGGCGATTGAGGGATTTGCGATGGATTTGCTCTACAGGATTTTTATCGATCCGTTCGTGCAAATGGGGGCGGCGCCGGATTTGCTGGTGCAGGCGCTGTGGGAAGGATTCGTCGCGGGCGTGCTCTATTCGCTGATTGCCCTTGGGTTCGTACTGATTTTCAAGGCCTCAGGGGTGTTCAATTTTGCGCAAGGGATCATGGTGGTGTTCGCGGCGCTCACCCTGGTCGGCCTTTACGAGCATGGGGTGCCGGCATTTCTCGCGCTCGCGCTCACCATTCTGGTGATGCTCTTGCTCGCGTTTGCGGTGGAGCGCGTGGTTTTGCGGCCGCTCGTCAACCAGGCCGAGATCATCCTGTTCATGGCGACGTTCGGGCTCACGTATTTTCTGATCGGCCTGGGTGAATTGATTTTCGGCGGCGATCCAAAGGTGATGATCTCGCAGCAGCTTCTGTTGCCGAGCGGTTCCTACAATATCCGGATGCTCGGCGGTTTCGTGCAGCTGCAGAAGATCGATGTGGCGGCTGCCATCATCGCGTTGCTGATGGTGACGACGCTTGCGATCTTCTTCCAGAAGACCCGGATCGGGCGGGCGTTGCGCGCGGTCGCGGACAGTCACCGCGCGGCGTTGTCGGTCGGCATCTCGCTCGAGCAAATCTGGGTGACGGTCTGGTTCGCGTCCGGCATCGTTGCGCTGGCGACCGGCATCATGTGGGGCGCGCGCTCGAATGTCTCGTTCGCGCTCGACATCATCGCGCTCAAGGCCCTGCCGGTCCTCATCCTCGGCGGCTTGACCTCAATTCCCGGCGCCATCATCGGCGGCGTGATCATCGGGATGGGCGAGAAGCTCGGCGAATTCTATTGGGGGCCGCTGTTCGGCAGCGGCATCGAGTCCTGGTTCGCCTACGTCATCGCACTGGTTTTTTTGCTGTTCCGGCCGCAGGGCCTGTTCGGCGAAAAGATCATCGAGCGGGTTTGAGGGCGCGCCATGCTCTATCGCGAGGCCGGCCAGTTCAAGACCAGTTATGCGGCGGACCAGGCGCTGTTCCCCATCCTGCAGGATCGCGTCGGGATGCTGCTGATTCTTGCAGCGGCGTATGTCGTGGTGCCGCTTGCCGCGTCGAACTTCATGATCGATTCGATCATCGCGCCGGTGCTGATCTTTGCGTTGGCGGCGATCGGGCTCAATTTGCTGACCGGGTATACCGGTTTGCTTTCACTCGGCACCGGCGGCTTCATGGGCGTCGGTGCATTCGCGTGTTACAAGCTCGCGACGTTCTTCCCGGGCATCAATATCGTTGTTCATATTCTGCTTGCGGGATTCTTTTCTGCCGCGGTTGGAACGCTGTTCGGGTTGCCGTCGCTGCGCATCAAAGGTTTCTATCTCGCCGTTGCGACGCTGGCGGCGCAGTTTTTCCTGTCCTGGTGCTTCATCCGCATTCCATGGCTCTACAATTACAACGTCTCCGCATCGATCGAAGTGCCGACGCGGACGCTGTTCGATATTCCGGTCACAGGGCCGAACGCCACGCCGGTGACGCGCTATCTCATCGTGCTCACCATCGTTTCGGCGATGACCTGGGTGGCGTCCAATCTGATCCGCGGACGCATCGGCCGGACCTGGATGGCGGTGCGCGACATGGACATCGCGGCCGAGCTGATCGGCATCAAACTCCTGCGCACCAAGCTGCTCGCTTTCGCGGTGTCGTCGTTCTATTGCGGCGTTGCCGGTGCGATGATGGTGTTTCTCTGGCTCGGCAACGCGGAGTCGGAAAGCTTCAGCATCAATCAATCCTTCCTGGTTCTGTTCATGGTGATCATCGGAGGATTGGGCAGCTTGCTCGGCTCATTCTTTGGCGCAGCCCTGATTTGGGGCTTGCCGATCGTCTTGCGATACGCGCCCAATATGTTCGGCTTGTCGATCACGACCGCGACGGCGGAGCACATCACGTTCATGACGCTCGGGGCGCTCATCATCTTTTTCTTGATCGTCGAGCCGAACGGACTGGCCCGGTTGTGGCAGATCGGAAAGCAGAAGTTAAGGGTGTGGCCATTCCCGTATTAAAGGTGCAAACTGTGACACAAATTCCCAACCGGCGACTCGCCGGGCAGGGGTACCCTCCGGATCGGGAGGGGTGCAAAGCCGGCCGAAGAGAAGAAATGCCGGCACACATGGAGAAACGCTATGCGCTTGAAACACATTGTTCTCGGTGCGGCCGTTGCGAGCCTGGTGGGCTTATCCTTTCTGGCTTCCAAGGCCGAGGCACAAGAGGGAACGTACATTCCGCTCTTCACCTACCGCACCGGCCCATTCTCGAACTCGGGAATACCGATCGCTAATGGGCTGCACGACTATTTTGCGTTGCTCAATGCTCGCGACGGCGGCATCGGCGGCAGCAAGCTCATCGTCGAAGAATGCGAAACAGGCTACAAGAACGAGAAGGGCGTCGAATGCTACGAGGCGCTCAAGGCCAAGAAGCCGTCAGTCATCACGCCGTATTCGACCGGCATTACGCTGGCGCTGATTCCAAAAGCCGCGGTCGATCACATTCCGGTGCTGTCGATGGCCTATGGCCTGTCGGCCTCGGCGGTGGGCAAGGACTTCCCCTGGGTGTTCAACCCGCCGTCCACCTATTGGGACGGCCTCTCCATCATCTTCCGCTACATCGACGGCAAGGAGGGCGGACTGGACAAGCTCAAGGGCAAGACCATCGGCTTCATCTTCTTCGACGGCGGCTACGGCCGCGAGCCGCTGCCGCTGCTGAATCAGTTCGCCAAGGACTACGGCTTTACGGTGAAGGAATATCCGGTGCCGCCGGCGGAAATGCAGAATCAATCGGGCCTGTGGCTCAATGTTCGTCGCGACAAGCCCGACTACATGATCATGTGGGGCTGGGGCGCGATGAATCCGACCGCAGTCCAGGAGGCCGCGAAAACCAATTATCCGATGGATCACTTCATCGGCATCTGGTGGTCGGGCAGCGAGGATGATGCGCGTCCGGCAGGTGCGGGCGGCAAGGGTTATCTGTCGCTGAATTTCAACAGCGTCGGCGCGAACTACCCGGCGATCCAAGAGATCGTGAAACTCGTGATCGAGAAGGGCAACAGCCAGACGCCGAAAGATAAGGTCGGCGAGAACTTCTATAATCGCGGCATCATGAATGCCGCGGTGATCGCGGAAGCCATACGCAATGCCCAGCGCATCACCGGCAAGAAGAACATTACCGGTGACGAAATGCGCCGCGGCCTCGAGACGCTGAAGATCACGGCCGCACGCTGGAAAGAAATGGGCCTTGCGGATTTTGCCGCGCCGGTCGAAGTGACCTGCGACGACCATAACGGCCATCATTCGGCCTATGTGCAGCAATGGGACGGCACCAAATGGGTGAAGGTCTCGGATTGGCTCTCGCCCATGAAGGATAAAGTGCTGCCCCTGCTCAACGCCGCGGCGCAGGACTACGTGACCAAGAATCAACCTTGGCCGAAGCGTACCGAGGCTTGCGACAAGTCGTCGTAAGGGACTTGCCGGACAGCGCCCTCATCCAACGGCGCGGCGCTTCTCGCGCCTGCCGCGGATGAGGGCGATTTTGTCGGAGTGAGGTCAGATGGCCGCCACCGTGCAGACGGATGCCGCGCCGGCTTCGCAAAACGAGCGCATCCTCTCGGTCAACAATATCGAGGTGATCTACGATCGCGTCATCCTCGTGCTCAAGGGCGTATCGCTCGACGTGCCGAAGGGGGGCATAGTCGCGCTGCTCGGCGCAAATGGTGCCGGCAAGACCACGACGCTCAAGGCGATCTCGAACCTGCTGCATTCGGAACGCGGCGAGGTCACCAAGGGCGCCATTGTGTTCGACGGCGCGGAGGTGCATTCGCTCTCGCCCAACGAGCTGGTGCGGCGGGGATGCATCCAGGTGATGGAGGGCCGGCAATGCTTCGCGCACCTCACCATCGAGGAAAATCTCCTCACGGGCGCCTTCACGCGACGCGACGGCGCGGCCGCGATCAAGCGCGACCTCAATCTGGTCTACGATTATTTCCCGCGGTTGAAAGAACGCCGCAGCGCAGTGGCGGGCTATACGTCAGGCGGCGAGCAGCAGATGTGCGCGCTTGGACGTGCGCTGATGTCGCGACCCAAGATGATCCTGCTGGACGAGCCGTCGATGGGGCTCGCGCCGCAGATCGTCGAGGAAATCTTCGAGATCGTGAAAAATCTAAACGAAAAAGAGGGCGTCTCATTCCTGCTCGCCGAACAGAACACCAATATGGCGCTCAAATATGCGAGCTACGGCTATATTCTTGAAAACGGCCGCGTGGTGTTGGACGGCCAAGCGTCCGCGCTCGCCGAGAACGAGGATGTGAAGGAATTCTACCTCGGAATTGCCGAAGGCAAACGCAAGTCGTTCCGCGACGCGAAACACTACAAGCGGCGCAAACGCTGGCTGGCATAGCCCGCGAATTGCGGTGGACCACGCGTGCGTCTCCGTGCATTTTGTCGCAGGATCCACGCTTCGGGATGTTCAGGCGGTTCAGATGCAGCAGGGCGAACCGGCCAACGTCACGATGGCGAAGCGCGTCGCTTCAAACGGGCAAGAAACGCGCGGCGCGACAAATGGAGAAAACGTAGTGCACAACGATCACTTCGATTCCCTGGAAACTCGGTCGGCGACGACGCGTGAACGCGAGCAATTGGCGCGCCTTCCCGAGGTGATCGCGCGTGCAATGACGGCGCCGGGATGGTCGAAGCAGTTCGCGGGGGTCGATGCAAACTCGGTGACCAGCCGCGCAGCGCTGGTGAAGCTGCCGATCCTGCGCAAATCCGAGCTTGCGGCGTTGCAGAAAGCCAATCCGCCGTTCGGCGGGTTCAATGTGACGGCGGCGGGCGGTGTTAAACGGCTGCTGCTCTCGCCGGGGCCGATTTTCGAACCGGAAGGAGAGGGCAGGGACTGGTGGGGGGCGGCGCGCGCGCTCTATGCGGCGGGATTCCGCGCGGGCGACATCGTGCTCAATACTTTTGCGTACCACCTGACTCCCGGTGGCTTCATCATGGAGTCGGGTGCGCAGGCGATCGGTTGCGCCGTCATCCCGGCCGGACCCGGCAATACCGAGCAGCAACTCGAGGCGATCGTGCATCTGAAACCGTCGTGCTACCTCGGCACGCCGGACTATCTGAAAATCCTGTTGGATGCGGCGGCGAAAGCGGGCAAGGACGCTTCTTCAATCAAGCGCGGGTTGGTGTCCGGCGCGGCGTTGCCGGCGTCATTGCGAAACGAACTCGCGGGGCGCGGAGTGGCGGTGCTGCAATGCTACGCAACGGCGGAATTCGGCGTCATCGCCTACGAGAGCGAGGCGCGCGAAGGCATGATCATCAACGAGCACGTCATGGTGGAGATCGTGCGTCCCGGCACCGGCGATGCGGTCGCCGATGGCGAAGTCGGAGAGGTGGTCGTGACCTCGTTCAATCGCGATTATCCGATGATCCGGCTCGCGACCGGCGATCTTTCGGCGGTGATGGCGGGCGCGTCGCCATGCGGGCGCACGAACATGCGCATCAAGGGCTGGATGGGGCGCGCCGACCAGACCACCAAGGTGAAGGGCATGTTCGTGCATCCGGGCGAGATCGCGGAAGTGGCGCGACGACATCCGTCCCTCGGCCGGGTGCGGCTTACGGTGACGCGTGCGGGCGAGCAGGACGCCATGACGTTGTCGGCGGAATGCGCGGCGCCGGCGCCTGATCTGGCCGAGGCGGTCGGCGCGACGCTGCATGCGGTGACCAAACTGCGCGGTGCCGTCAAGCTGGTCGCGCCGGGCTCGCTGCCGAACGACGGCAAGGTGATCGCGGACGAGCGCCCGATCGGATGACGGGCGCCGAAGACGTTCGTCGCCGATGGAACAAGCCTTTCCGGCGATATTTCCAATACAAACGATTTGTTTACCGTGCGTTGAGGTTTTGATGGTCAGCTTCGACCGGAAGCCTGTCAAAGCGGCTGTCGAGTCATAGGTTTGTTGCGATGAATCCCGCACGTATCGTTGTTCTTGTCATTGCGTTAGCCGCCGGCGGCCTCGCCGCCTTGCTGGCGAGCCAATCCGGATCGCCCCCGGCACCCACCGCTGTTGCGCCGCAACCGCAAGCGCAGCTCGAAACGGTCGACATTCTGGTCGCCAAAGACGACATCGGCATCGGGCAAACGCTCACCGCGCAGAACATGGGTTGGCAGACCTGGCCTGCGGCGACGGCCGGCCCGCAATTCATTCAAAAGCCGAGCAAGCCTGACGCGCTCAACGAATTTTCCGGTTCCATCGCACGGATCGCCTTTGCCAGTGGGGAGCCGATCCGCGAAGCCAAGGTGATCAAGGCCGGCGGCTCGGGGTTTGTGGCGGCCATGCTGCCGCCGGGCATGCGGGCCGTCGCGATGGAGATCTCACCGGAAGCCGGCGCGGGCGGATTCATCCTTCCCAATGACCACGTCGATGTCATCCTGACGCGAATCGAGAAGGCCAGTCAGGAAGAGTTTGTCACCGCGGAAACCATCCTGGCGGACGTGCAGGTCCTTGCGATCGATCAGACGATCGAAGAGAAAAACGGCCAGCGCACCATCGTCGGCAAGATCGCGACGCTCGCGCTCAACCCTCGGCAGACAGAAACGTTGGCGCTGGCCCGGCGCATGGGTGCGCTGTCGCTTGCGCTGCGCGGGTTGCGCGACTCCAATCAGCCGACCGCGAGCAACTCGGATACGGTCGCCAATCGCCAGAGCATCAGCATCGTGCGGTTTGGACGCGCAACGTCGACGCTGAAATAGCCAAGCCACAGGGTTTGAAAGTCAGGGCGGGCCGGAAGCCATTCCGGCCCGTTTGACGCCGTGCTCATGCCGGCGTGAATGAGGTCAAGAAGCGGCGCGCGGTCTGAAGCTCAAGAACAGCACGATCATCACGGCAACGCCGGCGATCATGCCGTGAGAGAAATCCGGTAGAGCCTTGAACTCCGTCTCGAGCGTATTCGACATCGCGAGCAGGTTTGCAACGCCGCCCTGCAGGTAGAGCACCACGACACCGCCGGCGGCGAGCGCCAGACCGATGTTGCGGAACAAAGCTGAAGCGAAGAGGGCGCTCAACAAGATCGCTGCGACGACAGCACCGACAACGAACTCATGGCTTTCAAGCATCGCCATGTTGAAGTTAAACACGTCCACCTCCCATGCTACTCGAACAGTCCCGGGATGGCCTCCACGCCAGGAATTTTGCCCCTTCTCGGAGGGTATTGCAACCGGTTCGCCGCTGCGGCAATTGCGACTTTTGGATTGCCACAATTTACAGCGGACATGGCGGACTTATGCGCAAGTGTGCGGTTAAGCCGTTGAATCGGGGCCGCAGTTAAGTCAAATATCGCCGCGCGTTTTGCCTGCGTTTGTAATTACGCCTGGGGCGAAGGGCCGCGGCGGGAGACGGGAGTCGTAATTATGGCAGAGAATAAAGTCACGTTCGCCTCCGATGGGCTCAAACTCGCCGGCGTGGTGCGCGTGCCGGAAGGGCTGGCGCCCGGCGAACGACGTCCGGCGTTCATCGTCATGCACGGTTTCGGCAGCAACATGAATTCAAACAACGTGCTCGAACCTTGCGCGATGTTCGAGAAGCTCGGCTACATCACGTTGCGTTTCGACATGCGCGGCTGCGGCGCAAGCGAAGGCGAGCGCGGACGAATTCTCTGCCTGGATCAGGTCAGCGACGCGTGCAATGCGCTGACTTTTCTCGCGCATCAGAAGCAGGTCGAGCCGGATCGCATCGGGCTGATCGGCTCGAGCTTTGGCGCCGCGGTTGCCGTCTATGCCGGCGGCGTGGACAAGCGGGTTGCGGCAGTCATTTCGTCCGGCGGGTGGGGCGACGGCGCGCGCAAGTTCCGCGGCCAGCATCCGACGCCCGAGGCCTGGGCCAAATTCACCGCGATGCTGGAGGAGGGCAAGCGCCACCGCGAAAAGACCGGCCAGTCGCTGATGGTCCCGCGCTACGACATCGTGCCGATCCCGCCGCATCTGCGCGGGCATCTATCCGCGGGATCGATCGAGATGTTTCCGGCCGAGACGGCGCAGAGCATGTACGATTTTCGCGCCGACGACGTGGTGGGCCATATCGCGCCGCGGCCATTGCTGCTGCTGCATAGTTCGACCGATTCGGTGACGCCGACCGAGCAATCGGTTGAAATGTTCAAGCGCGCGGGCATGCCGACGGATTTGCATCTCTTTGCCGATACCGACCATTTCATGTTCGCGGAGAGCAATACGCGCGTACGCAGCGTCATCTTCGATTGGCTGGAAAAATATTTCCCGGCCAAGACGCGGGCCAAAGCGGCATAACGCGCATGGCCGAGTCGCGCCGCATTCCGGCGGCTATATTGATTGCCTTTGCGCGCGATGCTTTCACGGCGGGCGGGCTTGCCGACGCCGATGCCGCGATCGTCGCCGACGCCATGATCGAGGCCGATCTCGTCGGCGCCGATGCGCACGGCGTATTCCGGCTTTCGCAGTATGTCGGCAATCTGAAATCCGGTCGCGTGAATCCCAAGGCGAAAATCAAGGTGCTGCAGCGCAGCCCGGCGGCGGCGCTGATCGACGGCGATAACGGCATGGGCCATCTGGTGATGACGCGTGCGGCCAACTTGGCAGTCGAAATCGCGCGCGAGGCTGGAGTGGCCTGGGTCGGCGCGCGGCGATCGAACCATGCGGGCGCGGCCGGCGTTTACGCCTCGATCCCGCTCGCGCACAACATGGTCGGAATTTATGCGGCGGTGTCGAGCGCCAATCACATGGCGCCGTGGGGCGGCGCCGAACCGCTGATGGGCACCAATCCGATCGCGGTGGCGATCCCCGCCGGCAAGGAAGCGCCGGTGGTGCTCGACATCGCCACTTCGGTGGCTTCATTCGGCACCATCCGCACCCATGCGATCAGCGGAACGCCGCTGCCGGAAGGGTGGGTGGCAGATCGCACGACCGGCCGGCCAATCACCGATGCGAAAAAAGTCTCCGAAGGCGTACTGCTGCCGATCGGCGGCTACAAGGGCAGCGGGCTAGCGCTGATGATCGGCTTGCTCGCGGGGGTGCTGAACGGCGCAGCGTTCGGCCGGGAGGTGATCGATTTCACCGCGCCCGGCACGGAAGAATGCAACACCGGGCAATTCATGATCGCAGTCGATGTGGCGCGATTTCAGCAGCCCAAAATATTCGCGGCCGAAATGGACCGCCACTTGCAGGAATTGCGGACTTCGGCGCGGTTACCCGGCGTCGATGTGATCCGATATCCGGGTGAAGAACGGCGGCGGCGCAAGGCAGATCGCGGCAAAAACGGCCTATCGCTCACCGCGCAACTCATCCAGCAACTCGACGATCTGTCGGCCGGCCTCAAGATCAAGCCCTTGAGCATGCGTTTGAGTTGAAAGTTTTCGCGTGGATTAACCCGTCGAGGCGAGCCGCGTCGCTCTCGACTGCAGCGCGCGAATTCGATCGGCGAGCGTGCGTTGGGCTGGCGCGGCGATCGGCCCGCCGCCATTGCCGCCGCCGTTCCCGCCGTGCGCGACGTTGTGGACCACGGCACCTTCCGCCTTGGCCAGAATGGTTTCGATCGGCGAACGCGGACCTTCGAGCGCCAGGGTCAGCCGCGCGATTTCGGCTGCGATCTCGTTGATGCTCTCGCGCAGCTGTGCATTTTCCGTGCGGTCCTTGGTGGAACCGACGTCGCCCTTCTCGTCGCGCTTTGCGGTCGCCAGCTCGCTGCGCAGACTGGCCTCGACTTTTTGCGCGAATTCGATTTTGGTGCGCAGATCGTCGATCTGATCCTTGAATGCAAAGACCTGGGTGCGCAGCGTGATGATCTCGACGCGTTGACTGTCGGTCGAGAGCGCCCGCTCGTTGAGATCGCCGGTGATTTTCGCGATTTCGGCTTCCTTGCTGGCGAGCATCCGCTCGGTCTCCTGCAGCAGGATGTCCTTGGCCGAGAGTTCGATCGAGACCGCGTTGGCGCGATCCTGCAGCTTGGCGTTGCTGGCCTGGAGCAGATCGATCTGCTTGGTCTTTTCGTCGAGCTCGATCTTGAAGAGATTGATCGCGTCGGTCTTCTTGCCGAGCTCGGCCAGCTGGCCCGCGCTTTCGGCTTTCAGCTGCTCGACCAACAGTTCGAGCCGGCGGGTGGACATGGCGAATTCAGCGCGCAGCTGGTCCTTGTCCGCCTGAAGTTCGGCGATCGAAAGCGGCGCAGCCGCTTCCAGACGCTTCTTGGTGAGACGGACGGCGCGATTGTGAATAAGCGGGACCAGCAGGAGCCCGCACAGGCTCGCCGCCAGGAACCCGATGCCAAAGATCATGATCTGTTCGACCATGTACGACCAACTCCCAGACCCGGCATTCGGACCCCACCATGCCACGGAGCGGCGACGACTGCCAAATTGCCGAATTAACTAAATATTTACCACGATTTTGAGGTTCCCGTGCCCTTTTCGGGGGCATTGGAGCAATTGCATTCGATTACGGATCGATTATGGCCGTTTTTCGCGGCTCAGAGCGGATTCCAAGTGCTCTTCGGGGTGAATTTCAAATACCCGACGTTGGCGCCGAGCCGCAGTCCGACGCCTGAGCGGATCGGTACGACCACGATATGGTTGGCGGTCAGCGCCGTCATGCCAAAGCCACCAATAAAATACGCCGAGCCATCGATTCCGCCGAAGCGCTCGTAGATCGCGTCGGTCGCGGGCAAATTATAGACCAGCATCATGGTGCGCGCGCCCTCGCCGCCGACGTCAAAGCCGATCGACGGGCCCTGCCAATAAACCCGCAGGTCGCCTGCGTTCTTCGTGTACAGCGTGCCCTCGCCGTAGCGCAGGCCCGCAAATATCGCACCACCGCCTTCCTCGCCAAGAATGTAGCCATTGGGTGTGCCCCATTGGCTTACGGCTCGCTCGATGATTTGTGCGAGCCCTTTTGAGACCGACCCGAAGAAACGGTGGCCGGAGTCGATCAGTTCGTTCGACGAGTACCGAGTCTCGTTCGGCGGCGGCGGGTCCGATTGCGGTTGCTGCGCTGTCGCTTTGAGGGTGCTGAAACCGGCCAGTAATAGGGTGAGCAGGGCGAAACGAATTGCGGCGCGCATGAAATGCTCCAATTGGGCCAACAGCCTGATTAACCCGTTGCTCACGCGACAGCTTTAGCGTTGCCAGCGAATAAACGAATCATACCGGCACACACGGGCAATATGATGGCAATGCAGCAGAAACGGAAGCCGCCGGTCGATCCGGCCAAGATCCTGGCAAGCCTCGTCGGGGCTATGGCCGGCCTGTCGATCTGCGCCTGGATCAGCGTCGTGCAGCTGCGTGCGGCCACCACCGAGCGCATTGTCACCGATTATCACACCGGGCTTGCGATCAGCGGGTTTGACCCGGTTGCCTATTTCACCAACGGCAAGGCGATGCTGGGCAGCGGCGAGTTTGAAACCAACCATGCCGGGGCGACCTGGCGGTTCATCAACGAAGGCAATCGCGGGGCGTTCGTCGCAAGCCCGGATGTGTATATGCCCGTGTTCGGCGGTTATGACCCGACGGGCGTCGCGCGCGGCGTTGCGGTCGCGGGGAATCCTGAGGTGTGGCTGATTGTCGGTGAGCGGCTCTATTTGTTTCGCAGTCCCGAGACACGGAACGCATTCGAAGCCCGGTCCGCGGAGGTCATCACGAGCGCGCAATCGCAATGGCCAGAGGTGGTGCGCAAACTGGCGCCATAGTCAGAATTTCCCGACGGCCGCGTGATCGCCCCAAGCGATGAAGGCCGGGATGCGGAAGTCGGTCTGCCCGTATCGCAAAGGCGTGCCATCGGGTCTCGTCACGGCACCGCCGGCCGCGACCAGCAAGGCGTGGCCTGCCGCGATATCCCATTCGGAAGTGGGCGCCAACCGCGGATAGAGATCGGCCACTCCTTCCGCCAGCCGGCAGAATTTCAACGCCGATCCGCAGGCGATTCTCTTTGCGGGCCGCACCTGCGCAAGATAGGCATCGGTCGCCGGATCAAGGTGCGATCGGCTGACGATGGCGACGGCGCCGTGGTCGGGCCATGCGCGGGTCCTGATGGTTTCGGGCTTGCCCGAATTCGGCGAAAGTCCATCGGAAGCAAACATGAGGCGCTCGGCGCGCACGCCGATGATCCCCCGCCACAGCAGGCCCAGCGCCGGCGCGGCAACGACGCCGATGACCGGCTGGGCATTGTCCACGAGCGCGATATTCACGGTGTATTCGTCGCGTCCGGCGAGCAGTTCGCGGGTGCCGTCGAGCGGGTCGACCAGGACGAATTGGCGGGCGAGCGCGCGCGGCGCCGCGTGCCCGGCGGCCTCTTCGGACACCACCGGCACGCCGGGCAGCAATTCGACCAGCCCTTCGAGGATGACGCTTTCGGAAGTCTCGTCGGCGGCGGTGACCGGAGACCGATCGTCTTTTGCGCGCACCTTCAGGGCCGCAGGCGCGATGGCTCGGATAGCCGCGGCAGCGCGTACCGCGATCCGGCAGAGCCCGTCGAGCAGAGTCTCGGTTGCTGGATGACTATCCTCGATCACCCCTGAAACCTCGCTTCCAGTGCCTTGACCTGTAGCGGCTGGGGTGTATCACACCACCGTCTCGCTCTCGACGCCCGATTCGCCAGCAGCCTCTGATGCGTGTCCCGTGCGTCTTTGGTGTCGTACCCGACTAGCCTTGCGGAGACTGGATCCATGTCCGAACCGATCGTTCTCGAACCTCTCGACCTAGCCGCCCTCTTGTGCTCGCGTGTTTGCCACGACCTGATCAGCCCGGTCGGCGCAATCATGAATGGTCTTGAGGTCATGGAAGATGAAAACGACGAGGAGACCAAGACCTTTGCGCTGGATCTGATCAAAAAAAGCGCGCGGACGGCCTCGGCAAAGCTGCAATTCTGCCGAATCGCTTTTGGTGCGGCTGGCTCGGCCGGCGCACAGATCGATACCGGCGACGCCGAAAAGGTCGCGCGGGGCATGCTGGAGGACGAAAAAACCAAAATAGACTGGAAGCTGCCGCGGGCGCTGCTGCCCAAGAACAGGGTCAAATTGTTGCTCAACATGTTGCTGATCGCGGGACATGCCATTCCGCGCGGCGGATCGCTGACGGTCGTTCCGGTAGGCGAAGGCGAGGCCATGGGGTTTAAAATCTCGGCCAACGGCCTCAATGCGCGGGTGCCTCAGGCGATGCCGGCGCTGATCACGGGTGCGCCGAATGGGCATGCCGTCGACGCGCATGCCATCCAGCCGTTCTACGCCGGCATGCTGGCCAGAAACTGCGGACTTTCCCTGGCCTTCGCGAACGAAGGGGAAGCGATCGTCGTCAGCGCAAAATAACGGTTTCGCAGCCCCGCCGAAGTTCTTAACAAAGCATTAATGACGCACGCTGCGCAGCGTGCGCGCAACCAAACTTAAAGCCTTTTCCAACACACTGGCCCTCCCGATAGGGGCCGGTTCGTCGGTCGGCGCCTGTCGACGAAGGCGTTGTCATGGATGATTTGCTGCAGGAATTCCTCACCGAAACGAACGAGAGCCTCGACACCGTCGATGTCGAGCTGGTGCGTTTCGAGCAGGAACCCAACAACGCCAAAATTCTCGACAACATTTTCCGCCTCGTCCACACGATCAAGGGGACTTGCGGCTTCCTCGGCCTGCCGCGGTTAGCCGCGCTGGCGCACGCCGCCGAAACCCTGATGGGAAAATTCCGCGATGGCATGCCGGTGACCGAAGAAGCGGTCACGCTCGTGCTGTTCACGATCGATCGTGTGAAGGAGCTGCTTGCCGAACTTGAGCAGCATGAACGCGAGCCGAACGGAACCGACGACGATCTGATCGGCAAACTTGAGTCGATGGCGGTGCAAGGCACCGTCAAGAATAGTCCGCCTTCGGCGATACCGAGCAAAGCCGTCGGAACGTTGGTGTCCCAGGTGCTTGAGCGGCCGCTGCGACCCGGTGAAGTCTCGCTTGATGAACTCGAGCGCGCGTTTCGCGCGGCACCCGGCCCGGCTCCGGTCAAGCCCATCGCGCCTTCGAAGCCCGCGCCGGATCAGATGCCGCACGAAAAGGATAACGACGACAAGAACGACGGCAAGGGCAACGTCGCCAATCACTCAATCCGCGTCAATATCGATACGCTCGAAAATCTGATGACCATGGTGTCGGAGCTGGTGCTGACGCGCAATCAGCTGCTCGACCTGGTGCGCCGACAGGAGGATTCGGAATTCAAGGTGCCGCTGCAGCGGCTGTCCAGCGTCACGGCTGAGCTGCAGGAGGGCGTGATGAAGACGCGTATGCAGCCGATCGGCAACGCTTGGCAGAAGCTGCCGCGTATCGTGCGCGATCTGGCCACCGATCTCGGCAAGGAAATCGAGCTTGAAATGCACGGCGCCGATACGGAACTCGATCGCCAGGTGCTGGAGCGAATCAAGGATCCGCTCTCGCATATGGTGCGCAATTCCGCAGACCATGGCTTGGAGTCGCCAACCGAACGCATCGCCGCCGGCAAGCCAGCCAAAGGTACGATCCGGCTCACGGCCTACCATGAGGGCGGGCACATCGTCATCGCCATTGCCGACAATGGCCGAGGGCTCCATACGGCGAAGATCAAGGCGAAGGCGGTCGCGGCCGGTTTGGTCACCGAGGCCGAAACCGAAAAATTGTCGGAGTCGCGGATCCACGAGTTCATCTTCGCGCCCGGATTTTCCACCGCCGACAAGGTGACAAGCGTATCCGGCCGCGGCGTCGGCATGGATGTCGTGCGCACCAACATCGATCAGATCGGCGGCAGTATCGACGTGAAGTCCGTCTATGGCGAGGGGTCGAGCTTCACGATCAAGATTCCGCTCACGCTCGCAATCATCTCGGCGCTCATCGTGCAAGTCGGCGATCAGCGTTTTGCAATCCCGCAGATCGCCGTCGAGGAGTTGGTGCGGGTGCACGCGAAATCGGAACACCGCATCGAGCGCATCAAGGATGCCGCCGTGCTGCGGCTGCGCAACAAGCTGCTGCCGCTGGTCAGTCTGAAGTCGCTGCTCAAAATCGACGACGGCCAGTCCGTGCCGGATAAGGGATTTATTGTCGTCACTCAGGTCGGACCCCAGACGTTCGGCATCATCGTCGACTGCGTGTTCCATACCGAGGAAATCGTGGTCAAGCCGATGGCCACGAAGCTGCGCCACATCGGCATGTTCTCGGGCAATACGATCCTGGGTGACGGCTCGGTGATCATGATCATCGATCCGAATGGCGCGGCACAGGCGATCGGTGCCGCCATGGCGGCGACCGAGGCGATGCGCCATGACGATCAGGCGGCCGCAACGGCTGCCGGGGAAACCGGCAACCTCACGTCGTTGCTCATGTTCCGTGCCGGCTCGCAGGAACTCAAGGCCGTGCCGTTGTCGCTTGTCACCAGGCTCGAGGAGATCGATTGCAGCAAGATCGAGATCTCGAATGGACGCTATATGGTGCAATACCGCGGTCATCTGATGCCGCTCGTGCGCGTCAACGATGAGGTTCAAGTCAAGCCCGGCCAGACAACGCAGCCGCTCCTGGTGTTCTCCGATTCGATCCATTCGATGGGGCTCGTCGTCGACGAGATCGTGGATATCGTCGACGACCGGCTCAATATCGAAATTGCGAGTGAACGTCCGGGCGTTGTCGGCTCAGCCGTGGTGCGCGGCCAGGCGACGGAAATCATCGACATCGGTCATTATTTGCCGCTTGCCTTCGAGGACTGGTTCCGACGCAAGGAGAAAAAAATCTCCAGCGCGTCGCAATCGCTGCTGTTTGTCGATGACTCAGCGTTCTTCCGCAACATGCTGACGCCGGTGCTGAGGGCCTCTGGTTATGCGGTTACGGCGGTCTCCAGCGGCCAGGAAGCGCTGGCGCTGATGCGCAGCGGCCGGCGGTTCGACGTCCTGGTCACCGACCTCGACATGCCGGGCATGGATGGGTTTTCACTCGCCGAAGCCGTGCGCAAGGAACCGCGCTGGGCCGAGATGCCGATCATTGCCTTGTCGGCTTATGGCTCGCCGGAGGCCATCGAGCGCGGAAGGCAGGTCGGGTTCCACGATTTCGTCGCCAAGTTTGATCGCCAGAGTCTTGTTGCTGCGCTCAAGGAGCAGGCCACCGACCTGCATCAAGCAGCGTAGAGGATCGCCATGGCAACGAGCAAAAACAATTCTGATGCGGGTTATGTGGAATACGTCACCGTGACGCTTGACGATCAGCTGTTCGGTCTGCCGATTTCGCGCGTGCAAGACGTGTTCGTGCCGGATCGTTTGACGCGGGTACCGTTGGCGCCTCCGCAGATCGCGGGCGTACTCAATCTGCGCGGCCGCATCGTCACGGCCATCGATATGCGCTGCCGGCTCGGTCTGCCGGCGCGGCAAGACAAAGTTCCGGCGATCGCGGTCGGCATCGAGCTCAAGGGCGAGTCCTACGGTTTGTTGGTCGATGCAGTGGGTGAGGTGATGAAGCTCGCGAAGGATCTTTGCGAGGCAAAACCCGCCAACATCGATGCGCGGCTCGCAGAAGTCACAGCGGGTGTGTATCGGCTGGACGGTCAGCTTCTCGTGGTGCTGGACGTCGATCGCATTTTCGATATGTCCCCGGAGAGCCTCGCCGCGTGAGGCAGTTTTTACGCGGAACGGAAGTGAGGTCGTTATGAAAACGTGTTTGGTGGTTGATGATTCGAGCGTCATTCGCAAAGTGGCGCGGCGAATTCTCGAAGGGTTGGATTTCCAGATTATCGAGGCCGAGGACGGCGAACAGGCGCTCGGCGCGTGTCAGCGCGAGCTGCCGGATGGCGTGCTGCTCGATTGGAACATGCCGAAGATGGACGGCTACGAGTTCCTGAAGGCGTTGCGCCGTTTGCCCGGCGGCGACCGTCCGAAGGTCGTGTTCTGCACCACGGAAAACGACGTGGCTCACATCGCGCGTGCCCTTCATGCCGGCGCCAACGAATACATCATGAAGCCGTTCGACAAGGAGATCGTCGAGGCGAAATTCCAGGAAGTCGGGCTGATCTGAACCCGGCGGTTTTCTTGTTCCACCGCGCTCATTTGGTATCGCGTCGTGATGAACGTTTCACCGGCTTTGTCTGTTGCGCGTGGTTCCACGCCGGCTCCGATTCGGGTCATGGTGGTGGACGACGCGATCGTCGTGCGGAGCCTGGTCGCGCGCTGGGTGACGGAGACGCCGGATCTTGAAATAGCTGCGGTTCTCCGCAACGGCCGCGAAGCGGTCAATGAATTCGATCGCGTGAATCCCGATGTTGTCGTCCTCGATATCGACATGCCGGAGCTCGACGGCATTTCGACGCTGCCGATATTGCTCGAAAAGAAACGCGATCTCGTCGTAATCATGGCTTCGTCGCTCACGCGTCATAACGCGGAGATAAGCCTAAAGGCGCTTTCACTCGGTGCCCTCGACTATATCCCGAAACCTGAAAACGAGGGCGGCATCATGACCTCGGCGAATTTCCAGCGCGATCTGATCGAAAAGATTCGTGCCCTGGGCAGCCGGCGCACTGCGCACGCGCATGCCGTGCCGACACCGAACGAGGCGACGCCGGCATCGCGCGTGATGACCGCCAATAACGCGCCAAAGCACAACAAGACGCGGATCACGTCGAACGGCGGATCGCAGACGCAAATCATGCTCCGACCGTTCCCCGCCGTGACACCGCGGGTGCTGTTGATCGGCGCTTCGACCGGCGGACCTCAGGCGCTCATGGAAATTCTGCCAAAGCTGAACGGAGTGGCGGAAAACGTGCCGATCTTGATCACGCAGCATATGCCGCCGACGTTCACAATCATTCTCGCCGAGCACCTGTCGCGCAGCTGCGGTCGGCCCGTGCACGAGGCCGTGAACGGCGAGCCTGTGCTGACCGGTACGATCTATCTCGCGCCCGGTGGCCGGCACATGCGGGTCGCGCGGCGCTCGGGTTCGGCCGTGGTCGTGCTCGACGACGGGCCGCCGATCAATTTCTGCAAGCCGGCGGTCGATCCGCTGTTCGCGTCGGCAGCCGAAGTGTGGGGTTCCTGGAATCTGGCGCTCGTCCTGACCGGTATGGGGAGGGACGGCGCTCGCGGCGCGGCCGATATCGTGGCGTCCGGCGGCAGCGTGATCGCGCAGGACGAGGCAACCAGCGTGATCTGGGGAATGCCCGGAGCCGTAGCGGAGGCCGGCCTGTGCTCGGCTGTCCTGGCGCTCGACCAGATGGCGCCCACCGCCGTGCAATTGCTGCAAGGGGGGCGGCCATGACCCCCGTGGATTATGATTTTTTGCGCAATCTGCTGAAGGCGCGCTCGGGTCTCGTGCTGGGGGCCGACAAGCATTACCTGATCGAGAGTCGGCTGTTGCCGGTCGCGCGCAAGGCCGGGTTCAGCGACCTTGCAACGCTCGTCACCAAACTGAAGAACGGCGACGCCGAGACGCTGACCGTCGAAGTCGTCGAGGCGATGACGACCAACGAGACATTTTTCTTTCGCGACAGGATTCCATTCGATCATTTCCGCGAAACCATCATGGCGAGACTGATGGCAGCGCGGGCGCGCGAGCGCAAAATCCGGATCTGGTGCGCGGCGGCCGCAACTGGGCAGGAGCCTTACACGCTGGCCATTTGCTTGAAGGAAATGGGCAGGATGCTCGCGGGTTGGCAGGTGGAACTCGTCGCCACCGATATTTCGAGCGAAGCGCTGGAAAAGGCCAAGAGCGGAATCTACAGCCAATTCGAAGTGCAGCGCGGGCTACCCATCCTGATGCTGGTCAAATATTTCACGCAAGTCGGCGAACTATGGCAGGTCAGGCCGGAATTGCGCAGCATGGTGCAGTTCAAGAAGCACAATCTGTTGCAGGATCTTTCGCCGCTCGGCAAATTCGACGCCGTGTTCTGCCGCAACGTGCTGATCTATTTCGACAACCAGACCAAGATCGACGTGCTCGATCGAATCGCGCAAATCATCGCGCCCGACGGCTATCTTTCACTCGGCGCGGCGGAGACGGTGGTCGGATTGACCAATTCGTTCAAACCGGTCGCCGACAAGCGCGGGCTTTATGCTCCCCACCGGACGCTCGCGAAGCCACCGGGTAACGTCATTGATTTTGCGGCTTCGCGCGCGGCCGTGGCGGGTGGCTTGCGCTGATTTCGCCTTCGAAGAGGCGCCCGACTCAAGCAAAACCCCGCCGTAAGGCGGGGTTTTCATTTGGACCGTCAGAAAGGCCTCAGGTCCGCCGCATCATGCTGGAATTCGCGCCTCGTCGTCGGAAGGCTCGCGCAGCACATAGCCGCGGCCCCAGACGGTTTCGATGTAGTTCTTGCCGTTGGAGGCGTTCGCAAGCTTCTTGCGCAGCTTGCAGATGAACACGTCGATGATCTTCAGCTCGGGCTCGTCCATGCCGCCATAGAGATGGTTGAGGAACATCTCCTTGGTGAGCGTGGTGCCTTTGCGGAGCGAGAGCAGCTCCAGCATCTGATATTCCTTGCCGGTCAGGTGCACGCGCGAGCCCGCCACTTCGACGGTCTTCTGGTCGAGATTGACCGTGAGATCGCCGGTGTTGATGACCGATTGGGCATGGCCCTTGGAACGGCGCACGATGGCGTGGATGCGGGCGATCAACTCATCCTTGTGGAAGGGCTTGGTCATGTAGTCGTCGGCGCCGAAGCCGAGACCCTTGACCTTGTCCTCGATGCCGGCGAGGCCGGACAGGATCAGGATCGGCGTCTTGACCTTGGAGACGCGGAGTGAGCGGAGCACCTCGAACCCGGACATGTCCGGCAGATTCAGGTCCAGCAGGATGATGTCGTAGTCGTAGAGTTTGCCGAGATCGACGCCCTCCTCGCCGAGATCCGTCGTGTAGACGTTGAAGCTCTCGGATTTGAGCATCAGTTCGATCGACTGTGCTGTGGCGCCGTCGTCCTCGATTAGCAAGACGCGCATGCCAATCCCCTTCTTCGCCGCTGCGGGCCGAATGTTGCAATGCCGCAGAGGCGGCTAGTGAAAACGCCTTGGGACAAACCGATTCGAGACGCTAACCCGGGATGGTTAACAAAACATGATTCCAGGATGCAAGTATCCGGTAGGCAGATTTCCCCGAATCGACGTAAGATATTGCCCGGGAGTGATTTTTTTGACACGGCGGCGCTCATGTTACACTTTAAGAGTCCATCGCAACCGACTCGCTGGACTCGCCCTCCGTCCTGACCGGCGGCACGTGCCGCAATCCCAATGACGGTGACGCAATGATTAACGACGCGGGTAAATACAGGGTTAAAGCTGGGGCTCGGCTGTTAGGAGATCGCCGATGAAGGCGCTGGCCGAGCAGATCAACGAACTCGGCGGCGTGGAGATCTACGGCCGCGTGGTCGGCGTGCGCGGTCTCATGGTTGAGGTTGCGGGTCCGATCGATGCCATGTCGGTCGGCGCGCGGGTGCTGATCGAGACGCCGGCGCAGCCCATTGCCTGCGAGGTCGTCGGTTTCACGGGCCGCAACGCATTGCTGATGCCGTTTGCGGCGCTCGATGGGGTGCGGCGCGGATGCCGGGCCGTGGTGTCCTCGGCGGCGGCGGTGAGGCCATCGCGAGGCTGGCTCGGCCGGGTGGTCGACGCCATGGGCCAGCCGATCGATGAGAAGGGATCGCTGCCGCTTGGCCCCGTTTCCTATCCTTTCCGGAATGCGCCACCGCCCGCGCATGCGCGGGCGCGCATCGGTAAACCGCTCGATCTCGGTGTGCGCGCGCTCAATACGTTCGTCACGTGTTGCCGCGGACAGCGCATGGGCATTTTCTCAGGCTCGGGCGTCGGCAAATCGGTGCTGCTCGGCATGCTGGCGCGCAATGTGGGCGCGGATGTCGCCGTGGTCGGGCTGATCGGCGAGCGCGGCCGCGAGGTCCAGGAGTTCCTGCAGGACGACCTCGGCGCCGCAGGCCTTGCCCGTTCGGTGGTGGTGGTCGCGACCTCCGATGAGCCGGCCCTGATGCGACGGCAGGCAGCCTATCTGACGCTCGCGATCGCCGAATATTTTCGCGACGAGGGCAAAGATGTGCTGCTGCTGATGGACTCGATCACGCGTTTTGCGGTGGCGCAGCGCGAAATCGGGCTTTCCACCGGGGAGCCGCCCACCGCCAAGGGCTTCACGCCGACGGTCTTTTCCGAACTGCCGCGGCTCCTGGAGCGGGCCGGAACCGGAACCGGCAAGGGTACGATCACGGGCCTGTTCAGCGTGCTGGTGGAGGGGGACGATCACAACGAGCCGATATCCGACGCGGTGCGGGCCATTCTCGACGGCCATATCGTGATGGAGCGGTCGATCGCCGAACGCGGCCGCTATCCGGCGATCAATGTGCTCAAATCGGTCTCGCGCGCCATGCCGCGGGCCGCTGATCCGGCCTACCTGCCGGTGCTGGCGCGCGCGCGGCAGGTGATGGCGACCTACTCCGACATGGAGGAACTGATCCGACTCGGCGCCTATCGGCCCGGTGCCAGCGCGGAGGTGGATGAGGCGATCCGCCTGCATGGACCGCTGGAAGCGTTCCTCGCTCAAAGTAAGGAAGAATCAACCAGTATGGCGGAGGGCTACCGCCGGCTTGAGCAGATCCTGGCAAAAGAACCGCGGGCGGAAACCGAAAACTAACGGTATCGCGCCATAATCCCCAGATCGTCGCTGCGGAAATTTGCGTCAGCGCGTCTGGCCGGTCGTTCAAACGAGGCCAGTTTCCGGCGGCTTCTGGGGAGTAAGAGTCAATGAAGTCACGCGAAACGCTCATTCGTCTGAAGAAGTTTCAGGTCGACGAGAAGCGCCGCAAAGTCGCGCAGATCGAAGCCATGATCGCCGAGTTCGAGCGCATGGCCACCGATCTCGAGCGCGAAATCAAGGCTGAGCAAGAGCGGGCCGGCATTCACGATCCGGCGCATTTTGCCTATCCGACTTACGCCAAGGCTGCGATTACGCGGCGCGAAAATCTCAAGCGCTCTGCGGGCGAGCTCAAAGGCCAGCTCGACGACGCCAAGGCGGCGCTCGGCGAGGCGTTCGAGGAACTCAAGAAAGTCGAGTTGCTTGACGAACGCGATCAGGCGCGCGAACGCGCTGCCGAGAGCGCCCATGAGCAGGCCGAGCTCGATGCGGTCGGCGTGATGCGCGCGCGCAACAGTGCGGCGATATAAACGCCGGTAGCGCCTGGCGGCGACAATACGGTAAACAGGGGCTTAACGGACGGTCGCAGTCTCGCGGCTACTCCAGCTCGTCGGCTGGCTGGCCTTGAGCGCAATTCCGTTGTCGGAATGCGCCAAATCGTTGCTGACCGGCCCGCGCGCGGCAAAGCCGACGCTGACGACGAGAAACCCTGCGATCAAAGAGATTGCGATGATTTTGAGATGGGTCCCGCGGTCCGCCCGCGGTAGCGTGTAGTTCGTCATAGCGTGAACACTCGGAACAGGTACAAACTCAACGCCGCGGAATATGCCGCCCAAAAGGTTCACGAAGTCTAACGATCGGGCCTCCGATTTACTGAATTGTCGACCGTACGCGCGCGTATGGTGAACGGGCGAAGCGCGGTCTTATCTCGGGTTCCCCCGCTTTTCGGGGTCATGCTCCACGCTAGATGCTGCCGACGGTTTTGAGTCGCGCGCGCGGGTGGATTTCCGATTGCGAGAGCACGGAGGTCTGCGCGCGGAAGCGTTCGACGATGCCGCGCACGAAAGGCCGAACGGCGGGGGAGGTCACCAGCACGGGGGCCTCGCCCTCGCGGGCGGCTTCTTCGAAGCGCTCACGCACGAGGTTGATGAATTCCGTCAGGCGCGAGGGCTGCATGGCGAGGCTCTTTTCTTCACCCTGGCCGACAATGGATTCGGCGAAATTCTGCTCCCACTTGGCGGAGAGCGATATCAGCGGCAGGTAGCCGGCCGAATTCGTGTGCTGCGCGCAAATCTGCCGCGCCAACCGCACGCGCACGTGCTCGGCGATCATGGTGGGGTTGCGGGTGAAGGAAACCGCGTCGGCGATGCCTTCGAGGATGGTCGCGAGATCGCGGATCGAGATGCGCTCGGCCAACAGTGTCTGCAATACGCGTTGAATGCCGGACGTGCTGATGTGCGTGGGCGAAATGTCTTTCAACAATTCGGCCTGCTCTTTCGGCATTTCCTTCAGCAGCTTGTGCACCTCGGCGTAGGAGAGAATCTCCGCCATGTTGGCCTTGAGCAGCTCGGTCAAATGGGTCGAGAGCACGGTCGCGGCGTCGACCACGGTATAGCCCTTGAGCGCGGCCTCTTCCTTCTGCGCGGCATCGATCCAGGTGGCGGGGAGCCCGAAGGTCGGCTCGGTCACGTGCAGGCCGGGCAGATTCACCTGCCCGCCGGCTGGGTCCATCACCATGTACTGGTTCGGCCAGATGCGGCCGGTGCCGGCTTCCACCTCCTTGATCTTGATGAGGTAGGTGTTCGCCTCGAGCTGGACGTTGTCGAGAATGCGCACGGACGGCATCACGAAGCCCATTTCGATCGCCAGCGAACGGCGCAGCGCCTTGATCTGTTCGGTGAGACGATCGTTGCCATTGGCGGAACCGACCAGGGGCAGGAGCGCATAGCCGAGCTCGATCTTGAGCTCGTCGATCTTCAGCGCGGCGCTGATCGGCTCCTCGACGGGTGCGGCCTTGGCGGCATCGGCTTTCTTCACTTCGGTCGCGGCCAGGGCCTTCTGGCGCTTGTCGATGACATAGGCGAGCGTGGTCGCGCCGCCGCCCAGCAGCAGAAACGGCAGCATCGGAATGCCCGGCAGAAGCGACATGACCATCATGACCGCGCCGGACATGCCAAGCGCCTTGGGATAGCCGGAGAGCTGAGCCAGCAAGGCTTTGTCGGCAGCGCCGACTACGCCGGCCTTGGACACCAGCAGGCCGGCGGCGGTCGAAACGATCAGCGCGGGGATTTGGGTGACAAGGCCGTCGCCGACGGTGAGCAGCGTGTAGGTGCGCGCCGCATCGGCAAACGTGAGGCCCTGCTGCGCGATGCCGATGACCATGCCGCCGATGACGTTGATGAAGACGACGAGCAGACCGGCAATGGCGTCGCCGCGCACGAATTTCGAGGCGCCGTCCATGGCGCCGAAGAAGCCGCTTTCGTCCTCCAGTATCTTGCGGCGCTTCTTTGCCTCGGTCTCATTGATCAGCCCGGCGGAGAGATCGGCGTCGATCGCCATCTGTTTTCCGGGCATGGCATCGAGGTGGAAACGCGCTGCGACTTCGGCAATGCGGCCGGAACCTTTGGTGATCACGACGAAGTTCACGATGATGAGGATCGTGAACACGATGATGCCGATGACGAAATTGCCGCTCATGACGAAGTTGCCGAAGGCTTCGATGACGTGGCCGGCGGCATCGGTGCCTTCGTGGCCGTGCGCGAGGATCAGGCGCGTGGACGCGAGGTTGAGCGCAAGGCGCAGCATGGTCGCGATCAGCAGCACGGTCGGGAAGGCGGAGAACTCGAGCGGGGTATGGATGAACAGCGCCGTCATCAGGATCAGCACGGAGAGCGTGATCGAGATCGCAAGCGAAAGGTCGAGCAGCAGCGGCGGCAGCGGCAGAATCAGGACGACGAGAATCGTGAGAACGCCGATGGCGAGCGCGATGTCGCCGCGCCTGAGCAGCGCGCCGATATCGGCCAGCTTCAAACGCGTCAGGCCGGCGATGCGCAGGGGGGCGGCGGTAGCTGCGCCGGCTGCGGCGGTCACGTCGGACATTGGATCGCGCAGTTTCCCTGTCGCTGAAGTGAAATCGATGAACGCAAATGCAACCACCGACCGGCTGGCGTGGGTGCAATCGCTTGCGCCTGCCGATGGGCAAATTTTGCCGCATTTGTGGTTAGCAGGGGGTTAATTCGGCGCGGTTTGCCTGGGCGGATCGGGGAAAACGTGGCGTCCGGCGCGATCGAGCGGGAGCGGGTCGACGCGCAGGACGGCATCGAGCGTGAGGGAGCCGTAGAGGTGAGGGAACAGGGCGCCGCCGCGCGAGGGCTCCCATTTCAGGCGGTTGCCAAGGACCGCGGGATCCACGGCCACCAGCACGAGGTCGCGTTGACCGGCGAAGTGCCTGGCGGCGGTTTCAGGCGCCTGCTGGGCGGACGAGAAATGGATGAAGCCGTCGCGGCAGTCGACCGCCGAACCGGCGTAAATGCCGGCGCGTTCGGCCGCGCGCCATTCGGCGGCGGTGCAGATCTTGTAGATGGCGGTCACTCGGGTTGGAATAAACTGAAATTGCGGGATTGTCAGGTGCAGTGGCGACGCGCCGATTGCCTGACCTCTTGCATGCGCGCTTCCAGGTCGGGCGACGGCTCCTTGAACTGCTCCAGGTAAGTCATGTCGCTTTTGGTCACGGCTTCGGTGACCTGATCGACATAGCAATTACAAAAGCTGCTCGCATATTGGATCACTTCTCCGTTCGTCCCCAGCCGATTTTCAAGCTCGCTCATGCAGATGCTGTGCACCTTCGGACCGAGGACGCGGCGTTTGAAATCGGCAAATTTTTCGGGCGCGATGTCTTCGATAGTGCGGATTTGAGATGTCACATCAGGGGTCGCTCGCGAAGCGAAGCGATCGTAGATGACATAACTGCCGGCGATCTCAAGACTGAGCGCCAGAGCAATCAGGCAATGCCGAGATGAAATTTTCAACATTTGCGTCAATCAAGAGTACGAACGCAATCACTGTATCCTGCGGCGTTGCCGCGGCAATCCGAACGGATGAATTTGAGCGTGTTAACGTAAATCGCGGTCCGCCGGACCGCGGAATTTACTTTTGTAAAAGACGTGAAAAGCCGCCAGCCTGCTTCGCGCGCGGAATCCCGCGACGCGCGAACCGTCCAACGATCGGGCGGTCCTGCATTGGCGTGAAGATAACGATTGTGGCCGTCAGAATTTCTTGCCGTGCACGCACAGATCGATCGCAGCCCGGCACTCCTCACCGCAGCGTCCGCCGGGGGTCAGGTACTTGTCCTTGCCCTTGACGATCCGCGTGCAAGAAGCCCTGCTTTTCGCATCGGCGGTTTCGACCAACGTGGCGGTCACGAACGTAATCGCCAAGGCCGCCAACAATACGTTGCGCAATGTCCGTCTCCCTCGATTGTCCCGAGGTCAATTTATGATTGGACCGCACGGCAAAGCAAGGCGATGATCGCGCTGCTGTGGATTTAGGAGTGCGCAAATTTTCGTCAGCGCGAGATCACGCTGCACCACGCAAATCGCTGCCGCCGGGCGGCGGCACGGGTGTGCCTTCAGCGGCATATTCGTTGAGCTTGTTGCGCAACGTGCGGATCGAAATCCCGAGGATGTTGGCGGCGTGGGTCCGATTGCCGAAACAGTGTTTCAACGTCTCGAGGATCAGATCACGCTCGACATCGGCGACGGTGCGACCGACGAGCGAGCGCGTCACCTGCTCGGCGACTTGCGTCGCGTGCGCGACCGCGCTCGATCCGCGCGCCTGGTCGAGCCGCGCGCCGTCGGGGGTGAGAATTCCGTCGACGCCAATTTCGGGGCCGGTGGCAAGCAGCACCGCGCGGTGGATGGTGTTTTCCAGTTCGCGCACGTTGCCCGGCCAGCGATGCAGGCTGAGCGCATGTCGCGCCTCGGCCGACAGCGGGCGGACCGGTACGCCGTTCACCTCGGCATATTTGCGCACGAAGAATTGCGCGAGTTCGATGACATCCGCCGGGCGCTCGCGCAGCGGCGGGATCTTCAGGTTCACCACGTTGAGGCGGAACAGCAGATCCTCGCGGAATTTGCCGTCGCGGGCGGCCTCGGCAAGGTTGCGGTTTGAGGTTGCGATAATGCGGATGTCGATCGGCACGGGCTTGGTGCCGCCGACGCGATCGATCACGCGCTCCTGGATGGCGCGCAGGAGTTTGGCCTGCAGGCGCACGTCCATTTCGGAAATCTCGTCGAGCAGCAGGGTGCCGCCCGAGGCTTCCTCGAATTTTCCGATGCGGCGGCCGACGGCGCCGGTGAAAGCGCCTTTCTCGTGGCCGAAAAGTTCGGATTCCAGCAGGTTTTCAGGGATCGCCGCGCAGTTGATCGAGATGAACGGCTTTTTCGAACGGTTCGAACGCGCGTGCACGTAGCGCGCCAGCACTTCCTTGCCGGTGCCGGATTCGCCGGTGATCAGCACGGAGGCCTCGGAGGTCGCGATCTGCTGGGCGAGCTTCACGACCTGCGCCATGGCATCGTCGCGATAGACGAGTTCACGCGTGTCGTCGGCGACGACGGCGAGCACCGCAGCGATCAGCTCCGGATCGGGCGGCAACGGGATGTATTCCTTGGCGCCGGCGTGGATGGCGGCGACAGCGGCGCGGGCGTTGTTGTCGGTGCCGCAGGCCACGATCGGCACGTGGATGTGCTCGGCCTCGAGCTGAAGTGCCAGATCGCGGATGTCGATCGCTACATCCACCATGAGCAGATCGGCACCGCGGCCGGAACGGAGCACGGCGAGCGCCTGCGCGGTGTGTTCGGCATGCGTGACGGTAGCGCCCTTGTCCATCGCGAGCTTGGTCGCGGTGGTGAGCTGGCCCTTGAGTGTGCCGACGATCAGGAGACGCATGGCTAACTCCTCTTAGTTTTCAGTTTTGCGCATGATCTTTCCGAAAACCGGTTGCCGCTTTTCGGGATCATGCGCGTTCGTGCTTCAGTTCTTCTCGGCCTTGATAACTTCCGTCATGGTCACGCCGAGCTTGTCCTCGACCAGCACGACTTCGCCGCGGGCGACGAGGCGGTTGTTGACATAGATATCGATGGCCTCGCCGACCTTGCGGTCGAGCTCGAGCACGGTGCCGGGCCCGAGTTTGAGCAATTCGCCGACCTGCATGCGGGCGCGGCCGAGAATGGCGGACACCTGCACCGGGACGTCGAACACCGCTTCGAGATCTTCGGCGCTGCGATCTGCGCCGGCATCGGCGGCGCCCCCGGGGGTGACCGAGGCGACATCGGGCGAAGGCGGCGGCGTGCCGTTGGTTTCGAGATTGGGGAGCGGCACTTTGCTGTCGTTCTCACTCATCGAATCGTTCTCCCGAAGCTCAGTTGGTCTGCGTTTTACGGGCGGCGATGTAGCGTGCGACCACGTCGGCGATCAGCGCGTCGACCGCGGCCTTGTCGCGTGTCAACCCGCCGTCGGCCCATTCGATGCGGCAGTCGCCGGGCGCGATCTCGGGCTCGGCCAATACCACCAGGCGGCCTTCGAAGCCGCGGTTGCGGGCGATCTCGTTGAGCCGGGTGCTGGCAAATTCCTGCAGCGAGTCGTTGACGCGCACGACGACGTGCGGTGCCGCGACGAGCTGCTTGAAGCAATCGCTTGCGAGCGCGGCGATTTCAGCCATCGGTTCGCGTGCGATCAGCTCGTTGGCGAGCTTGCGGCCGACCGCGACGGCGACCTCGACGGCTTCGGTTTCGAGCCGGACCTCGAGGGCGTCGAGAGATTTCGCCAGCGCGGCGGTGGCGGCGCCAATGCTTTCCAGCGCGGCTGTGCTGCGGCGGCGCGCCTCGGCGCTGGCTTCGGCTTCGGCGGCGGCCGCACCCTTGCGGAAACCGTTCGCCTCGACTTCGGCGAACTTGGCGTCGAGTTCGGCCGGCGTGAGCGGCCGTTCCGCCCCGGAATTGGGCGCGAAATCCGCGTTGAAGAGAAATTTTGCCGGTGCCGCCATATGCGTCCTCAGTAGACCAGTTCGTCGTCACGCGATTTGGACAGAATGATTTCGCCCTTGGCGGCGAGATCCTTGGCGAGATTGACCAGCAGCACCTGCGCCTCGTCGACGTCGCGCAGGCGCACGGGACCCATGGCCTGCATGTCGTCGACCAGCATCTTGGCGGCGCGCGTCGACATGTTGCTGAGGAAGAACTGCCGCACCGGTTCGGAAGCGCCCTTGAGGGCAATGGCGAGTTTGTCCTTATCGACGTGGCGCATGAGCGTCTGGGCAGACGCGGTGTCGAGCCGCACGAGGTCGTCGAAGGTGAACATCAGCGCCTTGATGCGTTCGGCGCTTTCGCGGTTGTCCTCTTCGAGCGCGGTGATGAAGCGAGTCTCGGTCTGGCGGTCGAAATTGTTGAAGATCTCCGCCATCACCTCGTGGGCGTCGCGGCGGCGGGTCTGCGCGATGTTGGTCATGAACTCGGTCCGCAGGGTCTGTTCGAGACGCTCGATGACTTCCTTCTGCACCGCCTCCATGCGCAGCATGCGGTTGACCACGTCGAGCGAAAGGTCCTCGGGCAGAATGGCGAGCACGCGCGCGGCATGCTCGGGCCGCAGCTTCGAGATCACCACGGCGACGGTCTGCGGGTATTCGTTCTTGAGGTAGTTGGCCAGCACCTCTTCCGGCACGTTGGACAGCTTTTCCCACATGTTGCGGCCGGCGGGCCCGCGGATCTCGTCCATGATGCCGCCGACGCGTTCGGGCGGCAGGTATTGCTGCAACAGCCGCTCGGTGGCGTCGTAATCGCCCATCACCGCGCCGGATGCCGAAAGCCGGCTGACGAATTCGATCATCAGCTTTTCGACCATCTCGGCCTCGACCATACCGAGCGACGACATGACGACCGAAAGTTGGCGCAGCTCGTCGTCGTCGAGCATGCTCCAAATCTTTGCGCCGTATTGCTCGCCGAGCGAAAGCATCAGTAAGGCGGCACGCTCGGGTCCGGAAAGCTTGCGCGGGCCCGTCGGCTCGGACGGCTTGTTGGCCATGGCCGCAACCAGATTGGCGACTTCGGCCTGTTTCTTTGTGTCAGCGGGAACGTTCATGGTCGCTCAGCGGTCGATCAGGCGGCGTCTTCGTGCAGCCACGTGCGGATGATGGAGACTGTCTCGTTCGGATTTTTATCGGCGAGCTCCCCCACTTTCTGCAACGACTGAGCATGCACCTGGCCTTGCACCTGCGCGATGTCGATCATCTTCGCGGTCTTACTGGCGGGAATGGCGATGGGGGCGGGCGCGGCGGCGGTTGTTACGACGGGCGTGCCGTCTTCCGAGACGGAAGCCGCGGCCATGGGAGTCTGCGGGCCGAGGATGCGCTTGAGCATCGGCCGCACGACCAGCAATAGAACGACGATGCCGAGCAGAGACATCATGACGAGCTCGATGGCGCGCATGATGTCGTCCTTGGTGAAATGCAGCATGCTCATCCAACCGGTGGGCTCAACGATCGGGTTGGACGGCAGTTCTGCAAGCCGCAGATTGGCGACCTCGACCTGGTCGCCGCGCTTGGCGTCGAAGCCGATGGCCGAACGCACGAGCGCAGCGATGCGGTCGATTTCCTCCTTGCTGCGCGGCTCGTAGACCAACTCGCCCTTATCGTTCTTGGTGTAGTTGCCGTCGACCACGACGGCCACGGAAATGCGGTTGACCCGCCCGCCCTCGATCACCTCGGTCTTGGTCGTGCGCGAAATCTCGTAATTGACCACTTCCTCGGTCTTGCGGTTCTGCTCGCGGCTGGCGGCCGCCTCGCCGGTCCGCTGATTGGCGCCCGGCAATTCGTTGCCGACGCTGACCGGACCTTCGCGGCCGTTGTCGGTACCGCTCACTTCCTCGCGGCTTTGGCTCGAACGCACCACGCGGCCTTCCGGATCGAAGCGATCGGAGGTCTGCGTGATGCGGTTGAAGTCGAAATCGGCGGTGAGCTGGACGTGGGAGCGGCCGGGACCGACCACCGACGTGACAATCGCCTCGACCTGCTCGCGCAGGCGGCGCTCGAATGCCACTTTGCGTTCGTCGGCCTGCACGCTGATGCCGTTGGGATCGTCGCTCGCGCTGCCGTCGGCGAGCAAACGGCCGGATTCGTCGACGATCGACACGCGCTCGGGTTTGAGACCGTTGACCGCGGAGGCGATGAGATGACGGATCGCGCGCACCTGCTGCATCTCAAGCTGCCCGCGCACGCGCAGCACGATCGAGGCGGACGGTTCGGCCTTGTCGCGCGAGAACAGCGCACGTTCGGGGAGAACGAGATGCACACGCGCGGCCTGCACGCGGTCGATGGCGCGGATCGTGCGCGCGAGCTCTCCTTCGAGCGCCCGAAGATGATTGATGTTCTGCACGAAACTGGTGGCGCCGAGCACGTCGGTCTTGTCGAAAATCTCGTAACCGACGCCGCCGCCCTTGGGCAGTCCGCCTTCGGCGAGCTTCATGCGCAGGCGCGTGACTTTGTCCTTGGGCACCAGCACGATGGCGCCTTCGTTGCGCGTCTCGTAATCGATGCCCTGGCGCTCGAGGTCCTTGATGATGGCTGCCGAATCCTCGGCCGAAAGGTCGGTGAACAGGGTCGTCATCGTCGGCGAGGTGACGCGCAGAATCAGGTAGGCAAAAAAACCAACGAGCGCGATGGTCACCGCGCCCATTGCCAGGATGCGTCCTGGTCCGATCGATTTTAGGAACTCGCCGAAGGCTTGCACGGGACTCCTCTGGAACAAGCGCGCGAACGCCGGACCCGGCAAATCTTGCCTAGAATATGGTTTCTATCCCGTTAATGGACAAAGGCAATTCTGCTCGGAAGCAGGTGGAGGCGCCGCATCCGCGCGGTGCCGGAGCGATCGCGATGCGTGCGTGCAAAAACGGCAAGGCCGGCAGACGAAGGCCGGCAGCCGTCAACGATTTGGTAAGAGTTGAGACGCTTGCGTCGAGTTACAGCTAATCCGGCGACGAAACGGTCACCACGCCGGCAAAGATTTTACTGTCGATACTGCTGAATGCGCGTGGTGCGCAGGCCGGCGAGACCGTGCTGATCGATCGAGGCTTGCCAGGAGAGGAATTCCTCGACGGTCAGCGTATAGCGGGCGCAGGCTTCCTCGAGCGACAGCAAGCCGCCGCGGACAGCCGCGACCACTTCCGCTTTGCGGCGGATGACCCAGCGTTTCGTGCTCGGCGGCGGCAAATCCGCGATGGTGAGCGGACTGCCATCAGGCCCGATCACATACTTGACCCTCGGGCGATGGGGTTCTGTCATTGCAACTCTCGCAAACTACTGACTAACTGAGCGCGAGCCTATCGGTTGCGACTTAAAAATTGCCTAAGCGAAGCATTCCACGAGGTAAATGTCGCCGAAGGCGAGATTGTCCAGCAACGACGCGGGTTTTCAGGCGATCCGCCAGCGCGCGCGGCGATTACGCGTTAATGCGATCAGGCCGGCAGAAATGAACGAAACGTTAGCGCGAGGAATTCGAACATGTGCCTCGCGCGAGCTTCAGCTGCGCACGATGCGCTTGATCTGGTTGATGGTGAAATTCTGTCCGCCAATCGAGAGCAGCGGCGGATTTTGAGTGAGGTCGACTGAATCGACGACGCCTTGCACCTCGGTGGAGATCGCGACCGCTTGCCCGCTGGCATCCTTCGAGGTGATCGACATCGTGTAGGCGCCGGGCGGCCATTGCGTGCCGTCATTGCCCTTGCCGTCCCAGACGAAACTCTGCGGGCCCGCCTGCAGCGTGTAGCTGCCGGTGTAGGCGGTCTGTCCGCTGGAGTCCTGAATGGTGATGGTGGCGGTCGCGGGTTTCGGGCTGGTGAAGGTCCAGGTCGCCTGGTTGTTCGCAAGCTGCGCGGTCGCGCCGTCGACCACGACGGTCTGACCGACGAAATTGAGCGCGGCGGTCGATTGCGCGGTCTGCTGCAGCGACACCAGCGTGGCAAGCTGGTCGTTCTCCCGGAGCTGCTGCTCGACCTGGGCAAAGGAAACGAGCTGCTGGGTGAACTGATTGGTGTCGAGCGGATCGAGCGGATTCTGGTTCTGCAGTTGCGTGGTCAGCAGCGTGAGAAATGTCTGGAAATTGCCGGCAATGGTTTGCTGGTCGACTCCGAGCGCGCTTGCCGTCGACGAGGTTGCCGAACCGATGGTCGCGGTCGCCGCAGGATTGATGCCGGGAACGATGCTGGCCGCCATGTGATGCTCCTCACACCCGAATATCGATGCCGCTGCCGAGCCCAAGCAGCTGGCCGTAGCCCTGCCGGATCACGGCCGGTGGAATGGACTCGTCTTGCGTGACGACGAGGCTCGCCGCGGTCGGCGTGTCATCAGGCTGATTGGCGAAGGATTGATCGCGCAGCGAGAATTGCAGGCCGTTGTCGCTGGTCTTCAGGCCGGCATCCTGCAGCGCGCGTTCGATCTGCGGCGCGTCGCGGCGCAACAGATCGAGCGTATCGGGACGCTCGGCCATGAGCCGGGAGGTGACGTGGCCGGTGCGGTCGATGTCGAGCCGCACGTCGATGCGGCCGAGCTCCGGCGGATCGAGGCGGATCGAGAAGCTGTTCTTGCCGTCCTTGGCGCGGGCCGCAATCTCGATCGGCAATGCGGAGAGGGCGATGCCGTTTGTCGCGGCGGCGAGCGCGGGGGTTGCGGCAGCCGATGCCGGCGCGGTGAGTATCTGCGGTGCGGGAATCGACGACGTGGTGGGCTGCGTCGTGTCGGCGTTCGGCTTGATGCTTGCGGAATCCGCGGACCGGCTGGAGAAATCGAAAACTTGCTCTACGCTAAGCTTGGTTTCGCCGGCCGGATGATGCGCGCTGGGGCTGGCCGTCTCGTCGGGCTTGCCGGGACCTTTGTCGGTCTGGTCGTGCGCGGGATTTGCCGGATTTGCGTTGGCATTGGCGCTCGCAAGCTTGGTATCGCTGTCCTTGAGCGAGATGCCTTGCGGCTGAGCAGTGCCGAACACGTCGGTCGCCGCTTTTCCGGGCGAAGCGGTCTTCGGCGCGATCCTTACGGGGATCGTGATCAGACGGGCAGTCGCTGATGTCACATCGACCGGGTCGGCCGCTGCGGTCTGATCGGCAAGCACGGGGCCGTCGATTTGAGCGGCAGCAGCGGTCGGCGTCGGCGGTGCGATCGTGGCGGTGGGGGCGGTCGGGGCCGTTGCGGCGGGTGTCGGGACGACGATCTTGGCATCGGCCGGCGGTACCTTGGCGTCATCGGCGTGCGCGGCGAGAAATGCGGCTGCGATTTGCTTCGGCAATTCTGGATGCGTCGCGGGCGCGGCCATTTGGACGACGGGATCGGCCACGCCGTCAGGGTTCGTTTCGGGCACGGCTTTCGCCGGATCGACTGCATCGGCCGCAGGCGATTGTACGTTGAGCGTTGCAACGAACGGTGTTGGAGGGGCCGGCAAGGTCTGCGGCGTTGTTGCCGTTTTATCCGTATCGGTGGGTTGCGTTGATGCGCAGTCGTTCTGGATCGTGATGGGTGCAATGGCCGGAGCTGCGACCAGCAACGGGATTGCCGGTTGCGTACAGGTTTGGGCGCCGGCAGCGGTTTTCTGATCTGCGCCGTCGCCATCGTTGACCGGCGTGGTCGTGTCGCTGTCGTCCTTGAGGACGCAAGCTTCGTCCTTATCGGTGCAAGCTTTTCCGGTCGCTTTCAAGCCACCGACAACCGCGCCGGTCACTTTGTCGGCCGTTGAATTTGCGTCAGTGGTCGTCGCGGTGTCGCTTGTCTGAGATGCAATTGGGGAAGGGTCGCCGGCCTTCTGATCGTCGGATGGCGCTGTGCTCTTGCCGCATTCCGGCTTGGGCGGCGATGAGCGATTCGGAACGGGGGCGGGCGTGTCCGCTGGAACGTTGGAATCGAGCAGCATGGCGAAGGGCGTCGAGTTTTCGGTTTTGTCGGCGGCCGACGGGCCGCGCGGCGGTTCAATCGGGCGAACGGACGCAACAGTGCTCGCATTCAACGCAACGCCGGACACGAAACCCTCACCAACACGAACTGCGACCATCATTTGGTTGCAAGCCCCGGGCCAGGGCGATGCAAAAAATACTGTTATTATTCAATTGGTTATGAAGCGACCCTGAGGGTCGCCCGGCAGTGTCCCGGCAGCCTCTGCTAGGGCGCGGCAAAATCTGCCGAGCCCCCTCACATTTCCGCGCTAGCAGGGCCATTTCTAGCAGGCCGTCTGATTGCGCGACGAGGGACGGGGCCTATAGTACTACGTACTACCTGCGCCAGAGCCAAAATTCGGAGCGCGGCCTAACCGTGACAGCGATGCGAAACAGCCTGGACCTTGAGGGTCGGCCGGAACAAACCCGCGTGGTGGTGGCCATGTCGGGCGGCGTCGATTCGTCGGTGACGGCGGCGCTGCTCAAGGCTGAAGGCTACGACGTGGTCGGCGTCACGCTGCAGCTCTACGACCACGGCGCGGCGACCCATCGCAAGGGTGCCTGCTGCGCCGGCCAGGACATCCACGACGCGCGCGCGGTCGCCGACCGCATCGGCATCCCACATTACGTGCTCGACTACGAGCGTCGCTTCAAGGAGGCGGTGATCGACCGCTTTGCCGAGAGCTACGTGCACGGCGAGACGCCAGTGCCATGCGTCGATTGCAACATGGCGATCAAGTTCCATGATCTGCTCGGCACCGCGCGCGAGCTCGGCGCCAAGGTGTTGGCGACCGGCCATTACGTGGCCTCGCGCCGTCAGCCGGATGGCGGCCGCGCGCTCTACCGTGCGCGCGAGGAGGAACGCGATCAGAGCTATTTCCTATTTGGCACCACGCGCGCGCAACTCGATCTCTTGCGCTTTCCGCTCGGGGATAGGGCGAAGAGCGAGACGCGCGAACTGGCGCGCCGCTTCGGGCTTGCAGTCGCCGACAAGCACGACAGCCAGGATATCTGCTTCGTGCCGTCGGGCCGTTACACGGAAGTGATCGAACGGCTGAAGCCGGGGGCTGCGGCCGCGGGCGACATTGTCGATCTCGACGGTCATGTGCTCGGCCGACATGACGGCATCATTCATTTCACCGTCGGCCAGCGGCGCGGCTTGAAGATCGCAACCGGCACGCCGCTCTATGTGGTGCGGCTCGATGCGGCGATGCGGCGCGTGGTGGTCGGTCCGCGCGAGGCGTTGCGCACGCGACGCATCAAGCTGCGCGACGTCAATTGGATCGGCGAGGGCGCGATTGATGACGCGCTGGCGGGCGGGCGGCTCGACGTCTTCGTCAAGGTGCGCTCGACACGGCCGCCACAGCCGGCATGGCTCGAAGCCACGTCAGGCGGATTCGAGCTCGAACTGGTGGCGGGCGAGGACGGCGTTTCGCCCGGCCAGGCCTGTGTTTTCTACGATGCGGCCGAGGGTCAGGCCCGCGTGCTGGGCGGCGGATTTATCGTCAGTGCGGCGGCCACACCCGAGTTCGTGCCTGCGCGCGGCGAGGACATTCTCAAGGCTGCGGCGCGCGGATAGATTGCGCGGCTGTCAAGCCGTGCAACAGATCAGGCGGCCGGTTGAGGGGGCCATGCACGACGGATATCTCGACAAGCTCGACAAGCAAACCGTGGTCAAGGCCTATGCGCGCTGGGCGCCGGTCTATGACCTCGTATTCGGGCCGGTGTTCGAGCGCGGCCGCAGAATTGCGATCGCGGCGGCGGAACGCATCGGCGGGCGCATCCTCGAAGTCGGCGTGGGAACCGGAAGCTCGCTTCCCGATTACGCGCGGCACAATCGCCTGGTCGGCGTCGACATTTCGGAACCGATGCTGCGCAAGGCGCAGGAGCGCGTGGCCGAGCACCGGCTCGACAATGTGGAAGCGCTGGCGGTGATGGATGCGGCGCGGCTCGGTTTCCCCGACGAGTCGTTCGACGTGGTGGTGGCGCAATATGTCATCACCGCGGTGCCGGATCCGGAGGCGACGCTCGACGAATTCGCGCGCGTGCTCAAACCCGGCGGGGAAATCGTGCTGGTCAACCACATCGGCGCCGAGCAGGGGCTGTGGCGCGCCTTCGAGCGATGGTTCTCGCCCATGGCGCGCAGGCTGGGCTGGCGGCCGGAATTTCCCTGGGCGCGGCTCACGCGCTGGGCGGCGCGCGAGGACATGCGCCTGGTCGAACGGCGGCCGATGCCGCTGTTGCGGCAGTTCTCGCTGGTGCGGTTTGCCAAGACGGCGGCGGGCGCCGCCGGGCGCGCGCAGGCTGAGGCCAGTGCGCGAAGGGGCCGAGCGGCCGCGCCTTGACAGATTTTCCCGGCGCTTCCTATATCGGTTTCATTCCTGCACAATCGTAGGCGGAATGCGCAGTTGGTATGGCGGGGTAGCTCAGTTGGTTAGAGCAGCGGAATCATAATCCGGAGGTCGGCGGTTCAAATCCGCCCCCCGCTACCACCGTTCCTAATCTTGTGAAATGAAGCTGACGATCGGTCCGGGCGCTAATGGCCGCGCGCGGGGCCCGAGGTGTTTTCGGCATCGAGCACGCTGTGCGGCGCGGGCCTATCGCGCTCGCCGAAGCCGACCAGCCCGCCGACGCCCACCCGCAGCGGTCGTGCGCGGCTGTTGGTGGGAGTTCCCAGGGTCCCAATTTGTTGAAACGGGGAACGAAAACCGCCGTGGCTCGTTGAGTTCCGGGAAGCGAGGGGACGGTGGCGCGCGCCGTCACACGGGACGCTCAATGACGTCATCGGCTCAATACAGACGCTATGCTGCTGACTGCGTGCGCGTCGCCCAGACGATTCACGACCCCGCCGACAAGGCCATGCTGCTGCAGATGGCGAAAATCTGGATCGACTTGGCGGAGAAGGCCGAGAAGAAGCCCCCCGAGAATAACAGCGACTATACATCCAACGCCTAGGTGGCGCGCGCCTTGTCGCGCACGCCGGCGCCTGTTAGCGGGGGATTGGCAGACACCCACAAGAAATGTATCGGTCTTCGGCGGCTTGGATGAGGGCGCCGATCGGCGGATTCCCATGACACTGCGCTTGATGCTTGTGCTCGCAGCCGGCTTGCTCGGCCTGGCCGGCGTGGCGGCGGCGGAGGAAACTGCCGCGCAATATCCGAGCCGTCCGGTGACGTTCATCGTGCCGTTCGCGCCCGGCGGAGTGACCGGGCTGTTCGCGCGGCTGGCCGGGCAGAAGCTCGAGCAGCGCCTCGGCAAGCCGTTCGTGGTCGAGCATCGGCCGGGCGGCGGGGGCGTGACGGCGGCGACTGCGGTCGCGCACGGCACGCCCGACGGCTACACCATCATGATGGCGTCGTCGACGGTGCTCGCGATCAACGTGAGCGTGCGTAAAAATCTCGCCTATGATCCGATGAAGGATCTGGCGCCGATCGCGCTCTTGGCGCGCGTGCCGTTCGTGCTGCTGGTCAATCCCGATCTGCCGATCAAGTCGGTCGACGATCTCGTCAAATATGCGAAAGCAAATCCCGGCAAGGTTTCGTACGGAACGCCGGGCCCGGGCACGTTCCATCACCTCAACGCCGAGATGTTCAAGAGCATGTTCGGATTGCAGCTCGTGCACGTGCCCTACAAGGGCTCGGCGCCGGCGCTCACCGACCTCGTGGCCGGCCATATCCAGATGATGTTCTGTGACGTGCCGCCGGCGAAGTCGCTGATCGAGTCGGGCAAGGTGCGCGCGCTCGGCGTGACGACGGCGCAACGCGTGGCGGCGGTGCCGAACATTCCGCCGCTCGCGGAAGTCGGAATTCCGAATTACGACGCATCGTCGTGGCACACGATCACGACCACGGCCGGCGTGCCCAAGCCGATCATCGACAAGCTCGCGGGCGAAATCCGCGCGATCATGAGCGAGCCTGACGTGCAGAAACTCTTGAGCGACGACGGCGCGATCCCGCAGGTGTCACCCAGCCCGGATGAATTGAAAAAATTCGTGCAGAGCGAAATCGTGCGTTGGGCCGAGGTCGTGAAGAAAGCCGGCATCGCCGGCTCGGAATAGTTCATTCCTATAGTACGGCAGCCATGGGGCGAAGCCGGGACATGCCCGGCTCTAGGCGCGTCAGTTCTGCGGAATCTGGATCAGTTCGGCAAGCTGCTGCTCGGTCAGCGGCGCGCTGAGGAACTTGAACTGCACGGCGTCGTCCATGCCTTGCTTGATGCCGCTGATCTGGGCGGTCTGCAGGCTCTCCTTCGGGATGAAGTCCTTGAGCATCTGCTCCACGGCGTGAGCGGAGAACTTGGAGAACTCGATATAGCGCGCGATCGCGTCCGGGCTTGAATACATCCAGTCGACCGTCTCGCGATAGGCGCGCAGGTAGCGGGAGATCGCATCCGGTTTGGCGGCCAGCGTTTGGGCGTTGACGATCTGCACGCGGATGGTCTGCGCGCGAATGGCGTCGAGGTCGCTCGCGCGCGCGACCAGGCGCAACTGGCCCTGATTGAGTGCATCGAGCGCGAAGGGCGCCACGGCCCAGCCGACGTTCACCTGGCCGGACAAGACTTGCGTGAAGGTGGCAGACGGATTGCCGGTCGCGACCGGCTTGGCCAGCAAATTGTAGTCCTTGATGAAACGCATGACCGCGATGTGCGTGGAGGCGCCGGTGGTCGAATAGGCGAGCGTGGCGCCGTTGGCCTCGCGCATCGATTTGATCGACGATTTTGCCACGACGTACCAGAACAGCTCGGCCGAGCCGGTCGAGCTCGCCGCCACGATGCGCACCGGCGCGTTCTTGGCGTAGGCGCCGAACACGCTGGAAGTGCCCGCGCTCAAGCCGATATCGACCGAATTGCCGATGACGATCTGCAATGTCTCGCCGCCGCCGGAGGTGTAGACGATGTCGAGATCGAGCCCGTGTTTCTGAAAGATGCCCTGCTGCTTGCCGAGTTCGGGGATCGCGCCTTCCCAACTGCCGCGCTGCGGCGAAGCGATCTTCAGGGTTTCCGCGAACGCCGCTTGAGCGAGACCGAGCGACAGCAGGGCGGACATCGTTGAACTCAAGAATCTTGATGCCATGTGACTCACTTTGGGGTGACGGGCCGAAGGATTTTCGTCGGTCGAGTTTCGGATGAAGGCGCGGCCCGCGCAAGCCGGCTTCCGAGGTTCATGACTTATTTCGCCAGTCCGCGGTTTGCAACCACGATACGAGGCCGGAACGTAAAGACGTTCGGGTCGGCGAGGTCTGCGACGGCGGAGACCCAGTGATGATAGGGCTCGCCGAACGTCTCGACACGCGTCACGTTCTCAATCACCGGATATCCCTCCGGGTGTCTGCGCCACATGTAGGGCCGGTCGACGCGGAAGTAGTGGCTGTCGCCGTGCACAAGGACTACGGGATTCTCGAATGCCTTGGCTTCCTTTTCGAGCGCGTGCCGCATGTCGACATAGCCGGTCGGCGGCGACTTTGCGACGGCTGCGGTTTGTTTTTTTCCTTCGCCGGTGAACGGGGTGAATTCCGGATACATATTGGCTTGCTGGAAAATGACGATGGCACGGCTTCGGACAGCCACTGCGTGGGTAAATCCCTCATGCAGCCAGTCCAAATTTGCCTTGTTGCGCTCGTTGAATTCATCGCCACCGGACTTGTTGGATTCGCGGTTATTATTGCTGCCGACCACATGCAGCGTGACAAAAGTAATGCCGCCGAAATCCCAGCGCGCATTCTCGCGATACTTGGCCAATATCGAACCCTTGTCTTGACCTTGACTCTGTCGCGTCAGCGCGAGGGCGGGGTGGCCAAGGCTTCCTTCGTCTGCAAAAAAGATCTTGCGTAACGCGTCGAGGCGATCGCGCGGGCTGCCTTCGCTCACGACGTCCGGCCCGTGGCAATCCGTCCAGTCGTTGTCACCGGGGGTATAGATGAGCGGAAGTTCCAAAGTTTGGAATTGTCTGTATCGCCTCTGCATGAATTCGTTCGTGCATGATTTATGTTTTGGCGAACCAAGATCGCCGATGTTCACGACAAAGGCCAAAGGCGTGGCGCGATTGATGCGATTGATATCGACCAGCAAATTCTCAAGCTGCGGCTCCTGCTCCGGCTTGTAGGCATGATCGCCGAATACGCCAAAGGCAAAAGATTGGACTGGCTGCTGGGCGTGCAAGTCTGGGCGCGATGCCGTGGCGGTGACCAGGACGAGGGCCGCGGCGAGCGTTTTGATGGCGAGGCGCGACATTGACTACTGCCCCCAGAACTGCCTTTGCCACGCAATCTGCCGCGGAACTATGGAATTTTTTTAACGGGCCTGAGATCGAGCCCGAACAGCCGCGCGGCGTTGCCGCCGAGGATGTTGCGCTTGGCGGTCTCGTCCAGGAACGGCAGGTCGTAGATCACGCTCGGCAGGTCGAAGTCCCAATGCGGGTAATCGGACGACCAGACGAGCTGGGTCTCGGCGTTTATCTGCTTGAAGGTGGCCTGCAGCAGCGAAAGATCGTCGGGCTTCTCCATCGGCTGCGAGGAGAAATACATCTGCCGCATGTAATGGCTCGGTTTCTCCTTGAGCGTCGGCGCATCGGAGGTGCGCATCATGTAGGAATGATCGAGCCGCTGCATGAGCGAATAGGCCCAGGTGAGGCCGCTCTCGATCCACATGGTTTTGAGCTTCGGGAAGCGCTCGGGCAGGCCGTTGATGACCCAGTTGGTCATGTGAATCATGTTGAACCACATGAAGCCGAGCGCGTGCACCGAGATGAAGCGGTTGGTCATCTGCAGCGCGCGATCGTCCCAACTGTAGGCCGCGTGGAACGCGATCGGCTTGCCGATCTCCTCCAGCAGCGCGTAGGTCTTGATGTAGGCATTATCGTGCACCGGTTTGTAGCGCGGTGAAGTCACCATGAAGCCGACGACGCCCTTTTTGTCGGCAAAATCCTTCACGGTGCGGTAGGCGGCGTCGGGATCGTTGAACGGCAGATAAAGCATCGAGACGATGCGCGGCTCGTGCGCCATGATGCGTTCGCAGAGCCAGCGGTTGTAGGCGCGGCACATGGCGGTCTCGACTTCGACCTGCGGGTGCAGCCCCAAGAACAGCATCGGGGTCGGGAACAGGCAGCAATAGTCGACGCCCATCGCATCCATCCACTCGATGGTCTGGGCGATGTCCTTGTGTTTGTAGCCGGACGGGACTTTCTCGCGGCCGCGGAATTTCTGGCGATGGATGCGGCCGCCGGTGTTCTGGTAGCCGACCTGCGAATTGAGCATGCCGGTGCGGCGGGAGGCGCCTTCGATGGCTTCGCGGCGGATCACCGGGCTTTCGATGTATTCGAACACTTCCATGTAGGACTCGTTCTCGTAGTGATGCGAGTCCACGTCGACGATGAGGAAATCCTGGTAGTTGCGGGCGCGCGCCTGTTCGCTGGCGTGTTCCAGATGCTTCGGCTGGGAATAGACATCGAGATCGACGGGTCGAACGTCGCTGCGCGGCATGTCCATGGATGCTCTCCCTGAATATTAGGCGACGACGTAAATGTCTTCGCCGCGCTTGACCACTTCGAATTTTCTGAGCTTCTGCCGGCGATCGCCGATGCACTCGCCAGTCTTCATGTCGTATTCGTAGCCGTGCCAGGGGCAGACGAAATGCATCTCGTCGCCGAACACCTGCCCTTGATAGGTGCGATCCTTGGCGAACACGTCGACCACGTTCGGCGTGATCATGCCTTCGCAGGCAGGGCCGCCCTGATGCAGACAGACGTTGCTGTAGGCGTAATAGGCGCCGTCTCTGTGGAACACGCCAATTTCGCGTTTACCGGCAGTGACAATGCGGCGGTCGCCATCACGCATCTCGGACGCCTTGGCGACGAACCATTCGGCCATGTGGTGCTCCAATAATAAGTCGCGGTTAAAAGTATCGGACGTTGCGGCTCGCTGCAACAACGGACCAGACCGGACGCGCTCGAGCGAAATCACGCAAGCACATTGATTTCACGCATTGTCCCCGCCATGCTGCATGGCAAACGTCATATGCATGGGAGGGTCGCGTGGGACTCATGAAATCGTTCGGCGCCGTTCTGGCGATCCTTGCCGCCCTGCTCACGCCGGTGTCAGCGCAAGGCTATCCCGACAGGCCGGTGAAGATCATCATCGCTTTCCCGCCGGCCGGCGCAATCGATGTGCTCGGACGTCTGTTGGCGCAGAAGCTCTCCGAAATCTGGGGGCAGCAGGTGGTGGTGGAAAATCGCCCCGGCGCAGGTGGCAATATCGGCGCGGCGGCGGCGGCGCAGGCGGCGCCCGATGGCTACACCCTGCACTTCGGCGCGCAGACGCTCGGCGTCAATGTCTCGCTGGCGCCGAGCACGGCGTTCGATCCGGTCAACAGTTTCGACCCGATTATCCTGGTGGCGACTTCGCAAGAGGTGTTCATGGTCGCGAACGCCACGCCGTTCCATTCGGTCAAGGATGTGATCGACTATGCCAAGGCCAATCCGGGAAAGCTGAACTATGCCTCGATCGGCGTCGGTTCGAGCGCGCACCTGGCAACGTCGCTGTTCTGCAACATCGCCGGCATCAAGATGCAGCACGTGCCCTATACGCAGCTGTCGCAGGCGGCGACCGACGTCATCTCGGGGCGCACGGAAATCTGGTTCACCACGCTCGGCGGCTCGCTGCCGCACATCCAGTCCGGCAAGGTGCGCGCGCTCGCGGTGTCGGGGCCGGCACGGGCGAAACTCCTGCCCAACATCCCGACGCTGACGGAAGTCGGCGTCAAGATGGAAGAGGAGTCGAGCTGGTACGCGTTCTTCGCGCCCAAGGGCACGCCGCGGCCGATCATCGACAAGGTCAACCGCGATATCGAGACAATTCTCGCGCAGCCGTACATGAAAGAGCGCGAAGCGCAGCTCGGCTATCGCTTTGTCGGCGGCCCGCCGGAAAAGCTTGGGACGTTTCTCAAGCACGAAATCGCCAAATGGGCGGAGATGACCAAGAGCCCGGCGTTTACGGGACAATGAGCCTGATTTAAGCCGGCCGCATGCCTTTGGATTTGATCACCGCCGCGGCGGCCGGCGTGGTGAGAAATTTCGCCAAGGCCTTGCCGCCTTCGGCGTCCTTGGCGATGGTGGGAATCCCCGCAGAGAACACGGTGATGTTCTGAAATTCTCCGGGCACCGGGCCGACGATGTCGATGCCTTCAACCGCCATCAGTTCGGGCATCTGTTGCAAGCCGATCTCGACCTCGTTGCGCATGAGATAGAGGCCGATCAGACCGGCGGGGCCGCCCGGGCCGAATGTGGTTTTCGGTTTCAGGCGGTCGGCAATGCCGAGCCGCTCGAACACGCTCCACAGATGAATGCCGCTCGCACCGCCGCCATCCGGATTGCTCATGCCGATGGATTTTGCCGCCAAGAGCGCCTGCTTGAACGCCTCGGCCGATGAAACATCGGGCCGCGGCGTACCGGGCCGCACCGCGACGCCAATTTCGGAGCGGGCGATATCAACGCGCGTGCCGGCAACGATGCGACCCTTGCGGATGAGATCGTCGATGCGTTCGTTGGTCGAAATCGCCACATCGGCGAATTCGCCTTCGCCCACCCGCTTGGCGATTTGGGTGGATGGCGCGTAAGAGGCGAGGAGCTTGCATCCTCGTTCTCGTTCGAATTGGGCGGTGAGATCGTCCACGCTGGTCTTGAGCGCGGTCGTGCTGAGCAGCTTGATTTCGGCAGTTTTCATCCGGTTGCATTACACTTTTGTCATGTCGCTGATCAATTTGGGCGTGGCCTTGCCCACAATTCGTGCGCTTGGCGGCGATCACATTCTTGATAACGCCGGGATAACGGTTGCCTACGGGGGCGGGGGGATGGAACAATCCCGCCGCGCCGGCATTTTTCTATCGGCGTGTTCACTCGTTGCTCCACAATCCGGAGATATTGATGTCGAACGTTGCTGTGTCCCTCAAGTCGCGGGACGAGACGCATGCCTTGAGTACGGACAATCTGCGAACGGCGTGGATGCAATCGTTTCGCGCGGTGCGGGCGGAAACCGAACGGCGGGCGGCGCCGCTTTCGGCCGAAGATCAGGTGGTGCAGTCGATGCCGGACGCAAGTCCGACCAAGTGGCATCGCGCGCATACGACGTGGTTCTTCGAACAGTTCCTGCTGGGGCCGAACGCCAGCGACTACCGCGTGTTCGACGAGCGCTTTTCCTATCTGTTCAATTCCTATTACGTCGCGGCGGGACCGCGGCACGCGCGGCCGCGGCGCGGGCTCATCACGCGGCCGGACGCTGAGGAGGTCGCTGCCTATCGCGCGCATGTGGATGCGGCCGTCGCGCGCTTGATCGAAACGGCGGATGCCGCGGCGTTGGAAAAAATCATTCCGATCGTCGAAATCGGACTCCATCACGAGCAGCAGCATCAGGAGCTGATGCTGACCGACATCCTGCATGCGTTCGGACAGAATCCGGTTGCGCCCGCGTATGATGCGCAATGGATGCCGCCGCAAACGCAGCGAGGGAGCCAAGAATTCGCTGAGATCCCGACCGGCGTTCACGCCATCGGTCACGACGGCAAGGGCTTCTGCTTCGACAACGAGCAGCCGAAGCATCGTGTGCTGATCGAGGGCGTGCGCATCGCGCGGCACCTGATCACGAACGCCGCGTGGCTCGCGTTCATGGCGGACGACGGATACACGACGCCATCGCTGTGGCTATCCGACGGCTGGGCGCTGGCGGAAGTCGAAGGATGGCGCGCCCCCGGCTATTGGCAGAAGCGCGAAGGCGCATGGTTCTCGCTTACGCTCGGCGGATTGAAAAAGATCGACCCGGCGGCGCCGGTCTGTCACGTGAGTTATTACGAAGCCGATGCATTCGCGCGCTGGGCCGGAAAACATCTGCCGAGCGAGGCGGAATGGGAGACGGCGGCGCGGCAAGGCCTGCTTGCGGATGCATTCGGCACCGTATGGCAATGGACGCGCAGCGCGTACGCGCCCTATCCCGGCTATCGCGCGGCCGCGGGCGCGCTCGGCGAATACAACGGCAAGTTCATGGTCAATCAAATGGTCTTGCGCGGCTCCTCGGTCGCGACGCCCGAGGGCCATTCGCGTGCAAGCTACCGCAATTTCTTCTACCCGCCGGCGCGCTGGCAGTTTTCCGGCGTGCGACTGGCGGAATATCCGTAGTTCGTAACAGTCGAGGCCAACATCATGAGTCCAACCGCGCTGGCGAAGGTTGCGATCGAGCGCGAACGGCTGGAGCCGGGATCGTTCGCGGCGGAAGTCTTGGCGGGATTGACCGCGATGCCGAAACGCATCCCGCCGAAGTTCTTCTACGACAACGCGGGTTCGGACCTGTTCGAGCAGATCACCGCGCTGCCGGAATATTACCCGACGCGCCGCGAGCTTGGTATCCTGCAGAAAAACGCGTCCGCTATTGCCGCGGTTATTCCTGCGGGCGCGGCGCTGATCGAATTCGGCAGCGGATCAAGCCGCAAGACGCGGATCATTCTCGGCGCAGCGCGCAACCTTGCGGCCTATGTGCCGGTCGATATTTCGGCGGAGTTTCTCGATCAGCAGGTCGATGCGCTGCGGCGTGAATATCCCGACATCGCGATGCTGCCGGTGGCGGCGGATTTCGGCGCGGCGTTCGATCTGCCGACGGAAGCGGCGAGCAGGCCGCGCGCAGGATTTTTCCCCGGATCGACCATCGGCAATCTCGAGCCGGTGGAGGCCTGCACATTTCTCCGCCAGGCGGCGCAGGTGCTGGGCGCTGGCGCCGTGTTCGTGATCGGCGTCGATCTGATCAAGGACGAGAAGATTCTCTATAAGGCCTACAACGATGCGGCCGGCGTCACCGCCAGGTTCAATCGCAACCTGCTGGTACGGATGAATCGCGAGCTCGGGGCCGATTTCGACGTCGCAAGTTTCGAGCATCACGCGTTCTTCAACCGCGAGCACAATCGCATCGAGATGCATCTGGCGAGTTCGAAGCGCCAGCGGGTTTCGGTTTGCGGCGCGACCATCACGTTTCGCGCGGGTGAAACCATTCATACCGAGAACAGTTACAAGTACACGATCGAATCATTCCAGGCGCTGGCGCGCGGCGCGGGCTGGTCACCGCTGGACGTATGGACCGACGCGAAGAAATATTTCTCGGTGCATGTGCTCGCGCTGAAGGACGTCGTGCCGCTTCGCCAGGTCAACGGCCATTGATGCCGATCCGAGAAGCGGACCCTTGGCGGCTGCAATATTTCGAGGGCGTTCCCTGTCCCGCGAACGTGGAAATCCCGACCGAGGACTCCGATGCCTGGACATGGAACCCGCGCCATCGCTGGGTGTACGACAAGATCGCGATCGCGCTCAGCCAGGGGCTGGAAGCCGCACCGCACGGCGTCGCGCCGCCGCGCTTTCCGGTCTTCTCCAAGCCGACAATCAACCTGCGCGGCATGGGAGTCGGCAGCCGCGTGCTGCATGACGAGGCCGAATATCGTCGGCACTGCGCGCCCGGCCACATGTGGATGACGCTGTTGGACGGCAAACACGTCAGTTCCGATGTCGCGGTGGAGCATGGCGAACCCAGATGGTGGCGGCATGCCGTCGGCGTGCCCGCGGGCGAGGGCACGTTCGATCATTGGACGGTGCATGCGGCGGCCTATGCGGACATCGAAAAGCAGTGCGGCGAATGGGTGCGCAAAAATCTCGCCGATTATACCGGCATGCTCAATCTCGAAACCATCGGCGGCGTCATCATCGAGGCGCATTTGCGTTTCGCCGACCAATGGCCGGATCTCTATGGCGTCGGCTGGGTCGAGGCGCTCGTGCGGTTCTACCAGTTACGCAAATGGGAATTCGTCGACCGCGCCCGCCGCGACGGATACAGCGTGGTGCTGTTCGGGCCGAAGAACGGCCGCTATCGGCATCCGCCGCGCGCTCTGATCGAGGACGTTTCGCTGATGGACGACATATCGAGCGTGCAGATCACCTTCCACGAGCAGCGTGCGCCGGAGGCGCATGCCATGCCGCCGGGCGGCTTCCGTCTTGCCATCGTCAACTGCTGGAACCTGGAATCGGGCAAGGCGGCGCGCGAGAAACTGCGAGAATTTTTTCTGCCGCGATGAGCGCCTGCAAAATTGGCGGGGGCCCGGCGGTGTTGCCGCCGAGCCCCCTTAACATATCAGCCGACCTGTAAGCCGGGTTCTGTGTGGCGCCCGGGCCTAAGCCCGAACGCGTGACGGCCATTCCTCTGCGACGCCGATTGCGCGGCGCCTGATGCAACCTACCCGGACGGCGATCCGGACATGGATCTCGAGGATCGCTCCCCGCGCCGTCCCTATTCGGTCTTGCTCCCGGTGGGGTTTGCCGTGCCGCTTCCGTCGCCGGAAACGCGGTGCGCTCTTACCGCACCGTTTCACCCTTGCCGCGCTGATACGCAACGCGCGCGGCGGTCTGTTCTCTGTGGCACTTTCCCTGGGGTCTCTTCCTGCTTGCGCGGGCCGATGCCCCGCCGGACGTTATCCGGCACCGTATGTCCATGGAGCCCGGACTTTCCTCCCCGGCGACCTTTCGGTCCTTGCCGGAGCGGCCGTCCGGCCGACTGACCCCATAGGGATGGGGGAGCCGGCGCCTGAGGTCAAGGGGCGCGCAATAATTTGGTTTCGGTGCGGTTCAACGAGATCGCGCGCGATTTACCACGTAGGCCTTGAGTGGAGCCCGCTCAGCTCAGGACGCCGCACTGCTTCAACCACGCCAGCATCTGCGCCCAGCCGTCTTCGGCGGCTTCCTTGCGGTAGCTCGGCCGATAGTCGGCATGAAAGCCGTGCGGCGCGCCGGGGTAGATCTTGAACTCGGCCGGTTTCTTCGCTGCCGCAAGCGCGGCCTTCATCGCTTCGACCTGATCGACCGGAATGCCCTGATCGGCGGCGCCATAGAGTCCGAGCACCGGTGCCTTCATCTCGGCCGCAAGCTGGGTCGGGCTCTTCGGCCAGACCGAGGCCTGCGTGGGCGGGTCGACGAGCGAGCCGTAGAATGCGACGGCGGCCTTGAGATTGTCGCTGTGTGCCACGTATTCCCACACCGTCCGGCCGCCGCGGCAAAAACCGATGATCGCGAGTTTTCCGGTATTGCCGGCTTGCGATTTTGCCCAGGCCACGGTGGCGTCAAGATCGGCGAACAATTCCGCGTCCGGCTTTGCGTTCACGATCGGCATGAGCTTTGGGAATTCGGTGATCTTCGTGAGATCTTCTTTCGCGCGGAAATAATAATTCGGCGCAATCGCGAATGCGCCGACCTTGCCGAGACGCCGCGTGACGTCCTTGATGTATTCGTGCAGGCCGAAGATTTCCATCGCGACCAGCACGACCGGCGGATTATTCGCGTTTTCGGGCCGCGCGTAATAGACCGGCATGTCACCGCCGGTGACCTTGATGGTGGCGTCGCCGGCCTTCAGGCCATTGGTGTCGGTCGTGATGACATCGGCGCGCACGGGACCGGCCGCAAGCGTGTAGCCCGCAGCCGCGGCGGCCGAGGCGCTCATGAAGAAGTCGCGCCGCGAGACGGGCGCGACTTTTGTAAGTCCGACGATATCGGACGGAATCTTGGCGTGTTCGTTCATCGTTTCCTCCAGTGGAAGTCATCGGCAGTTGTCCGCGCGCCGACCATTTGAGCGGAAGAGGGTGCGGACGATACCAAGCGGCGCCTGTCGCATGAAGTCATGGACGGATTGCGGATTGGCGTCTCGCGCAAAGTTGAGGCGATTACCGCATTACCTTCTGCCGGCGCGTATTACCCCGCTGCAATCGCCGGTATTCAGCCCAGCCGCCTGCGCGCGGCGAGAAGCGCGCGCAAGGTCTCGCGAGTCGAGGTGTCGGGCAGGCCGTCGATGCGCTCGGTACGGAAGTGGCGCTGGAAGGCGGCGATCACCGCTTTGGTGAGTTCGTCATAGAGACCCCCGTTGGGGACGCCGTAGCCGTATTCAGCCAAATCCTTTTGCAGTGCGGCAACCGCATCGCTGCGCTCGCCTTCTTTGAGGGGCTTCGCGTCGTCCGTGATCGGCGCCGGCTTCACCCAGAGGCCGACGCCGGATTGATAAAATTTCGCCCAGGGAAATTTCTCGCCCGGGTCCTGTTTGCGCGTCGGCGCCACGTCCGAATGGGCGAGCACGTAATCGGCCGGAATCGAATTGCGCACGACGATGTCGCGGCAGAGCGCGATCACGGCATCGATTTGCTGCTCGGGATAATCCGGATAGCCGTAATCGTGTCCGGGATTGGCAATCTCGATGCCGATGGAGCGGGAATTGATGTCGGTGTCGCCGGCCCAGAACGACACGCCGGCGTGGTGTGCGCGGCGCGTCTCCGGCACCATCTGCACGATCTCGCCGTCCTCGAAAACCATGTAGTGCGAGGACACCTTGGCGGCCGGATCGCACAAACGTTCCAGCGCGGCCTGACTGCTCTGCATTCCGGTGTAGTGGAGCAGCAGGATGTCGGCGCGCGGGCCGTCGCGGCGATCGGATTGATTGGGTGAGGGTACGACGCGCGAAACGAGACCGGTGTCGGGCGAAAATCCAGGCATGACCCGACGATAAAACATGATGCCACGGAGAGAATAGGGCGAAATGGCACCAGCCCAGACCGGATTTCCGGGCTGGGCTGGTGCGGTACGCTTTGAAAGCAACCGAACGCTAATAAGCGCGAGCGTTACTGGCGGCTGGATGGCGCCGGGCTCATGGGCGAAGGCCGAGGAGATGTGACACCCATGCCGGTGGTGGCGCGCGGCGGGTTATAGGGCTGGAAGTTCACTGCCTGCTTGAGCTGGTCTTGCGTCATCGACAGCTTGAGCTTGTCGGCTTCATTCTTCGATTTGTCCCCGCCAATGACCGCGAATGAACTCGGTGCAAGCGCGACGTCCTTGGCGCCCATGCCGAGGAAGCCGCCGACGCTCACGATGTAGGCCTCGATCTTGCCGTCCTTGTCGAACAGGATGTCGCTGACACTGCCGACCTTTTGGTTGTCGGCGCCCATAACGTCGGTGCCTTTAAATTTCGACGCCAGAAACTGATCGGGTTTCTGTGCCGAAATGAACTGGGCATTGCCGGATTTCATGTCGCCTCGTGGGGCACTTGCAGCCGGCGGATTTGGGGGTGACGTTGAGGGATTGCTGCTCTGGGCGGCAACCACGGTGATCATCAGGCCGCTCAGGGCCGTCGTGATCATGAGTTTCTTCCACATAGCGAGCCTCCATTCATCGATGAATGCAAACTCCCCCTCCTTGCCCAGATAACGCGCGAGGGGGAGCGATGTTCCAAGCCGAGGTTCCCCGGTGCAATCCGGGCTCGGAGAACAGTGAATTGTCATGCCGAATCGCCGGTTGAATCGCATTTGCACCGAAATGAAGCGCGCCAGGTTCGACCGGAGCCAGATGGCGGCGCGCGTTTTGCGCGCCTTCCTCTGGTTTGCAAACGATTCCTTAAGCTGGAACGGCGTTAACTGTTTCTTGCAGGCGCCGCATTAGTTGCGTTCCCGCCTGCAATTCAGCGACGGCCATTTTATCCAAATGATGTCCCGAAACATCCCGATCAGCCGGCGTAAGCGATTGAGATATGAGGACTATCCGTCGGATCATCCCAGCAGCTGTCATGTTGCGCGCCCCCGCAGGGGGCCGGGGATCGGAACCAGCACCGTCCCGCTTGCTGCGCGCGCGCGAGGCAGCACGCTTTCGCGCGCAGTTGGGAATCAAAAAAGATGCAAATCTTTAAAGAGCGGCACATGGCACGCTCGGAGCACGGGAACGATGATGGGCCGCGACAGCGCGCCCGCTGTCGCAGGCGGACCGGCCCGTCATGTTCCCGTGCTCCTCCGCAAAGCAATCGATCAGCTCAATATTCGCGACGGCGGCGTCTACATCGACGGAACGTTCGGCGCCGGCGGCTATACGCAGGCCATCCTTGCGGCTGCGGCTGCGCGTGTGATCGGCATCGATCGCGACCGCGATGCGATCGCGCGTGGAGCCGGTCTCGTGCAGGCCTCGGGCGGGCGACTTACGCTCGTGGAAGCGCGTTTCTCGGAAATGGAAGAGGTGGCGCGAAAGCTCGGTCACGCCGCGGTCGACGGCATCGTGCTCGATCTCGGCGTGTCGTCGATGCAGCTCGACCAAGCCGAGCGCGGCTTCTCGTTCCGCCTCGAGGGGCCGCTCGACATGCGCATGGGCGGCGAGGGACCGAGCGCCGCGGATGTCGTCGCGCGCGCCTCCGAGCGCGACCTTGCGGACATCATCGCAACGCTCGGCGAAGAGCGGCACGCGCGCGCCGTCGCGCATGCGATCGTTGCGGCGCGGCGGCAGGCTGCGCTCGGCACGACGCGGGCGTTGGCCGATGTCGTGATGCGGGTGGTGCACGTGCGGCCGGGCAGCATCCATCCGGCGACGCGGACATTCCAGGCGCTGCGCCTATTCGTCAACGAGGAATTGCCCGAACTCGTAGCCGGGCTGGCGGCAGCGGAGCGGATCCTGAAACCGTCCGGGCGACTCGTCGTCATCGCCTTCCATTCGCTCGAAGACCGGATCGTTAAAATGTTTCTGGCCGAACGCAGTCGCGTCGGCGGCTTCTCGCGCCATCGTCCCGGCATCGATCAAGTACCGACGTTTCATCTCCTCACCAAGCGGCCGATCGTGCCGGAGATGAAGGAGATCACCGCAAATCCGCGCGCGCGCTCAGCCAAGCTGCGCGCCGCCGAACGCTCGAATGCCGCGCCGCGCGCGGCGGTCGCCGGCCATCTGTTGCCCCGGCTGCCGTCGCTCGCCGATGTCATGAAGGCGGGGTGAGGCATGCGGCTCTTGAATTTCTGCGTTGTGGTGCTGCTCGTGCTCGCAACCGCTTATGTCTACAAGATCAAATTCGACGCGACGTTGCGGGCAACACGGGTGGCCGAGATGCGCAACGAAGTGCAGCGCGAGACCGACGCGATCGCGGCGTTGCGGGCCGAGATAGCGCGGCTGGAAAACCCTTCGCGTCTGGAGGGTTTGGCCAGCCGGCACCTGAAGCTCAGAACGCCGGAACTATGGCAGTTCGATCAGCTCAATAATCTGCCGGACAAGCCGCAGGAAGGCGTGGCGCCGCCCAAGGGCGACGCGATATCCGCCGATGCCGACGACAAGGATCAGGACATTCAAACGGGGAGCATTCCGGCGGCACCGAAAGCCATCCGGAACGAGCTTCCGAAAGCCCAATGAAGCCGATGGAAAACCCCGCGCCTATCGATCCGCAAGCAAAGTCCTGGCGCCATTATCTCGGGCATTCGCTGATGTACGGCAGCGATGTCGATCGCGGCCGCAAGACCAAAGCAAGGATCGTGCTGGCGATTGCGATGTTCGGGTTGATCTATGGCGTGATCTCGATGCGGCTCGTGATGTTCGCGACGATGACCGACAGGCATCCCAGTCCGCGCGGCGTGTCGCAGGAAAGAATGGCCGCGCGGCCGGATATCGTCGACCGCAATGGTCTCGTGCTTGCGACCGACGTCAATGCGTCGTCGCTCTACGCCGAGCCGCGGAGAATCCTCGACGTCGACGAAGCGGTCGAGCTGCTGACCGCGGTATTGCCCGAACTTGACGCCCCTGACGTGAAATTGCGCGACAAGCTGAGTTCCAAGAACCGCGGTTTCGTCTGGCTCAAACGCGAGATCACGGCCAAGCAGGCGCAGGAAATCCGCCGGCTCGGGTTGCCCGGTATCGGATTCATGACCGAGCACCGGCGCGTCTATCCAAACAACGCGGAAGTGTCGCACGTGCTCGGTTACGTCAATGTCGACAACCAGGGACAGGGCGGAATCGAACGCTGGATCGACACAAACGGACTGGCGGCGTTGCATCAGGCCGGATTGGCGACCGACCGGTCGCAGAAGCCGGTCGTACTCTCCATCGATCTCAGCGTCCAGCACGTGCTGCGCGAGGAACTCATCGCCGCGTGCGACAAGTACAGGACCATCGCCGCTGCCGGAATGGTGCTCGACGTTAATACGGGTGAAGTCGTCGCGATGGTGTCGCTGCCCGATTACGATCCGAACGATCTCAAGCAGGTGACCGACCCGACACGATTCAATCGGCTGACGGCGGGCGTATTCGAGCTGGGCTCGACGTATAAGGCGCTGACGGTGGCGATGGCGCTCGACTCCGGACGCGTCTCGCTCGGTTCCTCGTTCGATGCGCGGCAGCCGCTGGTCTACGGCAAATTCACCATCGAAGATTTTCATGCGCAGCGGCGCATTCTCACGGTGCCGGAAATCTTCACCTATTCGTCGAACATCGGCACCGCGAAAATGGCGCTGTCGCTCGGCATCGACTACCACAAGGCATTTTTGAAAAAGTTGGGGCAGCTTGATCGGTTGCGAACGGAGTTGCCGGAAAATCGCGAGCCGATGGTGCCAAAGCCCTGGATGGAGATTAACAGCGCAACCATTGCATTCGGTCACGGGCTGTCGGTCACGCCGTTGCAGGCGATGATGGGGATCGGCGCGCTGATGAACGGCGGCACGCTCATCCCGCCGACCTTCCTCAAGCGCAGCGAAGCGCAGGCCCGCGAGCTCGGGGTGCCGGTCGTCAAGCCTGAGACCAGCGATGCGATGCGTTATCTGATGCGGCTCAATGTGGAGAAGGGCACGGCGACCCGGGCCGAAGTGCGGGGCTATTACGTCGGCGGCAAGACCGGCACCTCGGAAAAGGTGGTCGATGGCCGCTATTCCAAGCACAAGTCGCTCAACACGTTCACGGCGGTGCTTCCGGCAGACAAGCCGCGCTTCCTTCTGCTGGTCATGCTCGACGAGCCGGAGCCGACGCCGGACAGCAACGGCGGCGCAACCGCCGGCCTGAACGCCGCGCCGACTGCGGCCAAGATCATTGCCCGTATCGCGCCAATGCTGGGGCTTGAACCGCGCCATGACTTGCCGACGTCCGAGCGGTTGATTTTGGCCAGAAGCTCGCGCTAACCGGCCCATGACTTCCCATCGCCGGACAGGGTACGATGGGCCACCCATGAAGCTTGCCGAACTGCTGATCGATTCCGCCTCGCTCGATCCACGCACGGCCGCGCTGGATGTCGCAGGCCTCACGGCCGACAGCCGCACGGTCAAGCGCGGCGACGTATTCGTGGCGGTCCATGGCGGCAAGGCGGATGGCTTGAAGTTCGCCGCTGATGCGGCCGCGGCCGGGGCCGTGGCCATTGTGGGTGAGCGGGCACCTGAGCGGTTGCCAGCGGGCACGGCATTCGTCAGCGTCAAGAATGCGCGGCGCGCGCTCGCGCTCGCTGCGGCGCGTCTCTATCCGCGGCAACCCAAGGTCATCGCTGCGGTGACCGGAACGAGCGGCAAGACGTCGGTCGCGGCGTTCACGCGACAGATCTGGGCGGCGCTCGGCCACGAAGCCGCGAGCATCGGCACAATCGGCGTGGTGACGCCCAAGCGCGAACTCTATGGCTCGCTTACGACGCCCGATCCGATCGCGCTGCATCGCACGCTCGATGAATTGGCGGCCGAGGGTGTGACCCATCTGGCGATGGAGGCTTCATCGCATGGCCTCGACCAGCATCGGCTCGATGGCGTGCGGGTTGCGGCCGGGGGTTTCACCAATCTCTCGCGCGATCACATGGACTATCATCCGACCATCGAAGCTTACCTCGCCGCAAAGCTGCGGCTGTTCGAGGCGCTGGTGGTGGGCGGGGGCACGGCCGTCATCGCAGTCGACCACGCGCCGGCCGATGCCGTCGTGGCAGCAGTCAAAAAGCGCGGGCTCAAGCTGATGACCGTCGGTCGCCAGGGCGACGGCATTCGTCTTGTCTCGACGATGATCGATGGCTTTGCGCAGAAGCTGCAGGTTGAGCATGGCGGTCGGTCGTACGCGGTGGCGCTGCCATTGGTCGGTGCGTTCCAGGTCGAGAATGCCTTGGTCGCAGCCGGACTTGCGATTGCCACCGGCAGCGCGGCCGCGCCGGTGTTTGCGGCGCTCGCGCATCTGACAGGCGCCAAGGGCCGGCTCGATCTCGTGGGAAGCAAAGACGGCGCGCCGATTTTCGTGGACTATGCGCATAAGCCCGACGCGCTCGCCAAGGCGCTGGAGGCGCTGCGGCCATACGTGAAGCGACGGTTGATCGTCGTGTTCGGCGCCGGCGGCGATCGCGATCAGGGCAAGCGGCCGCTGATGGGCGAGATCGCGATCAACAACGCCGACAGCGTCATCGTCACCGACGACAATCCACGCAGCGAAAATCCGGCCGCGATCCGCGCCGCCATCCTCAAAGCCGCGCCGGGGGCAACCGAAATCGGGGATCGTGCCGAGGCGATCCGTAGCGCGGTGGCCGGATTGCGCAATGGTGACGTGCTGCTGATCGCCGGCAAGGGTCATGAAACCGGCCAAATTGTCGGCAACCGTACGTTACCGTTCAGCGATCATGAGGCCGTTGCAGCGGCGCTTGAGGAGAAGGTCGCGTGAACGTGCCGCTTTGGACAACTGCGGCGATGAGCGCCGCCATGCGCGCGCTAAGCGAAGGCGCGTTGCCAGCATCGGTGCCGGGAATTTCCATCGACAGCCGTACGCTCGTGCCGGGCGAAGCGTTCTTTGCGATCACCGGCGAGGCGCGCGATGGTCACGAATTCGTCGCGGCGGCGCTTAAAGGCGGCGCCGGTTTGGCGGTGGTGGCGGCGGACAAACGTGCGCAAATGCCAAAATCGGCGCCGCTCCTGGTCGTACCCGATGTGCTCGAAGGTTTGCGCGATCTGGCGCGGGCCGCGCGCGCGCGGACCGGAGCGAAGGTGATCGGCGTCACCGGTTCGGTCGGCAAGACCAGCACCAAGGAGGCGTTACGGCTGGCACTTTCCGCGATCGGCGAGACCCATGCCTCGGCGGCGTCCTACAACAATCAGTGGGGGGTGCCGCTGTCGCTCGCGCGCTGCCCACAAAGCGCGAAATTCGCCGTGTTCGAAATGGGCATGAACCACGCGGGCGAAATCTCGCCGCTGACAAGGATCGTGCGCCCGCATGTGGCGATCGTCACCACGGTCGAGCCGGTGCACCTGGAATTCTTCCCCTCGATCGAGGCGATTGCCGACGCCAAGGCGGAGATTTTCCTCGGCATCGAGCCGGGCGGCGCGGCGGTGATCAATCGCGATAATCCGCAATTCGCGCGGCTCGAGCGCGCCGCCAAGGCCGCCAATGTGGGGCGCGTGGTTTCGTTCGGCGAGCATGAAAAAGCCGACGCGCGGCTGCTGAAATTCGCGCTGCAGCCCGACAGCTCGACCGTGCAGGCGCGCATCCTCGGCGCCGATGTCACCTACAAGGTCGGCGCGCCGGGCCGGCATCTGGTGCAAAATTCGCTCGCGGTGCTCGCCGCCGCCGTGCTCGCCGGCGCCGATCTTGCGCGTGCCGCGATCGCGCTGGCAGAACTTGCGCCCGCGACCGGTCGCGGCACGCGCATTACGCTTGATCTGCCGGGCGGCCCGGCGCTGTTGATCGACGAGAGCTACAATGCCAATCCGGCGTCGATGCGGGCGGCGCTCGCGCTGCTCGGCCAGGCGCCAATCGGCGCGCGGGGACGGCGCATTGCCGTGCTGGGCGACATGCTGGAACTCGGTGAACAGGGCAAGACGTTGCATCGCGGGCTTGCCGAGCCGATCAGCGCCAATGCCATCGACCTCGTGTTCTGTTCCGGGCCGCTGATGCAGTCCCTGTGGCAAGCCCTTCCATCCGAACGCCGGGGCGGCTATGCGGAGACATCGGCAGCCCTCGAAGGGGAAGTGCTGGCCGCCATCCGCGCCGGTGACGCCGTGATGGTGAAGGGTTCGCTCGGCTCGAAAATGGGGCCTATCGTGAAGGCGCTCGTACGCCAATACTCCCGCGCCCAGGCAACGGCGCCCGCGCAAGGTTGAACTGATGCTCTACTGGCTGGCTGAACTGTCCGGACAAATCGGCTTCCTCAACGTGTTCCGCTATCTCACCGTCCGCACCGGCGGCGCAATGATGACGGCGCTTGTCTTCGTGTTCCTGTTCGGACCGAAGATGATCGATCTGTTGCGTCTGCGGCAGGGCAAGGGCCAGCCGATCCGCACGGACGGCCCGCAATCGCATCTGGTCACGAAAAAGGGCACGCCCACCATGGGCGGGCTGATGATCCTGTCGGGGATCGTGGTCTCGACCCTGCTCTGGGCCAATCCGCTCAATCCCTACGTCTGGATCGTGCTCGCGGTCACGCTCGGTTTCGGCATGGTCGGATTCTATGACGACTACCTGAAGGTGACGCGGCAAACCCATGGCGGCTTCTCCGGACGCAGCCGGCTCGCCGCCGAGACGCTGATTGCCGCGCTCGCCTGCGTGGCGATCGTGTACACGGCGCGCTCGTCGTCGCTGGCGATGACGCTCGCTTTTCCCATATTCAAGGAGCTGACCTTCGACCTGTGGTGGTTTTTCATCGTGTTCGGGGCTTTCATCATCGTCGGCGCCGGGAATGCGGTGAATCTCACGGACGGGCTCGACGGGCTCGCAATCGGTCCGGTGATGGTGGCGGCGGCTAGCTTCGTCGCCATCGCCTACCTCGTCGGCAACGTGGTGTTCGCCGACTATCTGCAAATTCACTACGTCGCCGGCACCGGCGAACTCGCGGTGTTGTGCGCGGCGGTGATCGGGGCGGGGCTCGGCTTCCTCTGGTTCAACGCGCCGCCGGCTTCGATCTTCATGGGCGATACGGGATCGCTTGCGCTCGGCGGTCTGCTGGGCACGGTCGCGGTTGCCACCAAGCACGAGATTGCGCTCGCGATCATCGGCGGACTGTTCGTGCTGGAAGCCGTGTCGGTGATCGTGCAGGTGGCGTCGTTCAAGCTCACGGGTAAGCGCGTGTTCAAGATGGCGCCGATCCATCATCACTTCGAGCAGCTCGGTTGGACCGAGCCGCAGATCGTGATCCGCTTCTGGATCATCGCCATCGTGCTGGCGCTCATCGGACTTTCGACTCTGAAACTGCGATGATTCCGATCACGACCTTTGCCGGCAGAAGGGTCGCGGTGTTCGGATTGGGCGGCTCGGGGCTGGCGAGCGCGCGCGCGCTGATCGCCGGCGGCGCCGACGTGGTCGCGGGCGACGACAGCGCGGACACGCTGTCCAAGGCTGCGGCTGCCGGCATTGCCACCGCGGATTTCCACCACATTGATTGGTCGAAAGTGGCCGCACTCGTGCTCGCGCCGGGCGTGCCGCTCACGCACCCGGCGCCGCATTGGGTCGTGGGACTGGCGCGCAGTGCGGCGGTCGAGGTGATCGGCGACATCGAATTGTTCTGCCGCGAGCGGCGGCGGCTGGCACCTGATTCGCCGTTCATCGCGATCACCGGCACCAACGGAAAATCGACGACAACCGCGCTGATCGCGCACCTGTTGAACTGCGTTGGTCATCCCGCCGAGTTCGGCGGCAATATCGGCACCGCGATCCTGACGCTGTCGCGGCCGCGGCCGGGACATGCACACGTGATCGAGTGCTCGTCCTATCAGATCGATCTCGCGCCATCGCTCGATCCGCGCATCGGGGTGCTGCTCAACGTCAGCGAGGATCATCTCGATCGGCACGGCACGTTCGCGAATTACGCGGCGGTCAAGGAAAGACTGGTGGCCGGCGTGCAAGCCGACGGAATGGCCATCGTCGGCGTCGATGACAATTGGTGCGCGGCTGTGGCCGACCGCATCGAGCATCGTGGCAAGCCGATCACTCGGGTTTCGGTCCGTCGTCCGTTGCCGTACGGCATTTATGTCGAGGCCGGTGAAATCATGCATGCCGTCGGCGGCACCGCGCGGTCCATCGCCAAGCTCGGCGGCATCGGCTCGTTGCGCGGTTTGCATAATGCGCAGAACGCAGCCTGCGCGGCAGGCGCGGCCCTGGCTCTGGGGTTGTCCGAGGACGCCATCCAACAGGGCCTACGGTCGTTCCCCGGGCTGGCGCATCGCATGGAGCAGGTCGGCCGCAAGGGCGCTGTCTTATTCGTTAACGATTCCAAGGCGACCAACGTCGACTCCGCCGCGCAAGCGCTGGCCTGTTTCAGCGACATATTCTGGATCGCTGGCGGCAGGCCGAAGACCGGTGGAATTACCGCACTGGCGCGCTTCTTTCCCCGCCTGCGCAAGGCCTACCTGATCGGGGAGGCGGCCAAGGATTTTGCCGCCACACTTGAGGGCAAGGTGCCCTACGAAATCGCCGGTACCCTCGACTGCGCGGTCGCGTTCGCCGCCCGCGACGCGCAGGAATCAAATGTTAAGGAACCGGTGGTTCTGTTGTCGCCGGCCTGCGCTTCGTTCGACCAGTATCCGAATTTCGAGGTGCGGGGGACGGCCTTTCGCGACCTCGTGCGCAAGCTCGGGGTGGTTCCGGTCCAGGAGGGGTGATGCGCTCGCGTACCGAATATTCGCCGCTCAGCGACTGGTGGTGGACGGTCGACCGGCTGATCCTGGTGGCCATCGCGGTGCTGATGATGGCCGGCCTCGTGCTTTCGCTCGCGGCAAGCCCGCCGGTCGCGGTGCGCATGGAGCGCGATCCGTTTTACTTCGTCAACCGGCAGGTCCTTTTCCTGATCCCATCGGTTGTCGTGCTGATCGTGACGTCGATGCTGTCGCTCCGGCAAATCCGCAAGCTGTCGATGCTGGTGTTCGTCGTGAGCCTCGTGCTGGTCGCGGCCACGCTGCTCTATGGCGCGGAGGTGAAGGGCGCGCGGCGCTGGATCGCGCTGTTCGGCTTCAGCCTGCAGCCATCGGAATTTCTCAAACCGGCTTTTGTCATCGTGATCGCGTGGCTGTTCGGCGAATCCACGCGGCGGCCGGAGATGCCGGCGAACTCCGCCGCACTCGCGCTGCTGCTCGTGGTCGTGGCGCTGCTCGTGCTGCAGCCGGATTTCGGGCAGACGCTGCTGATCCTGCTGGTGTGGGGCGCGCTGTTCTTCATGGCCGGAATGCGGCTCGTGTGGGTGGGCGGGTTAGCGGCGACCGCGGTTGCCGGGCTCGCGGGCGCCTATTTCACCGTCCCATATGTGACGCGGCGAATCAAAAACTTCATCGATCCGTCGTCGGGCGACAGTTTCAATATCGGCACGGCGCTGGAATCGTTCGCGCGCGGCGGGTGGTTCGGCAGAGGCCCGGGTGAGGGCACGATCAAGCGCATCCTGCCGGAAAGCCACACCGACTTTGTGTTTGCAGTGGGTGCGGAAGAGTTCGGCATCGTGCTCTGTCTAGCGCTGGTGGCGTTGTTCGCCTTCATCGTCATACGCGCGCTGCGCCATGCCTATGACACGGAGGATCCGTTCGCGCGCTTCGCCTCGGCGGGGCTGGCGATCCTGTTCGGCCTGCAGGCCGTGATCAATATGGCGGTCAATCTGCATCTTCTGCCCGCCAAGGGCATGACACTGCCGTTCATCTCCTATGGCGGCTCGTCGATGATCTCGCTCGCCTTCGGCATGGGCATGCTGCTTGCGCTGACGCGCGAGCGGCCGCGCGCGGAACTGCTTGCGAGCCGCCATGAATTCGCCGGGAGCCCGGCGTAATGGCGCAAAGCGGCGCGCCGCTTGTGGTGGTCGCGGCCGGAGGCACGGGCGGACATCTGTTCCCAGCCGAAGCCTTGAGCGTGGCGCTGGCGCGGCGCGGCGCGGTGATCGATCTTGCGACCGACGAGCGGGCGACGCGCTACGGTACGACTTTTCCGGCGCGCGCGACGCATGTGATCCCCAGCGCCACGGTGCGCGGGCGCGATCCGGTTTCGCTCGCACGCACCGCGGCGATGCTGAGTCTGGGCGTGATGAAGGCGTGGTTGCTGCTCGGGCGATTACGGCCTGCGGCGGTGGTCGGCTTCGGCGGATATCCCAGCATTCCGCCAGTGCTGGCGGCAGCGTGGCGCGGCATCCCGACCGTGATCCACGAACAGAACGGGGTGATGGGTCGCGCCAATAAATTCCTGAGTTCGCGCGTGAGCGCGATCGCCACGAGCTTTCCCGGCGTGCTCGACAAGACGCCCGCGCTGGCCGCCAAGGCGACGCATACCGGCAATCCGGTGCGGCCCGTCGTGGTGGCGGCGGCCGCTGTTCCGTACACGCCGCTCGATGCGAGCGGTGCGTTCAATCTGATCGTGTTCGGCGGCAGCCAGGGCGCGAAAGTCATGTCCGATATCGTGCCGGACGGTTTGGCCATGCTCGATGCGCGACTGCGCGCACGGCTCAAGGTCGTGCAGCAGGCGCGCGAGGAGGATTTCGATCGCGTGCGGCAATCCTATGCGCGGGCTCAGATTTCGGCCGAAGTTGCGCGATTCTTTCCCGATCTGCCGGCGCGCATTGCGGCGAGCCATCTCGTCATCTCGCGCTCCGGCGCCTCGACAGTGGCCGAGCTGGCCGCGATCGGCCGCCCCGCCATCCTCGTGCCGCTGCCGCATGCGCTCGACCAGGACCAGCGCGCAAATGCGGGCGTGCTGGAGCGGGCAGGCGGCGCAATCCGGCTCGACCAGACCGATTTCACGCCGGATCGCCTTGCCGCAGAGGTTGGTGCGCTTGCAGCCGATCCGGGCCGTTTGGTTAAAATGGCCGCGGCGGCCAAATCCGCGGGTGCGCTCGATGCCGCCGAGCGGCTCGCCGATCTGGTGCTGAAGGTCGCGAGTGTGATATCGCCACGGCAGTAGCTGTCGGAGTTTGCAAGCATGAAACTGCCGCCCGAAATAGGACCGATCCATTTCGTCGGCATCGGCGGCATCGGCATGAGCGGGATCGCCGAGGTGCTGATCAACCTCGGCTACACGGTGCAGGGTTCCGACACCGCCGACAATGCCAACGTCAAGCGGCTGCGCGAGAAGGGCGCGAAAATCACGATCGGGCATGAGGCGGCGCTGGTCGACGGCGCCGAGGTGCTGGTGGTGTCGTCCGCCATCAAGCGCGACAATCCGGAGCTGATCGCGGCGCGCGCCAAACGCCTGCCGGTGGTGCGGCGCGCGGAAATGCTGGCCGAGCTGATGCGGCTGAAAAGCTGTGTGGCGGTCGCCGGCACCCACGGCAAGACCACGACCACGTCGCTGGTCGCAGCTTTGCTTGACGCCGGCCATTTCGATCCGACGGTGATCAACGGCGGCATCATCAATGCCTATGGCACGAATGCGCGGCTCGGCGCCGGCGACTGGATGGTGGTGGAGGCCGACGAGTCCGACGGCACCTTTTTGAAGCTGCCCGCCGACATCGCCGTCGTGACCAATGTCGATGCGGAGCATCTCGATCATTTCCAGACGTTTGCGGCGGTGCAGGAGGCGTTTCGCGCCTTTGTCGAGAACGTGCCGTTCTACGGGTTTGCGGTGATGTGCACCGACCATCCGATCGTGCAGCGCATCGTCGGCCGCATCGAGGATCGCCGCGTCATCACCTATGGCGAAAATCCGCAGGCCGATGTGCGGTTGATCGATCTCGACCATTCCAACGGCGGTTCGCGATTTTCGGTGGTGGTGCGCGATGCAGCGGGTGCCAACGCGCATGTGATCGACAAGCTCATGCTGCCGATGCCGGGCCGGCACAACGCGCTCAACGCCACGGCGGCCATCGCGGTGGCGCGCGAGCTCGGGGTGAGCGATGAGTTGATCCGCAAGGCGCTGGCGAGCTTCGGCGGCGTGCGGCGGCGGTTTACCCGCGCGGGAGAATGGAACGGCGTGGCGATCATCGACGATTACGGCCATCACCCGGTCGAGATCGCAGCGGTGCTACGAGCGGCCCGCGAGTCGACCAAGGGGCAGGTGATCGCGGTGGTGCAGCCGCATCGCTATACGCGGCTGAAATCGCTGTTCGAGTCGTTCTCGACCTGCTTCAACGATGCCGACGTCGTGATCGTGGCCGACGTTTATCCGGCCGGCGAGGCGCCGATCGCGGGGGCCGACCGCGACTCGCTCGTTGCGGCGATTCACGCGCGCGGCCATCGGCAGGTGATTCCGCTGCCGGGTCCGAAGAATCTTGCCGGCCTCGTGAAGGGGCTCGCAAGGCCGGGCGACTATGTGGTCTGTCTCGGCGCCGGCAACATCACTCAATTGGCCTATGCGCTGGCGGGCGAGTTGAAGGCGCTCGGTTGATGTTCCCCGACATTGTGCCGGAGTTGAAGGCGGCGGTACCGAAGCTGCGCGGGCGGTTGCTGCCCAACCAATCGCTGGCGGAGCTGACCTGGTTTCGTGTCGGTGGGCCGGCGCAGGTGCTCTATATGCCGGAGGACGAGGAAGACCTCGCGTATTTCCTGGGCGCGTTGCCGGCAAGCATTCCGGTCACGGTGATCGGTCTCGGGTCCAATCTCATCGTGCGCGACGGCGGCGTGCCGGGCGTCGTGGTGCGGCTCGGCCGCGGGTTCAACGAGATCAGGATCGACGGCAGTCGGGTCATCGCGGGGACTGCTGTTCCCGACGTGAAGGTCGCGCGCGCAGCGCAGGAGGCCGGCATCGCCGGACTCTCGTTTTTGCGCGGCATTCCGGGCGCGATCGGCGGGGCGCTGCGCATGAACGGCGGGGCCTACGGGCGCGAAACGAAGGACGCGCTCATGGCCGCCCGTGCGGTCGATCGGCAGGGCCATATCCGCGAGTTGTCGAATGCCGACATGGGTTTTCACTATCGCCATACGGACGCGCCGGAGGATTTGATTTTTACGCAGGCGACATTCGCCGGCACCCCGGGCGACCGCACGGCGATTGCGGCCGAGATGGACAAGATCACCGAGGCGCGCGAGGCGACGCAGCCGATCAAAAGCCGCACCGGCGGATCGACGTTCAAGAATCCGCCGGGTCAGAAGGCTTGGCAATTGATCGACGCGGCCGGCTGCCGCGGCCTGCAAATCGGCCAGGCGCAGGTTTCGGAGATGCACTGCAACTTCCTGATCAACCTCGGCGGCGCCAGCGCGGCCGATATCGAGACGCTGGGCGAGACGGTGCGGCGGAGAGTTCAGGAAAAATCCGGCATCGCGCTCGAGTGGGAAATCAAGCGGATCGGGATTGCCGCCGCCTAGATGTGAACTTTCAGGAGGTTGTCCATTCGGTCCGGACCGGGAACGCTGAAGTCGCCAAACACCAGCGATTCGCGGAGGACCGAATGGACACCCATAAGAATGCTCGTCTTACCCCAAGAGGTCGAGAG
>Ga0335081_10000388_pt1 | contig 80001 bp, 65 predicted proteins | sample Lox_Sample_35_FD_206713 | JGI IMG/M metagenome (GOLD analysis project Ga0335081, IMG submission 206713) | Soil microbial communities from Loxahatchee National Wildlife Refuge, Florida, United States - Lox_Sample_3.5 | ecosystem: Environmental > Terrestrial > Soil > Wetlands | place: USA... | reverse complement strand
GGCCACTATACCAGATCATTGTCCCAGGTATCGTCGCCCGGCTCCGGCCAGACCTGCTCACGCCGCTCCGCCCGTGCTCGGGAAACTTCGCTGAAGCTCGGCCAAGCGATGCAACGCCCTGGCCGACAGCGGGCCTTTGTTGAGCGATGCCGCGGCATATTCGAGCTGCTCGATCGTCGAGATCCCGACGAGCACCGTTCCGACGGCATCGTTGGCGATGGCGAAGCGCAGAGCCGCCTCGACGAGGCTCTCGGCATGGCCCTCGCGCACCAAGGGCTGGAGCAGCCCCGCCCGTCGCACGTCATCGCTGTAGTCTGGCCCCGACCCCATGGGTGGAACTCTGGGCGAGCCGAGCGGATGGCGCGCCTCCGTACCGCTCAAAGCGCCGCCGGCCAGCACGCGGATGATGATGGCACCCGTCCGCGCCGCACGGGTGTGATCGAGAAGCTGGCGGAAATCCTGGGCCGGAAAGCGCGCCGGCAAAGACGCGCCCGCGCTGGGATTGAGGAGGTTGTAGATCACCTGTGCCGTATCGGCGATTCCGGCATCGACCACACGGAGCACGGAACCCGTGTCGCCCTTGGCCGAGATGCCGCAGAAGCGGATCTTGCCCCGACGGCGCAGCCTCTCGAGCGCGGGCATCACCTCGTCGAGGATCGCGGATGCGGGCAAGTCATCACTTGCTCCGCGCTCGGAGATCTCGTTGTGGAGCTGCAGCAGATCGATCTGCTCGCGCCCGAGCCGCTTGAGGCTCGCGGCGAGCGAAGCCTCGATCGCCGCCGCGGTGTTTGCTCGCTCGGCCAAGGTGATGCGAAATTTGCTGCCGACGAGGACGTTCGGCCGCAGCGTCGCGAGAGCGCGGCCCAAATTCTTCTCCGACTCGCCGTCGCCATAGAAAGCCGCGGTATCGAAGTAATTGATGCCGAGCTCGACCGCGCGTGCGACCGCGCGCTCCTGGTCGGCCTGGGTTCCACGCACCATGAGCCCGCCGACTGCACCGCAGCCAAACCCGAGAAGCGATACTTGGAGCCCCGTCCTGCCAAGCATCCTCGTTTCCATCGCCCGCTCCTCCCTTATTTTATTCACCGGCCCGCGCCGATGCCGCGCGGCCGCGCAACAAGTCCGCGGCCTTCTCGGCGATCATAATCGTGGGAGCGTTGGTGTGGCCGCCGGGCAGCGTCGGCATCACCGACGCGTCGATGACACGCAAGCCCTCGACGCCGTTGACCTTGAGCGCGTCGTCTACGACCGCCCGTTCATCCGTGCCCATGCGGCAAGTGCCGACCGGGTGGTACATCGTGCTCGCCGTCTCGCGCACGTACCGGTCGAGATCTGCGTCGCCGCGCAGCGCAGCGCCGGGAAAAATCTCGTCTCTGACTAGGTCCCGCAATGGTTCCGTCGCGTAGATCCGGCGCGCCGTTCTGATTCCGTCGCGCAGGGTCACGCGATCCCGCTCGGCCGCGAGGTAACTGTGGAGGATGACCGGCTTCGACGTCGGGTCGGCATCCCTGAGGCTCACGCGGCCGTGGCTTTCGGGATGAAGGAGGATGATCCGGCTGCCCATGAAGCCGCCATGCGGCTTGCGGATGCCGGGGAACCAGATGTGAGCGTCAGGCGCGACCCGGTTCATCAAAAGCTCGATATCGGGGCGAGCGAGTCCATCGCGCGTGCGCAAATAGGCGAGGCATCCGACCGGTAGCGTCGTCAGATGCCCGCGTGCGAACAGCAGCCATTTGAGGAACGCCACGGCGAGGCGATCGGCGCGCAGCTCGCGATCGAAAGATTTCATGTGCTCCGTCGTATAGGCGACACCGACATGAACATGGTCCTGCAGATTGCCGCCGACCTCCGGCGCATCGACGAGCGGCGTAATCCCGTGCCCGCGCAGGTGATCGGCCGGCCCGATGCCCGACAACATCAGGAGCTGTGGCGAATTGTAGGCGCCGCCCGCGAGCAGGACCTCGCGCTCGGCATGGGCGATGACCGAACGGCCGCCCGCACGATATTCGACGCCGACCGCGCGGCGCTTTTCGAAAAGGACTTTGGACGCATGTGCGCCGGTGAGGAGTGTAACATTCCGCCGCGTCTCCGCCGTTAGCAGGTATGTGGTCGCCGTGCTCGCGCGGCGCCCGCGCGCGATCGTGTAGTCGCAACGGCCGAAGCCTTCAGGTGCGGCGCCGTTGAGATCGTCGGTGACAGGAAATCCCGCGTTTCGGCCGGCCGCCATATAAGCCTCGTGTGCCACGCTTGCGCCGTCACCGGTCGCGACCGCAAGGGGCCCATCGCCACCGTGGTGCGCGTCGGCGCCATCGACGAAGCTTTCGGCCCGCCGGAAGTATGGCAGGACGTCCGAATGGCTCCAGCCGGCGAGACCCAGCTGCCGCCAATGGTCATAGTCGCTCGGATGTCCGCGCGAGTAGATCATGCCGTTGATGGTCGAGGAGCCGCCGACGACGCGGCCACGCGGGATATAGATGCGGCGACCGCCGAGATACGGCTCGGGCTCGCTGTCGTAGCCCCAGTTGAAGCGCATGTCCGTCATCAGGTCGCGGAACTTGAGCGGCAGGCGCAGCCACAGATGACGGTCGCGCCCGCCCGCTTCGAGCAGCAGGACTTTTGTCTCGCTGTCTTCGCTCAACCGATGGGCAAGGACGCAGCCGGCCGATCCCGCGCCGACAATGATGTAGTCATAAGTGTCGCCGCCCATCATCGCGCGGCAGCATAGCCTGGAGGCGCCACTTGCAATACAAGCTCGCCACGCCGTATTGCCTGCATGCGCCGGGCGATGCAGCATGGACGGCAATGACGGCGCGCGGACGCTGGGGAGGCTTGGCATGAGCGCACACGACTACGGCTTCCTCGCCATCGACGGCGGCGACTTGCCGCTCTCTGCTTGGCGCGGCCGGCCAGTGCTCATCGTCAACACCGCATCCTTCTGCGGTTACACGCCACAATATGAGGGGCTCGAGGCGCTGTGGCGCAGTTGTCGCAAGCGCGGCCTTGTCGTGCTCGGCGTGCCGTCAAACGATTTCGGCGCGCAGGAACCGGGTAGTGACGGCGAGATCAAGGCGTTCTGTGCCCAGTACCAGGTGTCGTTTCCTCTGACGCGTAAAGTCAGGGTTACCGGACGCGAGGCGCATCCGTTCTACCGCTGGCTTGCGAGCGAGCTTGGCGAGCGTGGCGTACCGCGCTGGAACTTTCATAAGTACCTGATCGACGGCGAAGGGCGCGCCGTGGGTGCCTGGGCATCCTCGACCGGACCGCAATCGAAGGACATCGCCGCGGCCATTGATCCTCTTCTTCCGGCTGGCAACTAGGCGCGCTGGCGCGGGAGACAATTCGATGCATGGCAAAATCCGCGTCGGTATCGGCGGCTGGACCTACGAGCCCTGGCGCGGCGTGTTCTATCCCGACGACCTGTCGCAGAAGCGCGAGCTTGAATACGCGAGCCGGCATCTCTCCTCGATTGAGATCAACGGCACCTATTATTCGACCTTCAAGCCCGCGAGCTGGGCCAACTGGCGCGAGGCGACACCCGCGGGCTTCGTATTCTCGATCAAGGCCTCCCGCTACTGCACCAATCGCAAGGAGCTTGCCGGCGCGGGCGAATCGATCGCGCGCTTCGCCGCGCAAGGACTGAGCGAGCTGCGTGACCGGCTCGGGCCCGTGAGCTGGCAATTCATGCCCAGCAAGAAATTCGATGTCGAGGATTTCGAGGGCTTCCTCAAGCTGCTTCCGCGCGAGGTCGCGGGCCTCCCATTGCGCCACGCGCTCGAGTTGCGCAACCCGACCTTCGTCAATCCTCGCTTCTACGATCTGGCGCGCCGACATAACGCCGCGATCGTTTTTGCCGACGACGAGAAATTTCCCGCGATCGACGAGCCGACGGCAGACTTCACTTATGCCCGCCTGATGCGCACAAAAGAGGACATCGCGACCGGTTATGCGGCGGCGGACATCGATCGCTGGGCCAAGAGGGCCAAGGAGTGGGCGCGCCGCGGCGACGTTTTTATCTATTTCATCTCAGGCGCAAAGGTGCGCGCGCCGGCTGCCGCACAAGCCTTGATGGAACAGGTCGGCTGAATCGCCTGCGAACGCCGGTGCTATGACGCGAGCGCACGCCGGTCGGCGCGGATCATATCGGCGGCTTTCTCGGCGATCATAATCGTGGGTGCGTTGGTATTGCCGGAAGTGATTGTCGGCATGACCGAAGCATCAGCCACACGCAAGCCGCCAACGCCGCGCACGCGCAATCGCTCATCAACCACGGCGCCCGCGTCATCGCCCATGCGGCAAGTGCCGACCGGGTGAAAGATGGTGGTGCCGATGTCGCCGGCCGCGCGTACCAGTGCCACATCGTCTTCGTGCCCAGGTCCCGGTTTGAACTCGACGGGCTCGAAGCGTGCGAGCGCCTTCGCTGCACAAATGCGGCGCGTGAAGCGCATTGCCGCGGCGGCGACACGCCGGTCGCCGTCGGTCGCGAGATAATTGGGCCGGATCGCCGGATGCGCCCGCGGATCGGGGCTCTTGATGCGGATAGAGCCGCGGCTCTCGGGCCGGAGATTGCATACCGAAGCGGTGAAGGCCGGAAAGGAATGTGGCGGCTTGTCGAATGCGTCGAGGCTCAGCGGCTGCACATGGTATTCGAGATCGGGTCCCTCGCGCGCCGGATCGCTCTTGGCGAAGCAGCCCAATTGACTCGGCGCCATGGTGAGCGGCCCGCGCCGCAGCAGGAAATATTCGAGGCCCATCCCGATCCGGCCGACAAGGCTGTTGGCGCGCTCATTGAGCGTGCGCGTGTGCGACACTTTATAGGCCATGCGGATCTGCAGGTGGTCCTGCAGGTTGGCACCCACGCCGGAGAGCGCCCCGCGAACGGCAATGCCGTGTGCGGCGAGAAGATCGTCCGGACCGATGCCGGAAAGCTGCAGGAGATGAGGTGAACCGACCGAGCCCGCCGCCAAGATGAGCTCCCCGCGCGACGCGGCGAAGCTAGGCACCCCATCCTTCGCGAATTCAATTCCGATGGCGCGTTGTCCGTCGAACCGGATGCGCTCCGCCTGTGCGCCCGTTAGCACTGTCAGGTTCACGCGCCCTTGCGCCGGCCGCAGAAATGCTTTCGCCGTGTTCCAGCGTACGCCACGCCGCTGGTTGACCTGGAAATAGCAGCAGCCTTCATTGTCACCGCGATTGAAGTCATCGGTCGATGGGATGCCGACCTCGGCCGCGGCGGCACGAAACGCGTCGAGGATCTCCCAGGAAAGTCGCATCTCCTCGACGCGCCACTCGCCGCCCGCGCCATGTGCGTCGTCGGCGCCGCCGAAATAGTCCTCCGAGCGTCGGAAATAGGGCAGCACGTCCGACCACGACCAGCCGACGTTGCCGAGCTGCCGCCAATGATCGTAGTCGCGCGCCTGGCCACGCATATAGATCATGCCGTTGATTGACGAGCAGCCGCCGAGCACGCGGCCACGCGGATAATTGAGCGCGCGCCCGTTCAATCCGGGCTCAGACTCGGTTTTGAAGCACCAATCGGTGCGCGGATTGTTCTGCGTGTAGAGGTAGCCGATCGGGACATGAATCCAGAAGTAATTGTCGCGGCCGCCTGCTTCGAGCAGCAGCACCGTTACATCGGGATCGGCGGAGAGACGGTTCGCCAACACACACCCCGCGCTTCCGGCGCCGACGACGACATAATCGAAACTACCGATGTCTCGGCGCGCGCTCGTCATGCCCATTCCTATTTGAGCGGCGCGCCGCCCGGCTGGGTCAACCACACGAATGCCTTCGTCTTTACGTCATAGCGCACGACGATGGCACTGTCGGAACCGAGTCCACGCTCGGGGTTCTGCTTGAAATTGTAGAAGCCATCGACACCGGCGAAGTCGGTAAGATTGGCGATGTAGTTCCTCACCTGCGCGGCGGTGGCATCTGGCCCGAGCGCATTGAGCGCGGCGATTACGATGAGCCCCGCGTCCCACACAGTGGCGACGATGTTGTCGGCCTTCTGCCCATGCTCCTTGAGCGCGGCGTACATCTGTCGTTGTGCCGCCTCGATGCGCGGATCGAGCTTCCACACGCCTTCGTGCTCGGGAAAGACCGCCGAGCCCATCACCAGCCCCTTGGGCAGGAAGTCCGCCCACTGCTCCATCTGCGCGAACACCTCGTTGCCGCTTGTCGGCGAGACGGGAATGTCGAGGCCCGCCTGCACCATGCCCTTGAAGACGGTTGCCGCCGGCGAACCCGTCACGCCGGCGACGATCGCCTGTGCGCCCGAGGCCTTGATACGCTCGACCTGCGCAGTGACGCTGATGTCGGTCGGATTGAAATGCTCCCGCGTGACGAGCTTCACGTCCTTGTTCTCAGGCAATGCCACGACCTCGTCGACGGCCTTGTCGTTCTGCTGGCCAGTGGCGTCGGTATTGTTAAGCGTCGCGATCTTGGTCCAGCCCTCCATCCGGTAATAACGAATGACAGCTTTCGTCTGATCGATCGCCGAGGCGCTTGAGGAGTAGAGGAAGCTGCCTTGAGCGGGGTGATAAGCAGGAGACAGGCAGTAATCGACGGGGCCGTTCTTCATGAGCGGCGCAATGGCCGCGCACATCGCAACGAGGCTCGATCCGAGGATCACGGCGGGCTTGTCGGCAAGTGCCTCGTTCGCGAGCTGCACCGCCACTTGCGGGCTCGACTGGTCGTCGTGATAGACGAAGTGGAGCGGCCGTCCCTTGATACCGCCAGACTTGTTGGTGATCTCCGCGAGGATATCGAGGCTCGAGCGGTGGCCCTGGCCGAGGAAAGCGCCGCCGCCGGTCAGCGGCAGAATGACATGGATGTCGTAAGGCTCGGTAGCGCGCACCGGTCCGAACGGGCTCGTGGCAACGGCAAACAAAAGTCCGAGCCCGGCTATTCTGTGCTTCTTCATGTCGACCTTTACCCCCTGCCGGCGCCTATAGATTGTGCGCTTGAAGTGTGCGGCAATCCTAATTCAGGTAATGGGCGGCGCCTACCTTTCGTTCAATCGATCGCCGGCACCACCGGCTCCTGATCCCAGCTGCCGACCGGATCATAGCCCCAGACTCAATCGGCATTGCCCATCACGCCCCGTTTACCGGAGGCGATAAGCGATTTCTGCGCCGCGCTGTCGCGCACGTGCTTGAAATGCGCGTTGGCAAAGGAGAGGCGCTGGACCGCGTGGACACGCGGAATGCGGATGCGCCGGAAATTCGCAAATGCCGCCTCGGGATTGTCACGCTCGGCATCGAGCCAACGCGCGAGGATATAGGCGCCCTCGAACGCTTGGCAGGCGCCCTGCCCCGCGTGTAGATGCCGGGCGACGAGTTGGCGATGGCGGCAATCTTGTCACCGAGGCCGATCGCGTGCAGCGCCTTGTTGGCTTGCGCACTGGTATTAGCGGCGGCGCCGATCTCGCCAAAGGCGGGCGCCGCCTCGAACACGCGTGCGTGAAAACCGAAGGTGGCGAGCGCATGTGCCGCGGCGAGTCCGGCAAGACCACCACCGACAATCGCAGTACGCCGCTCTTCTGTCATTCGTCGCCGCGCTCGTCAACCGGGTAAGGATCGTTCGGCAATAGCGGCAGACCAAGCGCGTCGCGACCGGCGATCTGCAGAGCAGGCGCCGACCATTGGGCGTGGTGCCCGATCGCATGGAGATCGCGCCAATGGCGCTGGATCGGATGATCGCCGTCGAGGCCGTGCGCACCGCTCAGATCGAACAGACGGTCGACCGCGCGCTGCAGGAGTTTAAGCACCATTGCCATATCGCGTCGTTGCCGTGTTGCATCGGTACGCGTCACCTTCCCGCCCCTGAATACGGTCGCCGACATCTTTTCCGTGAGCAGATAAGCGAGGTCGATCTCGGCGTGCGATTCGCCGAGCGCCGACTGCACATCGGCCCGGTCCGCGGGCTTCACGCCGAGCGGGCGGCCGCCGCGCCCTCCCGTAAGCTCAACGAAGGATTCGAACGCGCCGCGCGCGATGCCGTGGAGCGGAGTCATGACAGCGAAGCCCGAGTTCAGCACCAACGGCGAGCGATAGAGCGTGCCTTCATGGACCGTGTGGCCGGCGGCGCGGCCGATCAGGGCCTGATCGTGGTCATAGACGAATGCAGCAGGAACGAAGGTCGGCTCGACCACAATGTCGTTGCTGCCCGACCCTTTGAGGCCGACCGCGTTCCATACGCGATCGATTCGGAACTGATCCGCGCGCAGCAGGAAATTGAGACGCCGCACGGCGCCATCGGCCGAGCGCACGATCGCACCAAGGATGGCCCATTGGCAGTAATCGCCGGCGGAGCCGAAGTGCCAACGCCCTTCGACCTCGAAGCCACCGTTCACCTCTTTGGCTTGCCCACTCTGGTAGAAAGACGTGAGAATGGTCGGGTCCGGCTGCCGCTCGTAAACGAAGCGCTGCGCCTCCTCGGGAAAGAGGCTGAGGAAATACTGGTGCTGGATCAGGAAGGTCATGCACCAGCCGGTCGAGCCGCAGAAGCGCGCGACTTCGGAGACGCAATCGATCTGCGTCATCCAATCGCCTTCATATCCCCCGAACATGCGTGGCCGCATGAGTGGCATGAGGCCTGATGCGAGGATCGCGCGGATGTTCTCCTCGGGCATGCGGCGCAGCTCCTCCGCGGCGGCGGCGTTGCGCTTGGCGACCGACACGATCGTCCGCGCCCGCTCAATGGCATCTTCGTACGAGATGCGCATCCCGTCGTAGTTTGGAGGGAGCTTGGGGCCGGACACGAACATGAGCTTCAGTCTTTCGATCGCGGTGTCCGGTTGGTCACTCTCGCGCGGACCGCGGGGGGCTTATCCCAGCGCGCCGCAGTCAGGCTCGCGAGCCCGTCGACGACGATTGCGACATGTTCGACCCGTCCCATAGCCGTCTCCACGTGACAATGGACATCGATACAACCGGCTGCAAGCGGCCGCAAGGCGGGGGCCAAGCCGCCCCCTTTCAGCCGCGTCCAATCCGGCGCACACTGCTATACTTCGGGGCACGAAAAGCAGAAAGCGCGCCTCAGCCGGCGCAGCACAAGGGAATGAGGAGGAAGCAATGGATACCCATCTCGCCACTCTTGCCGCCGACAAATACGTCGCCGTCGACGGGCTACGACTGCGCTATATCGAGGAAGGTGCAGGCCATCCCGTGCTGCTAATGCATGGCGCCTCGCTTGGCTCGTCAGCAGATGTGTTCCGGCGCAATCTGGGGCCGCTGGCGGGCGCGGGGCTGCGGGCGATCGCCTACGACTTCCCTGGTTATGGGTTGAGCGAGGTCGGGAGCGACCTGTCGCTCGCCTATCAGACCGCCTCGGTACCGAAATTCTGCGACGTGCTCGGCCTGAAGAAACCGGCCCTCTTCGCGCACTCACGTTCGGGGAGCATGGCGGTGCAGCTCGCGCTGAAGGAGCCCGAGCGCTATTCCCATCTCGTTGTGCTCGGCACCGGAACCCTGCTGCCGCCGCTCCCCGACGACGTCGAAGGCCGTTACGCGCAAGTGGCGCAGCGCGTCGATCGCGAGATGGCGGCTGCGGAGCCGACGCTCGAGGACACCAGGAAGCTGATGCAGGCCGACCTCTATCACACCGACATGGTGACGCCCGAAGAGCTCGCGCTTCGGCACCGGCACAGCACCGGCAAGGCGTTCCAGACTTTCACCGCGCGCGCGAGCGCCGCGGGCGAAAGCGGCGGCGCGGCGTCCAGCGTCCCCCTGTGGCAGCGCATGCTCGGGCTCAAGATTCCGCTGTTGCTGATCTACGGACGGAACGACCGCGCCCATGCCGGAGACCGCGCCGAACTCTTCAAGAAAATGCATCCGGAGCTCGATCTCCACATCGTCGAGAACTGCAAGCACATGGTGCCATGGGACGCCGAGCAGGAGGTCTATCGCCTGGCCATCCCCTTCATCAAAGGGCGCTAGGCAAGCGCACGCGGTTGGCGCGGGTCGAGCGGTCCCGCGCCGACCGCGGGCCCAAATGGGGAAGCGCACGATGGCGACCTTGTTGAAAGCGCCGCAGAGCGCGGACGTTTTGCCTGTTCCGGAGCCCGATCTGACGCCGCGCGAGCTCATTGCGCGCGCCTCGGCCTTGCGGCCGATGGTCGAGGCCGATGCCGATGCGGCCGAGGAACGTGGCCACTATTCCGAGGAACTGCATCGGGCGTTCATGAAGGCCGGACTCTATCGCACCGTGCAGCCGCGCATGTTTGGCGGATATGAATTTTCGATCGACACGTTCTACCGCGCCATGCTGGAGATTTCCTGGGGCGATCCTGGCATCGGCTGGTGTCTCACTCTTTGCGCCTCGCACCCGTTTCTTGTTGCCTCACATTGGAGCGAGGATGCGCAGCGCGAGTTCTTCGCTGACGGCTTCTTTGCGGCACCCCACCGGCCGGCGCCCCTCGGCAAAGCCACACCGGCTGACGGCGGCTACATCGTTGGCGGCGTGTGGGACTACTGCTCTGGAATTCCCTTCTCCTCGCACTTCGTCGGCGCGGCCTTGGTGCTGGACGGGAAAGAGCCGCCCGACATCATCAACGTCGTCATCAAGAAGGACAAGGTGACAGTGCTCGACGATTGGGGCGGCGACAAGACGCTCGGCATGCGCGCAAGCGGCTCCTACAGCGTCAAGGTCGATAAGCTCTTCGTGCCGAAGCATCACGCGGTTGTGACGCCGCGCATGTGGGCCGATGGCCGCACGATCGGTGACGGTACGCCGGGCACGAAGCTGCACGGCAACCCGATGTATCTGGGCCGCGTCATGGGGCCCTATCACATGTCGCTGGTGACGCCGGTGATCGGAGCGGCGCGCGCGGCGCTTGATGAGTTCGAGCGCATCATCGCCACGCGCAATACCACTTTCCCGCCGATCATAAAGCGCGCGGAGCATCCCGACTTTCAGCGCACCTACGGTCAGGCGGTGACACTCACCGATGCCGCTGAGGCGATCCTCGTCCGCACGGGCCAGATGTATATGGAATATTGCACTCGCTGGGCCGAGACGGGGCAGATCATCTCGGTCGAGGACAATCTGCGGCTCTGGGGCCAGATGCAACACGCGGGACAGCTCGCGAGCCAGGCGGTCGACATCGTCTTCGCCAACGCGAGTTCGGCTGCCGCCAAGAAGGGCCAGAAGATTCAACGCTATCATCGGGACTGCGCCATGTATCGAAGCCACATCTCGTCGCAGTATCTGAATTTCGCCGCACCCATCGGCCGTGCCCATCTCGGCCAGCCGATCGGACTCTTCGGGCTCTAGGCGCATGGGACAGTTCGGCATCGGGCAGGCTGTTCCGCGCGAAGAGGACCCGCGGCTCCTGCGCGGCGAGGGCGAATTCATCGCCGACATGGCGCGGCCCAACATGGCCTATGGCCACGTTCTGCGCTCGCCGCATGCGCATGCGCGCATCCGCTCTATCGATACACGCGCCGCCAAGCAGATGCCAGGCGTGCTGGCGGTGTTCACCAGCGAGGATCTTGCCGCGGATGGCATCGGCACGCTGCGTGTGCGCATGCCGAGAAAGCGCCCGGACGGATCGCTGCTTTTCCAGAGCCCGCATCCTGGGCTAGCCCGAGGCGCGACGCATTACGTTGGCGATCCCGTTGCCTATGTCGTCGCAGAGACTGTTGCCGAGGCAAAGGATGCCGCCGAACGCATCATCGTCGATTACGAGCCGCTTTCCTCGGTCACGTCTGTCGCCGACGCGGCGAAACCGGGGGCGCCCCCGGTCTGGCCCGCCTGCCCCGACAACGTCTCGAACGTGTTCGAATTGGGTGACAAGGCCGCGGTGAATGCCGCCTTCGCCAAGGCCGCGCATGTGACGCGCCAGCGCTTCGTCATCTCACGCATCATGCATAACGCGATCGAGCCCCGCGGCTCGATCGGCGATTACGACCGGCGCACCGGCCGCTTTACGCTCTACGGCTGTGTCGGCTCTATCCACGGCGTGCGGCGGGCTTTCGCCGAGGACATCTTCAAGGTGCCGGAGAACCGCTTCCGCGTCGTTTCGGGCGATATTGGCGGCGCGTTCGGATCGAAGGGCAACACGGCGCCCGAGAACATGCTCACGCTCTACGCTGCGCGGAAACTCGGCCGCCCCGTCAAATGGATCGCCGAACGAAGTGAATGCTTCATGTCTGATGATCATTGCCGCGACAATGTGACGGACGCCGAGCTGGCGCTCGACCACGACGGCAGTTTCCTCGCGCTGCGCGTCAGAACGCTCGCTAGCCTCGGAGCTTACCTCAGCGCCGACACCAATCTTTTGCCGACCTTCGCCAATCTCGGCACTCTCGCCGGCGTCTATCGCACGCCCGCGATTCACGTTTCGGTCCTCGGCATCTTCACGAACGCCAACGCGACCGCGCCCTACCGCGGCGCCGGGCGGCCCGAGGCGTGCTACGTCATCGAGGGGATGATTGATCGCGCCGCGCGCGAGCTCGGCATCGATCGCATCGAGCTGCGCCGCCGCAACATGATCCCGTCATCGGCCATGCCGTTCAAAACCGGCCTCGTCTATACCTACGACTGCGGCGAGTTCGAGAAGCTCATGGATATGGCGCTCGCGCGCGCGGACTACGCGGGCTTCGAAGAGCGCCGCGCCGAGACACGCCGGCGCGGCAAGCTGCGCGGCTTCGGCATCGCCAACCCGATCGAGCGTGCGGGCGCGCCGCCCGGCGCCGAGACCGCGGAGATCCGCTTCGATCCCACGGGCTCGGTTACGCTCGTCGTTGGCACAACCGCGCAAGGCCAAAGCCACGAGACTATGTATAAGATCATCCTTTCGGAAAAACTCGGCCTCGACTTTGACGAGATCAGCTTCCTGCAAGGAGATACCGACAAGGTCGTCTGGGGCACCGGCACCTTCGGCTCCCGCTCAGCCGTAATCGGCGGCTCGGCCGCCGTACGTGCCGCGGAAAAAATCATCGCGAAAGGCCGCAAGATAGCCGCGCACATCTTCGAGGCAGCCGAGGCCGATGTCGAGTTCAGCCCGGCGAGTAGCAGCTTCGCCGTCGCCGGGACCGACAAGCGCCTCTCGCTCAAGGAGGTGGCGCGCGCGGCGTTCCAGCCGGGCCGCGTGCCAAAGGGCTTGGAGCCAGGGATGTTCGAGACCGGCGTCTTTGATCCGACGAACCAGACATTCCCGTGCGGCACGCATGTCTGCGAGCTCGAGATCGATCCCGAGACCGGGCGGATCGAGATCGTGCGCTATGTCGCGATCGACGATGTCGGCGTCGTCATCAATGCGCTCACTCTGCACGGCCAGGTTCATGGCGGCATCGCGCAGGGTGTGGGTCAGGCGCTCTCCGAGCGGATCGCCTACGACCCCGACACCGGGCAGCTTCTCTCGGGCTCTTTCATGGATTACGGCATGCCACGCGCCGATGATCTCTGCGCGATCGAGGTCGACGATCACGCTGTGCCCACGAAGACCAACCCCTTGGGCGTGAAAGGCGCCGGCGAAGCGGGCACGGTGGGCGCCTTGCCGGCGGTCATGAGCGCGGCTGTCGATGCGTTGGCGCCGCTCGGCGTCCGACATGTGGAAATGCCGCTGACGCCCGAGCGGGTCTGGCGCGCAATTCGCGACGTTGCCTAGAAAGTACACCCCGGCAACGCCTCGCTACCAATTCGGGTACGTTGACTAGCCTATGCCCGACGGATATGGCAGCCAGAGAGATTGCGCATGTCGTGCTTTGCTGCCGGTTTAGATCTCCGGCCGGGCAAGCGCGAACAAACAAAAAAGCGATCTTTCGAGAGGAGGAGGGCAACGCCTATGAAAAAGACCAGCCAAAGAGTCACGCGAAGAAAATTTCTGAGGCAGACAAGTGTCATCGCCGGTGCGGCCGCGCTGGCGCCGGTTGTTTCGGGGCCTTTCATCTCGCGGGCACTCGCCCAGGCCAAGTCGCTGAGAATGCTCCAGTGGAGCCATTTTGTCCCGGCGTTCGATACCTGGTTCGACCAGTTCGCCGCCGATTGGGGCAAGAAGAACGGTGTCGCCGTCACGGTCGATCATATCCCGGAGCAGAACATTGCCGCACGCGCAGCAGCCGAAGCATCGGCCGGATCGGGCCACGATCTGTTCATGTGGAACGGCGCCGGCGGGCCGCATCTTTATCGCAAGTTCCTCGTCGATATGACCGACTTCGTCAGTTATTGCGAGCAGAAGTACGGCAAGGTCAGCGTCATCGGCCGGCAGATCGCCTACAACCAGGACGACAAGACCTGGTCGGCGTATCCGGATTACTACATCAACTATCCGGGCATGTACCGAAAAGATCTGTGGGACGAGATCGGCATGACGCCCACGACCTGGGACGACGTGCGGATCGGCGGCGCCAAGCTCAAGGCCAAGGGCCATCCGGTCGGGAACTCGCTCGCACACAGCAACGACCCGAACTCGACTTGGCGCGGATTGCTGTGGAGCTATGGCGGCGCCGTCCAGGACGAGACCGGCAAGAAAGTCGTGCTCAACAGCAAGGAGACGCTCGAGGCCGTCAAGTTCGCCGCCGCGCTCTACAAGGAAGCGATGACCGGCGATGTCCTCTCATGGGACGACGCGAGCAACAATAAATACCTTGCTTCCGGGGTAGGCTCCTACATCCTCAACCCGATCTCCGCCTACCGGACGATCCAGCCAATCAATCCCAAGCTCGCCGACAACATCTCTCTGACGAAACCGCCAAAGGGCCCGGTGCGCACGCTCATGGGCGCCGCATCGAACTCCTACGGCATCTGGAAATTCTCGAAAAACCAGGAAGCGGCGAAGGAATTCCTCAAGTACTACGTCGATAACTGGGTCGAGGCCTTCAAGGCGAGCACCGGATACAACATGCCGATCTACGCCAACGCGGTGCCGAAGCCAATGCCGATCCTCAGCAACGATCCGTCGTCGCATCCCTCGAACAAGCTCGAGGTCACCGAGACTTCGGATGAATGGTCGGCGGTCCCCGGCTATCCTGGCCCCGCTTGGGCTGCGACCGACGAGGTCTACAACAACTTCGTCATCTGCGACATGATGACGAAGGCGGCGACGGGCGCCTCGACCCCCGAAGAGGCGGTCAAATGGGCGACCCAGGAATGCGAGAACATTTTCAAGAAATGGGAGACGTGAAGCCAAGCTGACGGCGCTGGTGGGCTGTCGCCGCGGCGGCCCACCTCGCGGCGCAAGACCGCCGCGCCGAACCGCGACCGAGTTTTCGCTGGGGCAGCTTCATGGCAGCGATCTCTACCCGCAACGTGACGAAAGAATTCGGTGGCGTGCCCGCCGTCAACGGGATCAGCCTCACGATACCGAACGGCGAATTCATGGTGCTCCTGGGGCCTTCGGGCTGCGGCAAGACGACGTTTCTGCGCATCATCGCAGGGCTCGAACAGCAGACCGGCGGCGATGTCGTCATCGGGGGCACCGTCGTCAACGACATCCCGCCGCGCGCCCGCGGCATCGCGATGATGTTCCAGAGCTATGGCCTCTATCCGCACTACAAAGTGCGCGACAACATCGCCTTTCCGCTTCGCACGCAGCGCACGCCCAAGGCCGAACTCAGGGCAAAGGTCGCCTGGGCTGCGGAGCTCCTCGGAATCGAGCACTTGCTCGACCGCCGTCCGCGGCAGCTTTCGGGCGGGGAGCGTCAACGTGTTGCACTCGCGCGCGCGCTCGTGCGGGAGCCAACGGCGCTTCTGCTCGACGAGCCACTTTCGAACCTCGACGCCAAGCTGCGGGCCTCGGCGCGTCACGAGATCAAGCAGTTCCAGCGCCGGGTCGGCACGACCACGATCTACGTCACTCACGATCAGGTCGAGGCTATGGGAATGGGCGACCGCATCGCCGTGATCGACCACGGCCAAGTGCGGCAGGTGGGCTCGCCGGCGACCATCTATGACGATCCGGCCGACCGCTTCGTCGCCACTTTCGTCGGTACTCCGCCAATGAATCTCGTTCCCTGGAACGGCGGGCATATGGGTTTCCGGCCCGAGCACTTACTGCCCAAGTCCATAGTCCACGGCCAAGCCGCGATCGATTTCAGTTTCCGCGTGAATCGCATCGAGCATCTAGGCTCCGAGCGCATCATCTACGGCGCTCTCGAAGGGCATGAAATGAAAGCGGAGGTGACGGCGAAGCTCCCGCAGGTACATGTGCCGCTCGACGGTCTCCGACCCGGCGAGACTCACGCTTTTGCCGTGCGCAACAGCGCTTTGCGATACTTCGACAAGGACGGCAACCGCGCGAGCAGCCACTAAAGCGAGTGACACCTGATGGTCGCAATCGCCGACAAACTCGCCAAGCGACGGACGTTCTTCCAGTTCATGCTCGACCGGCCGAGCGTGCTCGGACCGCTCTTCGTGACACCCGCGATTCTCTACGTCTTGGCGCTTGTCGGCATCCCGTTCCTCCTGGCCCTCTACTACTCGGTCAGCGCCTTTACGATCTACAACCAGAGCTATCAGTTCGTCGGCTTGCGCAATTACATTCAGATCTTCGAGAGCGACATCTTCCGCACGACGCTCGTCAACACCTTCATCTTCACGATCGGCTCGCAGATCATCGGCCTCGTGCTCGGCAAGTTCGGCGCGCTCCTGCTACTACGCCCGTTCCCAGGACGCAAGCTTGTGCGCGCGCTTATCGTTCTGCCCTGGGCGGTCCCGGTGGCACTCGCCACAGTAGCGTGGGAGTGGATGTTCGATTCGCTCTATAGCGTCATCAACTGGACGATGATCGCGCTCGGACTGATGGACCGGTCGAACGCGCCGAACTGGCTCGGCACACCGCACTTGGCGATGCTATGCGTCATCATTGTCAATGCCTGGCGCTTCTTTCCGTTCGCGATCGTCATCTTCCTCGCCGGCATTACCGCGGTGCCGCAGGATGTGATCGACGCGGCGACGATCGACGGCGCCGGGTTCTGGCGTCGCAACTACCAAATAATCATCCCGATCATCGCTCCAATCGTGGTCGTCGGGCTCATCTTCGGCACTGTCTTCACCTTCACCGATCTCAGCATCGTCTATCTGCTGACGAACGGCGGCCCGGTCAACGCAACGCAAGTGCTGGGTAATCTCGGCTTCCAGATCGGCATCCAGTCGGGCGACGTCGCGCACGGCGCCGCGGTCTCGCTCGTGATGCTGCCGGTGCTGTTCATCCTGGTGGTGTTGATGCTGCGCTTCATCCGCCGACGGGAGATTTAAGATGCCGCGGCCCATTGCCGCCGTCGCGCGCGAGGCCTCGTTTTACGTCGCCGTCGCCTTCTTCGTCGTGCTCGCGGCGTTTCCGTTCTATTGGATGCTCATCACCGCCTTCAAGACCAACGCCGACCTCTACGATCTCGACAATATCCCCTTCTGGTTCAACGACCCGCCGACGCTCGATCACATCCGCTATCTTTTTGAGAAGACACTGTACGCGCGCTGGCTGCTCAATTCCGCCATCATCGGGGTATGCGTCGTCGCGATCACACTTTTCACGGCGCTGCCGGCCGGCTACAGCCTCGCGCGCATGACCGGCCGCAGCGGCGAGGCGCTCGGCATCGGCATCTTCCTTACATATCTCGTGCCGCCGACCTTATTGTTCCTGCCGCTCTCGCGCGTCATCACCGTGCTGGGACTGCAGGATTCGATGTGGTCGCTGGTCCTTGTCTATCCGACGTTCACAATTCCATTCTGCACTTGGCTCATGATGGGATTTTTCAAATCGATCCCGCGCGAGATCGAGGAAGCGGCAATCATCGACGGGTGCAGCATCTTCGGCGCGTTCGTGAAGATGGTCCTGCCCATTTCCCTGCCGGCGATACTGACGGTGGTGATCTTCACCTTCACTCTCACCATGCAGGAATTCGTTTACGCCCTCACCTTTGTCTCGTCCACGGCGCAGAAGACGATCACTCTCGGCGTCACGACCGATCTCGTGCGCGGTGACATTTATTTTTGGGGCGAGCTCATGGCGGGCGCGCTGATCGCGGCGGTTCCGGTGGCGATCGCCTACAATCTGTTCCTCGATCGCTTCATCGCCGGCATTACCGGCGGCGCGGTGAAGTAATTTGGTTGCGCTCATCCGCGACGGCGATGTCGCGCGATACGCCGACTTCGACAATCGCGCGCTCGGGCGCGCGCCGCAGCGCGCGGCACTTGAGAACGTGCCGCTCATCGACATGTCACCCTTCGTCGTGGCTGGCTCAGCCGAAGCGCGCCAGCAGACTGCCCGTGCGATCCGTGCCGCTTCGATTGATATCGGCTTCTTCTATCTTACGGGGCATGGACTTGAGCCAAGCGAGCTCGACGAGATGCTCGCCGCCGCACACCGCTTTTTCGCGCTGCCGTTGACAAAGAAGATGAAGGTCGATGCGCGGCTGAGCCCCGATCGTCAGGGCTTCATCCGCACGGGCGGCATCGAGCCCGAATCCAATCCCGACCGCGCCACCGATATCAAGGAGCGGTTCTTCATGAGCCGGGAACTCCTACCCGGTGAACCCGCGCGCGGCCGCTTCAAGTCGGGGCAGTCGCAATGGCCCGCGCCAGACGCGGTGCCGGGGCTCGAGCCGAGGATGAAGGCCTATATCGTGCACCTACTTGGCCTGACGACCGCCTTGGGCCGGGCCTTTGCCCTAAGTCTCGATCTGCCGGAAAACTACTTCGAGCCCCATTACCGCTTCCCTGGCGCAGTGCTCGCGCTCAACTATTACCCTCCACTCGACCCGGCGACACTCAAGTCGACGCAGTGGAGCTTCTCGCCGCACACCGATTACGGGGCATTCACGATCCTGCTCCAGGATGGGCTTGGCGGGCTTCAGGTGCGGAATGCCTTGGGCGCCTGGATCGACGTCCCGCCGCGTCCGGGCACCTTCGTCGTCAATCTCGGCGACTTGTTCCAGCGCTGGACCAACGACCTCTACGTCTCGACCCTCCACCGTGCCGCCAATTTCAGAGATCGCGCCCGCGTCTCGGCTGCATTCTTCATCTCGCCGCATGGCTCGACCATCATACGCTGCCTGCCGACCTGTCAGAGCCACGATAACCCGCCGCGATACGAGCCGGTCGAATCCGAGGAATATAACCGCGCCCTCGTCGAGCAATCGAACCGTACCGGCCGGCCTGGCGTGGCTCGCGAGACGGCGGACCGGCTCAAGCCCGCCTGAGCATTTGCTTCCGCAAAGCAGCGCGTCGTCTTGCCCGGCGGCATGTGATACCATGCCTCATGCCACGAGAACTTACGGGAGCCGCACCATGACGTCTCTGCAAGAGTCCGAGATCCTGACGCGCGTTGGTCCGGGCACGCCGATGGGCAATGTCATGCGGCACTACTGGTTTCCGGCCCTCAAAGCTTCCGAGCTCAAGGCGGACGGCGCACCGGTGCGGTTCGTGCTCCTGGGCGAGAAGCTCATCGCCTTCCGGAACAGCTCGGGCCGCGTCGGCGTCATAGATCATCGGTGCCCGCATCGCTGCGCCTCGCTGTTCCTTGGCCGGAACGAGGAGAATGGGCTGCGCTGCGTCTATCACGGCTGGAAATACGACGTCGAGGGAAACTGCGTCGACCAGCCCAATCTGCCACCGCATCAGCAATTCAAGGACAAGGTGCGCGCCAAGGCCTATCACGCGGCCGAGCGCAACGGCATCGTCTGGGTCTATATGGGCGAAGCCTTGAAGGCGCCGCCGCTGCCCGACATCGCCGCCACGCACATCCCCGAAAACGAGGCAACGATCAGCTTCGTGCTGCGCGAGTGCAACTGGCTCCAGGGCCTCGAGGGCGACATCGACACCTCGCACCTGAATTTCCTGCATTTCGGCGCGATGGGCGGCGCCGATTTCGCGCCGACCGATCCCACCCGGTTCGGCGCCATCCACCGCGATCCCGAGTACAAGGTCGCCGAGACCGAACTTGGCACGATGTACGGCGCCTATCGCCCGGCCGAGAACAGCAAGCTTTACTGGCGCATCGCGCATTTCATGTTCCCGTGTTGGACGTTACCGCCCTACATCGCGTTCGAGCACTATCGCATCGCACGTGGCTGGGTCCCGCTCGACGACACGCATATGATGTTCGTCGTCATCGGTCCCAAATCGGGTCCCGGCCAGCAGCACGAGGTCGGCCCGCTCCTGCCCAACACGAGCGACTGGTTCGGGCGCTTCCGCTGCACCCAGAATCGCGAGAACGACTGGCTCATCGACCGCGAGGTGCAGCGGACACGCACCTTCACCGGGATCGAGGGCATCCACCAGCAGGATCAAGCCGTGACCGAGAGCATGGGCGAGATCACCGACCATAGCTTCGAGAACCTTGCGGCGAGTGACCGCATGATCGCGGCGACGCGGCGGCGGCTTCTCGGCGCGGCGAAAGCACTCGCCGAGAAAGGCACGCTGCCGCCGGGCGCGGCCGATGGCGGCGCGGCCTACGGCCGGGTGCGGGCAGGCTTCTTTGTTGCCTCCGAGGCGCGCCCCTGGCCGGACGTCTACCATCTCCAGCGTACAGACATCGGCGATCCCGATACCCAGGCGGCAGAGTAACGGGGGACAACATGATCATCGATGTTCACGGCCACGTCAGCGCCCCGGCGGCGCTCTATGCCTACAAGGCCGGGCTGCTCGCTTCGCGCGGAGCGCACGGGCGCGGCGGCCCTAAATTCACTGATGACCAGCTTAAGGCCGTGCTGAACGGCACCGGCGGCTCGGAAGGGTTGGGGGCGCATCTGCCGCTCCTCGACAAGCACGGCACGGATTTCCAGCTCATCTCCCCGCGTCCTTTCCAGATGATGCACAGCGAGAAGCCGGCACGCATCGTGCAGTGGTGGCATGAGGAGGTGCACAACGTCATCCACCGCCATACGCAGCTTTATCCCAACCGCTTCGCCGGCGTCTGCATGCTGCCGCAGGTCGCGGGCGAGCCCATCACCGTGGCCCTTCCCGAACTCGAGCGCTGCGTGAAGCAGCTCGGCTTCGTCGGCTGTCTCGTCAATTCCGACCCTTACGAGAACGACGGCAGCGGCGCCGCGCCCGGCATGGGCGACCGCTACTGGTATCCGCTCTACGAGAAGCTCGTTGAACTCGACGTGCCGGCGATGCATCACGGTACGAGCTCGAAGGCCGAGCGGGTGAGCTACTCGACCCATTTCATCAACGAAGAAACCCTCTCGGTCGTCAACCTCGTCAATTCCAGAGTGTTCGACGATTTCCCGACATTGAAGTTTGTCATCCCGCATGGCGGCGGCGCAGTGCCCTATCAAATCGGCCGCTGGGAATCGATGTCGCTGCGCGGCGGCCAGAAGCGCTTCTCGGAGAAGCTCAAGAACCTGTGGTTCGATTCCGGCCTCTACACACCCGAGGCGCTCGAGCTTCTCATTAAGGTGGTGGGCGCCGACCGCATAATGTTCGCGACCGAATGTCCCGGCACCGGCACAGCAACCGATCCACGCACCGGCCGCTCCATGGACGACACGGCGCACTGGATCCAGGAATTCAACTGGCTCTCGGGCGCCGACAAGAAGCTCATCTTCGAGGACAACGCGCGCAAGGTCTACAAGCTCGACAAGCTGCTGCCGCGCTGAGTTTTGCAAAGGAGTAACGATGGCCAAGATCGTCCTCGGCATAGGCACCTCGCACGGGCCGCTGCTCTCGACGCCGCCCGACATGTGGCACCTGCGTGCCGAGTGGGACCGCTCGCAGCTCCACCCGTACCGCGGCCGCAACTATACCTATGATGAGCTGCGCGCGGAGCGTCAGGGCGAGAACATGCCAGCGCAGATCACGCTCGAGCAGCGGCGCCGGCGCTATGACGCGTGCCAGGTGGCGATCGAGCAGCTGGCCCAGGTCTGGGCCGCAGCGAAGCCCGACGTCGCCGTCATCTTCGGCAACGACCAGATGGAGATTTTCGGATCGAACTTGCAGCCTGCTTTTTTCGTCTATGCAGGTGAGACGATCGAGAATGGCCCCGTCTCGGAAGAGCGCAAGGCGAAGATGGAGCCTGGCATCGCCATCTCGCTCGACGGCCATAAGCCGAAGAGCCGCGTGGTCTATCCGGGACTGCCAGAGCTTGGTCAAAAGGTCATCGCGACGCTGATGGCGCAGGAATTCGACGTCTCGGTCTCAACAAAGCTGCCGACCGGCCCGCGCGGCTCGGCCGACATCCCGCATGCGTTCGGCTTCGTCTACGAGCGCATCATGAAGGGCAAGGTTGTTCCGAACCTGCCGCTCTTCACCAACACCTTCTATCCGCCAAACCAGCCGTCGGCCAAGCGCTGCTTCCGTTTCGGCGAGATTGTAGGCGACGCGATCCGCGCGTGGGACAGCGACCTGCGCGTTGCCGTGTTCGGCTCGGGCGGGCTTAGCCATTTCGCCGTCAACGAGCGCTTCGACCAAGAGGTGATCGCCGCCGTCCGCAGCGGCGACAAGGCGAAGCTCACGGCGCTACCGCACGAGCTGCTGCAGGAGGGTACCTCGGAGGTCAAGAATTGGATTCCACTGGCGGCCGTGATGACTCAGTCGAAGCTCGCGCCCAATTTCATCGACTACGTTCCGTGCTATCGCTCCGAAGCCGGAACCGGTAACGCGATGGCATTCATGTACTGGCAATAACGAAAGGCTGACCGGGGAGGATCGCCGTGAACCGCATCACTGCCGCGCTTGCGCTTGCTGCGCTCGCGCCAATGTTTGCTTGGGCCGCCGGCACTTATGATCCTGGCGCCACGGATACGTCGATCAAGCTTGGCAACACCTTCCCCTATTCGGGGCCCGTTTCGGTGACGAGCCCGCAGGCGCGGGAGATGGTCGGCTATATCAACAAGGTCAACGACGAGGGCGGGGTCAACGGGCGCAAGATCGACTTCATCAGCCTCGATGACGGCTATACGCCGCCCAAGACGGTCGAGCTCACGCGCCGCCTCGTCGAGCAGGATAGGGTGCTGGCGATGTTCGGGTCGGAGGGAACCCCGACCCAGGTCGCCGTGCAGCCTTATCTCAACAGCCGCAAGGTGCCACAACTGTTCGTCCTCACCGGCTCGAACAGCCTCGTCAATCCGCAGAAATCCCCGTGGACCGTGGCGTCGGGGTCGAGCTACGGGTTCGAGGGAATCGTGTGGGCAAAATACATCCTTTCGGTGCGCCCCAACGCCAAGATCGGCATTCTCTCGCAGGACGACGATTTCGGCAGCGACCATATGGGCCCGTTCCTCGCCACGCTCGGCGACAAGGCCAAGACGATGGTCGTGGGCAAAGAAAGCTACGCCGTCACCGATCCAACCGTCACCTCGCAGATCATTTCGCTGAAGAGCGCCGGCGCCGACACGTTCGTGCTGTTCGCGCAAAGCCGTGCCGCCGCGCAGGCCATTTCCGTGGCGCGCGACCAAGCTGGGCCCGACGCGCTCGTCTTCGTGCCCTATGTCGCGAGCGCAAAGAGCGTCCTCGGCGCCGTCGGCGACGAGAAATTGACCGGTGTGATCTCGACCGACACGACCAAGGACGCGGCCGACCCAGCGTGGGCGAACGACCCGGCCGTCAAGGACTATCTCGCCTTCCTCGACAAATACGTGCCCGCCGCCGACCGCCAGAGTGATATGTCCTCGCCGGGCAGCTATATGACGGCGCAGATGATGGTCGAAGTGCTGAAGCGCTGCGGCGACAATCTCACGCGCGCCAATTTGATGAAGGTCGCGACCAGCATTAAGGGCTTGTCGTTCCCGATGTTCCTGCCGGGCATCACCTTCAACACTTCGTCCGACAACTTCTTCCCGCTGCGCGTGACGCAGATCAAGCGCCATGTCGGCGCGCGCTGGGAGTTGGTCGGCAAGCCGATCACGGAGTAACCGCGCGCCTGTCGCTACGCGCGTCGCCCGGCTACACTCGCTCGCTATGGTTTACCGCGCCGAGCAGCGCTCGATCCGCATGATGCTGGCCGGCGACGCCATGCCGGCGCGCCGCCTCACGCCGTTCGACGAGCCCGATTTCCTGGCGCTCGCCGAACTCTTCCGCGCCGCCGACGTCGGCTTCGCCAATCTCGAGACGACGGTGCGCGAGCCGCACGAAGGCACGCCCATCGTCACGCAGGGCACGCCGATGAGCACGCCGCCCGTGCTCCTCGACGAACTCAAATGGTTCGGCATCGACATGATGTCGTGCGCAAACAATCACGCCACCGATTGGGGACCCGACGGGCTCGCGTCAATGCTCGCGCATCTCGCCGCCCGCGGCATGCCGGCGGCGGGCGCGGGCCTCAACCTCGCCGAAGCACTGCGCCCGGCCTATCTCGACACCGCCGCTGGCTGCGTCGCGCTCCTGGCCGCGACGTCGTTCTTCCCGCATTGGACGCGCGCCGCCGACCAGCGGCCCGACGCACCCGGCCGCCCCGGCGTCAATGCGGTCGCATTCTCTAACGTCTACTCAGTCGACGACGCGGCCCTCGCTGCACTCGGCCAAATTGGCAAACGGCTTGGCCTGACGCAGCATCGCGCGCGTCAGCGCAAAATGTTCTTCAGTGCGCAGGAAGCACCCGAAGACAGCGCCGACCAGATCAATTTCCTGGGCGAGCGCTTCGTCCGCGGTTCCGAGTTCGCCATCGCCACCCGCGCCAACACGCGCGACGTCGAGAACAATTTGCGCTGGGTCCACGAGGCGCGGCGACAGGCCGACTGGGTCATCTTTTCGTTCCATTGCCACGAGTTCGGCGCCGCCGGACGGCTCGCCGCCGAAAGCCATGTCGGCATGGCGGAACCTGCACAATTCGCGGTCGAGTTCGCTCATGCCGTGATCGACGCCGGCGCCGACGTGGTGATTGGGCACGGGCCGCATCTGACGCTCGGCATCGAGCTCTACAAGGGCCGCCCTATATTCTACAGCCTCGGCAACCTTATCTTCCAGAACGACAACGTGCCGGTCTTCCCGGCGGAATCTTACGCCCGCTTCGGCCTCGACCATCGCGCGACGCCCACCGACTTCCTCGACGCGCGCACCGGCAATGAGACGCGCGGCTTCCCGGCCGAGCGCGAATACTGGCAGGGACTCGGCGCCGCGTGCGAATGGACTGGCGGAAAACTCGGGGAGGTACGGCTTCATCCCCTCGATCTTGGCGCGGGGCGTAGCCGCTCGCAGCGCGGCCGTCCCGTGCTCGCGCGCGGCGAGGTGGCGCAAGCGATCCTTGCGCGCGTCAAGCGGCTCTCCGCGCACCATGGCACGGAAGTTGCGATAGAGGGTGAGACCGCGGTGGTGAAACTCGGCGCCAGAATCTGATAGGCACGGCTCAGCGTGTTTCGGCCACCCTCAGCGCCTGTACGATCGGCGCATGGTTCCCGGCCCAACTCAACGCGTCGTGGCCGGCATAGTCGCTGATCTTGGGATTGGCGTGATACTGCAGCAAAAGGCGGACGGCTTCGGTCTGGCCATTGCTCGCGGCGAGCATGAGCGGCGTCAAGCCTTGCCGGCTCTGCACGTCGACCGACGCCTTCGCCTGCAGCAGCACGCGCATGACCGCAATGGCCGATCGCTCTGCCGCCCAATGCAGCGCCGTCTTGCCGAGATGGTCGCGCACGTCGACGTTGGCGCCGCGTGTGACGAGCGCCTGTGCGATCTCGGCATTGTTGTTCATCGCCGCGTAGATGAGCGGCGTACGGCCGTATTCCTCGGCCTCGTTGGGGCTCACTTGCGCGTCGAGCAGGCCGTTGACGGCGAGTGCGTCGTTGGCGGCGGCGGCCGTGACGAGCCGCAGCGTGTCGTCGCTTGGCCCTCCCGTCGGCCCGCCGATGAGCGGGAAAGTCTTGGGGATATTGGGCGTCGAGTCGAATGGCGTCGACGCGCTGACATTCTGCGCCGATGCAGGCTCCATGCCCGCGCAGAGCAGCAGAACGACCAGCGCAATTCCCTGTTGCCAGCGAGACAAGACGCCCCCTCGCGCGGCTCAACTGTGGACATTCTGCCCGGAACCGATGCGAAAGCCAAGCCCGGGCTGTGAGGCCGGTGGCGGCGCCTGCGGCCCTTGTGTCGTGCCGGGCGCCTTCATATGCTTTGCCTCTGGAAGCACAACATGAAACTGTAAAATCGCCGCGCAAGGAAGGAGCAAGAGATGGAACGGGCAGCAAAGGCTCCGCTGAGCCCCGAGCAGAAAGAGGCATTTCACCGCGACGCAGAGGCTCGCATCCGCACCTTCAGCTATCGCAAGCCCCAGGAGAACGGGCAGGTGAAGCAGATCGCCAACCTATTCCGCAGCGACCTCATCCGCCTCAATGTTCAGATCGTTGCCGAAGGCGGCGAGAACAATCTGCACTACCACACCGGCGGCGATAATTGCTGGCTGGTCCTGCGCGGCGCAGCGCGCTTTTATGGCGTCGGCGACCAGCTTCTGGGCGAGTTCCATCAGAACGAAGGCATCCTGCTACCCGGCGGATCGCGCTACTGGTTCGAGAAGATCGCCGGCGAAGACCTCGAGATCCTCCAGATCGTGTGTAAGGAGTCGCGCGCGGCACAGACGGAGCGCATCAATCTCGAGAAGCACAAGGACTGGATGACCGACGACTTGCTCCAGGTCTACGACAAGGCGCCGCAGGCCTGACCCGCCGAGCGGTCTAGCTGGATCGCGCGCACGGCGCCGCCTGCATGTCGAAGCTATTCCTGCCGTAGAGCTAGCGGCGGCGCGAGAGAACCTTATCGAACGACGGAGCGGCCATGCGAATGGGATTTTGGACCGGAATGATCCTCGCAGCGGCGTGTGCCTGCGCGGCGGCTGCGCACGCCGAAGCGATCAAGATCGGTGCAGTCAAGACCGGCGCGAGCGGCGTCATTTTCATTGCACAGGAAAAAGGCTTCTTCGCCGCCGAGGGCGTTCCGGCCGAGCTCGTCTACTTCGAATCAGCACAGCCAATCGCAGTCGCGGCTGCATCTGGCGCGATCGATTTCGGTGTGACAGCGCCAACCGCCGCGCTCTACAGCCTCGGCGGCCAAGGCTCGGTCCGCATCATCGCCGGTGCGGTCCAGGAAGAGCCGGGCTTCCGTGGCGCGGCCTATCTCGTTTCGGCGGCGGCATATCAGGCGGGGCTGCGCTCGTTCAAGGATTTCGGCGGCCACTCCTTCGGCGTGTCGCAGGTAGGCTCGCCGCCGCATTATGCGCTGGGCCTTCTCGCCGAGAAGTTCGGCTTCGACATCAAGTCGATGCGCGTCGTGCCTCTGCAATCCATTCCGAACATCGCATCGGCCATCGCTGGCGGCACGGTCGACGCAACGATCCTGACGCAGTCGCCGGCGCTCCTGCCGATGGTCGAGCGCGGCGAGGTGAAGCGGCTGGGATGGGTCGGTGACGAGACACCGTGGCAATTCAACCTCGCCTTCAGCTCAACGCGCACCGCCGACGGTCGAGCGGACACGGTTGCACGCTTCCTCCGTGCCTACCGCCGCGCCGCGCGCCTTTACCACGACGCTTTCACAGGCTCAGACGGCAAGGAGCACGAAGGGCCGGGCGCGGCCGAGCTTCTCGCCATCATGGCCAAGTATCTCGGCCAATCGATTGACCAGGTGCGGCTCGGCATCGGCTACCTCGACGCCGATGTGCGCCTCGACGCGCCCGACGTGCTGCACCAGATCGCCTGGTTCAAGGCCGAGGGGATGCTGAAGGAGGACGTCGACGGCAACACCCTCATCGACAAGCGCTACGTCGTCGCGATGCCACCGCGCTAAAGCGGCGACCAGAACCGGCCTATGCTACACCTGGAGGTAGGGGCGCCCTCTCGCCCAGCACTTCCTCACGGTAGAGGTCGGAGATCGACGCCCAGCGCAGCTCGCACGCGATGCGCGCCACCTCGAGCGCGCGCGCCTTCAGCTCCTGCGTGCCAAGGTGCTTGGCACACAGCTCTATCTGGCGCCGGCTGTGCTCGACATCGGCCGCATCATGCTCGGTGAAAAACTCGATCTCGCGAGCGTTGCGCTTGAATCCATAGTGCTTCTCGAACGCCGGCAGCAGGACCTCGCTGATGAGGCCGGGCATCTGCCCCTCCTGTGTCGTCTGCATTGCCAGCACCACGCCGACGGGCTCCGTCGCGGTCGTGTGATAGTAGAAGAGCGAGCGCGCCCACCAGGACGGCGTCATGCGCATGGCTCGTACTTCGTCGTCGCTCAGGCCCGTCGCACGGCAGAAGCGGAAGATCAGTTCGTTATGGTCGTGCGCCTCATGCCCTGGTTGCGGGATCGCCTTCAGCCCCTCTTCCTCTGATACGTTCTCGGCGATCATCTTGCGCACATCCTCGAAGCCATAGGCGCGGCAATAGAGGAGGCCGAAGCTCGGCAGCGCCAGCGAGACGTAGTGGTAGTGGAGCGCCTGGTAACGTCCCATAGCCTTGAGCGACAACTTACCCTCCGCAAAGACTCGGAAGAACGGATGCTGCTTCGTGTGCCAGCGATCTCGGATCGCAACGATCTCGTCGATGACGGAGAGCGATGAACCAAACTTGGTGTCGGGCGCCATGGCTGCACCTTCGTTTCGTGTCGAGGAGAAGGACGAAGCCTACCCGCACCGGGCCCGCGCGGCAATTCCCTGCTCGAGCGCGTGCCCGCGCTCCGTCGCGAGTGTCTGTCAATCTATCGGGGGTTGACGCGTTCGGCTGGTCAAGAGAGCATTGCCGAGGCCCAAGGGGCGGGGATTGGGATGCGCAGGCGCTTCATCTATCGGTCGCTTTTGTTGCTTGCGGTCCTGATGGCGATGCCGGGCTCACCTCGCGCCGATGACGTGAAGACCCAGGATTCGCTTGTCGGCAAGCTCGTGGCACCGGGCGGACCAGACATCCTCAATTTCCGAGGTGCCGGACTCAAGCCGATCAGACTACGCCCGGCAACGCCGCCTGCCGCGCAATTCGATATCGAGTTTGGTGCGCATGCGACGGATCTGTCGCCGCAGGGGAAGGAGCTGATCCGCGCCCACCGTGCCGATTTCGCCGCCAAGCCGGACGATGCCACGCGCTTCGTCATCACGGCGAGCGGCGCTCCCGACGGCACGTCGGAGAACGCCCAGAAACGCGCCGGCTCCGTGCGCGACTACATCGTAAAGGAGTTCGGCGTCGATCCGTCGCGCATCGAGATTGCCGCGCTGAGCGCCGACGTTTCGACCCCGGCGGACGCGCTGCACGTGCACGTGGCGAAGTTCGCCCAATGAGCGTTACCCGCCCCTTGCCGCGTCATGTGCCTGAGCGGGTTGGGCCCCATCCTGCATGAACCAACAATTCCGGGATGCGCAGCGGTAATGCGCCTCGCCCGTTTCGCGCTGCGCGGCGCGCTGCCTCTGCTCCTCATTACGTGGAATGGGATCGCCACCGCCCAGGTTGGCACGGGGCAGATCGGACCGCCGGCCTCGCCGATCGAGCGCATGCAGCCCCCGACCCAGCCCGAAGTAGCGCCACCGGAAGCTCCTCCGCCCGTGGCGGCGCCGGAGGAGGGCGGCCCGCCGGTCCACGTCACGGGCATCGCGATCGATGGTGCCACCGTCTATCCCGCGGCGAGGCTCGCCGCCTATTTCGCCAGCCTCGATGGCGCCACCGTGCCACGCAATCGCATCGCCGAGGCGGTGCGCTCACTTCAGACAAAATATCGCGAAGACGGCTATTTTCTCACTGTGGTGCGCGATACGATCGAGCCTGCACCCGAGGGCGTGCTTGTACGCGTCCAGGTCATCGAGGGCTATATCAGCGACGTCAAAATTGACGGCGAGGTCGGCCCCGCCGGCCTCCTCGTCTACGATTTTTTGCGCCATTTGACCGAACATCGGCCAACGAAGCTCGGCGACGTCGAGCGCTACGTGCTTCTCGCCAAGAACGTTCCCGGCACCACTATCCGTACCATCTTGCGGCCGGCGCGCAACGAGCCGGGCGCGGTCGAGCTAATCGCGCAGATCGAAAAAAAGACTTTCGACTTGCTCCTCACCGACGACAACCGCGGCCCGCGCACGGCGGGCCCCAATGAGATGTTGCTTGCTGGCAACATCAACTCCCTCACCAGCCTCGGCGAGCGCACGCAGCTTTTCGTCTACGACACCGCATTCGACGCCGAGCAGGTGTTCGGGCAACTCGCCTATGAGACCTTCATCGGCTCGGAGGGTCTGAAGTTCCGGGGCTATATCGGCTATGGCACCTCTACTCCCGGCAACGTGCTCGCGCTCACCGGCTATCACAGCAACCTTCTGGTTGCCGGCGGCTCGTTCGAGTATCCGCTGATTTTGAGCCGCAGCTTGTCACTGTCGCTCAAGGCGGAACTCGACTGGAACCAGTCGCAGATCGGGCTCCTCGCCAGCAATGGCCTGATCGAGCCCGTGAGCAAGGTCAGGCTGCGCATCTTGCGCGTCAGCGAGTCCCTGACGGTGCAGGACGACCTGCTTGGCTTCGGCCGGAGCGCCGCCAACACGCTCGACCTCACCGCCCATCGCGGCCTGCCGGAGCTCGTCGGCTCGATCAACACGGCGCCATTCATCCCGCGCCCGGCCGAGCGCAATGACTTCTATAAATTCACGGGCGAGGCTGTACGCGTGCAGAACCTGTTCGTGTGGAGCACCTACTCGGTCGCGCTCAAGACCGCGATAACCGGGCAATGGACGCCGGCGATCCTCCCACCCACGGAGAAATTCGAACTCGGCGGCGAGCAGTATGGCCGCGGCTTCTATTCCGGAGAGGTGAACGGCGACAAGGCCGTCGCAGGCACGATCGAACCCCAACTCAACCAGACGCTCGACGGCGAGGTGTTCGGCTATTCCTATGATATCAGTACGCAATATTACGCATTCTTCGATATCGGCCAAATCTGGAGCAACGCCCTCGCCGACCCGACCACGCACATTCAATCGACCGGCGCCGGAATTCGTGCCAATCTAACGTCCTGGTTGAGCGCGCAAGTCGAAGGCGTTGAAAGATTTACCCGCCGGCCCAATGCCACCACCGGCCCGCGCGAACTGGAGCACGCCGCCTACTTTCGGGTGACCGTGCATTTATAACGAAATAACAAGAAGTTACCGTGCCGGCGGATCGAAGGTGGAGGCGAAGTGTTGTGGCCCGAAGGGGGGCTTCTGGTTGGGGCAGCGCGCCGGCGTGGCTGGCGCGGAAGCTTGGTTGCGGCCGGGTGGCTGGCCGTGGCGACCGTAGGACATGCCCTCGCCAACCCGACCGGCGGGGTGGTAGCGGCGGGCAGCGCAACCATCTCCGCCCCTGCCCCGGGCACCGTTGCGGTCACCCAACATTCCCAGCGGGCCATCGTCGACTGGCAGAGTTTCAGTATCGGCTCCGGCGAGACGACTGAGTTTATCCAACCTAATTCCGGCGCCTTCATCCTCAACCGCGTGCTCGGCGGTGATCCCTCCCTCATCGCCGGGCACCTGATCGCCAACGGCAACATTGCGATCGTCAACGGCGCTGGCATCCTGTTCCTGAACGGCAGCGTCGTCGACGTGAACTCGCTCGTGGCGACGCCTGCCGACATCGCCAACACCGACTTCATGGCAGGGCGGTTCAATTTCGTCATTCCGTCTGCCAATCCGAATGCGACCGTGGTGAACGAGGGCCACATCTCCATCAAGGACCATGGGCTCGCGGCGCTCGTGGCTCCCGGTGTGCAGAATTCCGGGGTAATCGAAGCGAAGTTCGGCAAGGTCGTGCTCGGCGGCGCCCAGACATTCACCGTCGATTTCTACGGCGACGGGCTTATCAATTTCGACGTCGGCAGCAAGCCAGCAGCAGCGCTCGTCGCCAATTCGGGCCGCATTACCGCCGATGGCGGCAAGATCCTTTTGAGCGCCGACGCCGCTGACGCAATTGTCAGCGACGTTGTCACCGGCGGAACGCTCGAGGCGCACTCCGTCGGCGCCGAGACCGGTACCATCGCGATCTCCGGCGGCACGGTTCGTGTGGGCGGCACGGTCGACGCTTCGGGCCGGCGCTCCGGCGAGACCGGCGGCACGGTCGAAGTGACGGGGACAAACGTCGCGGTGACGGCCCGCGCCAATATCGACGCGTCGGGCCAGGCCGGCGGTGGCACCGTGCTGGTCGGCGGCGATTTCCACGGTGCCGGGCCGCTTCCCAACGCGACCGACACCACCATTGCCGCAGGCGCCTCGATCGAAGCCGACGCGCTTGCAAGCGGCAATGGCGGTAAAATCGCCGTGTGGGCGAACGACAACACTGTGTTCGCCGGCACTATCAGCACCAAGGGCGGTTCCGCGGGCGGCAATGGCGGCTATGTGGAGACCTCGGGAGGCGCGATCACGCTTGCCGGCACGGTCAATACAGGGGCCGTCGCCGGCGCCACTGGCACCTGGCTCATCGACCCCGATACCCTCGTCATCGGCACGAGCCTTGCCGCGACGATCAGCGCATCGACGACCAACGTTGCCGTTGAGGCCTCGGGCGACATTACCCTCTCAAGCGATCTGACGCCGAACGCGGGTGTCTCGCTTGGCCTCGCCGCGGGCGGCGACATAGCGCTCGGCGCCAACATCGATTTTTCGGCCCATGCGGACACCACAGGCAACCTGTTCCTGACGGCCGCCGGCGCCATCACCCAAACCGCCGGCGCCATCACCATGGACGGCGGCACTGCCTCGCTCGTCGCCGGCACTGGCATCGGCACTTCGTTGGCGCCCATCGCAACCGCCGGCGTCACAACGGTGGCGGCGACGGCGACGAGCGGCGGGATCTTCCTCACGAACGCCGCGAGCGGAAACGTCGTCGCCGGCGCATCCGCGGGCGTCACACTCACCGCTGGCACATCACCCACGACCACGCCCGCGCTGGACGACCTCGGAAGCACGATCGAGGAATCCAACGGTGGCACCGGCGCCAATTCACTCGTCATCACGACCCAGGATCTTTTCGGTACTGCCGTCACGTTCAGCGCCGGAAGCGGGCTTTCGGCCGCCGGCGACACCTTGCTCGCTAATGCGGCCGGCGACGTCATGGTGGGCCGGCAAGTAGATACCACGGGCTCGATCACGCTCTCCGCCTCGGGCAATCTCGACATTGAGGCAACTGTCGGCGCGAGCGCAACCGGGACGATCACCCTCAGCGCCGATTCAGGCGCGAGCGGAACCGGGCTCCTCACCGTCAACGGCGCGGTCGGCAACGCAAGCGCCGGCGACATCACGCTAAGCGCGGCAACGATCACCATCGCCGCCACGGTCGAGGGCGGCGGCGCTTTGACGCTCTCGCCGAGCACGGCCGGATCGAGCATCGCCGTCGGCAGCTCAGCAATCGGAACCTACGCGCTCCCTGGCACGAGCCTACGCAATCTTGGCAGCGGCAGCGGCATCGGTGGCGGCTTCACAGCAATCACAATTGGTCGCGCCGATGGCACAGGCGTGATCGATGTCGACGACGCGGCAACACTCTCGTTCATGGCTCCGCTCACGCTCGAAAGCAATGGCGCGGGCGGCAGTATCACCGTCGCCGGCAGAGTCTCTGGCGCGGCAGGACTCACGCTTGAAGCCGGCGGCACCGCCTCTTTAACCGCGATCTCGATCGGCGCCGCCATGACTGCAACGGACGATGTTGGCCTCGTTGCGCTGACCGGCAACATCGTAGTCTCCGACACGGTGACCGGCGCCAACGTGCTGCTGAGCGCCGCCGGCGGAGCCGTCACGGAATCCGGCGGCTCGGTCACCGCGACCGACCTGCTCGTGCTCGCGGCAAACGCTTCCGCGCTCAACGGGAGCGACAACAGCGTCAGCGTCCTCGCCGCGGATGTAACTTCTGGCGGCTTCGCCTTCACGAACGGCGGCGACTTCGTGGTTGGCTCGGCCTCGGTGAGTCCGCCGGGCATCGCGACCGCTGCGGTGAGCGGTGTGACGGCGAGCGGCGATGTCGGGATCGTGGCGACAGCAGGCACGCTGACTCTCACCGGAAGTGTTTCGGGCGCCGATGTGCTGTTGAGCGCCGCGAACGGTGCCGTTACCGAATCGGGTGGCACGGTCAGCGCCACGGATCTCGTCGTCAAGGCAAAGCTCGCGACGGCGCTCAACGGTGCCAACAGCATCGCCGTGCTGGGCGCCGACGTCACCAACGCCGGCTTCGGCCTCACCAATGCCGGCAGTTTCGCAGCGGGCGCGGCCTCCATAAGCCCGCCCGGCGTAACCACCGCCGTGGTGAACGGCGTCACCGCGAGCGGCGATGTCGGGCTCGTTTCCACATCGGGGACCGTGACGCTCTCGCAGAGCGTGTTGGGTGACAACGTGCTGTTGAGCGCCACGGCGGGCGCCGTCACAGAAATTGGCGCCGGAGTTACGGCCGCCGATCTCATCGTGCTAGCGGCCAATGATTCCGCGCTCAACGGCAGCAACAGCATCAGCACCGTGGCGGCCGCCGTGACGAGCGGCGGCTTCGCCTTAACCAACGGTAGTGGCTTCGCCGTCGACGCTGCGTCGGTCACGCCGCCGGGCCAAAGCGCCACGGCTCAGAGCGTCGTGGCGGCAACCGGCGATATCGGGCTCGTCGCAACGTCCGGCAAATTGACGCTCAATCAAAGCGTGTCGGGCGCGAACGTACTATTAAGCGCCCCGGCGGGGCAGGTCACGCAATCTGGCGGCATACTCGACGCTGGCGATCTCATAGTGCTTGCCGCGAACGATTCCGTGCTCAATGGAAGCGGCAACAACGTGAGCCTTCTGGCAGCGGACGTGACCGCGGGCGGCTTCGCATTCTCGAATTCCAGCGGCCTTGCCGTTGGTACCGCGTCCGTCAGCCCACCCGGCAGCGGCAGCGCAACGACCCAGAACGGGATCAGCGCACTTGGCGATGTGGGCCTCACCGCTTCGGCGGGCGACATTACGCTGAGCAAGGGCGTGAGCGGCGCCAACGTGCTGCTGAGTGCTACGGCGGGCGCGGTGACTGAATCCGGCGGAGCGGTGAGCGCGGGCGATCTCATTGTGCTCGCGGCCAACGATTCCGCGCTTGCCGCCGCGAACGGCGTCAGCGTCGTCGCAGCGGACGTGACCGCGGGCGGCCTCGAATTCGTTAGCGCCGGTAGCCTTGCTGTGAACTCTGCGTCCGTGAATCCGGCTTCCCTCGGCACGACGTCCCAGAACAAGGTGGCGGCCGCGGGCGATGTCGGGCTCGTCTCGTCGTCCGGCAACTTGACGCTCGACCAGAATGTGACAGGCGCCAATGTGCTGTTGAGTGCGACGGCCGGCACGGTGATTGAGTCGGGTGGTGGCGTCGGCGCGACAGACCTCATCGTCAGGGCGGCGAACGACACCGCACTCAATTCTGCAGCGAACGCCATCGGCCTGCTCGGTGCGCGCGTCTCCGCCGGAGGCTTCGCCTTCACCAATGCTTCCGGCTTCACCGTGGGTGCTGCGTCCGTCAACCCGGCGTCGGCTGGTGCGACGACCCAAAACGGCGTGAGCGCGACCAGCGACAGTGCGCTCGTGGCCGCCGCGGGCGACATCGCCATCGCGCGCGCCATCAACGTTGGCAGCGCCAACCTTCTGCTCCACGCCGCGGGTGCCGTGAGCGAGACCGGCACAGGTGCCGTGACGGCGGGCGGGCTGCTGCTGCGCGCCGGCGCGAGCGCCGACCTCGCCAACGCCAACGATGTCGGCACTCTGGCGGCGCGCTATGGCACGGGCTTCGCCCTTGAGAACGGCGCCACACTCACGGTGGGCGCGGTCTCGGTGTCCGCGCCTGGCATCAGCGACGCTACCAACAACACCGGTGTCGGCGATGGCTCGAGCACCAGCGACGTGGCACTCGTCGTCACCAGCGGCAGTTTGACGCTCACTGACGGCGTCGATGTCGGCACCCACAACCTGCTGCTCGCGTCCGACACTTCCTCGGTCGGCGGCACCGGCGCGATCACGGCGAGCGGTCTCGTGTTGGTGATGAGCGGCGACGAGGCATTGTCGGGTTCCTACGCGCGAATCGGCGCGTCGATCACCGGTGGCGGCTTCGCCTATACCGGCTCGTCCCCGTACGACGCCGGCGTCACCGTGAACTCGCCCGCACTCGGCGGTACCTTCGGGGTCGCGGCGACAGGCGATGTCGGCCTAATCGCGACGGCGGGCGCACTCACGCTGAAGGAAGCCGTATCGGGCGCCAACGTCCTCCTCGACGCGCCGGCCGGCGCCGTCACGGAATCGGGCGGCGCAGTCACCGGCGGAGGGCTCATCGTCGAAGCCAGCGCGAGTTCCGCGCTCAACGCGGCGAACAATGTCAGTGTGCTCGCGGCGAATATAACCGGTGGCGGGTTCGGCTTCACCAACTCGCGTTCGTTCTCGGTCAACGAGGTGATCGTCAGCCCGCCCGCGCTCGGCGCAGTGACGCTAAACGCCGTCACCGCAAACGGCGACGTGGGTCTCCTCTCATCGAGCGGCAGCATCGCCCTCGCGGAGAACGTCGTCGCCACGAACGTGCTGCTGAGCGCCGCGTCGGGCGGTGTCAACGAGACTGGTGGTGTTGTCCTCGCCAATGCCGGCGCGGGCGACCTCGTTGTGCTCGCAGGCAGCGATTCCGCGCTCGAGGGTGCGAACAACGTCGGCACCCTCGGCGCCGCCGTGACCATAGGCGGCATCGCATTCACCGATCTAGCGGGCCTCACCGTCGGCGCGGCGTCGGTGACCGCTCCTGGCATGGGCACGGTCGTCCAGAATGGCGTCAGCGCGGGCGCCGACGTGGGCCTCGTCTCCGAATTCGGCAACCTCACGATCGCGAAGACCATCACGGGCGCCGGCGCGATTCTGGCAGCTCCCTTTGGCGCCGTGACCGAGACGACCGGCTCCATCGCTCTCGGCACCGGCACCGGCAGCCTGCTTGTCACGGCGGACGGCGACAGTTCTCTCACGAATGCCGGCAACAGCATCGGCGTACTCGCCGCAGACATCGGCTTCGGCGCGCTCTCGTTCACCAATGCCAGCGGCTTCTCGATCGGCAGCGTCTCACTCTCGATCCCTGCGATCGTCATCGCTGGCGCAAGCCCCATCACGTCGTCCTTTGCCGGCGTCGAAGTCGCGACGAATGTCGCGCTTGACGCGAAGACCGGCAACATCACGCAGTCGAGTTCGATCTTAGCCAACAGCGCGCAAATCGAAGCTGACGGCACCGGCGCATCTATCGCGCTGAACAATGCGAGCAACGATGTTCTCGGCGCGATTGCCCTCGACACGGCAAGCGCGTCAGGCAATGCAAGCATCACCAACGATTCGGTCTTCGGCACCACGCTCGCCGGATCTTTGGTCGGCGGCAGCCTCACGGTCACGGCAGCCACCGGAGACATCTTCGAGAGTGGCAACATTACGAGCGGCGGTACCCTCGCTCTCAAGGCTAGCGCAGGCTCGATCTTCGTCGAGACCACGCTCCAATCCGGTTCGAGCAACATCTTCCTCGAGGCGGACGGCGCTGGCGCTTCAATCATCTCAGCCGGCGGCAGTCTCACGCTTGGTGGCGCCGGTAACGTGTCGCTCGTTGCCAATGCCGGCATCGGCGCACCGGGACCAAGCGCATTCGTCCCGCTGATGGGTGAGGGTGGCATTCTGACGCTCTCGGCGAAAACGACGGTAGGCGGCATCTACATCGCCTCGACTGACGCGCTCGGAACGACGCTCGGCCCACAGGCGCCACCGCCCGCGGGATTCGGCGCGATCGGCAGCGACGGGACTGAGGCGGCGGTGGGCGATATCGGCATCAAGACGGTTGGCCCGCTGGCGCTTGCAGCGCCCGTGAAAGGCGAGACCGGCAGCGTCTATCTCGAGGCCGACGGGGTGAGCGGAGCGATCACGTCCTCGGGCGGCGCAATCGATCTCGCGGGCGGCGTCCTATCGCTCGTTGCCAGCGCCGGCGTCGGGGCTTCCGCGACGCCGATCGCAGTCGTCGACGCCTCGCCCTTGACCATAGCCGGCGAGACCGCCTCCGGCGGATTCTTTGTAAAGACTTCGAGCTCCGGCGCGGGAGCGACCGTGACAATAGGATCCGCGACGCCGCCAGCGTACTTCGACACGACAGCGGTCAATGGGATCTCGACTACAGCAAGTGGCGATGTCGGCTTGGAGAACGCGGGCGGCACCTCGGGTGGTTCGATCGTGCTCGGCAGCGGCATCAGCGCAGCCGGCAACGTGTTCCTCGAGGCCGATGGCAGCGGCGCGACGATTACGTCGAGCGGCAACGCAATCGCTCTCGGCGGATCGGAGCTGTCGCTCGTCGCGACCGCGGGCGTCGGCACGGCGGGCACGCCCATCGACGTGGTCGACGCGGCGCCGTTGACCGTCGCGGGCGCGGCCTCGACCGGCGGCTTCGCGCTGCGCCTGACGAGCCCGGATCTCGACGGCGCCGCACTCGCCATTGGCGACGTGTCGCCGCCCGGCTTCTTCGCGAGCGACCCGCTCGAAGGTGTTGCGGTCGCGACGAGCGGCAATGTGGCGATCGAGAATTCGGGCGGTGCCCTGACCGGGGGCCCGATCACGCTGGCACGAGATCTGAATCTCTCCGGCAACGCGACTGGCAATGTGTTCCTCGAGGCCGACGGCTCGGGTGCGACAATCACTGGCGCGCCTGGCGCCGCGATTCGGCTCGCGGGGGGTGAGCTTTCGCTTGTCGCCGCCGCCGGTGTCGGCACGACTGCAGTGCCGGTCGCCGTCATCGACGGATCGCCGCTCACGCTTGCCGGCAGCACGGTCACCGGCGGCTTCTTCGTGAGCACCGCGGGGCCCGCCACGACGGGCGCCGCGATCACCATCGGCGCGGTGAGCCCGCCCGACTGGTTCGTGACGAATTCGGTGTCGGGCGTCGCAACCGCCAGTAGCGGCTCGGTGGGGATCGAGAATGCTGGCGGCTCGGCGAGTGGTGGCTTGATCGTGCTTGCCGATAAGATCGCCTCCGCCGGCAAAGTCTTCCTCGAAGCCGACGCGGCTGGCGCGCAGATCGTCACGAGCGGCGGCGAAATCGCGCTCCCCTCGGGCGCCGGGCTGTCGCTCTGGGCGAGCGGGCAGGTGGGAGCGCCGGCCACGCCCATCGACGTTCTGAGCGGCGGCACGCTCACCCTCGCCGGAGGTGCCGGCGCGGGCGGCTGGTACGTCAGCACGTCAAGCTCAGGGCTGTTCGGCGCAGCGGTGACAATAGGGGCGCCCGGTCCACAACCCGAATTCTTCGAGCACGGCGCGGTCGCCGGTATTACCGATCTTGCGGGGGGCACCATCGCGCTCAAGAACACCGGCGGCCTTCTCGGCGGCGGCTCCATCGCTCTGGCGAGCACTATCGGCGCCACAGGCGTTGTGTTCCTCAACGCAAGCGCGCCGGGCGGGCAGATCATCGCCTCGGGCGGTGTCGTCGCTCTCACCGGTGGCGGCCTGTCGCTTGTCGCCGGTGCAGGCGTCGGCAGCGCTGCAGCACCCATTGAGATCACCGACGGATCGGCCCTGACGCTCGCGGGCGCGACGGTGACCGGCGGCTTCTACGTCGAGCTGTCCAACACGGCACCCGCGGGTGGATCACTGACAATCGGCTCGCTGACGCCGCCCGCTTTCTTCCTCGCAGCGCCGGTGAGCGGGGTGACCGTGACCGCAAGCGGCGACATCGCGCTGCGTGACGCCGGTGGGACGGGCGCGAGCGCCACCGGAGGCGCGATCGTCCTCGTTGACGCCGTATCAGCAGCCGGGAGCGTGTTTCTCGAGTCAGACAAGACGGGGGCTACGATCGCGCAAATGGGCGGTTCGATCCTGCTCTCGGGCGGCGGACTGTCGCTCGTCGCCACGCGCGGCGTGGGCTCGGCGATAGAGCCGATCCGCGTGAGCGACATTGATCCGCTGACCCTCGCGGGCGCGGCCGCGACCGGCGGCTGGTACGTGAGTGCGTCGAGCCCCTCGCTCTTGGGCGCCGCGGTGACCGTCGGCGCCCTGGTGGAGCCAACCTTCTTCAGCTCCGCCACGATCGCGGGGATCACAGTCGGAAGCGGCGATATCGCCTTGCAGAACGCCGGCGGGGTGTTCATTGGTGGTTCGATCGTGCTCGCGAACGCGGTCTCCGGTGGCGGTAATGTATTCCTCGAGGCGGACGGCCTCGGCTCGACGATCATTGGCGCAGGCGGCGCAATCGAGCCTAGTGGTAGCGGCACGCTGTCGCTCTTCGCGAACGCCGGAATCGGCACGAGCACGAGCGCCATCGAAATCTCCGATCCGTCGGCGCTGACGCTTGCAGCCGAGACCACCTCGGGCGGCATCTACCTTGCGGCATCAGATGCAGAAGGTGTGACGGTGGGCCACGCGGCGGGGGCTCCTGGCTTCTTCGCCAGCGGCGCGAGCGGGCTAGCGAGCCTTTCAAGCGCCGTGGACGGCGACGTCGCATTACAGAACGCGAGCGGCTCGATCACACTCGCAAGCTCGATCAACCTCGGCGCGTCACCGGGCAGCGTTTATCTCGAAGCGGACGGCGCGAGCGCGCGGATCGTCTCGTCCGGCAGCACGATCGACCTCGCCGGCGGCGGGCTTTCGCTGGTGGCAGGCGCAGGCGTCGGCAGGTCCAGCGTGCCGCTCCGTGTCCTTGATGCCTCCCCTCTAACGATCGCGGGCGCTACCGGAACGGGCGGCTGGTACGTGAGTGTCGCAAGTCCGGCCCCAGCAGGTGCCGCACTCACAATCGGCACATTGGCGCCGCCCGCCTTCTTCGCATCGACGCCGGTTGCCGGCCTGACGGTCGCGACGAGCGGCGCCGTCGCCTTGCAGAACCTTGGCGGCGCTAGCGGCGGCGGGTCGATCGTGCTTGCGAGCAACATAACCCTTTCGAGCGACACTGGCGGCAGCGTTTTCCTTGAGGCCGATGGTATGGGCGCCGCCATCATCGCGGGCGGCGGCACCATCGATCTTGACGGCACGAACCTTGCGTTGATCGCCGAGAACGGCATCGGCACGAGTGCCGCGCCAATTGTTACCTCCGATGCCGGCGCCATGACGGTGGCAGCGACCACATTCAGCGGCGGCGTATTTCTGAGCGATGCGAGCCCCGGCACGAACGGAGCCGCGGTCACGATCGGCAATGTGGCGACGCCGGGCTTCTTCACCACGCCGCTCGTCTCTGGGATCTCGTCGCCCGCGGGCGGTAACGTCACGCTCGCAAATGCGGGCGGCAGCGTGAAGGGCGGGGGCATCACCATCGCCGCACCCATCACGCTCAACGCCGCCAGCGGCGTGCTCGCGCTCGACGCGACCGCGCCGATCGTGCAAACGGGCGGCGCCATCACAACCAACGTTCTGACGCTCGCAGCCGGTGGCAGCGCGAGCCTCACGATGTCGAACTCGATTGCGAGCCTCGGTACCGTCTCGCTCACCGCCACCGGCGACGGCGACTTCGTGCTGCAGAATACCGGTGATCTCTCGCTCGTCGGCAGCGTGTCGGTGGCGGACGGCGCCGTCGCCATTGCCACCAGCGGCACTATGACGGTCGCGGGCGGCATCGCATACACCTCGAGCGGGCATATCGGCCTAGGCTCCGCCAGCTTCGTCGAGACTGGCAGCTTCATCGTCGCCGGTGCGCCCTCCTTGGTCATTGACGCGACGGGGCTTTCGGCGACGCAACTCGACGCGATCACGGTGACGAGCGCGAGCGAGGCGATCGCTCTTCCGCTAGGTCCCGGAATCGGCGGCAGCCCGTCCATTAAATTCGGCGGTCTTGAAGCCTCGGGCTCGGCACTCCTCATCTCGGTGACCGGGGCGAGCGTCACCGGTACCGTCAATGTCGGCGGGCTGGGTGTTAGCGGGACTGGCGACATCATCGATCTATTCGGCTCGATCGCAGGCGACTCAAGCGAGTTTGCCGCGATCCTCGCCGTACGCGCAGGAGGTCCCGACAATTCCGCTCGCTTCAACTCCTGTGCTATCGGGAGTCCTGCCTGCGTCGTCGAGCCGATCCTCGTCCCCGTGGTTCCGCCATCGACCAGCAATCTCGACATCCTGACTTTGCCGGTGCCGCTCGATCCTCTCGACATCGACCGGCTCGACACCGGAAACGAAGATGATCTCTGACCGCACGGCGCGCGTGGCGCTCGTCCTCGCACTCGCGCTGGCCCTGTCCGCCTGCGGCGAGCTGCCGCCGGACGCCAAGGTGAGCACGACACCGGCGGGAACGACCGCCACCGCCGCGTCCCAACGCGCCGGCACCAATCAGATGGGCGAGCCGTGCCGCTTCGAGCCGAGCGGCGACGCGCTCGGAAGTGCGCTCGCTGCGGCCTACAACGTCTATTGCGGCACGTGGCAGCAGCCGAGCGGTCGTATCTTCGAAGGCGCCACACCTGCCGGCTCCGAAGCACTCCAACGTCTTGCGGTGTCGAGCCCGTGGCGCGTCGCCTTGAACGAGAGCGTCGACTGCGAGGAGCCGAGCGCCATCAAGGTGCTGACGGACGAGCCGGCCGAGCTCATGCGCTGCTCGCGCAAGAGCGGCGACTGGCCACACCTCGCGCTTGTCGCCGACGTGGCCGGCAAGACGTATTTCCTTGACGGCGTGCCTTCGGCGCTCCCTGCGCTCGAGACGGCGCTGGCGATGCTCTCGGGCCAGGCCGAGCCCTCGGCCGATGCCTCCTCGAAGATGGCAGAGATTTCCGCGGCCATCTCCTCTCATCCGTTTGGAAGCGGTGATCTCGACGCCTATTTCTCGCTGATGCGGCTCGGCAACGCCGCCAACGACGGCGGCAATTACGCCGCAGCCGAGCAGGCCTTTCGTAGCGCGCTCGCGGTGCAGGAGCGGATTCTGGGGCCCAGCGATCCCGGCCTCGCGACGCCGATCATGAATCTCGCGCTCCAGATCAGTAATCAGGGCCGCTATCTCGAGGCCGACCAGTTGTTCGCGCGCGCCAATCAGCTTGTCTCGGAGGCGACCGATCCGCTCGAGACCGCGCGTTACGATCTCTACATCGCCGAACACGAAACCAACCGCTCGAATCTGACGGAGGCCGAGGCGAGCAATGCGCTCGCGGAACGCCAATATCTGGCGCTTGTGCCGTCCTCGCTCGTCGATGCTGCACGCGGATTTACCGAAACACGCACCGAAAGCGTCGCGGACTCGTTGATGCTCGGACCCGAGGGCCAGAACGCAGTCGCGGGACTTGCCGCAAGCTGGACCTTGGGCGCGCTCATCGCTTATCGCAAAGGCGATTACGATCGCGTCAATGCGCTCAACAATTCCGTCGATGTCCTTCTGCGCATCAGCGGCCTGCGCCCGCCGGGGCTTGAGCCACGCGCGGTGCGACTCGCGGCGCTCGGCGATGCGCGCGTGGGCGAGGTCGCCAAGGCCGTCACGAAGCTTACCGACGCCGCTCAGCTTTTTGCGCATTACGGCGAGAACGAGCGTCCCGTCGCGGTGACTTTGTTCCTGGCCGGGCGCTCGGCTCTGGCCGGTGGTAGGCGCGAGGAAGCGCTCGCGCTTTTCCACAAAGGCGCGGCGATGGCGCGCGGTGCGCATCTGGGCCTGCCCGAGGCGCTCGTTGGCGACTATCTCGAGGCGATCGACCAGGTGGCGGCCACGAATTCCGACCGCGAAGCTTTCGCCGCCGAGATGTTCACGGCCTCGCAGCTCATTCAGGGCAACGTCACTGGCCAGGTCGTTGCGCAAGCCTTCGCGCGGCTCGCGGCCGCAGATCTCGCCACGCGCGATCTTCTGCGCCAGATGCAGGACGACGACCTGAAGCTGCAGCAGCTTTATGCCGCGCGCGACCAGGAGACGCGCCTCCCTGCGGCGCAGGTCGGCCAGGACAAGATTAAGAAGATCGACACCGACATCGCGTCGACGCAAGCGGACCGCGCCGACGCTGATTCCGCGGCGCAGTCCGCCTCGCCCGATTATGCGCGGCTCGTCTCGAAGGATGTCTCGGTCGTGGACGTGCAGGCCGTGCTCGGCGCGCGCGAAGGCCTCGTCAGCTTCGTCGTGGGCGGCAACGTAACCTTCGCGATCCTCGTCGAAAAAAGTCACATAGAGGAATACCGTATCGCACTTACGCCGTTCGAACTGGCGAAGTCGGTGGCGCGGCTTCGCGCCACAATTGTGCCGGGCGAGGTGAGCGGCGAGGACAGGCTGCCGGAGTTCGACGTGGGCGCCGCACACGCGCTCTACGAGAAGCTGCTGGGGCCGATCGAAAAGCGCCTCGACGCTCTCGAGCGGCTTGTCATCGTGCCGGGCGGCGCGCTCTCCTCGCTGCCGCTCGAGGTGCTGGTGACGAGCGAGACTCAGCCCGTCACCGACGGCAACTACAAGAACGTGCCGTTCCTCATTAAAAAGCTCGCCATCAGCTACATGCCGGCGCCGCAGACGCTTGTGGTCCTGCGCGGCAATACCAGGCCATCTTCGGCGCCCAACCCCTATATCGGGTTCGGCGATTTCCGTCCCGCAACGCGGGCGCAGATCGGCGCGAGCTATCCGCCCTCGAGCTGTACGCGCGATTTCCTGAGCCTTGTCGATCTGCCGCCGCTGCCGGGCACGCGGCGCGAGATAGACGCCGTCGGGCGCCTCGTCTTCCACGTACCGCAGAACGACATGGTGCTGGGCCCGGACTTCACCAAGGCGCGCCTTACCGGCGCGGATCTGACGAAATTCCGTATCGTGCATCTCGCCACGCACGCGCTCCTGCCGAGCGAGTTGCGTTGCCGCTCGGAACCGCTGATCGCGCTCTCCGCCGACCCTGCGGCGAAGGACGCATCCTCGGCGTTTCTCGGGCTTTCGGAGATACTGACGCTGAAGCTCGACGCCGATCTCGTGCTGCTCTCGGCCTGCAACACAGCGGGGCCGGGCGCCGCCGGCACGGGTGACGCACTCTCTGGCCTCGCGAAAGCGTTCTTCTTCGCCGGCGCGCGCGGTCTCATGGTGACGCACTGGGAGCTTGAGGACACTGCGGGCCCCGTTCTGACCGCGCTAACTCTCTCGCCGTGGGGCACGGCACGCGATTCCGCCGCGGATCTGCGACGCGCCAAGCTCTACATGATCGTGGCGCTCGGCAGCAAGCCGGGACCGAGTTTCGCGTTCTTTACGCATCCGTTCGCGTGGGCACCCTTCGTCCTCATCGGCGACGGCATCCGCGCCGCCGCGGCATCGTCGTGACGGGACGCTAGCGAAGGTTATAATGGTGCCGGACGGGAGGAGCGGGTGATGACGCGGAAATTCTTCTTCTTCTCCGAAATGGGATATAACGCCTATCCAATGGAGGAGATCGAGCGCTACGGATATTCGGCGCTCATGTTCCCCAACAGCATATTCGACCCCGAGAAGGCGCGTGACCTCTGGCAGATGTTCCTGCGCGAGCACGAGCACGCCTCCGAGACAGGCTTTGACGGCTCGGTCTGCAATGAGCACCACAACAACGTGCTCTCGATGCAGGAGAGCGTCAACATCTCGGCCGCCGTAGTGAGCCAACGCATCAAAGGCACGGTCGCGCTCATCGGCAACCCGCTTCCGATCCACGACAACCCCGTGCGCGTCGCCGAGGAGATCGCCATGCTCGATCTCATTTCGGGCGGGCGCATCATCTCGGGCTTCGTGCGCGGCACCGGGGTCGAGCAACTCTCGACCAACGCGAACCCCGCCTACAACCGCGAGCGCTTCGAGGAAGCGTTCGAGCTTATCAAGAAAGCCTGGACCGTGCCCGGCCCGTTCCGCTGGGAGGGCAAGCACTATCACCTGCGCGTCGTCAACCCGTGGCAGCTGCCGCTGCAGAAGCCCCATCCGCCGATCTGGGCCGCCGGCATCCTCAGCCCTGAGACCATCCACTGGGCCGCGAAGCAGCGGATAACCTATCTCGTTCTCGGAAGTGCGCTCGATGCAACTGCCGCCTGCCGCGAGATCTATCACGAGGTCGCCCAACAGAACGGCTGGACGCCCGGGCCCGAGAAGCTCGGCTATCTCATCCATACCTGCGTCATGGACACGGACGCGGAGGCCTTTGAGATGGGCCGCCACCATTACGGCGGCGCTTCCGTGATCGGGCGGAGTGGCGGCACCGCGGCCTCGGCCCTCGCCTCGGGCACGGGATCGGCCGGCGCCACGGGCAGCGGCCCGCATCCGGAATGGATGGCGCCTCCGGGATACATGTCGAAACAAGCGAAGACCGGCAACATGGCGAAGGAGCGGCGGATGTCCGAGGGCAGCTATGAGGCTGCTGTGCGCGCCGGCCTCATCGTCACTGGCGGCCCGAAGACGGTCATCCAGAAATTCAAACACATCATCGACCGCACCGATCCTGGTTATCTCACTTTCTGGGCGCGCGAGGGCAAGAAGCCGCACGACGCTACGATGCGCGGCATCGAGCTTTTGGGGCGCGAGGTCATCCCGGCGCTGCGCGAACACAGATCGGCGCTCGTCACCGGCAAGGAGGTGACGCCGTGGCCGCAATGACGGAGACGCAAGTCAACGCCGCCGGCATTTCGCTCGAGCTGCGCCGCGGCGGCAAAGGCCCGCCGCTCCTTTTCATCCATGGTGAGCTCGGCGTACCTGGCTGGCTCGAGAGTTTTGCCCTTCTCTCCGAGCACTACGACGTCATCGTTCCGTCATTGCCAGGCTACGGCCGCTCGGCACGGCCCGACTGGATCATGGGAGTGCACGACGTTGCCGCTTGGGTGACGTGGCTCGCGCGCGAGCTCGACTTGCGCACCCCCATCAACGTCGTAGGCTCCTCGCTCGGCGGGTGGGTCGCGGCCGAGATCGCGACCGTGGCGCCGCAATTCATCGCCAAACTGGTCTTGGTGGGCGCCATGGGGCTCAAGCCTGACGCGGGCGAGATTTTCGACTATTTCCTCGAATCCGGGCCGACGGGCCTGCGCCGCGCGTTCCATCGGCCGGACGCATCGGCCGAGTTCAAGCGTTATTGGGGCCGCGATTTGACCGCGGACGAAACCGACCGCATCGAACAGCATCGCGAGATGACCTGCCGGATCGCGTGGAGGCCCTACATGCACAGCCTGACGCTGCGCCACCTCCTGCCGGGCGTGCGCACACCGACACTCGTCGTCTGGGGTGACGAAGACACGATCGTGCCGAAGAACAGCGGTGAACTTTACGCCCGTGCCATCCCTCGCGCGCGCCTCGTCACCATTCCGGGTTCAGGTCACATGCCCGAGATGGAGACACCGGCGGAGTTCGCGAAGCTCGTGCGCGATTTCCTTGACGGCTGAGGCGCGGCCCCGCGATGCACGAGTCCGAGTTCGAGCACGAGCATATCGAGGCTGGTGACGAGGAGCGCGCGGAACTCGCGCGCTTCATCTGGAGCCAGGAGCATGTGGAACTGACGACCGTCGGCGTCGATATCGGCAGCTCCACCTCACACCTGCTCTTTGCAAAGGTGCTGCTGCAGCGCCATTCCGAGGGACTTTCAAGCCGCTTCGTCGTCGTCGACCGCCAGATCGTGTGGCGATCGCCGATCATGCTGACGCCGTTCCTCGCCGACGGCACGATCGACGCGCGCGCGCTTGCCGAGTTCATCGAAGGTTGCTATCGCGACGCGGGTCTTGCCAAGAGCGACATCGACAGCGGCGCAGTCATCCTCACCGGCGAGGCGATCAAGCGCAAGAATGCGCGCGCGATCGACGAGCTCTTCGCCGCCGAGGCAGGGAAATTCGTATGTGCGACAGCGGGGCACATCCTCGAATGCCGCCTCGCTGCGCATGGCTCGGGCGCGGTGCGACTCTCGCGCGAGCGCGCGCAGTGCCTCCTCCACGTCGATATCGGCGGCGGCACGACAAAGCTCGCTTTGATCGACCGCGGCACAGTGCTGAGTTCGGCGGCGATCGCAACGGGCGGCCGTCTCGTCGCCACGGACGAACGCGGCCGGTGGACGCGGGTCGATGATTCAGCGCACCTTGTCGCAAACGAGCTCGGACTTGCGACCGATCCGCAGACGCTTGCCGAACCGGGGACGCGCCATGCGCTGGCGCGCCGCCTTGCCAGCGTAATGGCCGACCACATCCTCGATGCTCCGCTCGACCCGCTCGCCACAGAGCTCAAGCTCACCGAGAGCTTACGGCGTACAGCAACTCCGGTCGCCTTCACCTTTTCGGGCGGCGTGTCGGAATATATTTTCGGGCGCGAAAGCGAGGAGTTCGGCGATATCGCGCTCCCGCTCGCGCGCGCGCTCGGCACCGAGCTTGGTCGCCGCACGAAACTACCGCTCATCGATCCCGGCCAGCGCATCCGCGCAACCGTCATAGGCGCGTCGCAGTTCACGATCCAGGTGAGCGGCAAGACGATCTATCTCTCCGATCCTTCGATCCTGCCGGTGCACGGAGTGCCGGTCGTGCATATCGACGACGCCGAAAGCTGCGATCCCGACGCGCTCGCGCAACGGATCCGCCACGGACTTTCCGAAATGGATCTCGATGCCGAAGCGCGCGTCGCGATCGCCTTCTCCTGGCAGGGCGATCCCGAATATCAACGGCTTGCGGCGCTCGGCCGCGGCATCATCGCCGCGGCGGCGCCGCGTGGCCATCGCCACGAGCCGCTGTTTCTCATGATCGACGGCGACATCGGCCGCACGCTCGGCCGTCTCCTCCACCGCGAGCTCGACCTCGAGGGCCCGCTCGTCTCGATCGACGGCGTACAGCTCCAGGATCTCGACTATGTCGATGTCGGCGCCATGATCTCGCCTCCGGGCGTCGTTCCCGTCGTCATCAAATCTCTGCTGTTCTCGTGAGGAGAGTCCCATGACCGATGAACCGAAACTGCGCTACCGCATCGATTCCTACGGCAACTGGATCAAGGGCGAGGGAGTGCCGGTCTACGAAGATTACGGCATCGATCTCTTCTCGGTCGAAACGAAGCCGTGGGCGCGTTTCGGTGTCAAAGGCGCGGCCTGCCACCTCAAGGGCCGCGGCGATTTCGCCAGCATGTTCTTGTTCGAGCTTCCGCCGGGCGGCTCCTCGACACAGCAGCGCCACCTCTTCGAGGAGGTGATCTATGTGCTCGAGGGCACCGGCAGTACACAGCTCGAGTTCCCAGACGGCGCCAAGCGGAGCTTCGAATGGGGCGAACGCAGCCTGTTCGCGATCCCGTTGAACGCGCGCCACCGCCATTTCAATGGCAGCGGCCAAAAACGCGCACTCATGGTCAGCACGACGAACATGCCGCTCATCATGAACGTCTTCCATAATGAGCGCTTCATCTTCGATACGAACGCGGTGTTCGAAGACCGTATGGGCAAGGACGAGTATTACAACGGCGAGGGCGATCTCGTTATGGTGCGCCCCGGCAACCACATGTGGGAGACGAATTTCGTTCCCGACCTCGAGCAGCTCGAGCTGCAATCGTGGGAAGACCGCGGCGGCGGCAGCTCGAACATCATGTTCGTCCTGGCCGATTCCAGCATGCATGCGCACATCTCGGAAATGCCACCCGGTACCTACAAGAAGGCACATCGGCACGGGCCGGGCGCTCATGTCATGTGCGTCGTCGGCACGGGCTATTCGCTCCTCTGGTTCGAGGACCAGAACGATTTCCTGCGCATCGACTGGAAGCACGGCGTCGTATTTCCGCCGGCAGACCGCCAACTTCATCAGCATTTCAACACCAGCAACCAGCCGGCACGCTATCTTGCAACCAACGTCGGCGGCATCCGCTACCCGTTCACTGCGGCGGCTTGGCGCTCGGGTGGCGACGGCAGCGAGAAGAAGCAGGCCGTTTCGCTCAGCATCAAGGAGGGCGGCGACCAGATCGAGTACGAGGATCAGGATCCGCGCATCCATCCGCTGTGGCTTTCGGAGTTGAAGAACAACGGCGGCACGATGTCGCCGAAAATGGAGAAGTATTTCCCGAGCGGCGCGCGTTCAGCGGCGGAATAGCGCGAACGCTCAAGCGCTCGGTACCTGGTGCCGGAGCGTCACGTCGCGGCGGGTACGCGACGATTCGAGGATTCCGAGACAGACCTCGAGCGTCGCGCGCCCCCAGGTGCCGTCGGGAAAGACAGGCCGGCCCTCTGCGAGCGCGTCGCGGAGCTCGATCAGTTCCGCCGCGCGGCCCATTTGGCGCGCGACGGGGATTTCCTCGCACCCGCTCTCGCTATAGAGATAAAGGCCGTCCGGGGACTGCCGGATGACGCCCCGCTCGCAGCTCACGATCGTAAGGCCGTAGAAGGGCTGGCGCTCGCCGCGCTGATATACCTCTCGCGAGGCTTGCGTGGCGACGTAGCGGTATTTGTCCTCGGCGGCGAGCGCGCCAGTGCGGCGCGGCCGCGGCTTTTTCGCGCGTGGGTCGCGCTGCTGGCCGCCTTCGCCAATGCCCCAGGTCAGCTCGGTCACGTCGAAGAAACCGTAGCCGTTGAGGGCGAGCGAGGCTGCAGCGCCACCCTCGAACTCGAGGAAGGCCACGAAATTCCCCTCCGTGGCGAAACTCGGGTCCCACCGGCCCGCGGTGGCGCGCACGCTCGCCGCGAGCCCGCCCGCGATGTACCGCACGACGTCCACCATGTGCGGGCCTTGACGATAGACGAGGCCCCCGCCCAACGCCGTGTCCACCTCGGAGGCGAGCCGCGGCCGCTGCAGCCAGTCGTTGAAGTTCCAACTATCGATCTGGATGACACGACCGAGCCGGCCGCTCGCGGCGACTGTGCGCATCGCGCGCACCGGCGCGTCGAAAATCTTGGAGTGGCCCTGCAGCAGACACACGCCGTTTCGCCGCGCCGCTTCGATCATGGCGTCGCACTCGGCGAGCGTCACCGCCATTGGCTTCTCGCAGATCACATGCTTGCCGCTATCCGCCGCCGCGACCGCGTGCTCGCAATGGACGGGGTTGGGCGTCGCTATCCACACCGCGTCGACGGCCGCTGTCCGACACATCTCCGCGACATCGCCATAGGCTGGCAGATGGTACGTCTTCGCGAAGACCTCGCGCGCCTCCGAGCGGATGTCGGCGGCCGCCGCAAGCTGCACGCCGGGCACGTCGCGGAAACTCGACAGAATCTGCGCAGCCACCGAGCCGAGCCCGGCCACGCCGACGCGCAATTCCTCCGTCATCTCGTGCCTCCCCGCGTCACCGATCGGCGGTGAGCGCACAGTAATAGCGCCACAATGCCGCCGTCCGTGGCGGCGGCTGGTCCGCGCCCCGAGCGCCTCCGCCGCGTCCGCGCGTCATGCCACGAAAGGCCTCCTGGTCCTCCTTCGAGATCGGCATCGGATCGCCCAGGAGCCGCGCCTGGTAGTTCACCGTCGCGAGGTCGTTCAAATGGATCGCGGCGAGCGCCGCCTCCTCGACGCTTGCGCCCGCCGTGGTGATGCCGTGGCCGCGCATCATGCAGGTGCTGGCGCCACCCATCGCGCGTACGAGATCGGAGCCGAGCTCCGGCGTACTGATGAGGATCGAGCGCTCAAAGGTCGGGATGCCTTCGAGCGCGAGTTGCAGGCTTGCGGGATCGTAGGCGCCGTAAAGCGGCAAAAGCGGTATGTTACAGATCGTGAAGAGCACGACCGCCGTCGGGTGGACGTGAACGACCGCGTTGACGTCAGGCCGCGCGCGATAGACCGCGGTATGTATGAAGACCTCGATCGGCGCTTCGAGCCCGGCCGCGGCCGTGCCGACAAGCTTGCCGTCGAAATCGACCTCGATAATCTGCTCGGCCGTCGTGTAGCGCACGCCAAGTTCGCCCGGCCCCCGCGCGCGTACAAGCGCGCGCTCGCGGCCCGGGACACGCGCGCTGACGTGTCCTGTCGCCGCCTTCGTGAGATCGAGCCGCGCGAGGACCCGGCAGGCCTCGGCCACGCGCTCGCTCAAGTCCTGCTCGCTCATCGCCTCACCTCGTGGTCCACGGCTCTATGACGCTTCTGGCGATGGCTTGGCAAGGGTGGTATCGAAGCCCAAGAATACCCGCGAGGGAGGTTGTGATGGCAGGCCATGACGTCTATCTCGTCGGATCAGTGCCGCTGGCGAATAGTGAGGAAGTGTTCGCCGCTCTGAGCTCCGCCTTCGGCACGCGCTTGAGGCGCATGCCTGACGGCGAAACCGGAAAGCGGCTCGACTGGATCACGTGGCTCGAGCCCGTCTTCGCCAAGAGCCTCGCGTTCGAATTGTCTGACGAAGTGTTCCAGCTTCATGCCACTGCTCCGGCCCGCCGGCGGTACCGTCTGAAGTCGGGAAAGACTCTAGCCGATTTCCGCATCGACACCCTCTTCTACGCCGACATCGCCAATGAATCCTACGCCGTGTTCCGGCGCTTGCGCGATGCCGGTAAGATCGCCGCCGGAACACGTTTCCAGGTCGACCTCGTCCCGGCGCATTCGGTCATCTGGCTGTTCGTCGCCGAGGAGCTGCAGGCGGCGGTCGATCCGATCTATAACGACGCTCTCGCGTGCGAGATCGACAAGCTCGCAGTCGCAATCCCGCATCAAGACCTCGCGATCCAGTTCGACGTCGCATCGGCCGTCTTCGCACGGCTCCAGCGCAACGAGACCGGCGTCTATGGCGCGACGAAGGACGAGATGCAGACCAAGTTCGCGGCGATCTTGGCGCACCTCGCCAATCGCGTGCCGGCCGGCATCGATCTGATGTTTCATTTCTGCTACGGCGATAGCAACCACCGCCATGTCGTGGAGCCAACCGACATGGCGGACATGGTCGAGATGGCTGGACGGCTACGATCGCTCATCACGCGCCCGATTAACCTCATTCACATGCCGGTGCCGCGCGACCGCTCAGATGAGGCGTATTTCGCGCCGCTGCGGCAGCTTCTTCTCCGGCCCGAGACGCAGCTCGCTCTCGGCCTCGTCCACTACACGGACGGGCTCGAAGGGACGCGCCGGCGCATGGCAACAGCGGCCAAATATGCGCCGGAATTCGCGATCGGAACCGAATGCGGTTTCGGCCGTCGCAAGCCCGACACGATCCCGGAACTCCTGCGCATCCACGCGGCGGCCGCCAACATCGGCGGCTGAGCGCCCCGCCCGCTCAGCGCAGCGAGGCGAGATTCTCGCGCAGCGCGTCGGCGTTCGGGTTCTGGGCCGCGCCCTTCAGGACTATGTCGGAGACGTGGACGGCATGGCCGTAATAGGCGTGGTTCCAGCTCGCCCGCGGCTTGATGATCGAGCCGTTGACCGAGACGCCGGCATAGGCACCGCTCGCCGACGCCCACACGACAATGTCGGCGCCCGCCGCACGCGTGGTAGCGGCTTCCGCGCTCGAGCCGAGCGTTACGATCGCAAGACCCGCATCGGCGCCGACCTTGAACTGGCTTTTCATGACCGCGGAAAGCGCTTTCTCGTTCATCACGATCATCACGAGCTCGGCCTGCTCCAGTCCAATCTGCAAGCCGAACGATGCCGAGGCGAGCGTGTAGAAGGCGGGATAGCTCCAGCCGCCGTCATTCCGCGTAAGAAGGACGCCGTTGCCGCCCTCGCCGCCGACGAAGAAGCCGCCTTTCAGGAGCGCGGGTACGATCAGCACGGCCCGTGCCCTCCGCATAAGCGAGAGCGCGCTGCCGAATTCCTGATCCTTCTTGAGGTTGTCGACAGTGATGCGCGCTTCCTCAACGAGATTTGACTGGTCGCTTGCCGCGCGCGCAGCCGGCGCCAGCATCAGCACCAGTACAACGACGACCCCGGACGCGATCTTCATCATCCTAAACATGCTTCGGACTCCTGTGGCTTGGCATGGTGAAAGCACTCAGCCGTGCGCGGCCGGGAACATAGCCGTTGTCCAGGCACGGCTCGGCGCCTTTATCGCCCTTGATCATGGCACGGTCTCGGGCCTTGATGGATGGCCCCTGAAGGGGCCGCCCATTGGAGAGAGCGATGCCCAGAGAGGACTATGTCGAGCGCGCCAGGGGCCTTGGGCCCCTGCTCGAGCGTGCCGCTCCGCAGATGGAGCGGGAGCGGCAGCTGACGGCCGAGGTCGTGGCGGCACTTCATGATGCCGGACTCTACCGCATCATGCTGCCGCGCTCGCTGGGCGGGGCGGAGCTGCCGCCAGCCGACTTCGTCGAAGTGATCGAGACTGTTGCCAGAGCAGACGCCAGTACCGCTTGGTGCCTCGGCCAGGCCGGCGGCTGCGCCTTTGCCGCGGCTTATCTCGAACCTGCGACAGCACGTGAGGTCTTCGGCCCACGCGATGCCGTGCTCGCCTGGGGCCCACCAAATTCGAGTGGCCGCGCTCGGCCGGTCGATGGTGGCTATGTCGTCAACGGCACTTGGCAATTTGCGAGCGGCAGTCGCCATGCCACTTGGCTCGGCGCCCATGCGGCGCGGGTCGACGCTGAAGGCAAGCCGCCGGCCGGCCCGGCGCGCCCAATGTCCGAGCCGACACTGCTCTTCCCGCGCTCAAGCGCAACCATCATCGACACCTGGCGGGTCATCGGCCTCAAAGCGACCGGGAGCGACACCTACACGGTGAAGGACCTATTCGTGCCGGCAAGCCACGTGCTGCAGCGCGACGATCCGGCCACACGGCGCGAGCCGGGTCCGCTTTACCGCTTCACCAATTTCCAGCTCTATGGCGCGGCCTTCGCGGGTGTCGCACTCGGAATCGCGCGAACGGTGCAAGACAGGTTCATCGCGCTCGCACGCGAGAAGACGCCGTTCCTCGCTAGCGCCGCTTTGCGCGACAGCCCCGCTATCCAGCTTCAGGTCGCGCTCTCCGAGGTGAAGCTGCGTGCGGCGCGGCTTTTTCTGCTCGACACGTTGCGCTCTGCTTACGATGAAGCCGCGCGCGATGGCGCGATCAGCCTCGACCGCCGCGTGGCGCTGCGCCTTGCGTCCACATCAGCGACGATGCAGGCGCGCGAAGTCGTCGATGCCTGCTACCAGGCGGCGGGCGCTACCGCGATCTTCGAAACCAACCCGTTCGAGCGGCGTTTCCGCGACATGCACGCGGTGGCACAGCAATCACAGGCGCGGCCCTCGCAGCTCGAATCGGCAGGCCGCATCCTCCTCGGCTTCGATACGCTGGCCTACGCGCTCTGACGATGGAGAAGCCATGACCGCGCATGACGCTCTCGCGACGCTCCTGCCGCTGGCTGGCTGGCCCGCGGAGCGAGCCCGCGCGATCGAGATCAGCGGCGGCGGCGATCCGGTTTTGCCGACGCTGTTCCGCGTCGGCGAAGCCGCCGCGGCGACCGTCGCGGCGAGTGCGCTCGCCGCCGCCGAGCTCTGGGAATTGCGCACGGGCCGCCGGCAGCAGATCGCCGTCGATCTCCGCCATGCCACCGCCTCGTTGCGCAGCGCCCATTATCTAACCATCGACGGCGTCAAGGCCGATACCGAGCGTAATGCAGTGATGGGCATGTATCCGGCCAAGGACGGCCGCTGGAGCTACATTCACGCCAACTTCCCGCATCATCGCGCGGCCGCGCTCCGCGTGCTCGGTGTATCGGAGGACCGTGCGGCGGTGCGGAATGCGGTCGCTGGCTGGGACGCGCTCGCACTCGAGGCAGCGATCATCGAGGCTGGCGGCGCGGGCGGCATGGTGCGCACGCAGGAGGAATGGGCCGCGCATCCGCAGGGCATCGTCGTCGCCGGGCTTCCGCTCCTGGAGATCGTCAAGATCGGCGACAGCCCGCCCGAGCCACTGCCGCCGGGCGCGCGCCCGCTCGCCGGCATCCGCGTGCTCGATCTGACGCGCGTGCTCGCGGGGCCGACTTGCGCCCGCACGCTCGCCGAGCACGGCGCAGACGTGTTGAAGATCGCGGCACCCAATCTCGCCACCATCGAATTATCAGGAATACGACACCGGCCACGGCAAACTGTCGGTGGGGCTCGACCTGCGCGAAGCACAAGACCTCGCGACACTGAAGGGGCTTGTGCGCGAGGCCGATATGTTCTCGCAGGGCTATCGCCTGGGCTCGCTCGCCGCCAAGGGCTTAGCGCCGGAGGAACTTATCAAGCTGCGGCCCGGCCTTGTCTATGTCTCGCTGTGCGCCTTCGGCCATAGCGGGCCGTGGGCCGGGCGCCGCGGCTTCGATACGGTGGTGCAGAACGTGAGCGGCATGACAATCCGCCAGGGTGCCCTGTTCCCCCGCGCCGAGCCGGGCGCGCCGCAATTCTATCCGATGTCGGCGATCGACTATCTGACCGGCTACCTCATGGCGTTCGGCGCGATGGTGGCGGTTGGCCGCCGCGCGCGCGAGGGTGGGAGCTGGCTCGTTCGGGCGTCGCTCGCGCAAACCGGCCGTTGGCTCTTCGGCTTCGGCGAGGTACCCGGACGCGACTTGAAGAACGTGCCGGCTGAATTCACGGAGGCGGAGCTCGCGCGCTGGACCATGGAAAGCCGCTCACCGCGCGGGCACGTCCGTCACCTGAAGCCGGTCGCGAACATGTCGGAGACACCGCCTCGCTGGGCGCGGCCCGCGGTGCCGCCCGGCCACGACCCGCCGGCTTGGCCCGCGCGCCCCTAGCCGGAAGGAGATAGCCATGATCAAGAATTTCCACGTCCTCTATGTCGGCCAGATCGAGCTCGACAAAATCGGGCGCGATGGCACCCCAGCGAACGATCGGCGCTATTCCGACGACCGGCTGAGCGAGGCGTTCTTCACCGCCCGCGACGTGGCGCAGCTCATGGATGAGCTCGGCTTCGAGGTGCTGTGGACAGCCGAGCATCATTTCCAGCGCGAGGGCTACGAGGTCTTCCCCAACCTCATCCAGCTCGGCCTGTGGCTCGCGACGCAGACGAAGCGGCTCAAGTTCGGCTGCGCCTTCAACATCCTGCCGATGTGGCATCCGCTCCGCCTCGCAGAAGATTACGCGATGGCCGATATCGTCACGGATGGCCGCGTCATCATGGGCGTCGGCCGCGGCTATCACACGCGCGAGGTCGAGACGTTTGGCGCGCCGCTTCTCGATACCGCCAAGAACCGCGAGCTATTCGAGGAGCAGCTTCAGCTCCTCCTCGCGGCCTTCAACGAGCAGTCGTTCCATCACAAGGGCAAGTTCTACGAATGCCCGCCGCCCGTTGAATATCGCGGCTACCGGCTTGCCGACATCACGCTCGTACCACGGCCGAAGCATCGGCCCATCGATATCTGGATGCCGATCGCGAGCGGCAAGACGATCGAGATGATGGCGCAGTATGGCCTCAAGGCGATGGTGACCTTGAATGGCGAGCAGATCCTCGACGACGTCGTGCGCGCCTACCACGCTGCCTGCCGCAAGGCCGGCCGCGTGAAGGAATTGGGCGAGGACGTGATCTGGGGCGCCGGTGTCTATCTCGCCGAAAACCGCGCCGATGCGATGCAGAAGCTCGAGCCCGCGCACGACGAGCGATTCAAATGGTTCGCGCCGTTCGGATTTGTGCGCTACGCCGACGAGCAGGGGCGCGTCTGGGGTTCGCCCGGCGCGCCGGCGCGCCTCCCGTCCTTGAAAGACGGCGTCGACCAGAAGGCTTGGTTCTGCGGGCCAGCCGGCGATGTGATCGACGGCATCAAATCGATCGCCGCGAAATATCCGGGTCTCGAGACTTTCATGCTGCACTGGCCAGAGGGCCTGACGCCGGGGGAGTTCAAGGATCAGCTCCGCCGCTTCGCGAAAGAGGTCATGCCGGCGTTCAAGCGCTAGCGGGCCTTTGCCAGTGCGCAACCATGGTCCTGGAGCGTTTCGCTGCTGCCAAAATCGCCGTGGAGCGGATCGGCGCGGTCGGCAAGCAGGATGAAACCAGGCCCGTCCGCGAATGTGACGCCAGCGACGAAGAGAGTGTATTGACCCATATGATCGGCCGCGTCGGGCGCGACCTCTGCGACAAGGCGGAACGGATTGACTTGCGCAAGGTCGTCACCGAGCACACGGCGCGCGAGATAGGGCTTGCCCGCGAGCAGCTCCGGAAACGGCTGCCACGTATCACCCATAACCTCGCGCCCGCGCGCGAGCGCCGCGCGCACATCGAGCCTGAGGCAATCGACATGGATGTGGAGCTGGTCCTGCGAGCGGCCAGAGACCGAATTGATAGCGAGCGCGACATCCTCGCGCGCGAGCGGGGCCGGCACCTTCGCAGCGACGAAGCGGCGCGCCTCCCATGCATCCTCCATGAAATTGGGCGCATCAGGCGCAAGAAGCTGCGCGCTTTCGATGCCGCCGATTCGCGCGGTCGGCAGAACGAGATATTGCGTCGCGCCGGCAATGTCCTTCAGTACGACGTAGCCGCGCGCGACGCCCTGCGACAGATCGACGAGCGCGCACGGGCTCGGATCGTGATGCCGGATCTCGTCCGGAACGCACTGATCGTTGACGATGTGCCATAGGGCCGACGGGTCGGCCGCGCGGCCGCCCCCCATGGCGAGGATCAGGAAAAACGCCGCGCCACCGAACCGCCACAGCCGCTGGCTGGTCCTTCCGACGAACTGCTCGAGCTTCAGGTCGCAGCCGAGCATGGCACCCGCGCTCAGCCGTTGGCGATGGCGGCGACGGGTTTGCGTGCGCCGGCGAGGCGCATCAGCGCGAGAATGACGAGGATCGTGGCGAGATAGACCGAGAGCTGCGCGCCCGACGGCTGATCCGTGTAGCCGATAAGCGTGTGCAGCAACCGCCCGAGCAGGCTGTCATCGGCGAGAAGCCACGAAGTGTTCCACACGGGCGCGGTCAGGATCTCGGCATCGCCTGCCTGCTGAATAAAGGCGATCGCTTGGGCCGCGAGGCCAGCAGCCAAGAGAGTGATGAGACCAGATGTCGCGGCGAACAGGCGGCTCGCCGGGATTGCGAGGAGCCCGAAATAGAGCAGAGCCGATACACCGGCTCCAGCAAGCAAGCCTAGGGCGCCGCCCACCAGCATCGCCGCCACGGACATGCCGCCCGAGGCAGCGATGCTGTAGAGAAACAGCACGATCTCCGAGCCTTCGCGCAGCACCGCGACACCGCACACGACCGAGAGCGCGGCGAGCGGCTTACTCCCCGCCGCGACAGCGGCGCCGACCGCACGCATTTCGCGCGCCATGGCGCGGCCATGACTCGCCATCCACACGTTGTGCCAAGTCAGCATGGCGACGGCGAGCCCCAGAATTCCGGCGTTGAAAAGCTCCTGGCCCGAGCCCTCGAACAAGCCGGCAAGCTGGCCTGCGAAGGCGGCGACAACGCACGCGCCCGCGGCACCGGCGGCGACCCCATAGGCGACCCACCGGCCGCGCCGCGGCACGCCCACCGAGGCCGCCAGCACGATGCCGACGATGAGGCCTGCCTCGATGATCTCGCGAAACACGATGATGAGTGTCGCCAACATGCGCGATCCTAATTTGCCACCACGATAGACTCGGCGGCGTTGGGCTCCACATCTCTATAGAGCGACTTGCAAATGAAAGTCAATCGCAATTGAGGGGGCAGCTGGCCGGACTCAGGCTCCGGAACACGCTGGTCTCACGCGATGAAAGCCCGGAGGCTCTGGTTTATAGTCGGGCGATCGCTGCCATTTGACGGGAGGGCGCCATGACGACGGCGCGCGAGAACGAGCTTCTGACCCGCGTGGGTCCAGGCACGCCGATGGGCGCGCTCATGCGTCAGTATTGGGTGCCGGTCGCGCTCTCGAGCGAGGTCGTGGCCGACGGCGATCCGCTCCGCGTCATGGCCTTGGGCGAACAGCTCATTGCGTTCCGCGATTCGACCGGGCGGCTCGGCGTGATGGATCATCGCTGCCCACACCGCTGCGCATCCTTGTTCTTCGGGCGCAACGAGGCCAATGGCATCCGCTGCATCTATCACGGCTGGAAGTACGACCTCGACGGCAACTGCGTCGACATGCCTAACGTGCCGCCGCACCAAGACTTCAAGAGCAAGGTCAAGGCCAAGGCCTACAAGGCGCTCGAACGGTACGGCGTGATCTGGCTCTATCTGGGCGAACGCGCCAAGGCGCCGCCGTTTCCCGATTTCGAGCTCAACGACGTGGCACCTGGCGAGATCGGCGTGCGCGTCATCCAGCAGGAATACAACTGGCTCCAGGGTCTCGAAAACGACCTCGACACCTCGCATTTCGGCTTCCTGCATCTTGGCAGCGTGGATCCCGCGACGCTCAATCCGACCGACACGTTCTATTACCTCTCGGCCGACCGCGCGCCGCAGTTCCATATCGAGGACACGCCACTGGGCCTGATGTACGGCGCCTATCGTCCTGCCGATGCCAACAACACGCACTGGCGGCTCGCGCACTTCATCGCGCCGTTCTGGGTCATCCCGCCGGCCGGCATGCTCGCGGACCAGATCATGATGAAAGGCTACATCCCGATGGACGACGTGCACACGCTCGTCATCACCATCCAACGCGGCAGCGCCGGCCGTACTCCGCTGCAATATCGGCTCGCCTCGGGGACGCCGATCCCCGGCCTCGGCCAGCCAATGCCGACGCCCGACCAGTACCGTCCTAACACGACGGACTGGTTCGGCCGCTTCCGGCTTCTGAACGAGGCGAGCAACGACTTTTTGATCGACCGCGAGGCGCAGCGCCGCGGCGGCGTGTTCAGCGGCATCATGGGCCTCGCCGTGCAGGACACCGCGATCGCCGGCACGATGGGCCCGATCATGGACCGCACGTTCGAGAACTTGTCTCCAAGCGACGCCATGATCGCGCGCATGCGGCGCAAGCTTCTCGCACTCCTTGAAGACTTTGCAAAGGACAAGGGCCTCAGGCTGCCCGGCGTTGACGATCCGGGTGTCTATCGCGGCCACCGCGCCGGCAATTTCATCGCGCCCAAGGGCAAGGGGTTCCGTGCCGCCTACGAGGAGGAGATGCTTCGCCACGCCAACGCGGCACCGCGCTGGGCGGCGGAATAGCCGCCCCCGGAAGAGCGACGAGACAGTCCGCGCCTACCGCTGCTTGCATGTGGAGATGGCACATCGCCGTCTCCCGGTGCAAGCGCCGGCGGGTGGACAATGAGACGAGCGGGCACATGCGGACATCGATTGTCGCGAAGCGACACAATGCAGCCACGGACCAGGCCTTTCTCCATGCGGCCGCGAAGCTTGCCGGGCTTCAGAAATCACTGACCCACTTGGCCGGCCGAGGCTCCGAAAGGCTGGACGATCGCCTCATCGACGAAGCATGCGCGACGTGCGACTGGATCCGCCGCGCCGAGCCGCAGTCGCTGGTCGGCGCCGCAGTAAAGCTGCGCATGTTGCTCGATCCGGAGTTGGGGATCGAGTCCGCGTTCCAACCGGACGAGGATTCTGGATCATTGCGGCAGGTGTTGGCCGTGATAGACCGCGAGCTGCGGGGCCGCGTCTGAGATTGGGCGCCCGCTCGAACTGACAGCAGCCGACTGGCGGACTATCCTGCGAGGCGCTGGGGACCGCCAGATGAGTGACGTCGAATGAAGGGGTTACTTTTCCTCGCAGGTGTAGCATGGCTCACGCTCGCGGGCGTCGCGCGCGCCGATGACCTCGGCTGCATCAGCACGACGTTCAAATTGCTGTCGCCCAACGACAAGGTCTGCGTCAGCGACTTCGACGACCCGCGGGTGCCAGGCGTCGTCTGCCACATCTCCCAAGCGCGAAAGGGTGGATGGGGTCAGCCGTTCGGGCTCAACGAGGATCCCTCGAACTTCTCGGTCGCATGCCGTCAAGTCGGCCCGATCACTGCCGATCTCGCCAAGCTACCCGAGAACGAGGAGGCATTCACCGAGAAGACGAGCATCTTCTTCAAGGCAACGCGCATCTATCGCATCATCGATAAGAAGCACAATACGCTCGTCTACCTCGCCGTGAGCTCGAAGCTGATAAACGGCTCCCCCGCCAACTCGGTTAGCACGGTGCCGATCATGCCGTGGGGCGGGGGTCAGCGCGCCGAGACCACGCGTTAGAGCGGCGATGAGGTGGGTCGGCTGGCTTGCGGCCGCCATTTTGGTGCTAACGATCGGGCGTCAGGTGCTGACGCAGTGGCGGAGCGGCACCTCTGCGGGTGTCTCGAAATGGCTTTACGTCGGACAAACGGCGTCCTCGGCCGGCTTCGTCGCCTATAGCATCGCCACACACGATCCGGTCTTCATCGCGACAAACTCGCTTCTGCTGGTGGCAGCGCTGGCCGGCGAGGCGATCTATTGGCACAATCGCAGGGCGATACGCACGCGACCGCCGGACCTGCCCTCAGTCCGTAAAGCCGTAGAGGCGTGCGGGATTGTCGACGAGGAGCTTTTGCCGCGTCGCGGCGTCGGGCGCGATCACCGGGATGAGATCGACGAGCTCGCTGTCGTTCGGCTGCCACTTGTTTGTCGGATGCGGCCAATCCGTTCCCCACAGCACCCGATCGGGCGCGGCGGCGATGAGCGCCTGCGCGAACGGCACGGCGTCGGCGAAGGGCGGCCCTTTGCTCGAGATGCGGTCGGGGCCCGATACTTTGACCCAGGCATTGTCGCGCTTCATCAGCTCGACGAGCGCCTTGAAGCCGGGTGCGTCGAGCCCGTCGGCGGTCTGGCCGCGGCCCATATGGTCGATAACGAAATTCGTGCGGATGGCCTGCATCAAGCCGAGATTGATGAGCAAGTCGGGCGGATCGATCAGGAACGTGACGTGCCAGCCGAGCGGCCTGATCTGGTCAAGGACGCGCCGGACGAACGTGAGATCGGGCGCGCCGCCCAGATGGGAGACAAAGGTGAAGCGCACACCGCGCACGCCCACCGCATGCAAGGCTTCGAGCTCCTTGTCGCTCGTCGCCTCCTTGATCCGCGCGATGCCGCGATAGCGGCTGCCGCTTGCGGCCAGCGCTTCGACCGTGACGTCCCTCGCGTTCTCGTTCGCTTCGACAATCACCGCATGGTCGAAGCCGAAATGACGATGGAGCGCGAAGAGCCGTTCCGCGTCGAGTTCCGGACTCGGCGTGCCCTTTCCGAAGACGTGGCAATGGATGTCGCATGCGCCCTTGGGCGGCACGAAGCGGGCCTTGCTCAGGTTCGGATCCGGATAGGCCATTGGCTCCTCCGTTCGGCGTTCAATGCGCCCAGGGATGGATGAAGGGCCAGGGTGACACTTCGCTCCCCGGCTCGGTCAAGACTTCGATCAACGCCGGTCCATTGGCGCTGAGTGCCCGCGCGAGGGCCGGCCGCAATTCTTCGGGGCTCGAGACGGTGGCGGCCAATGCGCCGAAACTGCCCGCAAGCGCCGAGAAATCGGGATTGACGAGGCGGTCGCCGATATGGCGGCCGCCCCAGTTGATGCGCTGGTCGCGCATCACGTTGCCGAAGCCGCGGTTGTTGAAGACGATCGCCACGACCGCAATGTCGTGCTGAACCGCGGTCGCAAGCTCCTGCACGCCGTACATGAAGCCGCCGTCGCCGCTGATCGAAACGACCGGCCGCCCAGGATGAGCAAGCTTCACGCCGAGCGCCGTCTGGAAGCCGAAGCCGAGATTGTCCTGGTAGCCGCACGAGATGTAGGTGCGCGGCGCCACCACCGGAAAGGCAAAGCGCGCCGCGAACCCAACTTGGCAGATCTCTTCGACGAAAAGCCCGTCGCGCGGCAAAAGCTCGCGGATCACGTCGAGATAGGCCACTTGCGGCTGGACCCCCTCGTATTTCTTGCGCGCCGCCGCCTTCGCCGCCGCGAATTCCGCCGCGCGCGATGCGCGTGGGCCGATCTTTCCGCGCAGCGCCGCGACAAGCGCCGCAACGCCTGTCGCGGCGTCGCTCACGATCGCCACGTCAACCTTGCGCCGTGGCATTTCGGCCGGGTCGATGTCGATACGGACGGTCTTGAGGTCGGGCGGGAATTTACGCCAGCGCAGATATTGCAGCTCCATGCGCGTGCCCACGGCGATGAGCACATCGGATTTGAGCCACGGCTCATAGGAGGCGGCGAAGTTCATGCCGAGCGGCGCGTCATCGCCGACGATGCCCCGGCCGCTCCTGTGCGACGTGACCGGGCATTGCAGCAGCTCGGCGAGCGCGGCCACCTCGGCACCAGCGTCCATCGCACCTGAGCCGAGCGTGATCATCGGGTTCTTCGCCTCGGCGATCATGGCGGCAGCCTTGTCGACGAGCGCGGGATCGGGCTCGGGCGGCAGATCGGGCGCGAGCGCCGGCATAGGCGTGACCGGGGCCTTCACGGACAGCACGTCCCACGGACATTCGAGCGCCACGGGTCCTTGCCGTCCGGACCGCATGCGGGCGAACGCCTCGTTGACGAGACGGGGTGCCGCGCTCGGATGCTCAATCCGCTCGGCCCATTTGACGAGCGTCCTAAGCGTGCCGAGTTGGTCCGGCAGTTCGTGCAGGATGCCATGGCCCTGGCCGATCTCGCCCAATGGGATCTCGCCGGTGAGGCACAGCACCGGCGTGTTCGCGCCGTAGGCGGTGCAGAGCGCGGCCGTCGTATTGAGCATGCCGGGGCCAGGCACGCAGGTGAAGACTGCGGGCTTGCCCGACGCGCGCGCATAGCCGAACGCCATGTAGGCCGCGCCCTGCTCGTGCCGCGCGCCGACAACGCGGATCTCGTTGCGCCGCTCGTAAAGCGCGTCGAACAACGCATAAGTATGCGCGCCGGGGATGCCGAAGATGATCTCGACGCCGTTCCGGATCAGGCCATCGACGATGGCCTGACCGGCCGTGCGGACCTTGCCGTCGCTCAATGCCACAGCGAGAGCGCCGTCGGCGTCACGAAGATGTTCTGCTGCTTCAGGAGGCCGCCCTCGGGGCCGCCCTTGGGTGGCCACACACCCTTCTCGTGCACTTCGTGGCGGATGCGCTGCCGGTCGTTCCAATCCTCATAGGCCCAGATGTGAATCCACAGATTCTGGAGGCCGAACTCGGAATAGCCCGCGAAAACGAGTGGCGAATATTTCTGCCGCTCCCCGATCGCTCCGGACCAGGACTCGATGACCTTCGGGATCGAGCCCGCGGTATAGGTGTAGGTGCGGATCTCGTAGAGCTCGCCATATTGGCGCGGTTGGACGGGCGGAGAAAACGGCGCGGCGTTCCAGATGCGCACGTCGAGCTCGACGCCGATGTCGCTCATCTGCGGCGGATAGTTATCGACCTTGACCTTGCGCAGGCGCTCGCGCTCGGCGAGATCGGCATAGGGCCACATCATATGGATTTGGTTGAGCGTGCCGACCTCGGACTGGAAAAATCCTGCCATCGGCGACACCTTGGCGCGCGCCGGCAGGCTTTCCGTGAAGCGGCCCAAGGCCTTCGGCACCGCGCCGAGGCGCAGTGTGTAGCTGCGGATTTCGAGAATCATGCTGGTCCTCCCATTGTTGCGGCGGCGCGCGGTAGCCATTCCGGCTTCGACGCGCCCCAAGGTTGCGGCGGCAATTCCCAATAGGCCTCAGTTTCGGAGAAGCGCGTCACCGGCGCCGGATGTTCGATCTCGCCGAAGGCGCTCGCCGTCCGCATCATGTCGGCGGCGCGCGGCTCGGGCAGCGGCGGGCGGCCGCGCGAGCGGTCGGGCCAGAGGCTCCGCGGCAGTGCGCCGAGCTCCAGCACCCACATCGAGGTGCGCGTCAGCGACGCCTTGACGTGGTAGCTGCCGCCCTCGCGGGCGCGCCGCACGAGTGCGCCCAGCGTTCCGGCGGCGGCGAGATAGGCCGTCGCATAGTCGTTAAGCGTGAAGGTCGGCGCGAGGATGGGCTCCTCGAGCGAGCCTTCGGCCACCGCGAGCCCGGCCGCAGTCTGGCCGATCGGCTCGTAGCCGCCCCGCGAAGCCCAGGGACCGCCATAGCCGTAGCAGCTCACCGTGACATAGATGAGGCCGGGCCGCCGCCGCGCGAGTTCTGCCGCCGACAGCCCATGCCGCTCGAGGCTGCCGGGGCGCCAGGAATGGACGAAGATGTCGGCCTCGGCCGCGAGCTTCTGCACCTCGGCGGCACCGCCGCGGGCGAGGTCGACGAAGGCGCGGCGCTTGCCCAATCCCGTATCGACCACGTGCACGAATTGGTCGAGCTGGTGGGGCGCGGACACGTGGAGCACATCGGCGCCCTGCTCGGCCAGGACGCGGGTCGCAACCGGGCCCGCGAGCACATGCGCCATGTCGAGCACGCGCACGCCCGCGAGCGGCCGCGCCGCCGGCGTGAACGGCTCAGGCGCGCTCTCGCCGATCTTCTCGATCTCGACCGGTGGGCGTGCGGCAAGCCATTGGCCCTGCGGATGGCCGAGCCATTCCTCGCGCGTGCGTGCGATCGTGCCGATGATCTTCTTCTCGGCCAGCGCTTCCTCGAGCTCGTCGCTGCGCCAGCGCGCGACGGCGGCCGCAAGCGCCTCCGTCGTGTTCGGGCACTGGAAGAATTCGAGCAGCCGTAGCATGTGCGGCACATAGGCGGGCGCGCGCAGGATATAGAGGCGCCGGCCGTCCTTGGCGGCGAAGAAATTGGCCGCCATCGCAGCCTGGCGCCCGCGATCGACCACGTGGCCGTTCTGGCGCAGATGGTCCGAGGTGCACAGACCCGGAATCGCGGCTTGGCGGAGATCGATGTCGATCGACTGGCCGCGCCCTGAGCGCTTGCGCCAGATCGCGGCGACACCAACTCCTTGCGCCGCGAGCGCCACGGCGCTTGCCGTGGCGAGCCGGTGGCGGGCGGGCACCGCCGGCTCCTCGCCCTGGATCGAGACCGCGCCGCCGGCATCGGATTCCGCCAGCCCGATCTGACCCAATAGATTGGTGAGCGCGCTCCGCGCGGCCTCTTCCATGCGGGCGATTTCAACAGATTTCGAGGGCGCGCGCTAGGCAGCGCCGATTCGCCCGAGCGGACCCAGCTCGCGCTCGAGCAGCGGCTTCACCTCGCGCACGAGACGCTCGGTCGTGCGCATCGCGACTTCGTGCGGCGTGCTGCCGACCTTGCACGAGAAGCAGATGTGCGCCGGCTCGAGGATGCGGATCTCGGCCGCGAGCTTTTTCGCCACGTCGGCAGCGCTGCCGATGAGCAGGTTCTCGCGGATCGTCTCGAGCGGCTCCTCGCCCGGCACCGGCTTGTCGACGAGGATCGTACCGTCCATCACCTCCTCGCGCCGGCGCAGTTGGCTCGCGAGCCGCGCCTGGTAGCGCGCGTTCTCGGCAAAGCGCATGGCCTCGCCGACATCGTCCGTGATGCAGCAGAAGCGGTTGATGGCGAAATGCGCCGCCGCATAGGATTTGCCCTCGGCACGATAGGCGTCCTCGGCGACGCGCCGCTGCTCGCGCATCGCTTCGGCCGATCCCGTGCGGCCCGAGCTCAGCGCGCGATATCCCCGCCGCGCCGCCGTGCGGAAGATGTGGTCCGAATGCCCCGCGAGCCAGAGCGGGATCTTCTTCTGTACCGGTCGGCACGCGATGTGCGTCTCGGGAATTTTGTAGTGGCGGCCGTCGAAGCTGAAGAAATCCTGCGCGAAGGCGGCCTCGATCATGTCGCAGAATTCTTCGGTCATCTCGAGATTCTTGGTGAGATCGACGTCGAAGCGATCGAACTCGTAGGGCTGATATCCCGCGCCCACGCCGAGCACGAGGCGCCCGTTCGACATCGCGTCCGCCATCGCGATCTCGGCCAGAAGCCGCACCGGCTGGTAGAGCGGCAGAACGACAACGGCGGTGCCAAGCGCGATCTGCTTCGTCAGCGGCGCGCAGTGCGCCACCATCATTAGCGGCGAAGCGCAGAGGCAGTAATTCGAGAAATGGTGTTCGGCGAACCAGGCGATCTTGTAGCCAAGCTCGTCGGCCAATCGTGTCTGCTCGGCGACCTCGGCGAAGACCTGGCTGCCCGCCTTCGTGCGCTCGCGCGCTCCCATTAGATTGAAGATGCCGAAATCCATGATGATCCTCGCCTCAGTCGAAGGTCAGAACGGTGCGTGCGACCTCGCCCGCCTTCATCGCGCGGAACGCCTCGTTGATGTCGGAGAGCCGCCCGCGCCGGCTCACCATCTCGTCGAGCATAAGCCGGCCCTGACGGTAGAAATCGAGATAGAGCGGGATATCGCTGCGGAAGCGGTTCGAGCCCATGCGGCAGGTCTGCACCTTGCATTCGGGGCGGATCGCCATCCACGGGAACTCGATCATCGCGTCGGGCGGAAGCACGCCCACGATCGTCGCCGTGCCGCGGATGGCGAGGCTCTCGATCGCCTGGCGTACGATCTTCGCGACGCCCACGGCCTCGAACGCGTGATTGACCCCCACGCCGCCGGTCAATGCGCGCACGGCCTTCACCGGATCATCGTTGCCGGCATCGACACTGTGCGTAGCGCCGACGCGCTTCGCCATCTCGAGCTTTCCTGCGAACATGTCGACGGCGATGATCTGCCGCGCGCCTGCGATGCGCGCGCCCTGCACGATCGAAAGCCCGACGCCTCCGCAACCGAATACCGCTACGCTCTCGCCGGCCTTGAGGCCCGAGGTACGCAGCGCTGCGCCCACGCCGGTCAGGACGCCGCAGCCAACGAGCGCCGCCCGGTCGAGCGGCAGCTCAGGATCGATCCGCACCACCGAGTTCTCGTGCAGCAGCATGCGCTCAGCGTAGCTCGAGATGCCGAGGAATTGGCGGAACGGTGAACCTTTTTGCGAAAGCCGTGATGGCGCAGTGTCCGGCCGCGTCACGATACCGCCGGTGCAGAGATTGGGATGGCCGCTCAAGCACTGCTCGCAGGTTCCGCAGAAGCCGGAGAGACAAGCAACCACGTGGTCTCCCGGCTTCAGGGTGGCGACGTCAGGCCCCACTGTCTCGACGATCCCCGCGCCCTCGTGTCCCAACACCATTGGCCGGTCGAGCGGGAATCGGCCGAGTCCGTCGACGACGTGGAGATCGCTGTGACACACGCCGGTCGCGACCGTTCGCACGAGCACCTCGCGACCCGCCGGCTTGTCGATCTCGACACCCTCGATCGAGACTGGCTCATGCACCTTGCGGAAGACGGCAGCCTTGATTTCCATGGCGACCTCCCTCTTTCATTATGACCGAATAAAGGGAGAAGGCGAGATGCAGGTAGGCTTCATTGGCGTCGGCACGATGGGGGCCAGCATGGCCGCCAATCTGCAGAAGGCGGGGCACTGGCTCATTGTCAACGACATGCGGCGGGCGGCGGCCGAGCCGCATCTCGCGGCGGGCGCGCAATGGGCTGACACGCCTGCCCGCGCCGCAGCCGAGGCGGAGGTCGTGTTCACCTCGCTCCCCGGCCCGCCCGAGGTCGAGGCGGTGGCGCTCGGGCCGGGCGGGCTGCTGGAAGCAATGCGGCCGGGCACGGCCTATTTCGACCTCTCCACCAACTCGCCGACGCTCGTCCGGCGCATTCACGCGCGCTTTGCCGAGAAGCACATCCACATGCTCGACGCACCGGTGAGTGGAGGCCCGCGCGGCGCCAAGACCGGCCGTCTCGCCATTTGGGTCGGCGGCGAGCGCACCGTCTTCGACCAGCACAAGAAGGTGCTCGACGCAATCGGCGACCAGGCGCGCTATGTCGGCGCGATCGGCGCCGGCACGGTGGCGAAGCTCGTGCACAACTGCGCCGGCTACACGATCCAGGCGGCGCTCGCCGAGGTGTTCACCCTTGGCGTCAAGGCGGGGCTCGACCCGGCGGCCTTGTTCGAGGCCGTGCGCCAAGGCGCGGCCGGCCGGCGCCGCACGTTCGACGCCGTCGTCGATCAGTTCCTTCCCGGCATCTACGACCCGCCAGCGTTCGCGCTGAAGCTGGCGCACAAAGACGTGGGGCTCGCAACCGCCTTGGGGCGCGAATTGAGCGTGCCGATGCGCGCCGCGAACCTCGCGCTCGAGGAGTTGACCGAGGCGATGAACCGCGGCTGGGCGCAACGCGATTCCCGTGTCGCCATGCTGCTACAGACCGAGCGCGCGGGCGTCGAGATCAGGGTCGATCCCAAGCGCATCGCCGAGATTCTCGAACGCGACAAGAGCTAGCGAGCGCGGATCACAGCTTGATGCTGATCGCGGTCCGTCCGTCCTCCGCAGCGAAACTCGTGATGAACTGTCGCGGATCGGCGAGCGCCGCGCGGTAGGCGTCGGCACGGCCGAAATCGAGATTGGTGCTGACGAGCACGCCTCGCGGGCGCAGGAGGCGGCGGAATTCGGCAAGGTGCGCCGGTGTGGGCGCGAACCCATCAAAGAAGCCGAGATCATAGGGTGGCGAAAGACGCGGCAGCACCGTCTCGAAATCGTCCTCGTGCACGGTGATCCGCGAAGCCATACCGGCCGCGGCGATATGGCCGCGCGCGAGACGCACATGCTCGGGATCGCGCTCGATTGTATCGACATGCGCGGCCTCGGCGCCGTGGGCGAGGCAGAGCGCGGTGTAGCCGAGCGCCGTCCCCAGTTCGACGATACGACGCGCGGCGCAGGCCGCGGCGATGACGCTCAGGAGCGGCCCCTCGGTATAGGAATGGGCGCCGCAGCCGTGGCGCGCGCGATGCGCGACCGTTGCCGCGCGGATCTCGGCGAAGGGATCGCCGGCGTCTTGCTGCGAGCGTGCCACCCGAACCTCCTCTGTTCGCGGCCCGAGATTACCGCCCGGTTGCGGCGGGCGCAGCAGCGACGGATACTCGTGTGCAAAGGGAGGGCTGCCCATGAGCGGCTACAGCAATCTCACCGGCGCCGAGGTGCGCGCCAAGCTCGATCATCCGGTGATCGACGCCGACGCCCATATCGTCGAGTGCAATTTCGCGCTGATGGATTGTCTTGAGCAGGTGGGCGGCAAAGCGCTTGCCCAGCGCGCGGCGGCGGCGTTCCAGAACGCGGGCTCGCATGGCGCCGCGGTCAAAGGCTTCTGGTGGGGGCTGTCGTCCGGCGAGCACACGAGCGACCGCGCCTTGGCCATGCTGCCGCGCTATTTCCGCTCGCGCATGGACGAGCTCGGCATCGATTTCGCGCATTGCTATACGACGCTCGGGCTCGCGCACGCCTATATCGTCGACGACGAGCTGCGCCAGGCCACCTGCCGGGCCCTCAACATCATGTATGCCGACATGTTCCGCGGCACGGAGGACCGGCTGCGCCCGGTGGCTCTCATCCCGACCTACACGCCCGAGGAGGCGATCCGCGAGCTCGATTTCGCGGTGAAGGAGCTTGGCTTCAAGGCGGTGATGATCGGCACCGAGATGCGCGGCCCCGCTCAGGCGCCGCTCGGCGCCGACACGCGCGAGTTCCGCACCCAGTCCACGCGCTCGATCATCATGGATTCGCCCTACGACTACGATCCGTTCTGGCGCCGCTGCATCGAGCTCAAAGTGGCGCCCGCGTGCCATACATCTTCGCGCGGCATTCCCTATCGCGCCTCGCCGTCGAATTATGTCTTCAACCATCTCGGCGATTTCGCCGACGGCTGCAATTTCTTCTGCCGCTCGCTCATCTTCAGCGGCGTGACGCGGCGTTTCCCTAATTTGAGCTTCGCCTTCCTCGAAGGTGGCGTGAGCTGGGCCCTTACGCTGCTCTCCGACATCGTCGAGCATTTCGAGAAACGCAACGCCGACGCGCTCGAAAAGAACCTCAACCCCGACCTGCTCGACATCGACCTGCTCGAGCGGCTCTTCCGCGAGTTCGGCGACGCGCGATTGCGGCCCGAGCGCGTCCGCGCGGATCCGCATGGCCGCTTCCAGATCAAGCGGCCCGAGCTCTTCGACGAGTTCGCGGCCTGCGCCATGCGCGAGATCAAGGACCTGAAGGAGCTTTTCGTCGATCCGTTCTATTTCGGCTGCGAGGCCGAGGACCGCATGGTCGCGGTCGCCTTTGACCGCAAGTTGTCGCCGATCGGTCTGCCCTTGAAGGCGATGCTCGGCTCGGACATCGGCCATTGGGACGTGCTCGACGCCACGACCATCCTTGGCGAGGCTTATCGGCTCGTGCAGGCGAAGCTGCTCTCGCCCGATAATCTGCGCGACTTCGCTTTCGTCAACCCGGCGATGTTCCATCTCTCGATGAACCCCGACTATTTCGCCGGCACCGTGGTCGAAGAAGAGACGAAGAAACTGTTGCAGGAGAGTACGCGCAAAAGGGAGCGGGTGCGCGTCTGATCCGTGCTTCGACAAGAGGCGGCGATGCCGTTATCTTGGCGAACATTGACGGCAGCGGCCGTCCAAGCGGGCAAAGGCCCGCACACCGAAGGGAGGACCATATGCGTCGATCGACAATGACCATCGCCGCGCTGGCGCTCGTCGCGCTGCCGCTCGCGCCCGCCCGTGCCGAGGACTTCAAAATCGGCGCCATCCTGTCACTGACCGGCCCTGGCGCGGACATCGGCAAGTACCTTGTCGAGGGCGCGAAGGCAGCGGTGGCAATGGTCAATGCCAAGGGCGGCATCGGCGGTATGCATGTCGAGATGACGGTGTGCGACACTCAGACAGTCGAGCAACAGGCTGTACTTTGCGCACGCCGGCTCCTCTTCGACCAGAAGGTCGACCTCCTTCTGGGCGCCGGGACGACGCCCCAGACCCAGGCAATCCTCCCGACCGTGGCGCAGGCGGGCGTGCCGACCTTTGCCATCGCCGGCGCCACCGTCAATTTCCGCCCGCTCAAGAAATGGGTGTTCAAAGCGCTTGCCACTAACGAGGATCAGATCCCGGCCGCGCTCGCCTTCCTCAAGGGCAAGGGAATGAAGACGATCGCCGACATCCGCGACAACGGTCCGTTCGGCGCTGACGTCGCCGCCAATCTGAAGACCGCGGCCGACGCCGCCGGCATGCAGATCGTCGACGAGGAACTTTATACCCAGACCGATACGGACATGACGGCGCAGGTGACGCATGTCCGTGCCAGTAACCCCGATGTGATCTGGGACTTCTCGTCGAATCCGCCGCCGGGCGCCATAATTGCAAAGAAAGTGGCGCAACTCGGCATGAAGCAGCCGATCGTCGGTGGCGTGAATTTGCAGACGAAGGCGTTCGCCGAGCTTGCCGGCGAGGGCTCGAACCAGTTCCTCTATGTCGGATACAAGGCCGCCGCCGCAGGGGTCTCCGGCAGTGAGCCCTTGGCCGCCAACCTCAAGGCCTTCCGCGCCGAGTTCGACAAGATCGATCCGGGCGCCGAAGTAGTGGGCCTTTCCGTCACGTGCGCCGATTCAATCTTGCTGACGCAGGTAGCGGCGAAGTCCCTGGGCGCCAAGGCCCTTGATCACGAGGCGCTGCTGCACGCGCTCGAGACGATCAAGGACGTACCCGGCATCCAGGGCTTTTGGACCTTCACGCCGACGAGCCACGAAAGCTCGCTCGAAAGCGGCATCGCGATGCTCAAATACGTGAAGGGCGAGTGGGTAGCGGCAAAGTAGCCGCACGATGGATTTCGTCACCATTGCGCAGACGATCTTTTCGAGCCTGGCGAATGGTGCGCTCTATGCCTTCATCGGCCTCGGCTTCGGTCTCGTCAACCGCAGCGCCGGGATCATAAACTTCGCGCAGGGCGATCTCGCCATGCTGGGCGCGATCCTGACGGGTGTATTGGCGCGCGCCGGCGTCCCCGTCATGCTCGCGGCGCTCATCGCGACGATCGCCTGCGCCGCGATCGGCGGCGGCTTCTACCAGCTTGCCCTGCGCCCGGCGCCGCGCGCGACGATCGCGCAGTCGGTGCTCATCACCATCGGCTTCGCCATCCTCATCCGCGGCACCGTGACGACGATCTGGAGCGCCGAGCCGATCCCCGTCCCGCCCTTCACCGGCGGCACACCGCTCAACATCATGGGCGTGAGCGTGCTGCCACAGGAACTGTGGCTCATCGGGACACTGGCGCTCGTCAGCATCACGACCTCGGGCTTTTTCCAGCGCACGGTGATGGGACTGGCGCTCCGAGCCGGCGCCTCCAATCCGCTGGGAGCTGCCTTCGTCGGCATCGACCACCGGCGCATGGGCTTCTACGCGTTCGTCGCGGCCGGGCTCCTCGGCGGGCTCGGCGGCGCAGTGTGGGCACCCATTTCGCTGGCGCAGGTCGATATCGGCCTCGGGCTCGGACTAAAGGGCTTCACCGCCGCGGCCTTGGGCGGCTTCTCGACCGCCTATGGGCCGATCGTCGGCGGCATCGTGCTGGGCCTCGCCGAAGGCTTCGGCAACGGCTTCGTCTCATCGGCATATCAGGACGCGATCACGTTCAGCCTACTGCTGCTCGTGCTGATCGTGCGCCCGCAAGGGCTGCTCGGCGCGCGTTCGACGGGTGCCGGCGACGAGAAGGGGGAGGAAGTGCTGTCCGGTACCGTCTCGGCAACGCGGTTCACACGAGCCGATCTCGTGCGCCTCGGCATAGGCGTGGTTGTGCTCGTGGCGTTGGGCCAAATCCTCACCGGCGTCTGGCTCACCACCGCCATCTTCGCCGAGATCACCGCGATCGTCGTGATGGGGCTCGTGCTGCTCACCGGTTATTGCGGGCAGCTCTCCCTGGGCCAGGGCGCCTTCATGATGATCGGCGCCTATTCGAGCGGGTTCCTAACGGTGAAGGAAAACTGGCCCGCGTTGCCGGCAATGGCGGTCGGCATCGTGCTCGCGACGCTCACGGCTTTGGCGCTTGGGCGCATGATCTTCCGTCTCCGCGGCTATTACTTGTCGATGGCGAGCCTCGGGCTCCTCATGATCGCGCTCACCTTCGCGCGGGAGCTGAACGGCATCACCGGCGGACCGAACGGGCTTCCCGGCATCCCGCCGCTCGGCATCGCCGGCATGAGCTTCTTCGAGGATCGCCAATTCTACTATGTGGGCCTCGTCGTTTCGCTCGCGGTACTGATCCTCGGCATGAGCCTGACGCGCTCGCGTTTCGGCCGCGCGCTCCTTGCCATCCGGTCAAGCGAATCGGCGGCGCGCTCATGCGCGGTCGATGTCGCCTCGCTCAAGACCCGGAGCTTCGCCTTCAGCGCCGCCGTCGCAAGCGCGGCCGGAAGTCTCTATGTGCATTATCTCGGCATCGCCAACCCCGGCCCCTTCGGCCTCGATGCGACGATCGCGCAGCTTACCGCGCTGACGCTCGGAGGGCTCCTGTCGCTCTGGGGCGCCTATATCGGCTCTGCGATCGTCGTGGCGCTGCCGGTAGTGATCGGCTGGGTCGGCGGCTCGTCCGCGACGGAGGTCGTCGCGGGTCTCCAATATCTCATTTTTGGCGTCCTCCTCATTTGTGTCGTCCTGGTGCAGTCGAACGAGCATGGGAGGGAAATCCTCGCGCGGCTCAGGCCGAGGAGCCGCGTCGGCCGTCCGGCACCGGAGATGCGTCCCTCATGACGGCGCCACTTCTCGAAGTGTCGAATCTGTCGGTGCGTTTCGGCGGCCTCAAGGCCGTCGAGGATGTCTCGTTCGCGCTCGGCGCCAATGAGATCATAGGCTTGATCGGCCCCAACGGCGCCGGCAAGACGACGATCTTCAACACGCTCTGCGGTGTCGTCCGAGCGACTTCCGGCAGCGTTACGTTCGCCCGCCGCGACATCACGGGGCTTGCGCCCGAGCGCGTTGCCGCGCTCGGCATCGCGCGCACCTTCCAGAACGTGCGACTCTTCGGCGAATTGAGCCTGCGCGAGAACGTGATGATGGGCGCCTATCGCGCAGGATCGTGCGGCCTCTTCGGCGCGATGCTGCGCATGGGCCACCATCGCCGCCTCGAACGCGAGGCGGCCGCTCGCGCGGAAACATGGCTCCAGCGGCTCGGGCTCGCGGCTTATGCCGACCAGCCCTCAACAGCGCTCCCGTTCGGGCTCCAGCGCGTTGCCGAGATCGCACGCGCCATGGCGGGTGAGCCCGCGCTCGTGCTGCTGGACGAGCCGGCCGCGGGCCTGAACGAAGTTGAGAAGCGCGAGCTGGTGCGCATCCTGCGCGGGATCGTGCGCGAGACCGCGTGCTCGGTACTCCTCGTCGAGCACCACATGCCGCTCGTCATGGGGCTCGTCGATCGCGTCGTGGTCCTCGATTTCGGCCGCAAAATCGCCGACGGGGTTCCTGGCGAGGTGGTGCGCGACCGCGTCGTGGTGGAGGCCTATCTTGGCGCCTGAGGTGATGCTCGAGGTGACGGGGCTCCACGTCGCCTATGGCAGCATCGCGGCGCTCAAAGGCGTCGATCTCGAGGTACTGGCGGGCGAGTTCGTTGCGATCCTCGGCCCCAACGGCGCAGGCAAAAGCACGCTCATCAAGGCGGTGATGGGCGTGCACCCGCCGAAGAGCGGCACAATTCGATTCGGCGGCCATGATCTCGCAGGCGTCTCGCCGGCCGAGCGGATCCGGCTGGGCATAGGCATCATCCCCGAGGGACGCCAGCTCTTTCCCGATATGACGGTGCGCGAGAACCTCGTCCTCGGCGCCTATGCCGAGCTTGGTGTTCGCGTGCCCGCAAGTTCCGACGCGCTCGACCGCGTCTTCGCGATGTTTCCGCGCCTTGCCGAGCGTCAACGCCAGCTCGCCGGCACGTTCTCGGGCGGCGAAGCGCAGATGCTTGCAATCGGACGCGCGCTCATGACGCGCCCGCGTCTTCTTCTCTGCGACGAGCCGTCGCTGGGTCTAGCCCCCGGCCTCGTGCGCGACGTGCTCGCGACTCTGAGCAAGCTCCGGCGCGAGCACGGCGTCACCGTGACGTTGGCCGACCAGAATGCGGCGGCGGCGCTGCGCATGGCCGATCGCGGCTATGTGCTCGACACCGGCTATGTCGTGGCCGGCGGCGACGCCGCCTCCTTGCAGAGCGACGAGCGCCTGCGCGCGGCCTATCTTGGCACCGGGGTCGAGGCCTTGAGCGGGAAGGACTGACCCAGTACGACTCGGAAGTATTGCGCTCAAGGCAGCGCGAACTGCATCGGAGGGAGCCCGAAATGAATGTCGTCCTCTATTACGCGCCAGTCGCCTGTTCGCTCGTCCCCTACGTCACGCTGACCGAGGCAGGCGCCCAGTTCCAAGTGCGCCCCGTCAACATGGGCAAGCGGCAGCAGATGTCTGCCGACTATCTCAAGATCAATCCCAAGCACAAGGTCCCGGTCCTCGAGATCGACGGCGAGCCGCTCACGGAGAACGTGGCGATTCAGCAATGGATCCATCGCAACTATCCGGCGGCGAAGATCCTTCCCGGCGACCCGATGAAGGAATTGAAGGCGATTTCGCTGATGGCGTGGTGCGCCTCCGGCATCCATCCTTATCTCGGCCTCATCAACGCGCCACAGCGCGTGTGCGACATGCCGGGGTCGGAAGAATCCGTGAAGCGGCTCTCGGCGGGGCTCGTCCTCGAATCCTTCAAGGTCGCCGACGATCTGCTTGCTGGCCGCGAGTGGTTCTTCGACCATTTCACCGCAGCTGACGCGCATTTCTTCTGGTGTTTCCGGCGCGGGACGCAGTTGAAGCTCGACCTCGCCGGCGTCAAGAATTGCCAAGCCCATTTCGAGCGGATGCAGAAGCGGCCGAGCGTGCAGAAGGTGTTCGCCTTCGAGAAGGAGACGCAGGACGCCTTCGCCAAAGCGGCGTGAGGGCGCGGGCGCGCCCTATACGCCCAGGTAGCGCGACAGGGTTTCGTGATCCTCGGCGAGCGCGGCCGGGCGGCAGTGATGCACGACCTGGCCGCGGCTCACGATATAGATGCGGTCGGCGTGGCGCAGCACGAACGTCAGCTGCTGCTCCACCAGCAGGATCGACGAGCCCGCCTCTTTGAGCGTCGCGACGAGCCTCCCCAGCTCGCGCACCATGAGCGGCGCGAGGCCTTCGGTCGGTTCATCCATCAGCAGCAGGTCGGGATTGCCGACGAGCGCGCGGCCCGCTGCCAGCATCTGTTGCTCGCCGCCTGAGAGCTTGTTCGCCGTCTGACCGAGCCGCGCCTGGAGCTGCGGGAAAAGCGCGATCATGCGTGCGAAGGTCCAAGCGCCGCTGCCGCGCGCGCGCGCCGTCACCTCGAGATGCTCCTTGACCGAAAGCGAGGGGAAGATGCGGCGGCCTTGGGGCACGAGCCCCATGCCCATACGCGCGATCTTGTATGACGGCAGGTGGGTGATATCGGCGTCGTGGAACAGGATGCGGCCTCGCCGCGGCGGCGTCAGTCCCATTATCGACCGCACGAGCGTGGTCTTGCCGACGCCATTACGGCCGATCACGGCCACCACCTCGCCGCGCTCGACCGTGAGGGATAGGCCTTGCAGGATATGGCTCGCGCCATAGTAGGTGTGGATGTCCTCGACCCGGAGCATGGCTCACTCCGTCCCGAGATAGATGTCGGTCACCTGGCGGTTGGCGCGGATCGCCGCCTCGTCGCCCTCGGCGATGAGCCGCCCCTGGTGCATGACGGCGATCCGGTCTGCGAGCTCGAACGCCACATCCATGTCGTGCTCGATCATCACAATCGTCATGTCGCGCGGGAGCTGCTGCACCATGGCGACGACGCGCGACGTCTCGGCCGGAGAAAGGCCCGCCGTGGGCTCGTCGAGCAGCAGCAATCGCGGCACACCCGCGATCGCCAGCACCAGCTCGAGCTGGCGCTGCTCGCCATATGAGAGGTTACGCACAACGCGCGGCGCCGTGCCGGCAAGCCCCCATTGGTCCAGAAGACGAAGCGCCTCGTCCGCTTTCCTGCGATGGCGCGATCCGGGCTCAAGCAGCTGGAGGCTGTTCCCGGCTGCGCCGCCCAAGGCCAGCAGCACACTGTCGAGCACCGTGAGGCGTGGAAACAGGTTCGTGACCTGGAACGTGCGCGCGAGGCCCAGGCGCGCGCGCCGGTCCGGCCGGTGATGCGTGATGTCGGTGCCGAAGAGCGCAATGCGCCCGCCGCTCGGCATGACGCTGCCAGAGATCGTGTGGAAGAGCGTGGTCTTGCCGGCTCCGTTGGGGCCCAGGAGCACGCGCCGCTCGCCTTCGCTCACCTCGAGCGAGATGCCTGCGAGCGCAGTGACGCCCCCAAAGTTCTTCGTCACATTCTCGACGACAAGCGCGGTCATGGCTCGGCCCTGCGCTGGCGGAAATCATTGACGAGTCCGATGAGTCCGCGCGGCGCGAAGAGCGTCACCAGCACATAGATCACACCCAGCACGAGCACCCAATGCTCGGTCATCGAGCTCACGAAATCCTCGAGGAAGACGATGATGCCGGCACCAAGCGCGGGGCCGACAAGCGTGCCGGCACCGCCCAGGATCACCATGATGAGCGCCTCGGCCGACTGGATCACGTAGAGATATTCGGGGCCGACGAAGCGGTTGAAATAGGCATAGAGCGCGCCCGCGAGTCCGGCGAAGCCTGCGGCCAGCACGAACGCCGCGAACTGATAGCGCCACACGTCATAGCCCAAGGCTTGCATGCGCGATTCGCTTTCGCGAATGCCGCGGAGCGCGCGTCCGAAGGGCGAGCGCACAATCGCGACGAGCGCCAGCGCCGCAAGCGCTGCAAGCACGAGCACGAAGTAGTAGAAGGGGTCCGTACCATCGAGCGGAAATCCGAAGCTCGGACGCGGCACGCCGGGCATGCCGTCATCGCCGTTCGTGAGCGTGCGCCAGCCGAACGCGACGCTCCACAGCACTTGCGAAAGCGCGAAGGTGATCATGAGGAAATAGCTGCCGCGTGCGCGGAGCGCCAGCGGCGCGAGGAGCGCGCCCGTCGCGGTCGCGGCGATGAGCGCCGCCGGAAAAGCGAACGCGCTCGCGACGCCCCACCGCAGAACGAGGAGCGCCACGGCGTACGCGCCCACGCCGAAATAGGCGGCATGGCCGAGCGAGGCAAGGCCGGTGTAGCCAAGCAGCAGGTCGAGGCTCATCGCGAAAATCGCAAAGATCATCATGCGCGTCGCGAGCCCGACGTAATAGGGCCGCACGAGCTCCGGCAGCGCCAGCAGGAATGCGAGCGCGAGGACGATGGCGGCAAGCCGCACGGCGCGTCCGGTCATCGGCGGCCGAATAGGCCGGTTGGCCGCACAACGAGGATCACGGCCATCGGCACGAACACGGTGAAAAGCGCGAATTGCGGGAAGAACGCCTTCCCGAGATCGTCGAGGATGCCGACGAGGAGGGCGCCTGCAAGCGCGCCGCGCAGGCTGCCGAGGCCGCCCACGATGATGACCACGAAGGCGAGGATGAGCGTATCGAAATCGGCGCCGGGATACAGGCTCAATTCGGGCGCCGCGAGCACGCCGCCGAAGGAGGCGAGCGCCGCGCCCGCCGCGAACACGAGCGTGAACAACACAGAGACATTGATGCCGAGCGCGCGCGCGATCTCGGCATCGTCGACGCCGGCGCGCAGCATGGTGCCAAGGCGCGTATGCTCCTGGAACCACCACAGGCCGCCGGCGATCACCGAACCAACCGCGATGAGGAAGAGCCGGTAGAGCGGATAGGCATACTCGCCAAGCGGCACCGAGCGCTCGAAGAAAT
>Ga0335081_10000387_pt1 | contig 80125 bp, 75 predicted proteins | sample Lox_Sample_35_FD_206713 | JGI IMG/M metagenome (GOLD analysis project Ga0335081, IMG submission 206713) | Soil microbial communities from Loxahatchee National Wildlife Refuge, Florida, United States - Lox_Sample_3.5 | ecosystem: Environmental > Terrestrial > Soil > Wetlands | place: USA... | reverse complement strand
AAGGATGGATTTGATACGTGAGGGTGAATCCCAGGCGAAACAGCAACCCGCCTGCGATTGCGGCAACAAACAGATTCTTCAGCTGCCTCTCAGGCACGAGGAATATCAGGAGAGGCCAGACAATATAGAATTGTTCCTCGATGCAAAGCGACCAGAAGTGGCTGAGAAAATTAGAAAGATTGGTGGAGGTCATCCAAAAAAAATTGTAGATATAACTAACCGCAAAGGGGAATTGTGCACGAAATAATTCCATTTGGGGAATCGCAAAGCCTGAATTCTCCAGCCCAAACGTCAAGGCAAGCATCGCGAAAAGGTAAAAATAATAGAGCGGGAAAATCCGAAGGAAACGGCGTCCATAAAACTTTACGAAATAATCCTTCCTCGGAAAGTTCTTTTTCATATCGAGCAAGATACCTGTAATCAAAAAGCCGGAAAGGACAAAAAAGAGTTGCACCCCTGCCCAGCCGATGCCCAGATTATCTGCATGAAGCAAAAACACCATCAAAAATGCGATCGCTCTTAGTCCATCCAGACCGGCATACATGTCTATCTCCTGACAGCATTATTGATCTGCGCGCAGTTCACCGTACGGAATCAATTTTTGCGGTAAATTAAAGGTATAAAAAATAGTTTTAAGATGCTTCCCCGAACGCGATCACCACAATGTGTTGATTCAAAAAATACGGAGAGGCACCGTCTTTGCCGGGGACAATTTGGCCGAGTGTATAGCCGCCCGCCAGCGGTACGAACGGACCCAAGATATCCTGCACAGCAGCCATCTCCACGCCTGGATTGGCTTTCAAAAGCATTTGCCAAGCGATATCCACTAACACCAGTGCAAAGAACGGTTGTGCATTTCCCAGGGCGGACAAAGCCTGTTGGGCAGCCTGACCTGCGGCCTTGACGCAGGATGCATGGCTTCCGACCAGGAGGTAGGCATCGACACCGTCGCGAACACTTGCATTCATGCGGAAACTCCCGTCCGCTTCGACGCGAATAGGAGCTCGAACCATCAGCTCATCCCCTTGCTCCACACCTAATGGATACAAACGCGCAAGATAGTTTAATGGCGGAAATGCCCAGTCTCGCGCTGGATATCCAAAAAGTTCCGCGTAGGTTTCCGAAGCCGGGCGGCCATCCAGAGTCCGGAGCCAGAAACCGCGCGAACGCGTCACTCGAAATTGACTACCGACAGGATCCCAGCCATGGGCGTATCCGACCCCGATACGAAAATTTCCCCTCATGAACGCCGCCGCCAGACCGCCTGTGCCTGTTTGGCTGCGGGCCATTTGATAGGTGTTGCTGGTATGCAAGTCGCCGCTTGAGAGGCCTCCTGCGACTGGAAGAGTGTCAAGCTGTATTGCGGAACAGAATTGTTCCGCATCGCCATTGAATCCATCCGCGAAGATAAGCGCGGCCTGATTATCCTTGTGTGCCGAGGCCAATTGCATCAGGCCTGCGGCTGTCTCGCGGCCCGATTGAGCGTAGCCAGGCAACCAATGGGCCTCAGCCTGAAATTCTCCTTTCACCAAAGTCAGCACGACAGAATTGGTATGTTGCCCCGAGTTGGTTAAGCCGGCTGGAGAACTAAATCCTATTAACGGCACATCCCCTAGTAAGCTTGCAATCCCCGCCGCCACCTCTCGAGCCTGAAATTGATGCGAAGCGATCAAGATGCCCAGCCCCGGCGTCCCCGCGCCGAGACGGTTAAGCGCTTGATGTGTAGCCTGCAATCCCGCTTCGCGCCCATCGAGGGCTTGAGCCGTTCCAATGGAAACCTGAAAGGTCATAAGGTTTGATCCTTAATGATAAGTGACATATGTTCTGCTGAGCCTTCGGCCACCGGGACGGTAAAATGGAAGGTTGTTCCCTGACGAAATTCGCTTTCGAACCAAATTCGTCCGCCTTGCATTTCCACGAGACTTTTGGTGATATTCAGGCCCAAGCCTGTTCCGGGAGCTTCGCGCGCCTTTTGATCCTCTGAACGGAAGAATTTCTGGAAAATCTTCTGCTGATCTTCAGGACTGATGCCAATTCCATTGTCTTTCACCCAAAGATGGATGACTTGCGGTGCGCCTTCCAAATCCCAGCGATTTCCGGAAAGTTCTGCTCCCATCAACAGAGCTCCGCCTTCCGGCGTGTACTTGTTGGCGTTGCTGACGAGGTTCGTCAGCACTTGTCCAAGACGTGTGCGGTCGCCCCAAACCTTCGGCAGGTTGGGCGGCATATCCACATTAATGCTTTGTTTCTTATCTTCCACCTGCCGCTTGGTAGAACGCACCACTTCATCTACCAGTTCCGTGACTTCAACAGCCTTATAGTCCAGGCGCAGACGGCCCGCCTCAATCTTGGAGTTGTCATTCAGATCCGAAACGAGGGTGGACATCCGCTCCACATTGGAACGGATCGTATTCAGGAAGTTGGTCTGCATCTCGTTGATCTGACCCACCGCGCCGGCTGCGATCAATTCTGTATACCCCTTGATGGAAGTCATTGGGTTTTTGAGCTCGTGGGCCACAAAGGAAACAAATTCACTCTTGGCAAGGTTGGCGCGTTGGACTTCGTCATATAACTGGGCATTTGAGATCGCAATGGCGGCATGATCGCTCAGGCGATTCAGGAAAGCGATATCCTGTTGGGTATCGCTCGTGCTTTCAAGGAGCACTAATCCAATGACAGCTGCCTCGCGGCGAATGGTGATTACAATCTGGGTATGCGCGCCGGGCAATAAACCATCCGTGCTTTTCGCGTCCAGGGTGATCCGCTGCGGCTGATTGGTCTCCACAGCTGTTTTTAACACGGGCAGGTCCAACGGCATCAATTGGTTCTGAAACTCTGCCAGACGTTCCTCATACCCCTGTTGTGCCACGATATGCAATTTGTTCTCTTCGATCATTCCAATCAGGCCTGCATCCGCTCCTGATTGTCGCATGGCCCATTCGAGCGTGATGCGCATGGCGCGATCCAATTCAAGGCTGGCATTGAGTTCCCGATCAATCCTCTGCATCACCGAGAGTTCTTCGACGCGCGTAGCCAGTTCCTGATCCGTCAATGTAAAGAGGCGGGCGTTTTCCAAGGCGACTGCTGCCTGACCGGCAAAGGCGGTCAGCAATGCCTGATCTTCGTCTACAAAAGGCAGCCCATCCCGGCGGTTGATCACCTCGATAACTCCCATCACGTTATCTCTGATTTGCAGAGGCACGGCCATCAAGGCACGCGTCGTAAAACCGGTTCTTTCGTCCGTGTTTGGGCTCCAGCCGGAAGAATGTTTGACGTCATTTTCGATCACAGGTCCTCGTGTGGCAACGGCGCGCCCGACGATTCCGCTCCCGGCGGGAAGACGCTGGCCCAGCAGATCCTTGGCCACGGGCCCCACGGTTACCCTGAAGACCAGTTCCCTGGTTTGATCGTCCACAAGGAACAAACTGCCGGCTTCACAATTCAAGATATTAACTGCGCTTTCAAGCACGTTGCGAAGCAAGGGGTCAATTTCCAGCGTGGAAGTCAACTGTCGAGTCACATCATTCAAGGTGCCGAGTTGACGCGCACGCTGCTGCGTTTCCTGCAGCAAACGGGCTTTCACGATCGCGCCGGCAGTTTGGTCGGCAATCGCCTGCAAGAGATCCAGCTGACCTCGTGTATAGGCGACCCCGGGATCGCGACTGCCAACACTCAAGGCACCGATGGATTCCGCGCCTGCATTAAGGGGCACGCCCATCCACGCGAAGACGCCCTCTGTTTCAGGAGCCAGGTTGCGCGCTTGACATTCGCGCATATAATCCTGCGTCAAAATGGGACGTCCTCTGCGTGTGATTTCCGGATTCAGACCGGTATTCGGCGGATACGGGACATTTTCACGACTCGCAATGCGGTCGCCATTTTCAACGCAAAAGCCATAATAGAAATAATTGTTGGTCTTGTTGTACAGGGTGATGTGTAAATGGGAGGTGGGGATGATCTGGGCCGTTTGGGCGTAGATCAATTCAAGAACATCATCGAAGGTCAAAGTGACATTGACGCCCTGTGAAACGCGGGTCAGAGCATTCATTTCCTGTACGCGCCGTTCGAGATTGGCAACCGTTTGAATACGCTGGATGGCAATCGATGCCTGATCGCACAAATTTTCAAGAAAAACCAGATCACGGGGGGTGTAGGGTTGGCCGTTAAGTCGCGCCCCCAAGGCCAGCCAGCCGGTCGCTTGTCCCCGGCCAGGTAAAGCCACGAACAGGCGTGCTCCCAACAGGGTCAGGCGGGTTTGCTCGGTCCTCAAACTTTCGGGCAGGGAAGTCTCATCCAGATACAAAGGCAATTGCTCCGAGACGAAATATTGCGCCAACGCGCTGCTGGCAGAAAACCGGATATCGGTGCTGGCGCGCCCGTCTTCGATCGGCAGAGCAGTATATTGGTCGTTAAGCAAATCATACACGTAGATGTGAAGCCGGTCCGGCCCCAATGTGGAGTTGATCTGCTTGCGAAGAGTCCGACCAATCGTACTTAAGTCGAGGGCGCTGTGTAGCTCATGACCAAAGTTTTGGATGTTTTCGGCATACGCACGTCGGCCGCGGAAAAGGGTGGCGTCCACGACGCTCTGGGTTCGAATCCGCACGGGGTCCAGGAAAATCGCGATCACGAAAACCAAGCCGCCCACCCAAATGGGATTTGAGGCGGGCATGGCCGCTCTGAAAATCAGACTTAATCCGCTGACCAACAGGGCGTACCCGCCGACTATAAAAATAGTCAGGAGTGCATAAATCATACCCTGACGCATCCAGTCATCGGTGCGCAGGAAACGGAATCGCAGAATGGCGTAACCAAGGGTCAGCGGGAAAATGACGATGGGAATGAGCAGATAAGGCGTAAAGCCAAAGACGTGAAAGGGCGTGGTGAGGAACCAAATAGTTATGGGGCCAAAGGCAATGATGGTTCCAGTTAGAATCATGCGCGCTTGAGCCTTGATCACGGGCGACGGAGCCGCGAAACTATAGTAAACGTTGAACAAAATATATACGAGGCTGGATAAGCCCAGGTAAACATATATGTATTGCCATGCTTGAATATAATTTGTCGGATGAGAGAAATTAAATAGGGTGGTATAGGCGTACACACAAAGAAGAAAGGAAACGGCATAGCCTACTCGACGCAGATAGGAACGGCCTGCCACAAAACTTGCTTCCTGCGGAAATGCCAGCGCCAGGTCGATCAGCGCACCACCCGCGACCGGCAAACTTAACGTCCACAGATAGGTTAAAGCGTGAGTCGTATACAAGTCGAAAAGCGAACCAGCCCCGATGCTTAAGGAAGAGGCAAACAGGGCAAATGCGCGCCCGGCGGATTCCGTCCGGCGGATCACGAATATCCAAAGGCTGATGACTAGAAAGATCAAACTGAGGAAAATCGGAATGATAAAGTATTGAACTCGATTTTGGGTCGTGAAGGCGTGAAGCGTGACGTCATAGGTTTTCTGGCCACCGTCGGCAGAGCGAACGATGACGGGGATTTGATCGCCCGGATGGAAACCAGCTAGGATATTTTGTACGTCAAAGGTGTTGTGAACTGCCTGTCCATTCACTGAAATCAGTTGGTCCCCCAGTTTCACGCCCTGATTGTTAAGGTCCCAGGAGGCATCCGTCCCGGTCGGAACTACACCATTGAACACCATGGTGTGCTCATAAAAAGCACCAAGGAAGGGAAAACTCATCCACCAGTTGGCAAGGAAAAACGCGGCAATAAAAGTGGCTACCGCCAGGAATTGATAGACAAATGCTACAGCTTGAAGGGCCTGATTGATGGATGTATTCGAGCGAACGGAAGAGGACAGGGATAACCGGGTCATGAGAGCACCTACCTGTGCATTTTACACAGATTATATAAAGAAAAATGTAGTACTTTCATAACAAAGCCGGTAGGAGACGGGGCGGATGCAATGGGTCCGCCCCGTCTTGCTCGTTTCCGTATTAAATATCCAGGTTTCTAACGAATTTTGCGTGCGTCTGGATGAACCGCTTTCGAGGATCCACCGCATCCCCCATTAACATGTCGAAGGTGCGGTCGGCTTCCGCCGCGTCGTCCACGGTGACAAGCAGCAGGGTGCGGTTGTCCGGATTCATCGTTGTCTCCCACAACTGCTGAGGGTTCATTTCGCCAAGGCCCTTGTATCGCTGGACGTTGGCCTTGTCGCTGCCAATCTCCTTGACCATTTTGTCCTTCTCTTTATCGCTGTACGCATATTTGACTTGGTTCTTGTGAGCCACTCGAAATAGCGGAGGCTGGGCAATATAAAGATGACCGTCTTCAAGCAGATGCGGCATGTAGCGGAAAAAGAACGTCAGCAGCAATGTCCGGATATGGCTGCCATCCACATCCGCATCGGTCATGATGATGATACGACCATAGCGCAAGCCTTCTATGTCGAAGTTGTCGCCGATGCCAGTGCCCAATGCGGAAATCAACGCTTTGATTTCATTGCTGGATAAAATCTTATCGAGCCGCGCCCGTTCGGTGTTCATGATCTTGCCGCGCAGAGGCAGGATGGCTTGGAAGTGTCGGTCGCGTCCCTGTTTGGCGGAGCCGCCAGCCGAGTCGCCTTCGACGATATATAACTCCGTCTTCGCTGAATCGCGCTCGGAACAATCCGCCAGCTTGCCGGGCAAAGTCAAAGATTCAAGCGCCGATTTGCGGATGACCAGATCGCGCGCTTTGCGCGCCGCGTCGCGGGCGCGCGCCGACGTCAGACATTTGGCGATGATTGCTTTGGCGGCCTGTGGATTCTCGTCGAGGAAGGTTGCGAAGGATTCACCGACGATCTGCTGAACATAGGTCTGCACTTCCGGATTCATCAATTTGACTTTGGTCTGCGACTCGAATTGCGGATCGGGATGCTTGACCGAGACAATGGCGGTCAGCCCTTCACGCGTATCGTCACCGGAGAAATTCGGATCGGCATCCTTGAGCAGACCATTCTTGCGCGCATAATCATTGACCACGCGCGTCACGGCCGCACGAAGTCCGGTGAGATGCGTGCCGCCGTCGATGGTGTTGATCGTATTGGCGAATGAATACACCGATTCGGCGTACGCGTCGGTGTATTGAATGGCGGCCTCGATGCCGATGCCTTCTATATCCTTTTGAACATACACCACCGGATGCAGGTTTTCGCGGTTGCGATTCAAATAGCGGACGAAAGATGTAATGCCGCCTTCGAAATAAAACGTCACCTCGTGGCTGGTTCGTTCGTCTATGAAATAAATCGTCACGCCGCGCGTGACAAACGCCATTTCGCGGAATCGCTGAGTCAGCGTATCGAAGCGAAATTCCATTTCCTCTTTGAAGATCTGCGGGTCATACTTGAATGTGGTCTTGGTTCCGTGTTCCGTCGGCTTGGCCTTTCCGATCACTTTTACTGGGGCCTTTGGATAACCGCGTTCATACCGCTGAAAATGAATCTGTCCATCCAGGCGAACTTCAACCTCACACCACTCGGAAAGCGCATTGACCGCGCTGACACCGACGCCGTGCAGGCCGCCGGATACTTTGTATGCGCCGCCTCCGAACTTGCCGCCCGCATGAAGTGTAGTCATGACCACTTCCAGCGCCGATTTCTTTTGCGTGGGATGCATCCCAACCGGAATGCCGCGTCCATTGTCTTGAACGGTAACGCTGGAATCTGGATGAATGACAATATCGATTCGGTTGCAGACTCCTGCCAGCGCTTCATCAATCGAATTATCTACAACTTCATAGACCAGATGATGCAGGGCCTTGATATCCGTGCCGCCCACATACATGCCGGGACGGCGTCGGACAGCCTCCAAGCCCTCCAGCACTTGAATATCTTTTGCCTCGTAACTAACGTTGTTGTTCTTTTCTTTCTTCTCAGCCACAAAATCCTCCGAGAGATCAAGCTTGTGTTGTCGGCGTCGCCGCGCGCAATTTTTCCATCACGGACTGAAGCCACGCCGTGGTGTCCCGGTAATACGCGAAGGACGATGCCACCAAGGCGGTCACGATGAAAGCGTGTCCCAGGATGCCAACTAGCGTGAGCCACGAGTTATTTTCCGGTATGGCCCACAGGAAATTCAACCCGAAGCCAATCAGCAGCATGGTCAAAACAAATAGACTGCTGGTTGGCAAAGCAAAACGTGTCATTTGGAGACCGCTCAAGAAGGATACGAACACGTTCTGCTTGCGGAGATAGATTCCAAAGGACGAAAAGAAAAGAGGCACGATCAACCACATCGACAAAAATCCCAGAACCAACAGAGCCCCCTCTCCGATCAACGAATTGATCGCAAAGAGGATATATAGAAGCAGTCCAATGGGCAGGCCAATCATCCAGGCGAGGATGAGCCAAACCAGCGAGTAAAGAACCGTCTGTAAGATGGCGGGTGCCGTCGCGGTGGACGAATCGGGGACAATTAATGCGGCAATCCATCGAAAATAGATTCCACCAAAAATCCAGCCACAGATCGTCAAAAGCAGGAGCAGGCCGAAGAGCTGTCCGAATGAGTCGATCTGCCAAATCATGGGCGTGCCGATTGGCGTACTGAGGGGCATTTCTCCGCTCATTAAGCTTGGAACGCCGATGGGAAAGGTCCGCAAAACGCCCAGCAGGTTGAATTGTTGAAAGAACTGGGTGTACATATCCATGGCATTCTTGAGGTCGCTGGTCGAGATGCCAGTATTCGAAGCAAAACTTTGGAACTGGAGAAGAACGGGCTGGATGAGTTGGTTCATGCTGATATGCGGACCAAGCCACAATAGCACGTCTAGTGCGAGCGGCAAAAGAATGGCGCTAATATGTGCAGCGATCGTGTCAAATCCAGCCCGAAGTGAGCCAATGATGCCTGGCGGTGGGGGGAAAGTCTGAATTTCGTGCTTTAAGTTCATAGCCTTTTGATTCTACCATACCGTTCTATTGGGCGTTCTGCTTGCCTTATATCGGGTAAAATCAAGCCATGCCTCCGGCGGAACGTTATTTACCAGAAGGGAACCGCGTTGGCGTCCTGACTGCAGCCGTTTTGCTGGCTTATGCGCTGACGCGTCTGATCAACGCTCCGGGCTTCACGCTGACCCTGCAGTTGCCCGGCTTCTATTTTGCTTATCCTCTCACTCTCAGTGCCGCGATGGCCGTCCTGGCCACCGGCCTCACCGCTACGGGCATGAACTGGCTGCTACACAGCCACCCTGCTTTGCAGGGAAATACCATTGAGCATTGGTTGTTGCCCACCTTGACCGCCTTCATTATTGGCGTAAGCCTTAATGTCTTGCCATTTGGCCCGCTTTGGTGGCTTGGTCTGGCTATCAGTACAGGAATCCTTGTTTTGGTTTTCATGGCGGAATATGTTTCGGTGGACACCGGCGCGCCGGCTTATGCGTTGGCTTCGGCCGCGCTGACGGCGCTTTCCTATGCGCTATTTCTGATGCTGATGATTGCGCTACGCGCGGCAGGCACGCGCCTCTTTTTGATTGCACCGGCCATATTTGTCGCTGCCGGGTTGGTCACCTTGCGTACACTTCATCTTCGCTTGAGCGGTCGCTGGGAATTCCCTTGGGCAATCGGTATCGCCCTGGCCTGTACACAGATCGCGGCCGGGGTGCATTATTGGACGATCTCGCCTTTGCAATTCGGCTTAACCCTGCTGGGCCCGTTATACGCGCTTACCACTCTGGCATCCAACCTCAGCGAAGATGTGCCGTTGCGGCGGGCCGCGCTCGAACCGGGTATGCTTCTCGCCCTGGCGTGGGTCGCCGCGATCCTTATCCATTGATGGAATTGAGTCTCCAACGCGAAGATTGGGATATTATGCTTGCTCATGTCCGCGAGCGAGCACCGCTTGAGGCTTGCGGCCTGTTGGTGGGAAAAAATAATTTGGTTGAAAAAGTCCTGTTGATCGAGAACCAGGCTCAAAGCCCGGTACGGTTTAGGATGGATCCCCAAGATCAGCTTGAGGCGTTCAATTGGATCGACTCGAGCGGATTGGATTTGATCGGAATTTTCCACTCCCACCCGGCAGGGCCCGACACGGTCTCCGCGACCGACATTGAAGAAGCCGCTTATTCTGTCGCACAGATTGTATGGTCGCGAAAGAAAGGCAGGTGGACGGCACGCGGATTCTGGATCCAAAATCAACAGGTCACGGAGGTGAAACTAAAAGTAATTGAGGACGAGCAACCTTAATGGTTTTCGTGTGTTACAGTTTTTGCCAAATCTGGAGGAGCATTGATGCAAACATGGATTGATGCCGGCGTGGTGGTGCTGGCGTATGTTTTGGGAGCAATACCATTTGGTCTCCTCATTGTAAAATTGACGACCGGCAAAGATATTCGTCAGGTTGCCAGTGGACGCACTGGCGGAACGAATGCAATGCGTGCCGCCGGTTGCTGGGCAGGCGCCGCAACTGCGTTGTTCGATATGTTCAAGGGAATTGCAGCGGTCTGGCTGGCGAGAACCTTGGCTCCCAACGTTTGGATAGAAGTTTTGGCTCCCATCGCGGCGGTGCTGGGACACAACTATTCCATTTTTCTGATAGAACGCGCTTCAGAGGGAAAACTTCGCTTGCGCGGCGGAGCCGGAGGCGCGCCAGCGGCAGGCGGGGCCATTGGGCTGTTATGGCCGCTATGGTGGTTGATCCTACTGGGATTCCCCGTCCCGTTGCTGATGCTGTTCGGTGTCGGTTATGCTTCGCTGGCAACCATCAGCATTTCGCTCAGCGCCATAGTCATATTTGCGGGGCTTTATTTTCTCGGCTATTCGACTCACTGGCAATATATTATTTACGGCGTGGCAACTTTCTTTATCCTTCTTTGGGCTTTGCGTCCTAACATCAAGGCATTGCTGGAAGGGCGCGAACGATTTCACGGCTGGCGTCCATGGAAGAAGAAAAAAGCCAGTAGACCGGAATAAACAAAAAAGCAGGTGCACATAGGGCCTGCTTTTCCTAATCAGAAAGTTCCTATTGTTCGCGCGCCTGCTTGATGAGCACTTGCAGGTTGCGCTTATGCAACCCTTCAGCCAGACCGCCCAAATGGACCCGGCTTTTACCGCACTGTTCAATCCTCATCGAATCCAACGTTTCATCCACGAATTTGCGCCGGGCGGCGGCTTTGACGACTTTTTTGACGTTGGTGATGTAATTGAGGTTTTCTTTCACTGCCGCCTCGATCTCGCCGCGTAGAATAATATCGCCGTGACCTTGAATGATGTTTTCCAAGCCCATACGGCCAATCTTTTTGATGGAGACGGCAATATCATCAAGGTCGCCGTCGACCACGTAGGGCAAGGGCATAAAGGCATCGCCTGCAAAGAGCACGCGATCCTCCTCGACCAGCACGGCGATACCATCACTGCTGTGTCCAGGAGCAGGCAGGATGGTTAAGTTTTTCTTGCCCACGCGCAGGTTCATTTCGCCTGCGGCAAATGTCAGATGCGGTAAAACGATCTTTACTTGGCGGAGGGCGGTGTTTTGCTTGCGGGCGGCCTCCAGCGAGGGCCGGCCGCGCTGATCCAATAGGGTGCGGCAGAGTTCATGAGCGATCACGGTTGCATCAGGGAAAAAACAAGTTCCCCACGCATGATCAGCATGGTAGTGCGTGTTGATCACATACCGCACCGGCACGCTGAGTTCATGCTCGATAAACTCGCGCATGCCGAGCGTCTCGTCCGGAAGAGCCAGTGTGTCAATTACCACGGCCCATTGCGGGCCGACCACCACACCCGCCGTCACTTGGGCATAGACTTCACTTTGAAACCAAAATACATTTTCAGAAACACGTTCGCGGTGCATTCACGACCTCAATCGGAATTTATCTATAAATAGCACAACGGACGGGTAAAGTCAAGTTGTTTGTACAAATTCATCCAATTCTGTTCCATCTAATAAAAGAGGCGAGGCTCATCGCCTCGCCTACATTCTTTAGCCTTTGTCCTCTTCATCTTGCAGCATCATCACGCGATACGCCTCCGCATATTGGATGCCCTTTGCCTTGCCGGCTTCTTTCGCCCATTCGTACATCCATTTATCCACTTCGTGAGTGTCAACCTGGCTGACATGTTGCTTCAGTGCTTCAATCTTGACTTCGATCGTTTCGCTGATATCCACCCACGTATCGGCTTTTTCATTCTCGTGGATGTACAGGCGCTTGACGTTATGCGGTCCGTAGCCCGCTGCTAACAGGTCCGGGAAAATAAGCCTCGTCCCCGCCGACGGAAACACCGCTTCGCACGCAACCTGAGCCGCGGCGCGGTGATCGGGGTGATTCACATAATCATTTCCAAAGAACCATCCTTCAGGGCTACCTGTTAGAACTACATCCGGTTTGTGGATGCGGATGAGGCGCGTTAGCTCTTTACGCAAAGGAATCGTCGCTTCCAACTCGCCATCAGGATAGTGCAGGAAGACCGTTTCTTTTACGCCCAAGACTTCATTCGCAGCGCGTTGTTCGTCTTCGCGCAGTTTCGCCAGGATTGGTTTATAGGAGGCGTCCTTGGTCGGATCATTGGAGCCTGAGTCGCCGCTCGTGATGACCACCGATACGATTTCGCATCCGGCTTTCGACCATTTCGCGAGCGTGCCTCCCACAGAAAATTCCTGATCATCTGGATGCGCCTGAATGGTCATCGCACGCTGCGGCATATATTCTTTTTCGTTAGACATGGACCCTATTTTACTTGAAAGTAAGGCCTCTGAGATAAATGCGAGAGGCCCTACAACGATTATTTGAAATCGGTGCCAGCCGACGAACCACGCAACACGCGTGTTGATTCTTACTGGGTGGGAACGGCCGTCGGCGATTCTTGCAGACGTAGAAAGAAAACGTCGGTCTGTTTGGTTGAAGCGTCCTGAGTGATGATTATGGCGAGCTGCGTGTTGTCCTTCTGTTTTTGAAATGCGCAGAACGCGCCGACCTGCGCGGAACTGGCATCGTTGCTACTTACGCAAGTGGAGTCTTGGCCGGCATCGTCCCAGCCGCTGGCCACCATACGTGCATTGGTATAAAAGTTCTCGACGTCCGTCGGGGATTTCGTGGTGGTAAAGACGATCCAATCAATGTTGCCGGTGGTTTGGTCCTGACCCTGGGGATTGAGGCGGCCGAGATTGCCAAGGATGGTGCGCATGAGCAGCTTAACCGGCAAGGGCAGATCCATTTGCGAAGGCTGCAGGCCATCCATGGGTGGAACATCGCTCCACAGACTTGAGACGGTTTGATAGTTACTTCCGCTGCCCACTGCCTGATTCACCGCATTGTTCAGCAATCCGCAGGCCAGGGATGCAGACAGGAATAGAATAAGCAACGCAAATTTCATTTTCATGGCATTTCTCCTTTGATTATTCATAAGGCTTACCTGTATCGGATGCTGACAATATAATAGAAATATGAAGAGAGACGCAATAGGAAAAAGATACTAGCCGCGCGGAATTTTGCACAAGCAAAAATCTAGCTGATTGTTTGTATTTCCCATGGGTAGGAAGCGCTCTTCTTCTCCTTTGGAGTAAAATAACGAAAGCCCCTGCCCTTCTTCCCGAAACGCTCTTTGAATTTTGGGAGGTGGCTCGAAGAGCTGGTGGGGGATAGATCAATAAGAGATTTTCTATCAGGAGTCTATATGTCCATCACCCTCGACGGTTCATCCCTCACCATTGAAAAACTCGTTGCGATTGCACGCGACAATGAAAAAGCTCAATTAGCCCCCGAAGCTTTGGAGCGCATCAAAGTTTGCCGGGCCATGCTGGAGGAAAAGCTGGCGGCAAAGGAAATCATGTATGGCACGAACACCGGCATCGGGGAATTTTCGGAGAAAGTGCTCAGCGATGAACAGGTCAAGGAATTCCAAAGGTATCTAGTGTATAACCATTCCGCGGGCATCGGCGAACCCGCACCGATCGAATATGTACGTGCGGCACTGGCAGGACGCATCAACGTCCATGCGCACGGCAATTCTGGATGCAGGCCCGTGATTACTCAAACACTGGTGGAGATGCTCAACAAAGGCCTCACACCAGTGGTTTGTCAAAAAGGATCGGTCGGGGCAAGCGGCGACCTGGCACCGATGGCACAGGCCGCGCTGCTGTTGATGGGCGAAGGCGAGGCCTTCTATAACGGTGAAAGATTGCCAGGTCGGGAAGCGATGCGACGCGCCGGAATTGAAATCCCCGGCTTGCAAGCACGTGACGGGCTGGCGACCATCAACGGCTCGAATGTCCTGACTGGCATGTCTGCCCTGCACATCTATGACATGGAAAGATTCTTGAAGCAGGCCGAGATCGCGGCGGCGATGTCCATCGAGGCGCTGCTTGGCAACATGAAACCGTATAACACGAAGTTACATGAGTTGCGCGGCTTCAAAGGCGCGATCACCTCCGCAAAGAATATCATGAAGGTGGTCGAAGGCTCTGATCTCACAACCGGCAAGATGAAGACGAAGGTGCAGGATGCCTACTCGATGCGCTCAACGCCGCAAGTGATCGGCGCGGCGCGCGATGCGATTGCCTATGCGCGCTCGCAGGTTGAGATCGAACTGAACGGTGTGGGCGACAATCCGATTTTCGTGCCTGAAATGAAATTGACTTTGACCGGCGCGAACTTCCAAGGCTCGCCGGTTTCACTGCCGATGGATATGGCGGGCGCGGCGATCACGATGGTCTGCGTGCTGGCGGAGCGGCGCTTGAATCGTTTGACCAATCCGGCTCTTTCCCAGGGACTTCCGGATTTCCTGGCGCACGAGCCCGGCTTTTATTCCGGCCTGATGCTTTCGCAATATACCGCCGACCATTTAGTGGTAGAACAGAAAATTCTATCTGCGCCTGCAAGCATTCAATCCATCCCCGCCGCGGCGGACCAGGAGGATTTCGTCTCGATGGGCATGAATACCGCCATCAAGAACGGGCAGATTCTGGACAATGCCTACGGCGTCTTGGGAATCGAATTCATGGCGGCGGCGCAAGCCCTGGACTTCCGCCAGTTCACGCCGGGTGAAGGCACGCAAAAGGCGCGTGAAGTGATTCGCAATCATGTGGAACATCTCGAAGTGGATCGTCCGCTGTATAACGATCACAATAAGATGAAAGCGCTGGTGAAGTCAGGCGAGATTCTGGATGAAGTGGAAAAGGCGGTCGGAAGATTAGGATAAGACGTTTCGGCAAGAAACTCTAGAACCTTCGCATTATTTCAAACAACTCAATGCAGAACTCGGGCTGTAAGGGTGTGACGCCTCGCCACACCCTTATTCGTCTGTGAGCTTGAACACTTTATCGTTGGGATGCACCGCTTGAATGACTTGCAATGCCACGTCGTCGCCGGGCTCGGCCTCGTCGATGGATCTATGTTCGATCTGCAAGGATGTCACATCCTGTTTAAAATCAGTCGAATGGCCCAAGATATGGATGGTGTCGCCGACATGCAATGATTGGGTCAGCTGCACGACGGCCACGCTGATGTGATCAAAGTAGTGGGTGATTTGCCCAATTTGTTTGCCAGCCATCTTCTCATCTCCTTTCCGCGGACATCCGGAGAATAGCGGCATTTTCCTGCTTTCAATTCTTTGCCCCCGTGCTTGCCTCCAGTATAGCCCGCGGCAGAAAATAGTCAAGTACCAAGGATCAGCAGGTTGACGAATACAGATATGGAATGCTTTGATGTGAATCCCTGCCGTGTCATGTCATAGGGAAGGAAGCGCGGGTGCGATCAGGTGAGTTTTGGAGGAAATGGAGAAGGCGGTTGGATAGTTGGGATAGATAAACGGAGGCGGTCCATGAAAACCTTAAAGAATTTCTCGGAAGCAATGCAACGCCGAAAAATATTTAAGGTTTTATTGCTGATCGGCATAGTTGTTTTAGTTTCAACATCGTGCATCACGCAAATGCAAATCCATCCATTAGTGACAACCAATACTCCTGTGCCAAGTATTTCGTCTACTCCATTACCCATGACCACATCGACCTTACTCGCGCTTGGGACGGGATGGCCGCGAATGCCGCCTATCCCAACCTACATCTCGCCAACGGCTTTTGTCCCCATGCAAACAATTCCTATTGCGGTAGAACCGCTGCATGCATCTTTCCGTTGCTACAAACTACGACTGAACAATCCTCACCGGAAAATTACACGTTTTCAGAGCCGAGGGTGATGATTACTGATGAGAACGCCGGGTTCGATATTTCCCGATGGACGCCAGACAGCCAGCAAGCATTGATAATGCGGGAGGCGGTTAAAAAAGGATATGAACAGTACCAGTCCATCGAACTATTTAATGCTCGAACGATCAAGATTCCCATTTATGCCAAACGCTCGCCGGGAGAATACATCTATGATTCGCCACCATTGTGGTTGGCCGGGCTGAATGCTGTGGTGTATCCCGAAAGAGACTTCATTTCGGAGTCTCATAAAGACGGACAACCCGATCCGACCATTAAGTATTTACTCGAACTAAGCCGGGGCAATCCTGCGGATATTCCGAGTCTGGAAAATGCAACATGGACTGGGAATGACAGCTCAAATGCCAGCAAATTTTTCTCCTCGATAGCTGTCAAGCCAGATGGTGGTGAAATCATCTATTTGCGAGGTGACGGTAAAGGACTTTATCAACGCGAAGTCTCTCAAGGTTCTTTAACATCGGCCGAAACGCTGCCTTTCGATTTGACCCAATGGGATCCCAGTGCTGGCAGTTATAAAATGTCTTGGCGGCCCTGAATATCGCAAATTTTCTTTTATAGCCGGTACGGCCAAAGTAGGTCAGCTATTACATTTCTTTTGGATATGGATACGGGACGCGTTTGTAAATTAAATGTTGGTGGATAGGCTTACTTGGCGCGCTGGAGTCCAAATGGACGCTTCCTGGCTGTTATTAAATCTATCGGATCTCAGTTTCCCATGTGGGAAGATTATGACCTATCTGTTCTGGACACCGCAACCGGAAAGTTGTATCCAATCGATGCTGCCAAGCTGATCGGCCCATATATGGCAAATCAAGGCGGGCATGCTGTTAGCGATATCGCGTGGGGACCAGAGAATCGCCATTTGCTCGCAATTGGCACACTCTTTTGCGCCGGTTCTTCCTGTTGGCAACCCGGATCATTCCGCCATCTGGTTGATTTTCTCTCGGGCGAGGTAAATCCACTGGTCCTGTCCGATCAAGTTTATGGAGGCTTTCCCGGTACCAGTTTGGCTTGGTCGCCGGATGGTTCTACGGTGCTGGCAATATGCCGAGATGGACTGTGCTTGTTATCCGTGCAGAGAACCGGGCATTAAACCTACAGCTTAGAACCCATTCCACTCGCCCACCTTCTCAATCATCTCGCTTGCATCGGTCTCTTTGCGAGGCGGGACATCGCCAGGATCTATGAAAGGTTTATTGCTCAGCGCGGCAAAGACAGCCGCGGCGCCATTGGCAAGATTACGTGAGTTGTATCCGCCTTCAAGCACGAAGACAATTTTTCCGTTGCAATGTTCTTCGGCTAAGCCAACCAGTTTCTTCGAGAGCATATAAAAGCCAGAGCTGGAAAGTCCAAGCCCGGCGAGGGGATCGTTCCAATGCGCGTCGAAACCGGCGGAAACTAAAATCAATTCGGGTTTAAAGGATTGAATGTATGGAACCAAGATTTCATTGGCAATGCGTTCATAGGTTTGATCGCCCGAACCGGCGGGCAAGGGCACATTGACGATTCGCTTTTTGGCGCGCGGTGCTTCTGCATACCAGCCTGTGCCGGGATAGATTCCCCATTGATGAGTTGAACAGTAAGCCATGCGTTCATCGTCCATGAACGCGGCTTGAGTCCCGTTGCCATGATGGACATCGTAATCCATGATGGCCACACGATGGATTCTACTTGATAATGCATCGCGCGCCGCAATCGCGATGTTGTTGAAGATGCAAAATCCCATCGAACGATTCGGCTCGGCATGATGTCCCGGCGGTCGGATAATAGCAAACGCGTTTCGAGCGGATCCGCTCAAGACCGCGCGCGTACAGCTCAACGCCCCGCCCGAGGCGAGAAGAGCATCATCAAATGATGATTGCGTCACGAACGTCGGGGCATAATCGATGATGGCTGGTCCCTCCTGGCAAACCTCTTCCAATGATTTAATCAGCCCAGGATGATGCACACGCGCGATTTCCTCGCGCGTTGCGGCTATCACATCCAATCTTTGTGCGCCAAATGTTTCGAGACGAGGAGTCAATAATTCAAAGCGGTTGGGATGTTCAGGATGATCAGAATAAAGATGCGAAGGGGATGGAACAAATGTATAGGCAGTGGTCATCGCAATGATTATATGCTTTAAACGATTGTCAGGCGTGTCATTGACACGCCTGACAACCTTGAGGGGGAGGGACACCACCGTTCAGCGAGCATGGGGGGGACATGCGAACTGAGTATCGGTGGTTGACACCTTAAATACCAGTAAGAGGGAGGGCAGGTGTCGTACCGCAAATATACATCTGAATTATCTGTACAACATTAAATAGGGATTAGAATTCCGATTTTAATTGTCCGAAATTTCACTCTTTCCGCCCAAACAACTTAAGCCACTCATCCACTTCTTCGGAAGATAACTTGCTCTCCGAATCCGATTTTGATTTAGGTGAAAATGACTTCTTGAGCAACCCTGCAAACTTGTCCGACGAGATCACGTCGGCGTGAACGGTGTGAGCTGACATTTGAACTGCGTGATCGGAACTGACCACCATCCAATTGCGTGCGGCGCGTCCCATTTTTTCCAACCTGATCTTGATCGCGGAATCCGCGGTCGTTCCGAGACGAATGAAATGCGCCGTGACGATTCCGAACTTTTGGGTGCGTGCCGGGCCGGCCGGCGCGCCATCGAAATAAACTTCGGCATGGCGGCGCTCCAGTCGGCAGAATTCCTGCAGGATGCCGATGAGTTGCATTTCATCATCGGGTGAATCCAACTGCAAACTGAGTTTTGGAATCAAATTATGACCATCGATCAGGTAGGGCATGGCCCCCATTTTACCCCTCCACCGGTTTGCGAATTCTGCGGGTATAATGGAATCAAAAGACACGAAGATGATTAAAGGTAGATGTCGAGTCGGATTCATTTTACTGGTGACGATTCTTCTTCTGGCTTGCGGGGCCGTGAGCACGCCCTTGCAAAGCACCCCTGAGGGGTTTTCTTCAACGTCGGCCATTGTCTCTGCCACCCAAACCAGCGCTCCGCCTCCAACACATCTTGCTAATTCACCAACTGCAACGAACGCTCCCGCGCCAACTACGTTGCCGAATGTTGATACCTTTCCTGATCCATCGGCGTATCAATGGATTCCTGTCATTTCTGGCATGGCCTCGCCAGTGGATATCCAATTTCCCGACGATGGCTCGGGACGCATGTTCATCATCGAACAGGATGGAAGAATTCGCATCGTCGAAAACGGCCAGATGCTTGATCCTCCCTTTCTCGATATCATCTCCAAAGTGGGCAGCCAGGGCAACGAGCAAGGATTATTGGGGCTGGCATTTCATCCGAACTTCAAACAGAATCCTTACTTCTATGTCAATTATATTGATCTGAACGGAAATACAGTAATTGCCCGTTTCACAGCCAACGGTAATATCGTCGATCCTTCCAGCGAAAAAGATTTGCTGCACATTCAACAGCCCTTTCCCAACCATAATGGTGGTCAGACGGCTTTTGGCCCGGACGGTTATCTCTACCTGGGACTAGGCGATGGGGGTTCGGAAGGCGATCCATCCAGAAACGGACAGAATACAAACGTCCTGCTTGGAAAGATTCTACGAATCGATGTAGACCATGGTGATCCATATGCCATTCCCTCCGACAATCCCTTTGCCGAAGGTGGCGGCGGCAAACCGGAAATTTGGGAATATGGCCTGCGGAATCCCTGGCGGTTTTCGTTCGACCTGCCCAGCGACAGCCTCTATATCGGGGATGTTGGTCAGGACACGTGGGAGGAAGTGGATGTTGTTCCGGCGAATGCCGGCGGCTTGAACTTCGGCTGGAGCTATTATGAAGGGATGCATCCATATGCCGGGCATCCACCGGCAACTGGCAACTTCACTTTTCCGGTGACGGAATATAGTCATGCTGTGGGTGGTTGCGCCATTATCGGCGGACATGTGTATCGTGGCACGCTGCCTGAGTGGCAGGGTATTTACTTTTACGGTGATGAATGTAGCGGCTTCATCTGGGGATTGATCCACACCAATAACGGATGGCGGTCGCAACTGTTGTTTCGAACGGAGGCGAACATTACCACCTTTGGGGAAGATCCTTCCGGGGAAATCTACTTCGCGGACCGGCGTGGCACGATTTACCGCCTGAGCAAATAATCCAATATAGATTCGACCTTTTTGGTCTCGAAATGCGGCCGTTTGTCATCGGCATATGTGACGCGTGTCACTGGCAGTTAAATTCGACATCTCTTACACTATAAACATAGTCAGGAGATGAAAATGGCGTTCCGTACCTGGCATGTAGATAAGATCAAGTACTGTGAGCTGGTTGGACATGAGGTTGCGCTGGAAGATGAAGTGATTTATCCGGCTGAGCATCTGCCTGATCAACCGCCAAGAGTGAACGCACATCGTTGCTCCAATGCCATGATCTGCAATCAGATGGACACCCCCGGCTGTCTCTGGTGCGGTACCAATCCTGACCGTCAACCTTTGTGATCATAGCAGGTTTCGAAAAAAACCTGCTTGATAAACTCTCTCTCCTCCCTCTAAGTTGGTCCTTGGCTACCCCGCGCGCGATCGCGGGGTAAGCCGTTAAATGGCCTGCCTCAATTCAGCACGCACCCATCAGCAATTTGATCTGATAAAAAGTATGCAAGATCCCGATGCTGCTCATGCGATCAACTTTTTCCCTCAATGGCTGGTAATGATGATAGAAAGTGCTGGTAAATTTGACAACACTTTATCGGCATGATACAAAGCGAACATCCTGACTGCGTCAATATGGTTGGTTCTAACCTATACCCGTGAATAATTTAGAGAAATAAGATTGAAGAAAATGTTCGCAGCAGTGAAGAACCTTTTCCCACTCTTCAGCAAACTCTTGCCATCTTTGGTATTGTCTCGTTGATCATTTATGGCTGGACATTAATCTGGTTTTTTTGGAAATTACCAACTTTCCCGATTTTCTTGCCCCATGCAGGCCTTCTTTCAAAGATCAAAAATAAAGTCTAGTTTATCGTTTGTCCAGTTATTTTGAACTCCATCGCCAAATATACTCATTGGCAACCTTACTCATATAGTCGATTTCTTTGTTATTTAAAAAGGTTGTCTTAAGGGGAAAGGGCTTGATCGCCTCGTACATTTGATCGTCAAGAACAATCCATCCTGAATCGTGTTGCGCAATAATCGATGAGAAATATGTTGCGCTATTGTCGTTGATGTAGCTGTAAGAGTAGATCGTTCCAAATGCACTATTGCCCGCAAAGATATTATACTGGGCATAATCTGTGGAAATCAGTGCGTCACCCGGTTTCACTTTGTCAAGTAGAAACGATTGAGTCATCCTCACATCATCATGATATTCTTCTGTAATTGGCATCCATCCATAGTTGTTGTAAAATGTGGGGAGCAGGATTTGGGAACCATTTGTGGATAATGCCAGTAGTGCCAATGATACCAACAATGCGGAAGTACTGCTCCATGAAAAAATTACCCTTAAAAATGCCCAAATGCAGAAAAAGCCAATGGCTACAAGCGGAATGAACCAGAATTCCAGATGAAATAAATAACGGGCCTGGACATAGCGGGTGAAGAAAAAAATATAAAAAAACAGGGATAAAGAGAAAAGTACTAGGAAAAAGGACGGAATAAAGTTAAACTTGTAGACCTGTATTCCTAGGAGAATCGCGCAAGTAAGCCCGAAGACATAAATAATAGCTAGACTGTTGAAATACCATTGTTGCTGCGGATTTGGGAAAAAATACCGAATCCAATAGCCTTGTAGTGGATGAAAGGAGATATCACCACTTTTTGCAAAGTAAAGATATAGAACTGCGAAAAGCGAGGTGATGAGAGCAGCTGTAAGTATTATTATGGAAGCCTTGCTTTTGGAAATAATCTTTAACAGCACAAACAGGCCGAATACCCCATATGCAATTGATATCACTTTGAATGTCGAGTTTGGATCAATCGCCATCATATAAATGAGAGGTAAAATAAGCAACGCCAGTGAAAAAATGATAGGGGATTTAAATACATGTTTTCGTTCGGCGGTCAGGAAGCTATTTGGAAAATATTCAAGGAACATAACCATTCCATAAATGATCCAATAAAAGTAAAAGGGATAATATCCATATTCCCGGACAATCCTGGAAACCGCAATTAGCCAGGGATTGGTCGCATATAAAATACAGGAAAGAAGTGCAACCTGCCAATTGATCCTTTTCGTAATCAAGTATAAGGGGATGATCGCTAAAGTGTTAAATAAGACGCCGGGCAGTCGAGCGACCCACAATTTGAAACCAAAAACTCGAAAGAATAAAGCGACGGGCAGGGTGACAATGAATAGGCTGCGCTGATACACTAGATTTAGCGCTGAGCCGCTTGCTAGAGCCTTTGCAGCGAAAAGTTGAGTGTATTCATCTCTAAGAGGCGCAAGATAATCCAAGTGGAAGACGCGCAAAAGAATCGCCACACAGATTGTGCCAGTCACAATTCCCCAACCCCGGATCGTACTGGCCTCTCCGGAGGTTTGGTTCGCTGGCGACAAACCCCGAATCGTTTGATGGAGAAACGCCAGGACCCATTTTCTTTTATCATAAATTAATAACCCAATCGCAAAACATAAAAAACTAAAATCAGCAATTCCCAGCAGAATGACGACTGTTCGCGAGGCATAGAAAGGAACGGCATAGCTGTGGGTATAGAGATATTGCTTTCCTATTCCTGAAGAGAAATTGACAGTATCTTCGCCTCCATCGGTCGAAATTTGAAGTATTGCTTGCTGTGTTGAATCAGAAAGGACAATGGATACTTGTTTACCTGCTATTCCTGCCCATTCCAAGGAATTATCTTTTCTATTGGTAAGGACCAGCAAATTTCCTTTTCTTTGCCAGCCTTGATATTTAATTGAATTAAAAGATACGTTGCCCATCGACGTTGAGAACAAATGAATAGCGACATCTGCATTAAGTGGATTCTTTGATGGAGGCACAGAGATTTCTATTTTTTCATTAGGCAACAGAAATGCCAAATATCTATCAGGTGATTTAAATGCACTCGTTCCAGCAAATAACAAAAAGGAGCCGATTAGAACACTCAGTCCCAACAATAGCCACCGTTGAGGCTGGGTAAGTATAGGCCAACACGGAAGGAGCCATAATTCGATCAGGAAAAAGGAGCCTGCTGCCGCCACAATGCTTGTCAGCATGGTCAATAAGAATATCCACTTACCGGTTGGAGGGAATATATTTATCAACCAGTAACAATAAACTGATAAACCAATCATTGCCCCTAGGAAAAGCGCCAGATAGAGTCGAGGATTTCTTGTGTTCAAAGTCTGCAGAATAGGAGGCATTTACAATAGTGAGTATCCCTTTATAGAAGGTAATTTTGAGGTACAATCATGATACTCCAAAATCGCCCTCCGCAAAAGTTTTTATCAGACCTCCACCTTATTTCCGAGTATTAAATCCCTGCTTCGTTTAGCCGATCAGCCAGTCCCCGATTGGTGTGAGGGGACGCTGTTGCCCGGACTGGGCGGGGTCCCGGACCCCCAAAGGAGCACCTTCTCGATGGACGCAAAACTCAATCCGGCCTTTGCGCCTTTCCGGACGGCGACCGTGGCGATGAGGAAAGGGGCCTACAAATTGATCCATTCTCCGGGATATCCGGGAAACTATGAGGACGGTTACGAACTGTACAATTTGGAAATGGATATTGAAGAGATGAACGACTTATACAAGAGTGAAACGGCGATTGCATCGCAGATGAAGGCGGAGCTGCTGGAGGCTCTTAACGCAGCCAATTCTCGCCTCAAGGGTTGACTTCCCGTTGGTTTTGGATATGCCTCGAAATGGATTTAAGGACCCGTCGTTCCGTTCAGGCGATAGACTTTCGCGTTTCTGAAAGTGGTCTCGGGGTGGTAATTATTATCTATGAAACTCAATACATCTTCAATGTTGGCCGGGAGATACGGCCATTCTTGTCGCTCTGCGAGTTGCGCGGCCCGCTTCTCCGGATCAAGTGAAAGGGCTTTGGCATATTCCATATCGACGATCAGGGCGGGACGGTTATTTTTCAAGTCGCGAAAAAATTGATCGCTAAACGTTTCTGATATATTCGCGTCGAGCAATAATGGGTAAGTGATATATGCAGTCGGTGAAGCGCGCTGCGACATCAGGTTCTCGCCGGGAAATCCGCCCCAGAATATAACAGTGTCACCCGGCTTCGTGTTGTTTTCGACATAGACCGAGATCACCGAATCGCGCTCCACGTTGGAACGGTTTAGAAGATTTACAAACGATGTCCAGTTTTCGACAGCAAGGCCGCTGAGAACACAGTAGAAAATAGCGATAACCAACGCAAACCCAAGATCATAAGATTCAGAGAGTTTCAATTCTTTGAATCTGGGTATCAGGTGTTGGATGGAGTAGAACGTTAAGCCGGTCAACAAGGCGATGAATGGCAACCAATTAGCAAAATAATGTGCATAGTTTCTTTGCGCCGGGTCCGTGACCGCGACGGCAAAGGGGCAGCCGATCAATAGAAGGATCAGCATCGCTGGCGGTTTTGTCTTGGCGCGCCAGTGACGGATTAGCAGGAACAATACAACGCCGTACCCGATCAATCCAACCCAGGCAACAAGACCGAGATTTCGCAAGCCTGCAATCAACGCCGATGCACCGTTAAATTTTGTTTCGCTGTAGATCACGTTGTACGTGATGGACGCGTCGAACATGGCTTTGAAGAGGCCCAACCTCCAGAAGTAGAACGATGTGAGCAGGGTCGGCAACAGCGCGCCGAGGGCCATTCCAATCATTTGTCGAAGAAGGACGAGGAAATTTCGTTGAAAGATCCAAATCAGCCAAAGCGTCAATACGACGGCAGTTTCTATCATTGCATTGTTGGCGCGGAATAAAAAGCTGACGGAAAAAGCCAAGCCGATGAACAAGCCATCCCAAGCAGTTTCGGGAGATTCGACAAGTCGCAGGAAGAGGATCAAGGCTAGGAAGTGAAGCGGAAGTGGAAATTCCTCGGTGGTGTTCCCGCCTTGCAATGTAATATTCAAGCCAAATGTCCAAATTGCGATTGCGCAAAGGGCCGGGAAAACTCCCCATAGTTTTTTGATCAAGATATAGGATAACCAGATCGCCGCGGCCAGGCAAAGAAATTCGATCGCCCAAATTCCCCAGCGCAGACCGTGCGCCATCCAGAGCCCGAGAGCGTCTGCATAAAAAACTGCCGGCGGCTTATGATCCCACGCATCCTTATATGGAAGTTTTCCCAGTACGATTTGCTGACCGATGTAAGAAAAGATTCCATAATCACGATCCGGCAGGCTCAGGCCCGGATTGGCCTGCGACAAAACTATCAAGGCTAGCACAATGATCAGCAATGCCAATAAGACATTGGACAAAATTGGTGTGTTGTGGAAATGGTCGGATTGGGCTTTGCTCATAAGATGGAAGGATTATAGCATTTTGAGGAATTTGCTTCCGGCTTCCTTCAATTTGACAATCTCTTTCCGTTATGATAAACTCCCGCAACAATTTAAAGAGTTTTGCTCATCCAGAGAGGCTGAGGGACCGACCCGATGAAGCCTCGGCAACCGAATTTAGTTCGGTAGTTGGACCGTTCGATCGTTATGTAGTTTGCAGGCAAGAAACTACGTAACTACTCAACTACATAACTAACAGGTGCCAATTTCGGCGGACGCATGTCCGGGAGATGAGAGATGACTTTGTTACTACGTCGCCTCTCATTTTGAGAGGCGATTTTGTTTTGACAATGACACATGAAGGAGAGATAGGATGACTTCGCTTGAACTCGCCAAGACTTATACTGAATATCATGTCGCGATGACGCATCGCGTGTGGGACTCGATCAATAAAATCAGCGACGAACAGCTTCTCGCAAGCGACTCCTATTCGCGAGGCTCAGTCTGCGACTTGATGGTGCATAGTTCAAGTACAGATCAGCCCTGGCTGGCGGGTTTGAAAAATCAAGCCGATGTTGGTCCTTTGAAATTCGAGCATTATCCCACACGCGCCGCTGCGCGCGAACTGTTCGAAAACGTGGCAAAAGATTTGACTGATTACGTCAATGCGGTGAGCGAAGAAGAACTAGCACAAAATGCCAAAGACATGCGGAACCTGCGCTGGAAGATTTTGTTGCATATGGTCAATCATGGCACGGATCACCGCTCGACAGTCTTGCAAAAACTGACCGAACTCGGCGCGCCGAACTTTGATCAGGATTTCATTTTGCGGCTGTGGAAGAAAGGCAATTCGCTATGAACAACCGCGCAAAACTTCTCACAAAGATTCTTAATCAAGGATTTCGCACACCAGACTGGCGCTATAATCAACCACCGCCTGGAGTGACTCTCGAAGACTTTTTTGAAGAAAATCCTTGTAAGGAATCTATTGCTCCGAATTTCGGCGATGACCATCCCGGTCCCAATTTTTTCTACAGCTATTGGAAAGAGATTAGAGGACATGAAGATGTCGAAAAAGTCTTAGTGAACATCTATGATCTCTCCGATACTATTTTCAACAAGGCCAGCGGTTGGCCCTCTACTGGGAACACTCACATTTCAACTTCTGCACCCAGAGAAGTCGTAGAAAAATGGCCAGAAGAATTGCCTTCCGATGGCCCAATTGAGGGCTGGCCTTACGGCAAACCTGATTTCGTACAAGAAGCTCACGGAGATTTTAAGTCGCGGGCTCTTGCTTGGAATTGAGGCCACTTTTTATAGTTTAGGAGAACTTAATGGCTCAACGAAAATACACTAACAGAAAATACCTCGACGCCCTCGAACAGAAAGTTCTTGTATTCGACGGCGCGATGGGGACGAGCTTACAGAAGATGAACCTCACCGCCAAGGAGTTCGGCGGCGAACAGTATAACGGTTGCAACGATTACCTTGTCATCTCCCATCCCGAAGCCGTGGAAAAAGTCCATCGTTCGTTCCTCGAGGTCGGCGTGGACGTGATCGAGACCGACACTTTCCGCGCCAACCGCATCACGATGAAGGAATATGGCCTGCAAGACCGCGTCATCGAGATCAATGAAACGGCCGCGAAACTGGCGCGCCGGCTCGCGGATGAATATTCAACCAGCAACAATCAACGATCAGCAATCCAAAATCGTTTCGTCGCTGGTTCCATCGGCCCATCCGGCAAGCTTCCATCGGCCAGCGACCCCGACCTCTCCAACGTCAGCTTTGATGAACTCGCCGATGTTTTTCGCGAACAAGCGGTCGGTCTGATTCGCGGCGGCGTGGATATTCTGCTTATTGAAACCTCACAGGACATTCTTGAAGTCAAAGCCGCCATCGCCGGCACTCACAAAGCCTTCGACGAGACTCAAACTTATTTGCCGATTCAAGCCCAGATCACACTCGATACGACCGGACGCATGTTGCTCGGCACGAACGTCGAGGCTGCGCTCGCCATCCTCGAAGGCCTCGGCATCGATGTCATCGGCCTTAATTGTTCCACGGGACCCGAGCACATGCGCGAGCCGATCCGCATCCTCGGGGAACAATCCACGCTACCGGTTTCGTGCATTCCGAATGCCGGGCTGCCGCTCAATGTCGATGGTCAAGCCGTGTATCCGCTCGAGCCTGAACCGTTTGCGAATGATCTTTTTGAATTCGTGACCAAACACCACATTTCAATTGTCGGTGGATGCTGCGGGACAACGCCCGCGCATCTAAAATTATTGGTAGATAAACTCAACGCACATCCGCATCCAACGCGTCCACATCATTCGGACCCGAAGCTGGCTTCCGCCATGTCGGCGACCCTGATGCGACAGAATCCTCCGCCAACTCTGCTCGGCGAACGCTGCAACGCGCAAGGCTCGCGCAAGTTCAAGAAGATGCTGCTCGAGGAAGATTACGATGGCATTTTGGAATTGGCGCGCGATCAAGTCAATGGTGGTGCGCACGCTCTCGACATTTCCTGTGCCGTCACGGAACGACCCGATGAAGTGGAATTGATGTGCAAAGTCGTCAAGAAGCTGGAGATGGGGGTAGACGTTCCTTTGGTCATTGACACGACCGAATTGGATGTTCTTGAAACCGCATTGAAGACTGCGCCCGGACGCTGCTTGATCAATTCGACGCATCTCGAAGCCGGTCGTACCAAAGCCGATCATGTTTTCAAACTGGCGAAAGAGCACAACGCCGCCGTGATCTGTCTGACCATTGACGAAAGCGGCATGGCAAAGACGCGCCAGAAAAAGTTGGAAGTTGCGAAACGCATCCATGATATTGCTGTCAACGAACATGGCTTGAAGCCCGAAGATTTGGTTTTTGATGCGCTGACTTTTACATTGGCAACTGGTGATGCGGAATTCTCCAGTTCTGCCATTGAAACCATGGAGGGCATTCGACTCATCAAACAGAACCTGCCCGGCGTGATGGCTTCACTAGGTGTCAGCAACCTTTCGTTTGGCCTAGCGCCGCAAGCTCGACCGGTTTTGAACTCGGTCATGCTATACCACTGCGTCCAAGCCGGACTCGATATGGCAATTGTCAATCCGGCCCAAGTCAAGCCGTACGCGGAGATCGATGCAACGGAACGCGAACTCGCCGAAGACCTGATCTTCAATCGCCATGGCGATGCCCTGCAGCGCTACATCGAACATTTTGAGACGCTCTTGCCTGCTGAACGGACTGCCGCTTCGAATCCCACTGAAGGCATGTCTCCTGAACAGCGCCTGCATTGGGCTATCCTGCATCGTCATAAGGAGGGCGTCGAACAGGATATTGATGCCATCATTAATCGCGGTGATTTCCCGATGAAGCACGAAGCCGCGGTCCATACATTAAACACTGTTTTATTGCCTGCCATGAAAGAGGTCGGTGACAAGTTTGGCGCCGGGGAATTGATACTGCCCTTTGTGCTTCAATCCGCTGAAGTGATGAAGAAAGCCGTGGCACACCTTGAGAATTATCTTGAAAAGAAAGAAGGCGTCAGCAAAGGCCTTGTGGTCCTTGCCACTGTTTATGGCGATGTGCATGACATTGGAAAGAATCTCGTGAAGACGATCCTTGCCAATAATGGCTATGACGTCATTGATTTGGGCAAGCAGGTTCCTGCCGAAACGATCATTACGAAGGCGGTCGAAGTCAATGCCACCGCGATTGGATTATCCGCATTGCTGGTTTCCACATCGAAGCAGATGCCGTTAATTGTTAACGAATTGCATCGCCGTAACTTGAAACTCCCAGTGCTGGTCGGCGGCGCGGCGATCAATCGCCGCTTCGGAAGGAGAATCTTGTTCACAGAAGATGGCGCGGCACATGAACCCGGTGTGTTTTATTGCAAGGATGCCTTTGAAGGGCTTGAAACCATGGATCGGTTGATCGTGCCGGAGAAGCGTAAGGAACTTCTCGCACAAATCCGTCGCGAGGCGGACCTCGAGATGGGTCGCGCCTCGCAAACACCTCAATATCGGAAAAAGACGCTCCGTTCCGTCGTCGAGCCCGAACCGATTACGCATCCGTTAAAATGGGGTCCGCGCGTGGTCAGAGATATGCCGCTGGAAATTGTGTTGAAGCACCTGAACATCAATGAGCTATACCGCTTGTCATGGGGCGCGAAAAATTCACATGGCGCGAAATGGGATCAGCTCAAGGCTGAGTTCGATGCCCGGCTCGGAAAAATGGCCAAGGAGGCGTTGCATCTCAAATGGCTTAAGCCGCAAGGCGTCTACGGATTCTTCCCGTGCCAATCGGACGGTGATGAATTGATCATCTTCGATCCCGAAACGATCAATTCCGCTTCGCCAGATGAACGGACGCGCTTCACTTTTCCGCGCCAGCCGTATGACGATCATCTTGCCCTGTCGGATTATTTTGCATCGGTTGATTCTGGAAAGGTGGACGTCGTTGCATTCCAGGTGGTGACAGTGGGGCAGGAAGCCACCGAGCGCTTCGATGAACTGCAAAACGCCGGTGATTACTCCGAGGCTTATTTCACGCACGGGCTCGCAGTTCAAGCTGCAGAAGCCACCGCCGATTATTTGCATCGGCACATCCGCCGTGAAATGGGAATCGGCGAGGAGCAAGGCAAACGCTACTCGTGGGGCTATCCGGCCATTCCGGAACTCGAAGACCATAAGAAAGTCTTTGAGCTGTTGCCCGCCGTCATGACCGAATTAGGCATGAGTCTGTCCGCCGCGTATCAATTGATTCCTGAACAATCCACGGCTGCGATCATTGTGCATCACAAGCAGGCGAAGTATTATTCGGTCGGCGAGAGCCGCGTGGAACAGCTGATGAAGTAAGATTAGCTTCAGAATGAAGAAGTTGCTACGCTCCGAACGTTTTCCCATCCTGGTCCTGCTCGTCATCGTTTTGACGATCGGTTTGTTCACGCTCACGGACTTTGGTGAATCCTGGGACGAACTTCAATTCTTCAAGTACGCGGATCATGCCCTTGAATCGTATGGAGCTTGGTTTACCAGCGCACAGGTTGTGATCACGGGTAACACGTACGATAATTATGGTCCAGCCTTTGTCATGTTCACTGCTGCGATTGCCCGCGGACTGCATGCCGTTGATCCGCGCTGGATGATCTCCGACCTTCGCCATTTGGTTTATTTTCTGACCTTCGTGGTGGGCATCTACGCGTTTTATCTTCTTGCCCGCCGCTGGATGAGCAGGTGGGCAGCCTTGGCGGCAACGCTTCTGTTCGTGACCCAACCGGTTTTTTGGGGCCATGCCTTCATCAGTCCCAAGGATATTCCCTTCCTCAGCGCGTTTCTCGTCAGCATGGTGTTCGGTTTGCGCATGGTGGACTCAATTCCTGAAATACATGGAAGGCCGCCGCGCGTCTTAATCTGGCTGGCGGGCTTCTGGGCCCTTTCTTTGCTTGTCCTTTTCTTTACACCTCAACTCTTGGACAATGGGCTGGCTGCGCTCATCCAAAACGCATCATCCCATCCCCAAAGTTTTCTGGGTGCGTTGCTTCGACAGCTATCCTCCAGCTTTGGTAGAACCAAGCCTGAACATTATGTCGAGGAGGCTTTGGTTTTACTGATCTGGTTCAAGTTGGTTTATTTTTTTGTCAGCGTTGCGTTGCTCGCCCTGGGATTTCGGAAGCACTTCCCTGAAGCCCTCAAACTTTTCAATTGGAATATTCTGTTTGCGGGAATTGCACTGGGTCTCACCACGTCGATTCGCATTCTTGGTCCCTTAGTTGGAGTCCTGGTGGCAATTTACGCATGGCAGAAGACCGGCAAAAAATCATTGCCGACGCTTTTCATCTATGGGGCGATTTCTGTGGGCGTGATGCTGGCCAGTTGGCCGTATTTGTGGCCCAGCCCGGTCGCCCGTTTGATCGAGAGCTGGCATGTTATGTCACAATACCCGTGGCCGGGGAGCGTATTATTCGATGGTCAGTATTATCGCTCGTTTAATTTGCCGCGTTCGTATTTGCCGGTTTTGCTTGCGATCCAGATTACCGAGCCGACCTGGCCCTTGTTTTTCTTGAGCCTGGCATTGCTTTGGAGAAACAGATATCTGGCGATTGCCACGTTGCTATGGTTGGTTTTGCCATTAGCAGCCCTGATCGCCTCGCGGTCGCCGTTATATGATAATTTTCGGCAGGTTATTTTTGTCCTGCCGCCGGTGTTCTTCGTGGGCGGTTTGGGCGTGGACTGGCTTTTTCAGCGCCTCCGTCAGCCGGTTGTCCGAGGCTTGATCGTCGCCGCGCTGGTGGTGCCGGGAATCATCGCGGGCGTCCAATTGCATCCTTATGAATATATCTATTACAACAGTTTCATCGGCGGCGTGCCCGGTGCCCAGGGACGCTTTGAATTGGAGTACTGGGCCACCTCCTATCGAGCCGCGATGAATTATGTCAATGGGATTGCACCGGCTAACGGAAAGATCTTTGTGGCTGGCCCCGCCTACATTGCCGCTATCTATGCACGCCGCGACCTGAAAATTTTTATGGACAGCGATATCAATTCTCAAGTGTTTGATTACGCGATCATCACCGTGCGTTATGGAGTCGATCGAACCGATTTTCCCAATGCACCCGTGGTGTACACGATTGAGCGTGAAGGTGTTCCTTTAACCGTGATCAAAAAGATCGGACATTGAGATGAATTTATTAGAACAATTGAAAAGCAGGACCTTGCTGGCTGATGGCGCCATGGGGACGATGTTGCACAGCCGCGGGATCGGTTTTGAAAGATGTTTCGATGAACTGAATCTGACCGATCCCGCCGCCGTGGCGGAGATCCATCGACAATATATTGAGGCGGGCGCACAGATCGTGCTGACGAATACCTTTGGCGCCAATCACTTTAAGTTAAGCAAACACGGTCTGGAAAAGAAAATCGCCAAGATCAATAAGGCGGGCGTGGAACTTGCCAGGCGCATCGCCGCGGCTTCCCTCCGGGATGTTTTGGTTGCCGGCGATGTCGGGCCGTTGGGGGTACGCATCGCGCCGTTCGGACGCGTTAAACCCGAACAAGCGCGCTTCGCCTTTGCTGAGCAATTCGAAGCGTTGTGTGAGGCGGGGGCTGATTTGATTGTGATTGAGACGATGAGCGATCTGTATGAAATCCAGGAAGCCATCAAGGCCGCGAAACAAGTTTGCTCATTGCCACTGGTCGCATCGGTCACCTTTACGCGTGATGATCGCACATTGTTAGGCGATGATCCAATCAAGGTGGCGCACACGCTGGATGAATCCGGCGCAGATGTGGTCGGTGTCAACTGTTCCGGCGGCCCGGCCCAGCTCTTACGGATACTGAAGCAAATGCATCAGGCTGTTCCAAATGGAAAGTTCTGGGTCAAGCCAAATGCAGGCTGGCCCGAACAGGTTGGCGGGCGCATCATGTATCCGGCCGATCCCGATTATTTTGGCGATTATGCTCTTTCGTTTCGTGAGGCAGGCGCAAGCATCGTCGGCGGATGTTGCGGTACCACGCCTCAGCATATTGCGGCAATGCGCAAAGCGCTCGATACCGCACCCCAGATCAATCCATCCCACATCACGATGCTGCCAGCCGAAGAGGTGGGCGAGGGGGCGCCAGAACAGCCGACCCACTTCGCACAAAGACTTGCCGACGGGCATTTTGTGATCTCGGTTGAAATGGATCCACCGCGCGGACTTTCGACTCACAAACTCATCGCGGGCGCTTCGCTTCTGACCGAGGCCGGCGCGGACGTCATTAACGTGGCGGATTCACCGATGGCCCGCATGAGAATGTCGGCGTGGGCGGTCTGCGATGTGGTGCAGCGCCGTGTCAATGTGGAGACCACGCTTCATTTCCCAACGCGCGGACGAAACTTATTGCGTGTTCAGGGCGATTTATTGGCCGCGCACGCGCTGGGCATTCGTAACGTATTCGTCATCATGGGCGACCCAACCGCCGTCGGCGATTATCCTGAAGCCATGGATAACTATGACCTCGTGCCATCCGGCCTGATTAAACTTATCAAGCAGGGATTTAACGAAGGCGTGGATCACTCGGGCGTGAGTATCGGTCAGCCGACCAATTTCTTTGTCGGTGCTGCGTTGAATCTGTGCGCGCCCGAACCCCAACAGGAGATCAAGAATCTGCGGAGAAAGATTCGGGCCGGCGCGGATTTCTTTTTGACGCAGCCCATCTATCGTCCCGAAGAGGGACGCGGGTTCTTTTCCGCCTATGAAAAGCAGCATGGAAAATTGCAGCAGCCGGTATTGGTCGGCATCCTGCCATTGGCCAGTCTGAAACACGCCAATTTTCTGAATCACGAGGTGCCTGGTATTTCCATCCCCCATCCGATCATTCAGCGGATGGAGCAGGCGGGAGAGCACGCCGCAGAGGAAGGCGTGCACATTGCAGTAGAATTGATCCAACAGATCAAGCCATGGGCCCATGGAGTGTACATCGTGCCGCAGTTCAGCCGCTTTGATTTGGCCGCCGAGATCATCGAGAAAGTGAAAGAACCGTGACGAAGGTCAGTATTATCCTGCAACAAATCATGCTTGCAGGAATCATGATGGCAAGCATCTATTTTGGTTTTCGGAATCTTCGCCATGCGATGGCCACTGGGAGTCTTACCGGTGATCCGGTGACTCAATGGGAGGTCCGGTTTCAAGCGGTAAAGAAACTTTTGCCGTTCAAGCGCGGCGTGGTTGGCTATATCACGAATTCCGATGTGCCCGGCGCAAAATATGATCCCAATAACGAGCAGGGAGAATATACGCTTACCCAATACACCATGGCGCCCATTATTCTGGTGCGCGGCGATAACGAGGCGTGGACGATAGCCAACTTGAACAGTAAAGCGTTTCAGCTTTGGAGTCAAACCAACCAGGGCAAGTTTCGGGTCATGCCGCTGAAGGATGATTTGTATTTGCTGCAAAGGCTGACTCCATGACGTTCTTATCCATCTTGATATTCCTGCCCTCCATATTGGCCGGCATATTGATCGTCCATCTACTGTGGCGGGAACGAGGATGGAAGGCTGTTTGGGTCAAGATCTTCCTGGGCATCGGATTGGGCCTTGGGCAGGCCTCCCTGTTGGATTTTGTTTATATGCTCTGGTTCTCCAACGAGAATGGATTCTTTCTTGTGCAACTCGCGCTTTCGGCGGGTTTGTTGATCGCCGTTGTCGTTTGTGAACGTAAAGACCTTCGATTCACTCTTCCTCGAGTTCGATTCAGCCGGCTGCAGATCTTTTTGCTGGCGAGCCTGCTGATCGTAATGGTCTTATGCGCATTGAGCGCGGTCAATATCTGGGCGCGCGAGCCACACGGTGCGTGGGACGCCTGGATGATGTACAACCGCGCGGCGCGCTTTATCTACCGCGATCAACCGGGCTGGCTTGGATCGTTCTCACGTCAAATGGACCCCATCTTCCACGCGGATTATCCGTTGCAACTTGGCATGGATATTGCCTGGGCGTGGCAAGCGGTTGGCCAGGAAACCCAGCGCGTTCCCATTGTTTTGAGCGGGCTCTTTATGCTCGCCTGCGCGGGTTTGCTCGGCGCAGCGTTGAACCTGACCAAGAGTCTTGGGCAGGCAAGCGTCAGTTTGCTCTTCCTGCTTGGCTCGTCCCTCATCGGCAATGAAGGCGCCTCCCAGCGGGCAGATCTTCCATTGGCATACTTTTTTATCAGCACCATCGTATTGATTTATTTGTTCGCCTCCTTGAGAAAACCGGGCCTATTGATATTAGCGGGCTTCATGGCGGGACTTGCCGCATGGACAAAAAATGAGGGCAGTCTTTTTGTCTTGGTCGCACTGGTTGCTTTATTCATCGCATTCATTGATCAAAATCCGTGGCGTGTCCTTGGGTGGTATTTGCTGGGACTGGTTTTTCCCCTGATTATCGTTCTGTACTTCAAAGAATTTCTTGCGCCGCCGAGCGACGTATTGGGCAATGGCTTCACGCGGTCAATCCAGCAAGCCCTGGATCTATCGCGTCATATCCTCATTCTGAAATCGTTCGGCGCGGACATTCTTTCCTTCGGGGGAGAGGGCTTTGGCATCATACCCATCCTGCTCGCTTATGCCTTGATCTTCAGACTCTCGCCTTCTTCGTACCTGCGACCCGCTTACCTGGCCATTGGCTTGATCCTCATCCTGCAGGCCATCGGCTATTACGGAATCTATTTGATCACACCGTATGATTTAGAATGGCACCTGGTTTTTTCGCTCGGCCGACTCGTGTTTCAACTTTATATCCCGTTTCTGTTTTTATTTTTCACAATCGTTACTGACGTTGAGAAAGCATTAGCGGTAAAATAGCTCTCAAATGCTTCTCACCGTCGATGTTGGCAACACCAACCTGACCCTCGGCTTGTATGAAGACAAACAACTTGGCCCTCATTGGCGCCTTGCCACCGACCATGGGCGCATGCCGGATGAATATGGTTTGCAGTTGCTCGGCTTGCTCGGGCATGCGGGCAAGACGCCCGCCGGTTTGACTGGAGTTAGTTTATCTTCTGTCGTTCCACAATTGACCAGCCGTCTGGTCCAAGCTTGCCGTGAATATTTAAAGCAGGAGCCGTTCATCGTGGATACCGGCGTCAAGACGGGGATCCGAATCCGCTATGAAGACCCAAAAGCCGTTGGCGCGGATCGTGTCTGTGATGCGGTGGCAGTGATGAATCTTTATGGCGGTCCGGCCTGCATCATCGACTTTGGCACGGCCACCACGTTCAATGCCTTGACCCAGAACGGCGAATATCTCGGCGGGGCAATCACAGCGGGCATCAACCTCGCCGCCGATTCCCTGTTCACTCATGCCGCCAAACTTCAACGCATCGACCTTCAACGCCCGCCTTCGGTGATTGGGCGGAACACGGTTCATGCCATGCAATCGGGGCTGCTCTTTGGATATGTCAGCATGGTCGAGGGCATGGTGGCTCGCTTCCGGTCTGAGTTGGGAAGCGATATGAAAGTCATTGCCACGGGCGGGCTGGCAGAACTTATCTCCAAGGAGACCCAAGCGATCCAGATCCTTGCGCCTTGGCTCACGCTGGAAGGCTTGCGACTTTTGTGGGAGATGAATCATTAAAGCCCAATGAATAGAATTTGCACCAGTGCGGATTGGGGTACAATGCAGCGTCGCATTCTACAAGGAAGAAAATGAATTATCGCATCTTCGTCATTGCTTTATTAACTGTACTGCTTGCGGGGTGCAACGGAATGGTTGTTGATGCGCCGACGGCGACGCAAACCGCCTCGCTCCTGCCTCCAACTGCAACGGCCACTGTCACCCCGACGCCGTCCATCACCCCCACGTTTACGCAAACACCCATCCCGTCTCCAACCTGGGTGTCGCAAGGCCCCGGTCATGTACAGGTTCCGATCTTCATGTATCATCATGTTAGTGATTCGCCCATCGGGAGCGATTATTATGTCCCGCCCGAAAAATTTGATGTCGAGATGAAATTGCTTCACGATTGGGGATATACGACCATCACGACTTCCATGCTGGTGCAGGCGATCACGCAGGGCGTGTCCCTGCCGCCGCGCCCGATCATCATTTCGTTCGATGATAGTTGGGAGAGTCAATACTCCAATGCGTTTCCCATCATGAAGAAGTATGGTTTTACGGGTGTGCTTTATACGGTTGTCTCTTATATCGGTCGACCCAGCGGCTTGACCACCGATCCCAGTTACCTGACGGCAGATCAACTCAAGGAGATGGCTGCCGCCGGCTGGGAAATCGGCAGTCACACCGAGACCCATCAGAACGTTACGGTGATGACCGATGATCAACTGCACTATGAAATCGTGCAGTCACGCAAAGATTTACAACAGGAATTGGGCGTTCCCATTCTCACCTTTGCTTATCCTTTTGGCGGGGCCAATAGTGCGGTGATAGACTATGTGCATTTTGCCGGCTATATCGCCGCCATGGGGGCAACCGGATTTACGGCGGATCAGGGCAAGGGCAATCTGTTCGAATTGCAGCGTTGCGAAATCAAATACTCAGACGATGCCAAGAGCATCATCCGCTTCCTGCCCTGGCTTGGCAACCCAGCCTTCATTCCCACCGATACGCCAACAGAAACTCCCACCTCCACCTGGACACCCATTCCGACGTGGACGATGTATCCAACCAGCACATCGTGGAAAGCAACCAAAACGCCGACGCCTTAATTCATCGCCGTGCATTCGGTCTTGACATCATCTCATTTTTGAAGATAATTACAGCAACGAATCAAAGGCAATGACAGAGGAAAGTAGCCTGGCGTGAGCCGACAGAGAGGCGTAGGAGCGGTGCTGAGACCTACGCTCGATGGAAGCCAGTCGAAGTTCCCTCTTGAGCTGTTCGGGTGAAGGCATTTGATGTTGGTAGTCCGGACCGTGATCTCGACGTTACGTGAGAAGCTGATGTCGGTCAGCACAGAGTGGATTGTCCCGAACGAGGCGAAGGATGATCAATTTGGGTGGCACCACGGGAACTCTCCCTCCCGTCCCATTGTGGACGGGAGTTTTATTTTGGAGGCATGAATGATAGATCGATTAAGTGAGATCGAGAAGTCCGCCCTGGAGGCATTGGGATCAGCGGACAACGAATCATCGCTCGAGGCGTGGCGGGTGACTCATCTCGGACGCAGTTCGGCGCTGATGCAAGTCTTCAGCGGATTGGGTGCGCTGTCGAAAGAGGAGCGGCCCACGGTTGGCCAAGCCGCGAATCGCGTCAAGGCGACGCTCGAGGCGGCTTTCGGCCAAAGAACGGAAGTGATCAGGAAGTCGGCGTTGGAACGCTCGTTGGATGAAGGAAAATTGGATGTGACATTGCCTGGTCGGGCCATCCATCAGGGCCGATTGCACCCATCCACCCAACAGTTGCGCCGTGTCCTATCCATTTTGGCGGAGATGGGCTTCCAAGTTTACACCTCGCGTGAGGTCGAAACCGACGAGATGAACTTTCAGTTGCTCAACTTCCCGCCGCATCATCCGGCACGGGACATGCAGGATTCGTTGTATGTGGAAACCCAAGGGCGCGGCGAGAACCCGATTTTGTTGCGCACCCATACTTCACCGGGACAGATCCACGCCATGCGCCAGTTCGCCGCGTTGAATCCCAAAGACCCGCCTCCGATTCGGATTGCCGTGCCCGGCATGTGCTTTCGTGCCGAACAGATCACGGCGCGCTCGGAGGTTCAGTTCAATCAAGTGGAAGGGCTGGCGGTTGGAAAAGGCATTACCTTCAGCGATTTGAAGGGAACGTTGATTGAATTTGCCCATCGAATGTTCGGGCAGAATGCCCGCACACGCTTCCGCGCTTCGTACTTCCCGTTCACGGAGCCGTCTGCTGAGATGGATGTGGAATGCTTCGTCTGTGATGGCAAAGGCTGCGCGGTCTGCAAGAATTCAGGCTGGCTGGAGATTCTCGGTTCCGGCATGGTGCATCCCATCGTATTGCAGAATGGTGGCTACGATCCGAAAATCTATTCCGGTTTCGCGTGGGGCATGGGGCCGGAACGTCAGCTGATGCTGCGTTACCGCATCGAAGACATCCGCTACTTCTTGGGAAACGATATTCGTTTCCTTGAGCAATTCTAGGAGGCCGGAATGAAATTACCTATTTCCTGGCTGAAAGATTTTATTGATCTCGACGGTTTGTCCGTTGAAGATGTTGCCCGCAAGTTGACGCTCGCCGGACTGGAAGTGGACGGAATCCAATATGTCGGTTGGTCGTTGCCTATTCACGGCCTGGACGAAAAGCATGAGTTCAGAACCAGCGGCATTGGTTGGGATAAGGACAAGATCGTCGTGGCCGAAATTCATGAAGTCAACCCACATCCCAACGCGGACCGATTGACCCTGCTCGACCTATTCGATGGTCAGCAGAAGCAAGTTGTTCTCACGGGCGCGCCGAATATCTTTCATTTGAAGGGCACCGGTAAATTGGCCAAGCCGATCAAAGTGGCTTACGCCAGAGAAGGCGCGACCCTTTACGATGGGCATGCCGAGGGACTCGTGTTGACCACGTTGAAACGCGCCAAAATTCGTGGTGTGGATTCCTATTCGATGGTCTGTTCGGAGAAAGAACTCGGCATTACCGAAGAACACGAAGGCATCATCCTGCTTGACGATGATGCACCAGTCGGTGTGCCGCTCGCCGATTACATGGGCGACGCGGTTTTAGATATTTCCATTCTGCCGAACATGGCGCGCAATGCCAATGTCATCGGTGTGGCCCGTGAACTGGCTGCATTGACTGGACGCGAGCTGAAGAAACCAACCATCAAAATCAAAACCGGTGGCGAACCCATCGCAGAATCGGTTTCGATTGAAATCACCGACCCCGAGTTGAATCCCCGCTTCGTGCTAGGATTGATTCGCAATGTGGAGATCAAACCCAGCCCGTATCAGGTCCAGCGCCGTCTCAAGCTGGCGGGCATGCGTCCGATCAATAACATCGTGGATGCCACCAACTACGCCATGCTCGATCTTGGTGAGCCGCTTCATGCCTTTGACTATGATGTCTTGAAAGAGCGCGCCGGCAGTAAACCGATCAGAATCATCACCCGTCCTGCTAAAGATGGCGAGAAACTCACAACGCTCGATAACGCGCAAAGAACTTTGACCCCGATGAACGTTCTGGTGTGCGATGAAAAAGGTCCGCTCTCGATGGCGGGTGTCATGGGCGGACTCGAGAGCGAGGTTTACGATGCATCGAAAGAAGTGCTCGACGCAAAAGGCGTTGAGATCAGGGATGGCGTACTCGCTCAAGGCAAAGTCAGCATCCGCGGCAAAAGCACCGCGAATGTTTTGCTTGAAGGTGCAGCTTGGAATTTCATTAACATCCGTCGTACTGCCAAGCAGCACAATCTTCCATCCGAAGCCTCTTTCCGATTCTCGCGCGGCGTTCATCCTGCGCTGGCGGAGACCGGCGTCAAACGCGGCCTGCAGCTGATGGCGCAGTGGTCGAACGGGATCGTCGCGCCTGGGCTTGTGGATGAATATCCACTAAAACCGAAAGATCCGACCATCACCGTGATGCCCCAGGATGTGAAACGGCTGCTGGGCATTGATCTCACCGCCAGACAAATCGCGGATTTATTGGCCCGACTTGAATTCAAATGTTCGATCGAGCAAGGGAGGGTCAGGGCCAAAGTGCCGCCGCACCGTATGGACATCGGAAGCGGCGTGGTCGGCCTGGCCGATGTGCTCGAAGAAGTGGCGCGCCTGTATGGCTATGATCGCATTCCGCCCACCAACATGGCGGATTCGCTCCCACCGCAAATTGGAAATCCGATGCACGAATGGGAGGAACGCTTGCGCGATATTCTGGTTGCGCTCGGATTCAACGAAGTCGTCACGTATCGGCTCACGTCTGTTGCCAGCGAAGCCCGGCTGGGTATCACCGGCGATTATGTGCGCATCGCCAATCCAATTGCACCGGAACGAAGCGTAATGCGCCGCAGTTTGGCTTCGTCCGTGTTGGCCGCAGTGGAGAAAAACATCCGTCTCCGCGAGTCGCTGGCGTTCTTCGAAATCGGTTCGATCTTCGAACCGAATGAAAATGACCTGCCCAACGAGCCGCGCAAACTTGCGATGGCGATGACAGGCCTGCGCGGGGCCACTGCTTGGGATGTGAAAGATGCCACGCCATTCGATTTTTACGATATGAAGGGACGCATCGAGCTGCTCCTAAGCGGACTCCGTTATCCCAATGTTTCCTACTCCGCGACCAATTCCGTTAATTTCCTGCATCCGGGCAAAGCCACAGAAATAAAAATCAATGGCCGGACCGTCGGTGCCATGGGCGAGCTGCATCCGCTTGTCAAAGGGAAGTATGAACTGGGCGATTCGCCGGTGCTGGTGGCGGAATTCGACCTCGAAACATTGCGCGCCTTGATTCCAACCTATGCCATCGCGCCCGTCCCCGAATTTCCTCCTGTTCTGGAGGACATTGCAGTGATTGTGGATGAAGCGGTCGCGGCCTCACAGGTCGAATCATTGATCCGCCAAACGGGCGGAAAGAGCGTGGCGAACGTTCGTTTGTTCGATATGTATCGCGGCGATCAAGTCGGCTCGGGCAAAAAATCGTTGGCTTATAGCCTTACTTATCAAGCCGCTGACAGAACCATGACCGATGCCGAAGCTGCCGCCATACGAAATAAAATCGTCAGGCGACTTGAGCAGGAAGTCGGCGCGCAGCTGCGGGTTAAAGGCTGAAGCCATTCTATCGGCCGACGCGATGTACAGCGAAATAGGAGATACTGTGAATCGTCCTGCGGCTGTCATTCTGACCGTCGCCAGCGCGCTTCTCTGCGGGCTGCCGGGGCGGGGAGTTTCTGAGCGCTCGCAGTGGTTGGATTAATACACCGGGTTTTTATGAGCAACACCCTGGGTCAACGCTGCAAGAAGGCTGGCCGGGTGTGCGTACATTTATGTGCGTCGGCATTTTGCTGGTAATCATCCCGACCCCTGATCGGCATGTTGAGCCTCAGGATGAGCAAACCCCGGCAGGCGGGGATGAATGAACCTGTTCCACCGGCATCCTGAAGCATGGAAAAGAGCGGCGACCCATTGGATCGCCGCTTGATCATGATTTGGCTACGGTCCCTTGACCAGGATCCTCAGGAACAAATTGCAAAACGTTTGTCCTCCGCCCGCCACTAACATCCAATTGGTTGTGTAATCGCCCAGTTGGCTGGGCGCGGTCATATTGATGTTCAGGGTGATGGAGTTGCCGGAAGGCACCGTCTTGGGCATGCTTACCACGGTAACCCCTGTGAACTGTTGTCCGCTGACATATTGGAGCTTGACGGTATCTTGGAGCCAGGCACTTGAACCGGTGTTCTTAACTTTCCATTCCAGCGTAAAGGTCTGGTTGGGAGTGAAAGTGGATCTATTCAGCGGAGATTGTGAGACCAACCCGCATGCAAAGACGCCGGTCGCACTGGTGGGCGTCATGCTAGCCAGCAGGAAAATAAAGGTCGGCGTAACCGTGGGAGTGTCAGGAGGAGTCTGCGTGGGAAAGGGCGTGAGTGTGGGCGTCAACGTCGGGGGGATCAAGGCGGCCGTTTGCGTGGCGGCCGCCGCAGCTGTTTGCGCAACAATCAGCTTGATTGCGTTCGGTATCGGGGTCGGAATCTGCTGCGGCGACGCGAACGTGGACACATCGCAACTGATCAGTAAGACAACAGAGGCGAGGCAGACTTGCAAAGCGCGTCGCGAGTTAGCTCTCATACGCTTCTCTCTTCAACTAGCTCTACGCCATTAATCGCTACTTCACCACGATCACAAATTGCAAACACTCACTGTTCTGCATGTCTTCCAGTTTCCACACCATGAACCACGTGCCTCGCTTGCTGGGCGCTATCCCGGTGAATGGGCCAAACGATTGAGTTTTGCCGGGCTTAAGTGGTAGCACTTCCACCGGGCCGTTGCCAAAGGAGGAGGCTATGAAATTGTTGGTATTGGTTGGGCTGCCAGGAACATACGTCAGGTCAGGGCCACCAGCGCAGGATTGGCTTTCGCACCATTGCTGGGTGCCCGTATTTTCAAGTGTCCACTTCACGTCGAAGTGTTCACCCGCAAACATCACGCTGTAATCCAATGGCCTCCAATCCTCTTGACCACAGGCATATGCCAGAGGGGCGACAGACCCGCCACCTCCGCCACCTCCACCGGAGGATACCGGGGCAGGCGTAAAGGTTGAAATCACGCCAACCGGCGTCAATGTGGGAAACGGACTGGCTGTTACCTCTGCCGTTGCCGTGTCGGCAACCGTGGCGGTCGCGGCCGGCTGTTGGGCTTCCACCGTCTGCGCCACAAATGTGCTGACTTGGTTTTGGGCCTGCATCGTCGACGCCACCGAGGTTTGCACCAGTGATTGAACCTGTGCCGGATTTGGCGCGCACGCCGTCAATAGCGCGGCCAGCACCAGCATCACGAGCGAGGATTTCTGGAAAACTTGCAAGGTGGTCTGTTTTTTGACCATATCGTATTCTCCTTGGATAGATTAAGCTTCTTCGCGGTGGGTAGCATCGCCGTCACCGATGCCCAGCGGCTGCCACTTCCTCGAGTCTTTCAGGCGGTGCTGAATACCATTGCGATCATGGATCTCATCAAAGCCGGTGGGCTTGATGAACATGTCCTCGCCATCCAGCAAGCCGGTGATTCCGGTTTGACCCGGCTCCATGCGTTTGCTCTGGCAATACTTGCACGTTTTTGGATCATGCGCCTTGTATTCTGTAGGCTCCTCATAGGTGGTGACATACCCTTCGTAATTGCGCAGGATGACCTTGTGATCGGAGGCGCTGATCTGGTAATTGGGCATCACCGGAATCTTTCCTCCGCCGCCGGGGGCATCCACAATGAATTGCGGAACTGCATACCCGGAAGTGTGGCCGCGCAGCCCTTCAATGATCTCGATGCCCTTTGCGACCGGCGTGCGGAAGTGCCCTGCACCTTCGACCAAATCGCATTGATAGAGATAATACGGGCGCACCCGGATGCGCGTCAGCTTCTGGACCAATTCGCGTTGGATGTGGACGCAATCGTTGATCCCGGCCAAAAGGACGGACTGGTTGCCCAATGGAATTCCGGCGCGGCACATACGGTCGCAGGCTTCGGCCAGTTCCTTCGTGATCTCATTCGGATGGTTGACATGAATGTTCAGCCACAACGGATGGAATTTGCTGAGCATATCACATAATTCCTGCGTGATGCGCATCGGCAGGAACACGGGAACCCGCGAACCGATGCGAACGATTTCGATATGCGGGATTTCGCGCAGGCGCGTCAAAATCTCTTCGAGGATTTTGGGAGCCAGGACCAGCGGGTCGCCGCCGGAGAGCAGGACATCGCGCACTTGCGGAGTCCGCCTTAGATATTCGAGCTGCATCTCGAATTCTTTGCGCGAAAAAGTGGCACTTGGATCGCCGACGATGCGTGAACGCGTGCAATATCGACAATAGGAGGCGCATTGAGTCGTGACCAGCATCAGAACTCTGTCCGGATAGCGGTGAACCAGCCCCGGCACGGGGGAGTGGCGATCCTCGGCCAGCGAGTCTTCCATCATGGCGGTGAAAGCCTGCATTTCCTCCGAACGCGGAATGATTTGCTTGCGGATCGGGTCTTCGGGATCGTCCGGGTCGATCAGGGAAATAAAATAAGGGGTGATATCCACGCGGAACAACCCGCTCGTGCTGAGAGCTTTTCGTTCAGACTCGGTCAAGGGGATGACTTTTTCGATTTCTTCGGTACTGTTCAAGCGATGGCTTAACTGCCAGCGCCAGTCGTTCCACTTTTCATCGGGAACATCGGCGTAAACGGGAGCACGTTTGGAAAAGAGAGGGGTGAACATGGGATTTTCCTCCGGTAACTGTAATTAGGAAATGACCATCAAGGCACAGCCCACAAGGCTCGGAGGATCGTGATCCGGGCGGTAAAACCCCGCGTTATATACACAAACATCATTCATTGTTAATATTGTAAAAGCAAACGGAGGGATGGTCAACCTCCCTTTCGCGGAGAGGTGTACAATCGGCATGACATTAGGAAAAATTCCATGGAAAAGGTAGCCGTTCTCACCGACAGCGTAGCCAGCCTACCCGAGGCACTCTTGAAAAGTTTGAATATCACGACGGTTGCATATTATCTTCACCGCGGCGAAGAGGTTTTGCGCGACCTCGTCACGATTCAACGCGAAGAGTTTCTGCGCTGGATGACCACGGCAAAATTCGTCCCAACCACGGCCAGCCCGGGGCCCGGTGATTACTTCAACGCTTATAAACAATTGATCGAGAAAGGCAGCCGGGAAATCATCAGCATTCACATGACGTCCAAAGCCAGCGGCGGATTCCAGGCCGCGACCGTTGCCTGCTCGATGTTGCATGAGTCGGATCCTCAGGTACATGTCCAAGTTATTGACTCGCGCACGACCTCGCTTTGTCAGGGCTGGATGGCGCTTGAGGCGGCGCGGGCCGCGCTGGCGGGTCTCAAGCTGAGCGAAATAACGACTCTTGTGAAGAATATGATTCCCGTCTCTCACATGATCCAAACGGCGGATACGCTCAAGTACTTGTATCTGGGCGGACGGATCGGCAAGGCTCAAATCCTGCTGGGCAGCATGCTCAATATCAAACCTCTGATCGGAATAGAAGATGGCGAGATTGTGCCCCTTGGTAAGGCCCACAGCCGCGGGCAGGCTTATCAGCAGATGGCTGAAATGGTCGCCCAAGCTACCGGGCAGGGCAAAGCCAAGGTTGCTTATGTCCATGCCGGCGCACAGCGCGAGGTGGAGAAGATCAAAGAGTTGGTGGAAGCCAAGGTGAATGTGGTTGAGTCGATGTTTGCGGAACTCTCGCCTGTTCTCGCCGTCCACACGGGACCGGGAACAGCCGGCCTGTGTTACTATCCGGTTCAAGATTGAGAAAATGAAATCAAGAGCGGGCAGCAAAGCCTGCTCTTGATTCATGGGATGAAATGATCATGGAAACCCGCGTTGAAGATTTGCCAGTAATCCATAACCAGATCGAACACCGCTTTGAGATCTGGATTGATGGAGACCGGTCGGAACTGGATTATCGCTTGCAGGGAGATGCAGTCATCATGTATCATACCGGTGTCCCCACGCCGCTTGAGGGAAGGGGGATCGCTGGACGGCTGACCCGCGCCGCCCTTGAGTTCGCGGAGGCAGAATCGTTAAGGGTTGTCCCTCTATGCTCGTATGTTTCTGCGTATATCCGCAGACATCCTCAGTATGCTAAATTGGTAAGATAAAATCCCTGTCAATGATCGTGAGGCGAGAATAAAGAATGCACGACCTCGATAATTATTCCGAATTCAAGAAGCTCGATCCGCAAAACATGATCGGCGAGATTGACGGCCTGCCCGATCAATTGAGGTCGGCATGGGAGTTGGGACAAACCATGCCGCTGCCCGAAGCGAAAAATGTTCATCGCGTGGTCATTGCGGGCATGGGCGGATCCGCCATCGGCGCGGACCTCGTCGCGGCTGCCGTTTTACAAACCTGCCTGGCGCCGATTTTTGTCCACCGTGATTATGGCCTGCCCGCCTTTGCGAAAGGGGAGGAAACCCTGGCGGTTTTGTCTTCGCACTCCGGCAACACCGAAGAGACTCTCGACTCGTTTGAACAGGCCGTAAAAAATCACTGTACCATAGTTGTGATCAGCACCGGCGGTGAAATCTCCAAGCGCGCCGGGGAAAAACAGATTCCGGTTTGGAGCTTCCGCCATAAAGGCCAGCCGCGCGCCGCGGTCGGGTTCTCGTTTGGATTGTTACTGGCTCTGCTGGCACGATTGAAATTGATTCCCGATCCGAACCAAGATTTGCAGGAAGCCATCGCCGCGATGAAGAGGGCCCAGGAGCATTTGCGCGCCGAGGTTCCGGCGGCTCACAATCCGGCGAAACGTAATGCGGGCCAATTGATGGGACGTTGGGTCACGGTGTTCGGCGCGGGTGCGCTGGCACCCGTGGCGCGTCGCTTCAAGGGGCAGATGAATGAGGTGGCAAAGGCCGGAGCCAACTTCGAGTTTTTGCCGGAAGCGGATCACAATACGCTGGCTGGAACCATCCATCCGGAAGAGGTGATGATGCCGCATACGATGGCGCTGTTCCTGCGGGCGTCCTCGGATCATCCGCGCAATCGTCTGCGGATTGATTTAACCAAACAGGCTTTCATGTTGGAAGGAATCAATACCGGCCTGATCGAGGCACGCGGTGATTCCTTGCTGGCGCAGATCTGGACGTTGATTTTGTTCGGTGATTACATGACTTATTATCTTGCCATGGCCTACGGAATCGATCCGACGCCGATTCCAACCTTGGATAATTTCAAGGCCGAGATGAAAGCGGCCTGATCGGTTATTGCGAGTCTTTGTCGCCAGGGCGGGCTAGACGCGTTTCATCCAGTCCGCATGAGCATATTTCTGGCGGAGGAGTTCATCGGCTCGTGTGCCTTCACTGTCCGATAACGGCGCTTCATCCAATTTCATATCCAGCGTGGATTCGAAGGCCCAGGTGAAGGCCTGCGCGGCGTCATTCCATAAGACGGCATGCCCCAAAATGGATTCAACAGTCGTCGCGCGCGCCAGCAGTCGCCCGGCTGCCTCCTGGCGCGCGGACTCGTCAGCGAAGACCAACCCTTGCGTAATGCGCGCCAGGTCTCCAGTCAAGGGCAGCGAGCCGTGTTGCAGCACGCCTTCTTTTCGACGGGCTTGCGCCGATCCGATCAATTTCTTTCCGTGGACGGTGATCTCATACGCGGATGGAACTTCAAAGCAAACCGGATTGGCGGTCTTCTGAGGCGCGCCCGCCTCTTCCTTGATTTCAACCGGCAATCCAAGCGACTTCACGGCTTGCAACAATGCGCGCGCCAGGCGATTGTAACTTTCGAGGACGGAGCCGGCCAGGCGCGGCTCGTTCGTGGGTGCGATGACCGAATAAGTCAATTCGTCGGTATGCAAAATGGCGCGCCCGCCAGTGGGACGGCGCACCACCTCCCAGCCGTGATCGTCGAGGCGTTGAACATCCACGTCTGCAAAGGGCTGGGCATAACCCAGGGAAAGGCAGGGCGGCTGCCATGCATAAAGTCGCAGGGTCGGGAGCGATTCGCCGCGGCCGATGTGTTCGAGGATCGATTCGTCCACGGCCATGTTCCAGGCGCCGCGCGCGGGAGGAGTGATGAGAAGTCGCCATTGGTCAGTCATGGCAATATTATAATATTGAAAAAATGAAGCTGGATGTTTTTTCCCAACTTAAAAACCTGATAGCCGGTCAAGCGGAGGTCGGACTCGCTGCACATAACCTTGGAACGGGCGAGGAGATTTTGCTCGAGCCCGATGTATCTTTTCATCCCGCCAGCATCTTCAAAGTCTGCGTGATGATGGAGACCTTTCGTCAAGCGCGACAGGGATTATTCTCGCTGGATGACCCGATGCGGATCAAGAATGAATTTGCCAGCATCGCGGATGGAAGCTCATATTCTTTGTCGGTTGAGGACGATTCGGAAAGAGATTTATATGAGCATATCGGCGAACCGTTTTTGATTCGCGAATTGGTCTTTCGCATGATCACGGTCAGCAGTAACTTGGCGACGAATCTCTTGATGGAACGGCTCTCGCCTCAAAAGACCACTCAGTTCATACGGGAATTGGGGACGAACGATGTCGTTGTCCGGCGAGGTGTGGAGGATAACAAAGCTTTCCGTATCGGATTGAACAATGCCGCCAGCGCGCGCGGAATGATGCAGATCTTATTGAAGTTGGCAAAGGGCGAGGTTGTTTCCAAGTCTGATTCGGAGGCAATGATTGAAATCCTGCTCCAGCAGAAATTCAACGAGATGATTCCGGCGCAGTTGCCTGCGGAGGTTCGTGTGGCGCACAAGACCGGCTGGAATGATAATCTCTATCACGATGTGGGAATCCTTTATCCGCCGGATGGAAACGCGTTTGTGCTGGCGATCATGACGAAGGGGATTGAAAAGGAACAGGAAGCGCATCCATTGGTCGCGTCGCTGGCGAAGAGGGTTTATGATTATTGGCTTTCGTTTTAGGGGGTTTAAAGGAACATCAAGATAGGTTGCGGCTTGTCCGCCGCTTTCATTTCCCATACCGCCAATAATGATGACTCGAATGTTCCCTGGAGACGATAGTTCGGGTGTATAGGGCAATACCGATACAGCCAACCCGCCGGGAAATGATTTTTCTGACGGCAAAGTGAAACCGCCTCCAGAATTGTAAAAGTTGTGCTGAACCTCGGACCACTTGCCATTCTTTTCAATAGAAACCCGAACTCCAAAATTATCTGGTAAGACGATTGTTGTGTCGGATGAATCAATTAACGGCAATGTTAGAATGTCATCATTATTATGTGAATTTGCGAGCGCCGGTGTATCTCATAGCTTTATGCAGGTACTCATATTTTCGATTGGAATATTTGCGTTGGGTAAGGGATTGACTCGACCTTGGACATTATTGGAACACGACCCAAAAAAACTTATAAGCCTTGAAATGAAAAAGATGCGGACATATTTCATTCCGTCATCCAATCATTCTTTGTTTCCTTCAGAAGATTCCAGGACCACTTTCTCTTCATCCTCTTTCGACAATTCCACCAGCGGCGGACGGACGCCCCAGCGCGGTTGATGATGTAAGCGCGCCAAGATCGCTTTGAGTAACGGCGGGAAGGGTTGATATTTTTCAAGCAGATGTCGTTGCGCGCTGACCTCATCTTGCGCGGCGGATGTGTCTTTGCCTTGAATGAATAAATCATAAATCTCCCGCAGGCCGGGCGAGATGATATTGGCTAAGGCAGTGATGCAGCCCGCGGCATGACTTTGCAAAGCCAGGGTGAAATCTGAATCGGTACCATTGAAGACGGTTAAGTCCGCACCGAATTTTTCGCCAAGGGTACGGCTGAAGGTTTCATCGTGCGAGGAATCTTTGATGCCCGCAAATTGATTTGGAAATGAATCTTTCAAGCGTGCAAGCAAGTCAAATGAGAAGCCAATCCCGGATGTATTGGGAATATGATAGCCAAATAAGTACCCATCCGAGGGGACGGCTTTCCGAATCACTTGCTCGAAATAATTGAACAAGCCATCCTCATTAACTCTGCGGAAATAATACGGCGGCAGCGTCACCACCGCATCGAAGCCGAGCTCAAAAGCGAGTTTCGTCAGGTCCATCGTTTCGCTGAGGCTCGGTGTTCCGGTTCCGGCCAGCAAACGAAAGTTCGGATATTCTTCGCGGACTCTCAATGCCGCGCGCCAAACGTCTGCGCGCTCGGATGGGGAAAAGGAGGGACCTTCGCCGGTGGTGCCGAAGAGCAGCGCGCCGTCGCAGCCGCGCGAGGCGAGAAAGCTCAAAAACGGTGCGACTGCTTCAAGGTCGAGAGCTGAATCGGATTGGAGCGGGGTTACTGCCGCGGCATAGACACCGGCAAGTGGATGGCGCATTATTTTCATTATCAATCCTCATGTCCTTCGATGAATTCACGTGCTGCAGCCTCCGGCGGCCGGAGCGTCTGTCCTTCCTCTTCGGCGAGATAACGCTGGTGATCGAGCACCCATAAATACAGGTCGCCTTCGGTCTTGCCGGGAAAATCCCTTAAGATTTTGCTCTGCCGAATCACTTGGACGATGGGAAAGTAGACCGTATCGTGCCAGTGCGAGATGGCTTCTTCCTCGGGAATGTCGCGCTTGAGATCGAGTCCCATAAAGTAGCGATGGACGGCGATATGTTCCAGCATGCGGTCGAAGCCATCCGGAATGGTGAGCCGAATCTTAGCGTGCGGTCGCAGGTCATCCAGGTGCGTGCGTTCGAGGAAATGGACTTTTTCGTGAAGAATCTTCAAGTCCTCGGTCTTCAGATCGGATGTGATGTTGACCTTGGTGGAACACTCGCGCACTTCGGCTTCGATGAACTCCTGTCCTTGCTGGCGGGCCACGGATACACGGTGATGTCCATCCACCACAAAATAAACTTGTCCAACTTTATAAAGCACAACTGGCGGTAAGCTGACATCGTTATAAAATGCAGTGTCGATATTTTGCCAGCGCGCGGCTAATTGACGCTCTGCCGGAAGGAAGGCCCGGTCAAATTCGTGATAGCGGTTCAAACTGCCGGCGATCTGGTCCACGCGCACCGTCTGGATACCGCGGTAGATCGGTCCGCCGATGTGCAGACTCTGTTTGATTTCATCGTAGTCCAGCAGCGTCGTCGGTTGGCCGGAGAGGGCGGCGAAGGCGCGGTTCAAAAAAGCTTTGAAGCGCGCCCGGCTGAAGTCGGCGCGCACACGGGAATTTAATTCATCGGACATGTTCAATCTCTATGACTTTATAGGGAAAGATGTTCATGATGGTGGTTGGTCCAAGCTGGGTCACAGCCGGCTCCAAGTTTCGACGGTAGAAATGTGTGTGTCCGTGAAAATGATAGCGCGGCTTTGCCCAACCCAGAATCCAATTGAGGGCTTTCAGCCCACGATGCGCCTGAGTCTGCTCATCCTGGATATCAAATGGAGGCGAATGGCTGATGAGGACATCGAGGGCGCGCCCGTAACGGATTCGATTCCATAACAAGCCGGGGATCAAATGGACGATCCGTCGAAACGCCTCGGCCTGGCTGTATTGGTTGGCTGCATCCGGATGGTAGCGGACGGAGCCGCCGAAGCCGGCGAGCAGGAGTCCCTTGGCGCTTGCGCACTTCAGGTCGAGATTGGATCCGCCTTCAGCGCGTGTCGAAACGAATCTGGGGTTTTCCGCCGGATCGTGATTGCCGGGCACGTAGAACATCGGAACGTTCAGTACCGAAACCAGATACTCCAAGTAGGTGTAGGGCAGATCGCCGCATCCGAGGATCAAATTGACATCCCGGAAGTGTCCATGTCCGGCCAGATAATAAACCCGTTCCTCGACCTGATCGCTAAGCGCAAGAATCTTCATTCTTTTTAAATTCTGCCTTAGAAACGGTTTACAGACAAGGGTGGCTTTCATTAATGAGAGTTTTAACCGGTTGTCAATACCCTTGACGCACACTATAATCAGCAAAAGGAGATTTCGTCTGGACACACAAAATATTACGCCTCCATTGGGAGACCAGTCTGCGCGGACGCGGCGGCAACTGAATTCTGGCACCACGCTGGTGGACCGCTATTACATTCAAGAGGTGATTGGGGTCGGGGGCATGGGATCGGTCTATCGCGCCCGGGATTTGCATTTTGCCAACGTGACCAAACTGGTGGCCGTCAAAGAGATGATTAACGTCGCGCCGGATCCCCTCACTCGGCAGACCGTTATCCATAATTTTGAGCGCGAGGCCAACATTTTGGCGACGCTCAGCCATCCTTCCATTCCGCGCATCTACGATTATTTTTCCGAGGATGATCGCTCCTACCTGGTTTTGGAATTCGTGCACGGCAAGGACCTGGAAGCCATCATTAACGATACGGCGGGCTTTTTGCCGGAGGAACAGGTCCTAACGTGGGCCATCGAGTTGTGCGATGTGCTGGCTTTCCTGCACAATCACAAGCCCGATCCGATCATCTTCCGCGACATGAAGCCCTCGAATATCATGATCAATAGTAATGGCGATGTGATTCTGATCGATTTCGGCATCGCGAAAACATTTCAAGCCGGACAAAAGGGAACGATGATCGGCACGGAAGGTTATTCGCCGCCTGAACAATACCGCGGGGATGCCTCGCCGTTGGCGGACGTCTACGCCCTGGGGGCGACCATTCATCATGCGCTTACGCGTCGCGATCCGCGGCTGGAGCCCCCGTTCTCCTTTGCCGAGCGGCCCATCCGCCGCATCAATACGCGTGTTTCAACGGAGCTGGAAGCGGTGGTCAATACCGCTCTGCAGTATAACCCGGCCGACCGATTCTCCAGCGCAACCGACATGAAGGAAGCGCTCATGGCCGCGGCACGCAAGACCGGTGCATTATCCAAGATCGTGACGACCTCGATCATGCCGACCAGCGGCATTAAACCTGTTTGGACCTTCAAGTGCGAGGACGAGGTGCGTGGTACTCCGCTGGTTTATCAAGGCGCCTTGTACGTAGGTTGCTACGACAATAACCTGTATGCCCTCAATGCCGCAGATGGAAAATTCCAGTGGAAATATCCAACGGAGGGAGGCATCGTCTCGCGGCCTGCTGCCTACGAAAATAATCTCTTCTTTGGATCTGAAGACAAACGCCTGCACGTCATCAGCGCCCGGACCGGCAAGATGGTCTGGACCTACTATACCAAGGGGGCCGTCCACTCTTCACCGCGCATCGCGGAGGGGCACATCTTCATTGGCTCCGATGACCACGATCTCCATGCGGTCAATGTAAACACCGGACGCGGCGTGTGGCAATTCACCTCCGCGGACCAAATCCGTTCCACGCCCTTCGTCGCGAATGAATTGGTATATTTCGGTTGCGAAAGCGGCGATTTTTACGCAGTGGATTTTCGCGGTACGATGAAATGGCGTTATCAAGCAAAACGCGCTGTCACCTCTTCGCCCGTTGCGGCTGGCCAGGCGATCTTCTTCGCCTCGCTCGATAGTACTTTATACTGTCTGGATGCGCGCAACGGATGGGCCATCTGGCGTTTCCGCCTTGGAAAAGGCTCGATTTCCTCGCCTGCCCTGGCGGACGATTTTGTTTTCGTCGGCGCGGCTGATGGATTCATCTATTGCGTGGATGCGCACACCGGCAAAGAGGTGTGGCGTTTCCATGCCGAGAACCAGATCAGTGGATCGCCCGTTATTTACAAAGATTCGCTGTATTGCGGCTCTGTGGACGGAAATTTGTATTGCATGGAATATCGCTCGGGTCGCGAGCGCTGGAGATTCAAGACCGACGGCAAATTTATCGGCACGCCGGTTATCTTCGATGATATTATTTATATCGGCTCGACCAATCATCAGGTTTATGCTTTGCTCGCCTGATACAAGGAGCTTTGATGGCTGAATTTTTTCGAAAATTGTTCGGAGATAAGACGCAACCGTCGCGGGTTAATCAACATAACAGCGTGACCACCGCACCGTTATCGGACCAGCAGCTTGAATCCATTGTCAGCAGCCAGAGTGTACTGTATGAGACACAGCAATTGATTGCCGCGGTGGGCCAATCGGTGGGCAAGCAGCGCGAACATAACGAGGACAGCGTGGTTGCAATTACCGTCACGTTGGTCGGGAATGCTGCCAGCGTGCCTTTTGGTCTATACGTGGTGGCCGACGGTATGGGCGGACATCAATTTGGTGAAGTTGCCAGCAACTCCGCCATCCACGTGCTGGCCGGACAAATCATGCGTAAGTTCCATACCTTCCTGTTCAACATCCCAACCCAGCAACCGGATGAGCCGTTACAAGAAATCATGGAAACGGCATTTCAAGACGCCCACCACCTCATTCAACGCGAGGCGCCGGGCAGCGGCACAACCCTCACGGCCGCCCTCGTCATTGGAGAGCAGGTCACCATTGGACATGTAGGGGACAGCCGCGCCTATGCGGTTTATCCTGCCGGACGGATTGAGCAGTTGACGCGCGATCATTCGCTGGTGAAACGCCTCGAAGAGTTGGGACATCTCAATAAGGATGAGGCCGCCAACTTTCCACATCGCAACGTTTTGATTCGAGCATTGGGTCAGGGCGAAGCTTTGGAAGCCGACGTATTCACAGTGCCGTTTCCCCGCAACGGACATTTGATGTTGTGCAGTGACGGATTGTGGGGCGTGGTGGCTGAACAAGACATCCTTCGTTCCATCAACGACGCGCCTAATTTGCACCGCGCCTGCCAAAATATGATAGATGCCGCCAATCTGGGCGGTGGCCCTGACAATATCACCGTGGTTCTGGCGCAATTGGTCGGATGAGTATGGCGTCAGATCGTGCAGATTATTACGCTCTGCTGGGTCTCTTGAGAGAAGCGTCTCAGGAGGAGATCAAGCACGCCTATTATGAAGCGGCGCAACGCCTGCATCCCGATAAGAATCAGACCGCTGGGGAAACAGAATTGTTCCTTGAAGTTCAGCGGGCCTATGAAGTTTTATCCAACGTCAAACGTCGTGCCCAATATGACGCCACTCTCCCCAAGGAATCAACGCCATTATTATTTGTTAAGGATACAGTCGAATATAGCCGTCCAAACCTTGTGCGGCTGGAGGAACCGCAGTTAATTTATGTCCTGCTTGAGATGAGTCCGCGCAACGCGGACGAAAAGATTCCCGCCCCGCCGCTCAATCTGTGCCTCGTGCTGGACCGTTCGACCTCCATGCAGGGCGACAAAATGGATCTTGTCAAGGCGGCGGCCTCGCAATTGATGCGCACCATGCGCTCTCAGGATATCTTCAGCGTTGTGTCCTTCAGCGACCGTGCCGAAGTGATCATCCCCGCCTCCTACCAGACTGACCGGACCAAACTCCAGAGCCGGATTCAGATGATCCGGACCGGCGGCGCGACCGAAATCTATCAGGGATTGGAAGCGGGCATGCAAGAAATCCGCCGAAATCTTGATACGCAACGCGTCAGCCATCTCATCCTGCTGACGGACGGTCAAACGTACGGGGATGAACAAGCCTGCCTGCAGCTGGCTGAGGAAGCGGCCAGTAAGAAGGTCGGCATCAGCGGATTGGGCATCGGCAATGATTGGAACGATATCTTTCTGGATGCTCTGACCAGCCGCACCGGCAATAATAGCGCCTATATTTCGAATCCCCAGGAAATCACAAAATTATTGATGGAAAAGTTTAATTCCATCACGAATACCCTGGCCGAGGATATCCTGCTTGAATTCAAATTGGGGGAGGGTGTCAGCTTGAATTATGCCTTCCGTTTGCAACCAGAGGGCGGCCCTCTGGTTTTGGACAGCCCGATGCATCTCGGTCCCATCCTTCAGGATACGCCTCTCACGGTGATATTCGAATTCGTTGTTGAGCCGTCTGCATCCAAGTCGGCACAGGTCGGATTGCTGGACGGCTCGCTCAAAATGGCCATGGCCGCGCGGCCCATGCCGGTTCCGCCGCTACGCGTTCGATTTGAGCAAAGCGTGTCCGATACGCCGGGGGATGACCCGCCACCGTTGAGCATTATCCGCGCCCTTTCGCGCCTGACGCTGTATCGCATGCAGGAACGCGCGCGCGAAGAGGCACAAGCCGGCCATTATGAAAGCGCAACTCGTCACTTGAAGAACCTTGCGCAACACTTGCTCGACCAGGGCGAGAAGGACCTTGCCAAGACCGCACTGCTCGAAGCAAACAACCTGGAGCGCATGCAGTCTCTCAGCGAGAACGGCGGCAAAGAAATAAAGTACGGTACAAGAGCACTGCTCCTGTCAGCCGCGGAGGTTTCCAAATGATCGTTTGTTCGAAATGCAATCACACCAATATGGACGGGGCGATGTTCTGCAGTGAATGCGGGGCGCAATTAATCGGTTCGGATGTACTCACTACGCAAAACATGTCCATGGACGTGGTCGAGGAATCAGCTAAGCGAGATGCTCATTCTTCGAAGCCCGCCCCGTCTGCTGTACTGAATACGTGGATCACGCTTCACCTCATGGATACGGGTCAGATGCTGCCGGTGAGCGACCGGGGCGAGTTCACGCTCGGCCGTATCAGTGAGGGCCAGCCCATCATGCCGGACATCGATCTATCGCCCTACCAGGCGTATGCGAATGGAGTCTCCAGATTGCACGCGGTGATTAAACGAACGGCCAGCCGCATCCTGATCATGGATCTGGGCTCGGCGAACGGAACCTATATCAATGGCAAGCGATTAAATCCCAATATCGAACATCCGCTGAGTAACGGCGATATCATCGCCCTTGGTAAATTGAAAATACAGGTTCTTCTGAAAACGTCTTGAACTCTGAGAGGTGTAACTATGCCATATACTGTCATCTTGCATATCCCGGGCGATTTGCCTGTCCTGGGCGAGGTGGAGGAACTTCCCAAACCGAATGACACCATCATGGTGGTTTCCAACCCGCGCCAGCGCGATGGCAAGGACTTGCACTATCTGGAAGCCAATGTGGTCAAAGTGATCATTCCGTTGGATAAGCTCAGCTTGGTCGAGATCTTGGAAGGACAGGAAGAAGAGAAGGTCATCGGTTTCGTGAGGGAATAACATGCCTGAAGAGTTCGACCGCCGACGCATCCTGGTTGTGGATGATGAAGAACGGATGGTTCGTTTTATCCGTATGAATCTAGAGCATGATGGGTTTCAAGTCATTGAAGCCTTCAACGGAAAACAAGCCATTGACAAGCTGCGCGATACGCCCGACCTCATCCTGCTGGATGTGATGATGCCGGATCTGGATGGCTTTGAGGTCTTGGAAACCGTCCGCGAGGTGACCAACGTTCCGGTGATCATGTTGACCGCCAAAGGCGAGGAGGATGACCGCGTCCGCGGTCTGGAACTGGGTGCGGATGATTACATCACCAAGCCATTCAGCCCGCGCGAATTGGTGAGCCGCGTCAAGGCCGTGCTGCGTCGTACGGAAGGCGCGACCGGTTCCATGCACGGACTGATCGAAGTGGACGGCCGCTTAAAAATCGATTTTGACCGTCGCGAAATCTGGCTGGAAGGCAAGCTGGTTAAATTGCGTCCCACAGAATATCGATTGCTCTATCATCTGGTTCAGAACGCCGGCTGGGTTGTTTCCCACGATCAATTATTGCAAAAGGTGTGGGGCTATGAATACCGCGATGAGCCGCATTACGTGCGACTCTACATCAACTATCTGCGCCAGAAACTCGAGAAAGACCCTGCTGATCCAAAATACATTTTAACGGAACGCGGTGTGGGATACCGCTTTGTGGATTTCCGCCGCGAAAAATCCTAAAATTTTAGCAACGATGAGCATTGCGTATTTTAAAAAAAGTTACCGATATGAAAGAAAAGCGGAACGACCCTTTAGTCGTGCATAAAGTGCGTGGCGCCTTTGCCTTTTTATCCGTATTGTTGGTGATCGTCAGTCAAACGATTCTCTATACAGCTCCCACACGTCAGGATACAGGCGTACCCAATTTGATGTGGCTGTCTCTGGCTGGTGTGGTGCTGTTTGTACTAAGCGTGTCTCTCCCCATACCGGGCTTCCTGCAAACCCTTTTTAACCACCTGCCGTGGAACGACTCGGCGGGCTGGATCACAGCCGCCATTGCACTTTCGGCTCTGACGGCGATCTCAACAGTCTGGTTCGGGAAGATGGCTGACCCGAATTACCTGCCCGTCATTTCCCTGTGGGTGGCCGGGGCAGGTTGCTATCTGGTCGCCTTCGCGCAACTCAACTTTCAAGCCCTGAACTGGAAGAAATGGCTGGCGGATCATTCATGGGAGGCCGCAGCGGTCAGTATCGTTACCCTGCTGGCCGCCATTTTGCGCTTTTATGAGCTGGGAACCATCCCACGCGTCCTCAATGGGGATGAGGGCACGCTCGGCTTGCTGGCCCGGACGACATTACAAAACCCACTGGCCAACCCATTTGCGCTATGGAACAACCTCAGTGCCATCTATCTTCAAGCCGTGAATTTTGTGTTCACTATCTTTGGCCCGACGGCTTTCGCCCTCAGGCTATTACCGGCCATCGCGGGTGTGCTCTCGGTTCCAGCAATCTATCTTCTAGCCCGCGAAATCGCCGGGCAACGGGTCGCCTTGGTTGCTGCCGCCTCTTTGTCCTTTTCCCACTTTGACCTGAATTTCAGCCGCACTTCTGGGAGCGACTATATCTTCGCCACCTTGTTCATTCCGCTGATCCTGTATTTCCTGCTGGCTGCTTTTGAAAAGCGCAGCTTCATCAATGCCGCCCTGGCGGGCGTATTGTTGGCCGTATTCTTCTGCGCAAACCAGATGGCTCAAGTGTTGGTTGGTTTGTTGTCAGCAACTAGCCTGGGGATGCTCTTATTCACCTATTGGCGCAGGTCGGCGGTTCGGGAGTGGCTGGCCTTTTGGGGTGGTTTTGTCATTTTGATCATTCCAGAAGTTGCCTACATTTGGCAACACCCCGACGACTTTCTTTCGCGCATGTCCTCCAGCGGAACCTTTCAGACCGGCTGGCTGGCCCAGACGGCCGCCTCGACCGGTCAGCCTCCGATGCTGATTCTTGCGCAGCGTGTTGTGCATGCCTTCTTGTCCCTGATTTACTACCCTTCGCTGGATTACTACGGCTCGCCAATACCCCCGCTGACTCTCCTCTCCGCAGCCTTGTTTCTGATGGGCCTGGGGCTATGCCTGGTCCGTATACGCAATTTGAATTATCTTTTCTTAAATGTGTATTTCTGGGGTTTTACCTTCGCCATAGGTATTTTTGCCATTCCGCCCTCCGCGGACACCTATCGCATGTTAACCGTTTTACCCGCGGCGGTGGTGATGGTGGCGATCGGTCTTGATGGGATCTTGGAGACAGTCGGTGTGGCTTGGGAAAAGAACCGTATGGGTTATGTTTTGTTCGCATCCCTCGTAACAATCAGTTTGCTGGCTACCAATGTATGGGCGTATTATGGAGACTTTGCTGGGCGTTGCCTCTATGCGGATAACACGGTCGGCCGCTTTGCCTCCTACATGGGGAGCTACGCCGGAACGTTGCGGCCGGAGGCTAGCATTTACCTGCTCAGCGACGATATCTATCGATACGGCACGCATGCCTCAACCGACTTCCTTAGCGGAAGCCACCCGATCGTGAATGTTACCAGTTCGGTGGATACGCTTGCGATCAAACCGGATGAATCCATCATCGCCGACCCCAATCGTTTCGCTGAATTGGAAGGTTGGGCGGCCACCCATCCGGGTGGACAAATCCACTATTTCTACGATTGTGCCAAGATCATCATGGTGGTCGATCAGGTTCCTTGATCACCCAGGTAAACCCAGCGAAGCCGGCGGGTATTGAACCAAGGTCCTGCTGGCCCAAAGCCGGTTGCAACAGAGTTGGGGGCGGTTTTACCGGTTCGTGGACTTCCATCACGAAAAGTCGCAGAAGCAATTCGTTTGGCAGACTTCATATAGATTTTTTACATTGAGCCTATGTTCTTCTAACATGGGCTCTTTATATTAAGGGCATAAACCAATCCATCAAAAGGAGGCTGCTATGTCAAATCTTATTCGTTGGGAGCCGGAGCGCGAGATGATGACTCTGCGCGAGGCTATGGATCGTCTCTTCGACGACGCCTTCACCCGCCCATTCCGCCTCACCGAAGGTCGGGATGGCCCCGCTCTTGATATGTACCAAACCGACAATGACGTAGTCGTAAAAGCGGCTCTGCCCGGCATCAAGGCTGATGATGTCCAGATCGACGTTACCGGTGATGTGCTCAGCATCCGGGGCGAGATGAAGGAAAAGAATGAGACCAAGGAAAAGAATTACCATATCCGGGAACAGCACTGGGGCGCGTTCGAACGCAGCGTGGTGCTTCCGATCTCGGTGGTCTCTGATAAAGCCAAGGCTGAGTTTGAAGATGGTATTCTGACCATCACGTTGCCCAAAGCAGAGGAAGTCAAACCTAAAGTCATCACCGTTAAAGCGAAATGACAAATCCCAACCTATCCGTAAGGGCGAGCCGCAGACTCGCCCTTACGCGTTTAATTGCCCTTGCCAGTCCTTCTTCTCTCGACTATACTGTTTATGGACAACTTGGAGGAACATTTTCCCCATGGCAAAACAACATATTCTTTTGGTGGATGATCATGAGGTCGTCCGCATTGGCTTGAAGTCGCTCTTGGATCGTCACCCGCAATTTACTGTTGTAGGCGAGGCGGGGTCGGCGCGCGAGGCCCTCGAGCAGGTCGCGAATCTTAAACCGGAGGTCGTGATCATGGATATCCGTCTGCCGGGGACCTCGGGAATCGAGGCGTGTGAAGAGATTGTGACGAAATTTCCCGGCACGAAAGTCATCATGCTGACTTCGTATGCGGAGGACGAAATGCTCTTCTCGGCGATTCGGGCCGGTGCCTCAGGTTATATTTTGAAACAGATTGGCAGCGAGGATTTGGTCAAGGCGCTGGAGGCGGTGAGCCGCGGCGAGGCGTTGTTGGATCCGGCCGTGACCCAGCGCGTCTTCCAGGAGGTCCGGCGCGCGGTCAAGGAAGAGGAAGCGTCGGCGTTTGCCCATCTCAGCCAACAGGAAAAACATGTTTTATTGCTGGTCTCGGAGGGCAAGACGAATCGCGAAATTGCCAAAGCGCTTTTCCTTGGCGAGGGCACCGTGCGAAATTACGTGTCCAGCATTCTCTCGAAGCTGGGTGTCAATAACCGGGCAGAAGCGGCGGCCTACGCCGTGGAACATAACCTGAGAGAATATATTTCCATGTAACCTGTGCTGAGGCAGGTTTTCTTTTGTTGAGTTAGAGGGGAAGAACCAGTGCGGCTATAATAAGCCCATGCCCCATAATCATTTCTCTCTTCTTTTTCTCGGCAAAGCGGATGATGCCGACTGCGCTCGCGCTCTGGAATTCTGTCAAAGGAGTTTTGCGCGCGTGATGTTCTGCCTCGGCAAATGGGGCGACCCATTGCCCGATGAGATCCGCCAGTGGGAGGGCGATTACCTCATCTCTTATCTCTCGCGCTGGGTGGTGCCTGAAGAATTGTTGAAGCATGCCAAGAAAGCGGCCATCAACTTTCATCCCGCCTCGCCGGAATATCCGGGTATCGGATGTAACAACTTTGCGCTTTACGAGAACGCCGGGCAATATGGTGTGACCTGCCACCACATGGCCGCCAAGGTGGATACCGGCAAGATCATCGCAGTCAGAAGATTCCCCGTCCATCCCGAAGACGACGTCGCCGCATTATTGACGCGAACGTACGAAAATCAAATCGCATTGTTCTTTGAGATTGCGCAATTGATGGCGGATGGAAAAGAATTGCCAGTCTCTTCCGAAAAATGGACGCGTCCGCCGTTCACGCGCAAACAATTCAACGAGCTGTTTAAGATCACGCCGGACATGAGCAAAGAGGAAATCGCGCGGCGTGTGCGGGCTGTGAGTTACGGACCCTATCAACCTTATGTGGAAATCGAAGGATATAGGTTTGAGCTGGTGCCCCAAGCCAACCATAAGCCCGGATCATAGAATAAGGAGCGAGTCATGTTGTTCTCATGGATTAAATGGATTCACGTTCTGTCCGCCATCACGGCGGTGGGGGCGAACATCACCTACGGCATTTGGATCGCACAAGCCTCGCGCGAACCGAAAGCTCTGCCGTTTGTCCTGCGCAATATCAAGCTGATCGACCAGCGCCTGGCCAATCCCTGCTACGGTCTGCTTTTATTGACCGGCTTGACCATGGCATTCATGACCCGGCTGCCACTGACCACGCCCTGGCTGTTGACCGCGCTGGTCCTTTATGTGCTCGCGGCTCTGCTCGGAATCGCGGCCTATGCGCCGCTGGTCAGACGCCAAATTCAGCTTTTGGAAAGCGAAGGCTTCGACTCGCCGAATTATCAGGCGGTTGCGAAGCAAGGCACGCGGCTTGGCGTCCTGGTCACGGTCGATGTGATCATCATCGTCTTGCTGATGGTGGTCAAGCCGATGTTGTGGGGATGAAGGACACGCTGCACCATCATCAACCCAAGTGTCTCATGGATCGATGCAACCATCCGAGATGACATGGTCCCCGCAACACAATTCACCGTGCAAGATGCGTCTCTAAGAGCTGGTCAGGAATGGTTATTTGAAGGTCGCCCGGGCGATCCACAGCCAATACTTGTGATAGTCCGTATTGATTGGCAGCCAAAAGTCGGGAAAGTAGTGCCTGTGAGCATTCGGGGAGTGCCGATTCGCAACCGTCGAGCTCCGGGAGGATTTTCTGCATCCGTATCCCATATGCCCTTCTCGAGTTCGGCTCTCGAAAGGAGCACCGTTAAATTGCTTCACCACTCCGTGATACTTCCTTCCTACGAAGAGGGGTACCAACAGTGGAAGGACTCGCACAGAGGCGTATTTGCCATCACGGCCCGCGAAGCTCTCGATTTTGTTGAACGTGCTTTGCAGGCAGCCAGTTTGTTGTTGTTTTCGAGGGGCCTGCAAGCTGGTTGAGTCCCGCGTGAAACGTGCTCACCTAAGCGTTACCCGTTCCAGATACGAACTCAATTTCTCATAGACTTCGGGCGCCAGTCTTTCGGAACTCATCGTCATTTGTTTGCGCAGCTTCTCGATCCTGCAGACCGGGATGGCCGTTCCCGTGATATCCAGTTCCACGGCGGGGTGCGTGAACACGGTCAGAGCCTTGATAGGGACCCTGGCTTCTCCGCCCAATTCCTTTTCGAAGAGCCTGCCAAGTTCCTCGACGATTCCATGCGAGAATACCACCGGGTCGCCCACGCGCTCCTCGACAATATAACGAAGCGCGCGACCGAAAGTCATGGCCTCCCGCCAGCGCCCGTTGCGATAGGAAAAACTTCCGCTCAAATTGACGACCTCCAGAGCGATCACGCCTGTCGGGGTTAGAAGGACATGATCGCAGGGCAGGGAGGCATAATGATAAATGTGATAATGGTCGTCGAGCGACTTGAGGGCTTTGTCGAGGCTTTCCTCCGGCCGCGGCCTTCGTACCCAGCGATTGGCAAAATAGATGCCGATGATCGCGAGACAGCCACTGAAGACAAGCAGGATGAAGGCGATTTCGGCGAACACCGGCCAGAACAGGGGAATCAGCACGCTGGCCAGCAACAGCACCAAGCCGCCGATACTGGCGGCGTTGGCCAGCCAGGCGCGCGTGTTCACTTTCTGATGGTCGATGATGATCTTCATGGAATTTGATAAAGCCGCCGGTGAACGGGAACGAGCAAATCATATAGCTCGCGATATTCACAATACAGCGCGTCGTATCGTTTCCAGTTAGATGCATCAGGCTGGACTTCGCGGCTGATCTTCACCAACCCGTCCACTTCATCCATGCTCGAATAGATTCCCAGGCCCACCGCGACCGAAAGTGCCGCCCCGGCGGCACCCGCTTCGAGATGATTTTTCACAACACGCAATGGTTTGCCGGTCACATCGCTGATGATTTGAGCCCATACCTTGCTGTTTAATCCGCCGCCGATGCCGTTGAAGCCGTCAATCCGAAAGCCGACCTTCTCCATTGCCTCACAAATCCAGCGTAGATGATAGGCTACACCTTCCATGACCGCCCGCGCCATGTGAGCTTTGTTGTGACTCATGTTGAGACCTATAAAGCCTCCGCGCGCGTAATGATCCAACACCGGCGCACGCTCGCCTGAAAGCCACGGCAAAAAGATCAACTTATCCGAGCCGGGCGGGACTGCCTGCGCCGCCGCACTGATCAGGTCGTAGCTGGATTTGCCTTTTTCTGCCGCGAGCCGCCGTTCCTCCTGGCCAAGCACATCCCGGAACCACATCAATGCGCCTCCGCCAGTTTCCATCTCGCCCGCGATGATATATTTCTTTGGATCAATGTGATTCAATCCCCAGAATGGTTTGATGGGATCATTGCGGAATGTGGAAGTGGAAACGCCGATCCAGGTTGCCGTGCCGATGCATAGGTGAACTTTGCCTTCCTGGTTTGCGCCCGCGCCGGATTGAGCCACTGCGACATCCCCCGCGCAGATTACGACGGGGGTGCCAGCTTTCAGTCCGGTTTGCTTTGCCGCTTCCGATGTAATCTCGCCGATCACTTCCGTGCAGGGAAAAGCCGGCGGCAATTTCTCGATCGGGATCCCAAGTTTTTGGCAGACCTCTTCAGACCACGTCTTGGTGTATGGATTGAAAAGGAAGTAAACGGATGCGCCCACCCAATCAATCGCGATCTTGCCGGTCAGCTTGAAAAGAATGTATTCCTTGCAATCCAAGAGATAGGCGGTCTTATCCCAAACCTCGGGCCGTTCTTCCTTGATCCACAATATTTTTGGAATGCTGTCTTTAGCAGTGGGAATATTGCCGGTGTGCTTGAAAAGGAAGGCAGGCATATCGCCGGCCACCACGCGATCGGCCTGCTTGATGCTGCGCAGGTCGAGCCAGGAAAGCATCGGCGTGAGCGGCCTGCCTTTTTCATCCACCGGAAGCGTATTCCACATCTGAGCTGAGACACCAACTCCGATGATGTCCGCCGCGTCGATCCCCGACTCGCGGATGACCTGCTTCGAGGTCGCAGCGACGACGCTCCACAATTCATCCGGGTCCTGCTCCACCCATTCTGGATGCGGATAAGAAATCCCATACGATTGATAGGCGGAATGAACGACCCTCCCCTTCAAATCGCAGAGCACTGCTTTGTTTCCACCTGTGCCTGTATCGTGAGCCAGGATGTATTTTTTGCTTGCCATGGTGTATCTCCTGTTCACCTGTAGGCTAGATCCCTAATACTTCCTTCACATAATCATGGAACAGCCTGATGAACAAATGGTTTTGTTCGGGCGTGCCCACTGTGATGCGAATGAATCCCTTCGACATATTGTGTCCGCTCATCGGCCGGATGAAGATTCCTTTTTCGGCCATGGCATCGCGAATCTCACTGGATTCCTTGTCCAGCACGCTGGCATCGACCAAAACGAAATTGCCCTCGGATGGATAGGCGCGCAAGCCGGGCATCTTGTTGATCTCTTCATAAATAAATTCTCGGCCTTGGATCACGTTCTGGCGCTTTTGTTCTTGATCTTGCGCGTCCTCCAGACCCGCCAGCGCGGCCGCCAGCGAAATCAGGCTGACATTCCACGGAAAGCGCACCTTATTGAAATGGATCGCCAGCTTCGGATCGCACAACACATATCCGATACGAAAACCAGCCAGGCCAAACGCCTTGGAGAACGTGCGATTGACCAGCATCTGTGGATATTTCTTGATCAAAGGGGCGCGGCTGACGACCTCATTTTCCAATTCGTAATAGGCTTCGTCGAAGAACGTGGGAATTCCCAGTTCCAGGATGCGCAGCAGATCTGCTTCGGCGATCTGATTGCCGGTCGGATTGTTGGGTGAACAAATAAAGATCAATTTTGTTTTAGGCGTCACGGCTTTGAGAATCGCATCCATATCCCAGTAAAAATCGCGCGTCATTGGTACCGAGACGACCTTGCCGCCCGCCACGCGCACACGCGCTTCATACATTGGAAAAGTGGGGACAGAGATTAATGCCTCATCACCAGGTGAAATAAAGGTGTGGGCGACAAAGTTGATTACATCCGTTGAGCCGTTGCCCAGGACAACATGATCAGCGGTCAGGCCTGCCGCTTCGCCAAGCTTCTTGCGCAGTTCGGGTCCCGAGCCGGGATATAGATTCCCCAATCGGGCGGCCTCCAGGATCGCATCCAGAACCGATTCGGATGGCGCCAGCAGGTTTTCATTGGACATCATGCGGATGATCTGGGGATTCTCCCAGGCGATATCCATATGTTTATCACTGTAAGGTTCAGCACTCTTGATCCATGGCACGATGAAGTCTTCGACGGATTTCATGAACAATTCCTTTCTCAAACAACCTGCCCCATTCTTCTATCTCTGTAGTTCTTCCACATCCTTATACCATTTGACGCGCTCACCCACCTGAGCGCGCGCCTTCCAGCGCAAGGACTTTGGCTCTGCCTCAATGCGATCCAGTAATTCCTTGATGCGTTCATGCACGACCTGCCGATCTTCCTTGGACAGGCCGCCATAATGCTCAAGCTTCTCATCCAGTATATTTAAATTGCCGGTAACGGTTCGCCAGAAACCCCAGTCATTGGCAAGGATGTGGGTGATAACGACAGCATTGATTGTCTCTTTATCTGCATCCCCAATGGGATGTTCGCGCAAGAGCATGATGCTGTCTATCAGATCTTTTTCGTTGATTTGAACGATCTGCATTTTCTCGAGCAACAGTTCCGCCAGCGGAACTGTCAATTCTTCCGCTTCCAGGCGGCCCACGAAGTTGATCGGATGACAAAAATCCAAAACATTGTAGAACACGTCGCAATGGCGGCCAAAAGCTGGATCGTGGAACAGCATGCGCCGGTCACCAAACAATTGGGTGACTTGCTTATCCTCTTCGTAACCCAGTTCGGTCAGGATGCGGCGGACATCCCGTACGAAACGTGGATAGGAGACGAAATCGAAATCGGTGAACTTGCGGCCCAGCTTGTCCTGAATATAACCGTAGGTCTGGCAATGCGTCCGAAATGCCAGAGCACCGATCAGGCGCATCATGATGTGTTTGTTTTCTTCCTGGGCCAGGGCATTCAGGATGCGGGTGCGCTCTGTATAGAAATCTTCCACGATCTCGCCGTATTTACCCATTCGTTCCTCCGTCAAGCAGAAACCAGCATGTGACCTTTCACTTTTCCGTCTTCAAGGTTGACGATGGCGGCCTTCATGATGCCCTCGGCGTATTCACTTCCGGCATTGATCATCAGCGTGCGCCCGTTGCGGACGTGACCGGGTGACTCGTGAATATGCCCATGCAGGCTTAACATGGGCTGGACCTTTTCGATGAAAGCTTTGACCGCCGGCGATCCCGCCTGCTTCATCACGACCTGTCCGCCTTGCGTAATGATTTTGAGATTCTTATCAAGGTCGGGACAGGTGTCCAAGCCCGAGCCGATCGGCGGGACATGGATGATGGCAATCGTTCGTTCCGGTTTCTGAATCATGCCAGCCAGGATATTCAGCTTCCGCGTCAACTCCTCTTCTTCAACATCGCGGGCACAGAGCCAGGGAGTGATGTTGGCGTTCGATAGGCCGACCACTTCATAGCCATCTTCCATTTCAAAGTGCTTCATGTCCGGATTGCGGATGTGTTGAAACTCCTCCATGACCTTGTCGATGGAATATAAGTCATCGTTGCCGGCCATGAAGTACAGCGTGATTTTTTGAGGGACCAGCTTTTCCTCTGCCAGCTTCATCCAATCGCGGACGCGCTGGCACATCTCCTGCTCGAAGCGCGCCCCCATCTTTTTCGGATCGTCTTCCAACTCCTGAGCTTCATCCTGTTCCAAGATGATCGGATAAAAACCGACCGCGCTGATGGATTTCTTTAATTTGTCAAGCTCATCGGAGGTCGCGGCGGTTTTATCGGCGCCAAACAAATGAGCCTGATAGTGTCCGCCTCCCTGATGAATGACCGGCACCATGGCCTTGCCGGTTACATCTCCTCCTACCATAAGTGCATTTACCTTGTACTGAATCCCCGACGCTAGAAACTTGCGAAAAACCACTTCCGAGCCGTGGAAGTCTGAACCATATAGAATACGGGTCATCTTCATTGGATACTCCTAAGTAATAAGGTTCTCTGTGATCCGGCAGGAGGCACTGCCGGATCACAGAACTCTGTATGCGAGGGTTTAAATGGGCGGGACAGACTGGAAGGTCCAGTTGATATCGATCCCTTCCTTGCTTAATCGGTAGGCACGAGCCACATAGAACACGATCAGGCCGCTGATGATAAAACCAGCCAAAATGGCCAGGGTCGTATACGTGATCATGCCTCCCACTGCTGGGAATATGAAGGAGGCCACGATCAGCCACAGCAGGAACAGGAAGGTGATTGTGCCGATGATAGTGATTACGGGCACCTTGCCAATTTTGCGCTTTACAAAAGCGCTGGCATTCTCGAACAGATCCGGTTTAGTGAATGGGAACAAGGTAATGGCTGCCACAGGAACCAGCATGGTGCATGCGGCAAAGAATACGAAGTTCAATTGAGCTCCCATCACACTTCCGGCCCACAGCCAGCCAGAAGCATCTAACACGCCGACCTCAGCGATCACGGTGATGATGGAAATGGCAACGATCGGGCTGTTGAGAGTTGGATGAATATAGCAGACGCCTTCCGGAATCAGCCGGTCAAATGACCATGCAAAGATGATGCGGCTGCAATAGAAGAAGTAGGTCTGTGCCAGATTGATCAGCGTGTAGAACCAGGCGATGGCCACAATCCACAAGAGGATGATGTTCGGATTGAGGATGGCCGCATAGAAAGTGATCCACGGCATGGGGTTGGCGCTGGTGACGCCGGCATTGCTAAGGTAGGATTCGGCTGCCAGCCAATTCAGAGGCACCAATCGCTGCAAGAGAATCGCCGCCACCACAAAGATTGCCCAGGTCACAAGCAGGGAAGCCCATGAGCCGGAGATGAGCGTGCTTTCCGCCTGCTTCACCTCGCCTGCGAAGAAAGTCGGGATGTAGTAGCCGTAGAAGATCCAGAAACCCATGATCAGTCCGGCGAGAGTCATGATGCCCACGTTCGGATTGATGACCATGCCGTTCTGTTGCGCGAGGGCGATGCGTCCTTCGTAGCTGCCGGCGCCCATGAATTTATCCCAAGCGGCGGGGAATGCATCCTTGGCAGCAGTACCGAGCTGGAAATACAGCACCACCCAAGCTACCAAGCCCAGGAAAAAGCCGACTTCCAGGATACGCAGGATGGTCCGTGTTGGCAGAATCATGGTGAAGAAAGTGATCAGCGTGCAAATTGTGCCAATGACGACGATCCCAACGGGAGTCGAGGACCAGTTTGCGAAATTGACGAAGCCCTGATTGCCCAGGACGATACCCATCGTATGAAATAGAACCGGAAAAGCGGTCTTTGGAATCCAAGCGATGAGGGAGCCCGCCACCATCGCGCTGAAGATAACCAGTGTCCATGAGGCGGCGAAAGCCAGCGGCGCGCTCAGGGTGCGGCTGGCCAGCGTATAGTCCGCGGCCGAACGGGGCATCGTCGCGCCAATTACTGCGTAGGTGTAGGCGTGGAATAGACAGAAGAACATGGCGACCGTCAGCACGCCGATGATGCTGCTCCCGGGCCATACGCCTGCTACCCACGAGAACGGAATCAGGCCCGAGGAAGAAAGACTGATGCAGTGGACGCCAAACACCATCGCGCCAAAGACGCCAATCGTTCTGACCAGACCTGAACTTTTGCGGGCGTAAAGTTTCTTGCCTGTTGCGCCCGCAGGTGCAACCATTTCAGCCATTGTATTTTCTCCTTTCAAATTGTGATCACATGTATCAACTGCATACACTAGCTAAGCTGTTTCCCGGCCATTTCCTCCTTTCGCGTGCTGACCTCTTGCGGTTTTTCATTTTGTTCTTCCAATAGCGCGGTAGTATGAATGCGGGCATAATCACTGCGCAAAAAATCCTGGGAGAATACGATCGGCCGTTCGACCTTCTCTTCAAAAACGACTCGTGAGAGCATCAGCAAGGGGAAGCCGTCCTCCACTCGCAATTGCTGAGCCACGATATCTGCCGCCGCGACCGCTTCGACCGTCTGTGAACTGCGGCCAGGGTTAATGTGATAGATATCCGTTAAAAGATCGTAGACCGAACTTTTTTCAAGATCCCATTCTTCCAAGTCGGGACAGCGGCCACAGGGAATAAAAACGCGTTCCAGGATCACTGGAACGCGATTGGCAAAGCGCAGAATGGTCACTCGGTAAATGGGGTTTCCAATTTCGATCTGCAGCGATTCAGCGAGACGCCGACTGGCCGCCAACTCTCCAAACTCAAGCAATTGACTGGCCGTGGCTATGTTCCGATGCTGCATCGCTTGGCCATAGTTAATGAGCTCAGCGGACTCATAGGTGACCTTGGGTCTGGCGACATAGGTCCCCGAACCATGCTTACGCTCCAATAAGCCTTCATTAACCAATTCTGTAATCGCTCTCCGCACGGTCATGCGACTAACACCCAAATCCTCGCTGAAGTCACGCTCAGACTGGATTTTGGTTTCCGGCACCAGTTTTCCTGAAAGAATCAATTCGGCGATGTATTCCTGAATCCGGATGTATAGTGGTTTATTTATTTCTTCGTTCATAAAAGCCACTTTCCTGTTCTTTCGACATTTTAACCCATAAAACGCTAAAGTGGTTTGTGGTATAAGCCTGGTTTGAAATTGGTCGACAGCCTGAATTTGGTCTCAAGAACCGGTAAAAATCCCCTTAAACAAGTAAACTACTACTGTACAAGCCCATTGTACAACTTCCTACAGAAAAAACAAGCGGTAATTCCTCACCCTATTTCTATGCCAAATGTCATTTTGGGAGCCATAGCCCGAAAAGTGGTACAGTGGTATGAAAAGCTTGGCTATTTTTCACCACTCACTTTCATCCACGTTTTCTTCATAATCAGGGCATCCTCTTCCATGACGGGACTTTCACACAGAATTCTCCCAGCGCAATTAGAATCTTTCAAGGCGCGAAACAATGCTTTCAGATCCAAATCGGCTTCTGCCAGCTTCAAATGATTCTTCTCTCCTTTTGGACCATATTCGATTCCCGACAAATGAATGTGCAGGCGCTTTAACGCTAATTTGCCCAACGTTTTTTCGTAAACTTTCAACAGGGCCGACCATTCATCATACGTGTTCATCGTTCCGTCGCCGGGACGCGCATGCAAATGCGCAAAATCAATACACGGCAGGACGCCCTCGATGGACCTCGCCATTTCAAGTGTATCTTCGAGCGAGCCAAGCATCGCCGACTTTCCCATCGTCTCGGGCCTGATCGTCACCGGGTTACTTGTCCTGCGTAGTTCATCCACACATCCTTTCAAGCGCGGGATGGCAAATTTCAAAACTTCCGCGGGTGGATTTTCGAAGTACGAGCCTGGGTGAAAGATAATATCTGTGGCGCCGGCCAGGTTTCCATAATGTGCCGCGTCCATGAGACGCTTGCGCGACTTCGGCCATTCCTCCTCGTTGGCGTTCAAATTGATGAAGTAGGGGGCGTGGACGCTGACCGCGACGTCTTCTTCGCCGGATATGGCTTTGATCGCAGCACACGTTTCCTCCGAGACGCGCACGGACTGTACCCAACCCAATTCCAGGGCGGTCAAGCCGATGGATTTGCTGAATGTAATTGCGCCCACCGAGCCGCCGGGTTTTTTCGGTGTGCCACTCGGTGCTCCCACGGTTCCAAAACGAAATGATAAAGCCATAAAAGCTCCTTTCTCATGACGTTATCTAAAAAGGGATATTATTTTTTCCCATAAGGGCGGACCGAGGAGGAGTAGACCGATCAACACGGCGGCCCCCGCCGAGATTAACACGGCCGCCGCGCCCACATCTTTGCCCACTTTCGCGAGCGGATGCTTTTCGGGACTGGCTAAATCCACCACCGCTTCGATGGCGGTGTTGAGGAATTCCGCTGCAAAGACCATGGCAATGGTAAGGATCAACACGGCCCAATCAATGGCGGACACACGCAGCCAAAATGCGAAGCCAAATACAATGATTGCGGCAACGGCGTGAATCCACGCGTTACGCTGCGTGCGCATGACATACCACCAGCCGCGGAAGGCATGACCGAACGATTGATAACGGGAGAGGAGAAAGTTCCGCATACGCCATCAAGATTCTTGGATCTCGATTCCTGATAAACCGAGTCTCTCCAGGACTTCAGCCTGGGCTTTCCACATTTTTGTTTTCTCCTTCGCCTCGGCATGGTCGTATCCAAGCAGATGCAAGACGCCATGCACCACCAATAACTGTACTTCCGATTCCAGCGGATGGCCAGCGGATTGGGCCTGCACCTCGGCGCGCGGGACGGAGATGAGGATATCGCCCAGATAATGCGCGCCCGTTTCCGGGTCGGTTTCGGAAGCGGGAAAGGACAGTACATCGGTCGGTGCGTCGATGCCCAGATAATCTCGGTTGAACTCTTGCAACCTGGCATCGTCGGTCAGCACAATGGTGAGATCTCCCTCGATGGCTTGATCCGTCAATGCGATTTGTGCGGTGCGCTCAATCAATGGCATCGAAACCGATTTGGATTTCAATTGAGATTCAATGAAGATCATGTCTTCTTCGCTTTGAGCGGGTCGGTCTGGACGTTGGTGGTTGCGGCGGGAGGCTCGGCGGCGGGATATTGAATGCGAGGATGATAGGTGCCGCGCAAGGTGGTCACGACCGAATCGGTGATGAGACTCAGATCGCGCATGGTCAACGGTGCGTTATCGAGCTGGTTTTCCTTTTGGATGCGTTCGACCACCGAACGGACAATGGCGCGCAGGTCGTCATCGCTTTCCGGTCCTTCCGCGCGGGCGCGCGCTTCGGAACCGTCGGCAATCATCAGGATGGCGGTTTCGCGCGAATGCGGACGCGGGCCGGGATAACGGAATTGATCCATGTCCACTTTACCTGCATCGCCGCCTGCCTTTTCGAGCGCCTGATTGTATTGATAACGCGTGAGCATCGTGCCGTGATGTTCGAGGATGAAATCGTCAATGCGGTGCGGCAAATGATATTTGTGAGCGAGCGCCACGCCATCATGGACATGTTGAATGATTTTTTGCGCGGCCTCTTGAGGTGTGATATCCACGTGTGTGTTGAGATTGCCCGGCGCCTGATTCTCGACGAAGAACGACGCATCCTTCGCCTTGCCGATATCATGGAACAACGCGCCGACGCGCGTCAAGACCGAATCCGCTCCGATGGCCTCCGCGGCTTGCTCTGCAAGATTCGCCACCTGCAGACTGTGCTGATAGGTCCCCGGCGCATTGCGCAGGAACATTTGCAGAAGCGGAAAATCAGGATGCGAAATTTCAAGCAGTTGCATGGACGTTGGCAGATTTAAGAATTGCGCCAAGGGATATTGCAATAGAAGCGCGATGCTGGCCGAGGCCAATCCGTTGACCAGCGCCGCGATGATCAAGGTGATGATTCCCGTCCAATCCATCGAAGCGGATGGCAAGACATAGGCCAGGATCACGGCTATGCCCGCGCCTGTAATCACTAGGCCAGCTCGAAAGAATCCCCAAAAACGACGCGCCGGTCCGAGCATCAAAACGCCGCATAGCGAAGCCATGACGTAAAACGGCATGAGCTCCAGGGTGTTCGGCAATCCATAGGCGGCTGCCATGGAAATCACCAACGAAAGGATGATGCCACTTTCCATTCCGAATAATGTGGTCAGCAATAAGCCTGCCGCGGGCAATGGATAAAGATAAGGAACGATGGCGCGATTTGGAATTACAAAGCGCGCACCCGCGATAAAAACGATCCACAGGATGGATGCCGTCAGCAGGCTGCGCGGGTCGGAAAGGAACGAGATTTTTCTGCGCCTTAAGAAATACAAGCCGATAAAAGCTGCCGAAAGAATCGTCAACGCGCCCGCGCCCAGATACGTTTCAATGGGCTGGCTCGGCTGAATCAATTTGAACTCCTGCAAGGCTTCCATTTGGGCGGGCGTGATGATCTCACCGGCCGAAACGATTCGTTCCCCGGCCTTGTAGGTTTGCACGAGGGGCTGCACCGCATCGCGCGCGGACTTTTGAGCGGCCGCCGTTAAATCGGCGCTGTAATGGCTGTTGGTCACCACAAACGCGCCGACAAATTCCGTCACCAAACCGGCCTCTTCATCGCTGAACGTTAAATCAACCAGGGATGGGATGCTGGCTTGCACCGCGTCGAGGTTGTCGGTGCGAACAGGGGAACGCATCACCTGCTCGAGCAGGCGCAGGCTTTCCTGTTGAACGGCATCCCAGCGCGAATCGGAAAGGGACAAAATCAGTTTAATACTGTCCGGCTTGAGGTCAATATTGTTCAGGTTCGCGAGCTGTGCCTGCTTGACATCGTCGGTGGAAGTGGTATCGGCGCGGGTGAAATTGATCAATTGGAACGTTGCGCTCAATCGGCTGATTTGCTCGCGCGCAATCGCCGGGTCGGGATCGGTGTAGACGGGTTGAACCGCTTTTTCCGCGGTCTGACGCGCTTCTTCCGTCAATATCTGGCTGACGTATTCATCGTCGCCCGGCGCGGTGATATCGCGCGGTGCCACGTCACCTACCTGAAGCGGAAGGGCCGCGGGGCGCAGACTCACAGGCAGCGTCAGTGCCGCAAAGGTCACGATGCTGACGGCAACCAAAACAAAGATTTGCAGGCTCCGTATGCGCAACGGAAGACGAAAACGATTTTCCATAAAAATTTCACCACAGAGAAACGAAAACACAGAGAAATTAGAAGGTCTCTGTGAACTCCGTGCCTCTGTGGTGAATAAATTACTTTGCCAAAAGTTCCTTTACCATCGCACTGACCTGATCGCCCGGAGCGCGCCCAGCGACTTTGGGCAGAAGCGCTTTCATCACTTTGCCCATGTCGGCCGGCGTGGCCGCGCCGACTTCGGCCATGGCGGCTTGGGCCAGCATGCGCAATTCCTCAGCGGGCATGGCTTTCGGCAAAAAGGCTTCGATCACTTTGATCTCGGCTTCGTTATCGGCAATCAAATCGGGCCGGTTGGCTTTCTTCGCTTCCTCTAAAGCTTCACGTCGACTCTTGATTTCCTTCTGCAATAAAGAGATGACCGCCGCGTCGTCAAGCGTGGTTTGCTTATCCACTTCGGCCTGTTTGATGTTCGCCAGCGCCATGCGCGTCGTCCGCTTGCGGACTTCGTCGCCGCTCTTCATGGCGTCTTTCATGGAATTATTGAGTTGAGTTTTGATATCCATACCAATCATTATACTAGAGTTGGAAAGGGAAAGAAAAAGTCCCGCGATTAGCGGGACTTGAACCAAAAAGGGTTAAACAGGAGGTATCATTTCCTGGCGGGAACCGGACTTTTAGTTGCTTGCTCGCGGAATAAGGAGAGATATTCACCATAGCCTTCCTTTTCCAAATCCTCGACCGGAACGAATCGAAGCGAAGCGGAGTTCATGCAATAACGCAGACGGGTGGGAGCGGGACCGTCGTTGAAGACATGTCCAAGATGCGAATTGGCGAACTTGGATCGAACCTCGGTGCGCGGCAGGATCAGTTTGAAATCGGTGTGCGTGATGATGTTGGCCGGTTCGAGCGGACGCGTAAAACTGGGCCAGCCGGTGCCTGAGTCGTATTTATCCAGCGAGCTGAACAACGGCTCGCCTGAAGCCACATCCACATAAATACCGGCGTGTTTGTTATTCCAATATTCGTTTCGGAAAGGCGGCTCGGTGCCTTCATGCTGTGTGACCTGATATTGCATGGAGGACAACTTTTGCCGAAGTTCGTCCTCAGATGGTTTGGTGTAGGTTTTCATGTCTATCTCCTGTACTTCTACGTTGGCTCACCTGCTTAAAGCCTGTTGATTTTAGAGTCGTTGTTCGTGACGTCTTTCATTGAACTGTTGCGTTGAGCATTGATGTTCTTACGAATCGTTGGTGGAATTGAAAAGGGAAAAAATATACCTATGGCGCGTGCACGCTGTGCTGGCAGGTGGGCAGGAAGGGATGGAGCTGATTTGACGGAAGTTGTTTGAGCGTAGTCTGCTCCTTCTTTGGCGCCGGTCGAGTACATCTGTGTTGGGCCGCGTTTTTTATCTCGCTCGTAAAAGCGACTGCGCAATTAAGAAATACCAAATCATGCTTATTATTCCTCCGACCATTGCAATCAATAAACCCAAAGCATTCATGGTTGGAAGAGCTACCTGGATGATTTCATTCACCAATAGGGCTCCAAACCCAATCATTCCGGCAATCGCTATACCCCTTCCGAATTTTTTACTACGAATTACGGCGAAGGAAGCAAGAACTAGGGCAAGCTCATTTAGTGCCAATCCACTAAAGGTTCCCGGCGTGTGGGCTGTTCCTTCCAGAAGGAACGTCTGTCCGACAGCAATCAAGCTGTTTCGTTGTAAGTCAGTTGACGCTTGTATGTATTGCCTGCTTAATTCCATCATTGCCAATGCCTTGTTGGTGCCAATGTAAACAGCTCCTCCAAGTACCGCGGCAATCAAAGCTAGAGTTGCAAATGAATTGTCCTCTTCCCTGGTTACTTCATAAATCGAAAAGGTAACCAATATTCCCAGGATTGTTAGGACGATATTTAATAACCCCAAATCGCGAAGGCCAATAAACCAATTATTTTGAAATAATCTTACCCAATCCTGGACGGATGCGGGTGATATCCTCCCCGCTGGCAGGAAATTAATGGAGATCTCAAGGATTCCAACAATTATGGCAAGATATGCTGATACAGCCCCGGTTCGTCGGATGAACATTTTCTGGTCTTGGATATTCTCCATTTCGTTCTCCGTGTGCTGCTAAATAATTCGTACGTAAAAGCTACAATCAAGTCGCCGCCCAACGGCTTGAGTAAACCCTGTGTTCTACAGGGTACCGGCGGGGCGGACTGGCAACACTCCCTTATATTATTGCATGAAACTTGGCACATCGCGCTGCGAATCTTGGGGCGTCAGGCGAGTGAGCTTCCAGCGAACACCGTTCGTCCAGCTTGACTGGATCGCCTACTTCGGAACCATGACTGGCTGAGGCGGCTACAAGCCGCCATCAGCCGATTTGGAGCTAAGAAGCTCCAATAGTCTCCGAGTAAGCCCCGTCCGGCCGCTCGCCCCGACGAGCAAAGCGAGTACGGGGTGCAGGCTGTGTTAGCCAACAGCGCAATCACATGAGCGGACTTGAAACCGAGTGTTGCGAATCAACTCTCAGGCCGCAGCCATCGGCTACGACCCGTCTCATCCGCATACGCCCACGGTTGCAAATCAGGCGGCTCAAATCCCAATGCCTCCAGAGCCTTACACACTTGCTCACCATGGATACTTGCATGATGTAGTGCTTGCATCACAACCACTGCTGTGTGGGTCTCGTAAGCACCCTTATCCAAAAACGCGAGATGTTCGCCGTCAATCGGTTTGTGTAGATACTGCCTCCACCTAGCAGCATTTTCTTCAACGCGCACGATAAGCTCCTGCAAGTCATTCGTCTCACTATCAGCCACTGCCCAGACGGCGCGGTCACCCGTAAGACTTGCCACATAGCCCGCGTCAGCCAACACTAGATGATTCAAGGTTGCCAGAATACTGCCGAACCCCACCGCTGGCCGCGTCAGTTCTTCAACTGAACATTTTTTGCAGGCAACAATGAGCGCCTTCATAGCCCAATCCTTTTGGTGGAATGCTTCGATCAATATCTCGTTCATTACTCTTCTCCTCTTGATTGGCTAACGGCTTGCGGTACCGGCGGGGTGGATGGGAAAGACTCGCCTATATTATTGCATGAAACTTGGCACATCGCGTTGCGAATCTTGGGGCGTCGGGCGAGTGAGCCTCCAGCGAATATCGCCTACTTCGGAGACGTGACTGGCTGAGGCGGCTACAAGCCGCCATCAGCCGATTTGGAGCTAAGAAGCTCCAATAGTCTCCGAGACAAGCCCCGTCCGGCCGCTCGCCCCGACGAGCAAAGCGAGTACGGGGTGCAAGCTGTGTTGGGCGCAGGCCTGATGGGGGAGAGCTATCTTTTCATCACTCGCGTATATTTCAAATTGAGGTCCCCTTCCCAGGTAGACCCATCTTTTGATAGTTCTCCCTTGCCAATTATGGTATTACCGTCTTCTGCGATGGTACCCGTGAAGCGTTGTGAAAAACCCGGTGCATTTCTCCACCATTTCCAAACATTATCATGCAGAGTCACCTCAAGTTTCCTTGAAACGCCACGTTCGTCGAAGTACATCATGAAAAATGCGTCTAAAGCTTCGTCGCTACCCAAAATGGCGATTCCGGTGGGAATGCCTGGCTCATCGATTTCCGAATGCATAATCAGAAAGGCCCCTCCTTCCAGCCACTCGAAAGAGGTACGGCCATGAGCAACTGTGTTTGGGAAAAGCGGGTGTGTTCCCTCGGTATTCCATTCGCCAATCAATACGCTAAAGGGTTTGAGCGCCGGGTTTGGTATTGCCGCTGACTGATCAAAACTCTTGACCATGGATTCTCCTTTGGTATTAGCTCAGGTTCTGGAGCGTCCAACAGCTTCATTGAGAAAGCGACTGCGCCCAACGGTTGGCGTGAGCCGCGGCCCAGGGTCAGTGAATAGCAAATCAATTATAGACTCGAATCCGATTTCATGCGGTCGGCTCCACGCTGTGTTGGGCAGCACCTGAACTAGTAAACAATAATTAAGATGCAAATCAAGACTTATCCTTCATTACCTATATGCTTGCTTTGACTAATTTCTTCACTACCGTTATTGGTATTTTCTTGTCTTTTGGAAACGTAACAATACCCTTTGTTAGTACACAACCAACAAGTTCCTTTTTATGCCTTTCTATTACTGGAGGGCGAACATGTAACCGCACGTTTGGCTCCTTATAGCTGAACCATGCAAACATTCCATCATAATCATAACCCTCATATGAATAACGAGGAATATTAAAATAATCAGTGCGTTCAATGGCATCAGGCGCTACAACGTGTATCGCAGATCTAATCTTCCTCAACTCATCTTGTACTTCATTTGGGCAATTTGCTATATATGCATCAACATTATTCGCTAAATTTTTTTCATTTTCTTTCGTCTCTCTTCATTGTCGACGAATGAATTAAGGGCTCCAGTACGCTCTTCTGATTTAGACCAAGCTGTTTCTTAGGCACTTTTTCTGCTGCCCAACTGAGGTTATGCGGCAAAGGAAATCCCCGCAGAGTATATATACCCCTGTCCTCAAAGACCCGGCGATTCGCCTGCACCGGGCCTCTGAGTTTGAGAGGAGCGTCTATGCCGCGGTCTTCTTGCGCACCGGGCGCTTGCACTCGGACTTGCGCACGCCACCAGCCTGCTCGTACTGGTCGCTGTCCTTGCCGTAGACCGCTGCCACGCCCGCCAACATGCGCTCGCCCAGGTCGCGCAGGTCCGCTTCCTCGGCGAGGAACTCATTGTAGGCCCCGTCCACCTGCGAGAGCAGGGTGTTGCAGGCATCGAGGGCCTGACGGGTGCAGGTGACCTTGGCATCGTAATCGTTGATGCCCAAGCCTGCCCCGAGGCTCAACTTCGGGTCGATGGAACTGAGGGCGGCCAGCCGCGCCTGCGCGCTCTCGAGGATGGGGGAGGTTTTCTTGTTCTAGCCATTTGATTTCTCCTTTCTACTGGTCTGAGTCGCAGGAGACGGTGCCTCAGTTTAGGAAATAGAACCTCCTGGAGACGAACAAGAACTTGTTACAAAGGAACAGGAACCTATTACAAAGGAAAAGGAAATGGTTGGAGACGAAGAGGCACTTCCCCTCTGTGTCTATAATAGTGAGACAACTCCTCCCAATAATTTAGAGAGCAGGGCGGAGGAGAAAATAGTATGATCCAAGAACAACGAACCAGCTTGTCGCAGAATTTTGTACTCAAGGAAAAGGA
>Ga0335081_10000386_pt1 | contig 80205 bp, 90 predicted proteins | sample Lox_Sample_35_FD_206713 | JGI IMG/M metagenome (GOLD analysis project Ga0335081, IMG submission 206713) | Soil microbial communities from Loxahatchee National Wildlife Refuge, Florida, United States - Lox_Sample_3.5 | ecosystem: Environmental > Terrestrial > Soil > Wetlands | place: USA... | reverse complement strand
GCGGCGAGCGACCCTCCCCCTGCAGGGGAGGGTAACGCGCACGCTTTCCGTCGCATCGAGAAACCCCATGGCACTACAAACCTACTCCGACCTGCAAACCGCGATCGGCAACTGGCTCGCGCGCGCCGATCTCGCGGCCGTCATCCCCGATCTCATCACGCTGTTCGAGACGGTCGCCAACCGCCGGCTGCGCGTGCGCCAGCAGGAGGCGGCCGTCGCGCTCACGCCCGTCAACGGCGTCGCGACCCTGCCGGGCGACTACCTCGCCTGGCGGCGCGTCACCTGGACGGGCGACATCCCGCGCGAGCTCGAATTCGTGCACCCGTCCTACCTGCATGCGCTGTTTCCGACGCTGCCGCAGGGCGACCCGCGCTACTTCTGCATCGAGAACGGCAACCTGACGCTCGGGCCATCCGACGACACGGCGCTCACCTTCGACTACTTCCAGAAGATCGCGAACCTCGCCTCCGCCCCCGGCAACACCAACTGGCTGTGGCAGACGCATCCCGACGTCTACCTGTTCGGCGCGCTCGCCGAGGCGCACGGCTATGTCAAGGACCCGGACAATCTCACGCTCTGGGCCGGCCGCCGCGATGCCATCTTCGACGAGATCGAGCGCCTCGACACCAAGACGCGCGGCCCGGCGGCGATGCGCGTGATGGGCGCGACGCCGTGAGGTGACGATGGCAGCGCGCTCTTCACCCTCCCCTGAAGGGGGAGGGTCGCTCGCCGAAGGCGAGCGGGGTGGGGTGAGGGAGGCGCCGCCACCCCACCCCGGATCGCATTTCGCTGCGCTCAATGCGGCATAGCCGATGCTTCGCATCGGCGTTCCTAGAGAACGGCGGCCGAAGGCCGCCTATGCCCTCCCCCTGCAGGGGAGGGTGACGCGCGGCAGCCGTTTGCCCACCTTACGTCAATAGGTATCTCGCATGCCCATCATCCCGTTCGGCGAATATCGCACAATAGAGAAGGAGAGACCCGATGGCTTGTCAGGTAGCCTCAACTTCAGCTTGTCGCGGCGGCCTGACCGAAGTAGCTTCAGAGACCAGACGTTCGTCAGCGCAACGACAAGGATGTTGACCGATGCGAGCGGAATACAAAGTGTTGATTCTGGCCGTGGGGCTTTGCCTGTGCCTCACCACCCCCAGCCTGGCGTTCGGCGATTTTCCTCATTCGTCCTGCAAGACATGGAACGGGACCGTGGTAGCGATGTCTGGCATCGACACGAGCCACGCCCGCATGAGCGGAATCATTACACGCGCCGATGTGAAGGAGTACTGCGATCGCGACCCCGGCGAGGAGACGGTTCAGTATGGCGCCGGAAAGCTCACGATCGCACAGTGCGTTGCGCGCTATTTCCGCAAGCTCCAACACGTCAAGCTGCTGGCGCGGGCGGATTGTGCGCGCGCGACGGTGGAATTCCATGACGGCGATCGCGTCGTACGCCTGCAGCTTCCCGCCGAGGATACCTCGTGCGGGTCGGGCCATGCACCCTTGCTCGAGCAGTTCAGGAAGCTCTGTCCCGCGCGGGCGAAAGAGCTGAAGATCCTCAATCCGTAAGCGCCGGCGGCGGCGCCATAGGTTGGCGCTCTTCACCCTCCCCTGCAGGGGGAGGGTCGCTCGGCTTCGCGCGCGCAAGCGCCGCGAAGGCGAGCGGGGTGGGGTGTGTGAAGCGCCGCCACCCCACCCCGGATCGTATTTCGCTTCGCTCAATGCGATCCGACCCTCCCCCTGCAGGGGAGGGTGACGCCCGTTGCCCACGCGGGCTTTATGCCAATAGGTATCTCGCATGCCCATCATTCCGTTCGGCGAATATCGCCCGGACATCTCCGACTATGCCCAGACCTACACCGACCAGATCCTCAACGCGCTGCCGCGCGGCGACGGGTATGGGCCGATGCAGGATTTCGCCGCCTACAGCGCCGGCCTGCCGGGGCCGTGCCGCGGCTTCTTCAAGGCGATCAAGACCGACGGCTCGGTTGCGATCTTCGCCGCGACCGCGACCAAGCTCTATCAGCTCAACAACACGTCGCAGACCTGGACCGACGTCAGCGCCGGCGGCGGCAGCTATGCGTCGGTGTCGTCGACCGACCAGTGGCAGTTCGTTCAGTACATCAACTATGTGATCGCAGTGCAGGCCAACGTCGCCCCGCAATATTTCGACCTCACGGCCGCGACCGCCTTCGCCAACCTTCCCGGCGCGCCACCGCAGGCGCGCTACGTGTCGGTGGTCGGCGACTTCGTCGTGCTCACCGGGCTCCTCAACAATCCCTATCGGGTGCAGTGGTCGGCGCTCGGCGATCCGACCGGCTGGACGGCCGGCATCAACTCGGCCGATTTCCAGGACCTGCCGGACGGCGGCATCGTGCGCGGGGTCGCGGGCGGCGAGTTCGGCAACATTTTTCAGGACACCGCGATCCGCCGCCTCATCTACGCTCCCGGCTCGCCGGTGATCTTCCAGATCGAGCGCATCAGCGACGACCGCGGCCTCTATGCGCCCTATTCGCTGATCCGCTCGGGCGACCGGGTCTTCTTCCTCGGGCCGCAGGGCTTTCAGCAGATGGACCCGGCCGGCTATCCGGTGGCGATCGGCAAGGAGAAGGTCGACCGCACCGTGCTTGCCGACATCGACGCCGGCAACCTGCAGCTCGTGCTCGGCGCCTCCGACCCCAAGCACAACCGCGTGTTCTGGGCCTACAAGTCGAGCTCCGGCACCGCCGGCCTGTTCGACAAGATCCTCGCCTACGACTACGTGCTGGCGCGCTTCGCGCCGCTCACGATCGGCGGCGAGTTTCTCGGCTCGTGCTCGCAGCCGGGGCTCACGCTGGAAAACCTCGACGCGCTCGCGCCGACCCAGCTTCTGGTCACCGGCGCCGCCAACAACGGCTCCGGCGCGATCCGCCTCGCGCTGTCCGCGCAGAGCAATGCCAATTTCACGATCGTCGGGCAGAACTTCATCGAGGTGCAGGGCGTGCAGGGCACGACCGAGGCGAACGGCAGCTGGAAGTTCACCGTCGTCGATGCGACGCATATCGATCTCGCCGGCTCGACCTTCACGCACGCCTACACCGGAGGCGGCGCGATCGGCGGCTCGCTCGACGCCATGACCGCCTCGCTCGACAGCTACGCGACCTCGGTGACGCCCGAGATCGCGGCGTTCAATGCATCGCACGCGCTCGGCTTCTTTCGCGGGCCGAACCTGCAGCCGCGGATCGCGACCAGCGCGCAGGCGCAAGCCGGCCGCCGCCTGTTCGTGCGCGGCTTCCGCCCGCTCACCGATGCGCCGACCGTTTTCGGCTCGGTCGGCACGCGCGAGCGGCTGACCGATGCGGAAACCTTCCTGGCGGAGACGCAGATGGACGCGACCGGCAACTGCCCGCAGCGCGCCTCGACGCGCTACGCGCGCGGCAACATCCGCATCCCCTACGGCACGACCTGGACGTTCGCGACCGGCGTCGAGCCCGACATCGCGGTCGAGGGCGCGCGATGATCCGCCTTCGCCCATCTCGCTCGCTGCGGGCGGGCTCGTCGGGCCGTAGCTCCGGCAGGAGCGTAGGCCGATGAGTGCTTACGTTCTCGCCCGGGACGAGCGCGACCTGAAGAAGTTCGCGCTGGCGATCCAGCAGCTCGCGCAAGGCCGGTCGAATGCGACGGGCGCGTGCACGCTCGCGGCGAGCGCAAGCTCGACGACGGTCGCGGCGCAGAACTGCGGCGCCGGCAGCGTGGTGCTGCTCTCGCCGCGCACCGCGCATGCGGCGGCCGAGGTCGCGGCAGGCACCTGCTACATCAGCGCGGTCGCGCTCGGATCGTTCACCGTGACGCATGCGAACAATGCGCAGACCGACCGCACCTTCGGATACGTCTGCCTTGGCTGAGCTTTGCTGCGTCGACCCGGCGCAAGTCGGAAAAATCTGGCCGCATGTCGCCCACCTGATCCGCCGCGCCATGGCGCGCGGCCGCATGGGGCGGTTTGCCGACGTCGAGGCGGACGTGCTCGCCGCCAATGCGTATCTGTGGCTCGCAATCGAGAATGGCGCGGTGCTCGCTGCGGCCGTCACCAAGGTCACGGCCGAAGACGGCGAGCGGCTGTGCACCATCGTGGCCTGCGCCGGCCACGACTGGCCGCGTTTCGGCGCACTGATCGCGGGGCTGGAGAAATACGCGCGCGCCGAAGGCTGCGGCGCGATGGAAATCTGCGGCCGGCCCGGCTGGTCGCGCCGGCTCAAGGACTATCGGCTCGTCAAGGTCGTGATTCGGAAAGGTCTCTGACATGGGTGGCACATCGACGACGACAGGAAAGACGGCTCAGGAGTCGCAGACGACGCCGTGGGCGCCGGCAGACCCCGAGCTGCAAAGCATCATCAGCGGACTGCAGCCGAGCATAGGCAATCTCGGCGTCACGCCGCAGGTCACGAACGCATTCAACCAGCTCGAGGCGAATGCGGGCAACCCCAATCCGCTCGCGGCGCCGGCGATGAACGCGGGCGCCGCGCTGCTCAACGGCGGCGCGAACTTCAACCAGGCGAGCGGCATTCTCGGCAGCAACTACAACACGGTCGCGGGCGCGCTCTCGCCCTTCACCGGCGGCAGCGCGTTCGATCCGAGCCGCAACCCGGCGCTCGCCGCGCAGCTCGCCACCGTCAATCAACAAGTGCAGAACACCGTCAACCCCGAGTTCGCCGCCGCCGGCCGGCTCGGCTCGCCGGCCAATGCGCAGGCGATCGCGCAGGGCATTGCGCTCGGCGACAGCGGCATCCTGCAGAACGCCGCCGCCAACCAGCTCAGCGCCGCGAACGCATTGTCGGGCGCCGGCAACGCGACCGCCGGCAATCTCGGCAGCCTCGACGCCACCAATGCCGGCATTCTCGGCTCCGGCATCAACGCGGCGGCGAACGCCTACAACGCGCAGAATCTCGGGCCGCAGGCGCTGCTCGCGGCGGCGCTGCAGCAATCAGCGCTGCCGATCAGCAATGCTGCGACGCTCATGGGCATCCTGAGCCCGGTCGCGGCGCAGTTCGGCCAGCAGACCGGATCGGGCTCGAGCGACGGCACCAGCACGATGTCGGGCGCGCAGCAGTTCGGGACGATCAGCCAGGGGATCGCGAGCCTCTTTCCGAAGTCGACGTTTTTCGCGTGAGGTGAAACATGGGCATTCTCGATTTGTCGCACGTCGATCCCGCGAGCGTGCCGGGCTGGCTCGATAATCTGCTGCAAGCGCAGCCCGGCCCGAGTCAGGGTTTTGCCGATCAGCCGCAGCCGGCGAACGTAGGGTCCGGGATGGCGAACGCCGCGCCGGCGTTCGCCAACGCCACGCCCGCGCTGGCGAGCGGCGGCGGTGCCGCGCCTGCGCTGACGAGCGGCGTCGGTACCGCGCCCGTCAATCCGTTCGCGGCGCTGTTCGGCAACCCGGCGCAGTCGCCGTCGCCCGCCACGCCCGGCATCGGCGACCGGCTGGGCGCGGCGTTCATGAACTTCGCCAACGCGCGCGGCCTGCTGCCGGCGCTCGCCGGCGCGGCGAGCGGGCTTGCGACCGGGCAGCGCAACGATCGCGCCTCGCTCCTGCAGGCGCAGCTCGGCGCCGCCGCGCAGGCGCTTGCCGGCGCCGGCGTGCCGCCCGCGCTCGCGCAGGCCGCCGCACTCAATCCCGACGTGATGCGCGCGATCGCGCCGCAGCTCGTCCGCCAGGCGATGCCGGCGGCTGGCGCGCCGGCCGGCGCCGCGCAGCCGACGCTCACCCAGCTTCTGGCCGAAATGCGACAACGGGGCATGATCAAATGACCGACCTCTCCTCGCTCTCCGACGCGCAACTGCTGGCGCTGCTCAGGCAGGCGTTGGCGCCGCCGCAATCGGCCGCGCCGCAACCGGCGCCGGCAGGCGGCGCGCCGGCGCAAGCCTCGTCCGCCGCGATGCCGCGGGCGCCGTCGAATCAACCGGCCGGGCGACCGGCGGCGCCGATCGCCGCGAGCGCGCTCGATCGCTATCTGGCGACGCTGCCGGCGCCGGGCATGATCGGCGGCAGCCCGCCGGCCGCGGTCGCGCTGCTGCGCGGCGCGGCGGCGCAGATCGCGCCGCCGTCGCGGGCGATCAGCCCGGCCGTCATGCGCGCCGAGCTTGCCGCGTCCGCCGCCGATCCGCGCCGCAACATCGCCGGCACCATCCTTCAACACGCGGCGGACATTCTGACGAGTCCGTCGCTGCAGGCGGGCTACGCGCCGGACGAGCTCGCGCAGCTGCAGCGCCTCACGGCCCTGCGCACGACGAGGTGAACCCATGCCCTTCTATCTCTGGTCGACCACCGCCGCGAGCAACGCCACCTCCGACCCGACCATCAACTGGGCCGAGGGCATGTCGCCGTCCTCGGTCAACGACAGCGCGCGCGCCATGGCGGCGCGCCTGCGCGAATGGGGCAACGACATCAGCGGCTCGATCGTGACCGCCGGGTCGAGCACCGCCTACACGATCGCGTCGAGCCAGGGTTTCGACACGCTCGCGCATCTTAACGGGCAGATGATCGCCTTCGTGCCGCACACGACCTGCGGCAACCCGGTCACGCTCAACGTCGACGGCACCGGCGCCAAGCCGCTGCGCGCGGCCCCCGGCGTCGAGCTCACCTCCGGCGCGCTAATCCAGGGCACGCCCTATGTCGCGACCTACAACAACACGGACGGCGCCTTCTACCTCAAGGGCACGCCCGCGATCGCCTACGCGATCCCGCTCGGCGGGCTCCTGCCGTATGTCGGCACGAGCGCGCCCAATTCGAGCTTCGCGCTGCCCTACGGGCAGGCGATCTCGCGGACGGCCTATGCGGGGCTGTTCGCGCTGGTGGGGACGACGTTCGGGAATGGGGATGGGAGCACGACGTTCAATATTCCGGATCTGCGGGGAAGGGCGGTGTTTGGGCTGGATAACATGGGGGGCAGTGCGGCAGGCCGCATCGGATCGGTGGTCACGGATAGTGGTACCGTAACCGGCGCGACACTCGGATCAACGGGCGGCTCGGCAACGCACGCACTGAGTCAAACAGAAATGCCGTCGCACACTCATGGTATTACTGACCCGGGCCACTCGCACACGATTCAGGGGGACACAGCCGGCAGCGGGGCAACGTATCTTCAGCAAGCAAACTTGACCGGAAACAATCATCCTGGAACGTCCTCGGCAACTACGGGTGTATCAGTTAATTCGACAGGCGGCGGCGCCGCTCACTCGATCATGCCGCCATGCATGATTTTGCCATTCATCTTGAGGGTGACTTGAGCGTTTCTGGATGACGCCGGAAAATCCAGTTATCGGGCGTTCGCGCAGCGAACTCGAAGCCTGCAGGCGAGAGAACCTCGGCAAAGTCGGCGAGTGGAGCGCTCGCCTCAACGCAGACGAAGCCTGGAATTTCCGAGCTCGAGTTCAGGAGCTTGAGGTCCAGTGTCCGAACGATCGCGAGGTCGACGCCCTCCGCGTCGACTGAAAGAAAGTGAGTCGCCTCTGTGCCGAGATGTTCGGCGATGATGTCGTTCAGCGGGATGAGTGGGACGGCGATCTCACGGACGATCTTCTGACGGTCGCGTGGATCCCAGTTGCGCGATGATGCGACCACGAATTCGGCTTGCGCCTTCGAAAACGTATTGAAGCCGCTCGCCGTCATCTGAAAGAGGGTTGCGCTGCGTCGCTCGTCAAACGCGACGCCGGCGTTGACGACTATATCGCGCGGGCGCTTGGCGCGCAGGCGATCGGCCAGCTTTGGGTCGGGCTCGACAAGCACGCCGCGAGCGCCGGCTTGGTAGAGCAGGAACGTATTCGACAGAAAAGTCGGATCGTTAGCACCGACGTCCACGTAGCGGATGTGCGAAAGATCGCATCGGTAGTGCTGGAACCAGCCGACGACAAGAAGGTCTTCGCCATTGCCGGCATAGCTGCGCTTGATCGGCGTACGCCATCGGCGCTTGGCGGCGCCAGCCGCGTTCCAGAGCGGTGGCGGTGTGATGGAACGCAAGAACGATTTGAGCTGCATGTGCGCAGGCTATCACAGGTGCAAGGAAACTCTGGGATGGAATCACGCTTCTGGCAACTCTCACTCCATCTCGTGCGGATGCCGGCGGAACACCCAGTTGTCGGCCGTGCGGGCGATCATCTTGAAGCCGTGCGGATCGAGCAGCGGCTTGAGGTCGCGCAGCTTGGCGAGCGCCTCGACGCAGAAGAAGGCGGGCGTCTTCGCATCGGCGTTCATCAGCGCGAAGTCGATCGTCTTCGCGACCGCGAGTTCGGCGCCCTCGACGTCGAGCGAGATGAAATCGGGGCCGTGCCCCGGCAGGTGCGCGCGGATGATGTCGTTGATCGGCACGAGCGGCAGCTCGATGGTCTGCAGGATCTGCTGGCGCTGGCCGGGCGCCCAGGTCTTTGACATCTCGGCGACGCGGGTCGCCTGTTCTTCCGAGAACGAGTTGAACACGCTCGACGTCATGCGGAAGAACCTTGCCGAACGGCGCTCGTCGAAGGCGGCGCCGGCGTTGATGACGATGTCGCGCGGCCGCTGGCGCCGCAGCGCTGCCGCCTGGTCGGGGTCGGGCTCGACGAGCACGCCGCGCGCGCCCGCGCAGTAGAGCAGGAACGTGTTCGACAGGTGGATCGGGTCGGCGGCGCCGACGTCGAGGTAGCGCACCGCCGTGAGGTCGCAGCCGAAGCGCCGCAGCCAGGAGAGGACGATCAGGTCCTCGCCATAGGCCGAGAACGACACGCTTTCGTTGCGCGCAATCCAGGCGAGCTTCGCCTGGCCGGCGAGACGCGCGAGCGGCGCCGGCAGCACGGCGCGCAGCAGGGACTTCAGCGATATGCGACGGGCTCTCCGCGCGGCAACGACGCGACGCGGCCGTCGCGCCGCATTCGACCGTAACGCAACCTGAGTGAAAGGAAAATCCGCAATGGAACCACTCTTCTACATGTCCGCCGGCGCCGCCGGCGTGATCGGCCTCATCATCCTGCGGCTTGCCGGAAAGCGCGGCCTCGCCGCGGTCGAGGCGCGGCTCAAGGCGAAGGCGCGGGCCGCCGAGGCCGACGTCAAGGCGAAGTTCGCCGCCGCGGCGGCGCCGTTCGAGGCGCGCGTCAAGGCGCTCGAAGCCGACGTCGCGGCCCTCAAGGCGAAGGTCGGGGGGATCGCGTGATGGTCGCCGACGTCAACCGCCGCGTTGGCCGCGACGGCACATCTCACGCCATCACCTGAGTTCCGCGAGGCCCCATGCCCTCCATCTTCGATCTGATGCCGGCCAGCTTGTGGCCGGTGCAGCCGTTCGTTCCGCCGCCCGATCCGGCGCAGTCGGCCGCATGGCCATCGTGGGCGTCGCGATGGACGCCCGCGCTCCCGTCGCCGCCGCTCGGTTGGCCGACCGCAGCCGCCAATGTCCCTGCCGATGCCGACTCGAGCGTGTCGGAGTGGGACCGCGCGATGCGGCAGGCGCTCGCCGCGCAAAGCAGTGCGGCGCGCGATCCCGGCACCGGCGGCACCGGCGTCACCGACCAGATGCTCGCCGACGCGAAGCGCGCCCATGATTTCGTCAGGTGGATGTTCGGCCCGCCGAGCGCGCCGCAGGCTCCGCCTATCGGCGACGCCATGCTGCGCGGCGCGTCGCAATATTTCGGCGGCGCGCCGAGGAATGTTGTCCCTGCAAGCGCGCCTGCGCCGCTATCGCCAATGCCGGTGCCGGCAGCGGACAATGCGGATGCGCCGCCACCGGCGCCGGCCGACCAGCAGCCGGACCTCGGCGCGGCGTTCGGCAATCCCAACATCGAGCGGCAGGGCGCGCGGGCGCGGGCGATCGCGGCGACGCGTCCGCCGCCCGATCCGGCGGTGACCGACTTCTTCTCGTCGATCCCACGCGGCGTCGTCCGCGGGCTCGCCAACACCATCAGTGCCAGTGGTAACGCGTCGGAGATCGAGATGGCGCAGCCGGTCGACGTGCCTTCTGGCGATGAGGCAGCCGACCTCATCGAGCAGAACGTCACCGGACCGTTGCCCAAGCCGCGGGGGCCCGCCGGACAATTCGGCGAGACACTCGGGCAATTCCTCGGCAACCCGATGTCCTACCTCGGCCCGGGAGGCCTCGGGGCCAAGCTAATCGGAACGACCGCGGCGGCGCTCGTGTCCGAGGCGGCCGGGCAGCTCACCAAGGGCAGCCGGGCTGAACCGTATGCCCGCATCCTCGGCGCGATGCTAGGAGGCACAGGCGCCGTCTCGGTGATGACGCGGGGTCCCTCCGCGGCAGAAGCGGCGGTGAATGCTGCGCGGCCCCCGCTCGCTGCGCCCAACGGCATGCCGCGCGCGCCGTTGGCGCCAGCCCCTCGCGCCCTTCCGGCGCCGCCGATCGAGCCGAGCGGCGCGGAGATTGCGGGACTGCCGCATGTCGATCCGGCGACCGTTCCGCTTGTGCCGGTCGATCGCCCCGATTGGGACAGTGCTCTGGCCGCCGCCCGAGCGCGTGGCGACATCGATCTGGATGCGCTCTCGGCAAGAGCGCACGAAGTTCACGGCACTTTGGTTCAGAAGGCGCAAGGAAACAGAACAACCGCCGTGCTGCGCACGGACAAATCGACGATCATCGGCGGTGGTAAGAGGGACCTCGATCCCATTCAGAAACCGTTGCGGGCCGGAGAAATCGAAGCCAGAATGGCGCACGCCGATGCTGAGAGGACCGTTCTATTTAAGGCACTGGAGCTCGGTCAGTGGCCGAGGGCCCTGGCAACAACCCGGGACATATGTCCGGATTGCGATGAGCTCATAACGTTCATGGGTGGCGTCATTTCGCCGGATCGCCGATTTGCGATCTTTCCCCCGTAGTTGGATAGCGAGTAGCGATATGCTGACGTTCGAAAGAAAGCAGGTGATGGAGCAGATCGATCCGCTCCCGAAGCGGCTGCGTGTTGCGTTCGCAGCCGCCTGTGCGCAGCGCCAGCTCCCGAATTATGTCCGCACATCCGCCGCGAATCCGACCGGAAACCCCAAAGCCGTCACCCGCATGCTCCGCGAGCTTTGGGGCGATATCGCGCGGGATGCATTCGCCCGTGAGAAGATTCAGCACGAAGCCGCCCTTTGCGCGGCACTGATCCCGGACTACGTAGAGTGCTTCGAAGGCATCGAATACGCCGAGGACGCGGTTTTGTCGCTCGCTTTTGCCCTCGACACCGCGCTTTCTGGCACTAGCGAGGATACGATGTGGGCAGCACAACGTGCCTATAGCGCGTTGAACGAGTATGTCATTCAACGCTTTGCTGTGGACACCAATGCTCCACACGCCCAGGCGTTCATCGACTCGTTTCCGATGATTCAAGCCGAGCTTTCGCGGCAACAAGTGGATTTGGCGGAGCTGCGCGCCGCCGTGAAGCATCCCGGCAGTGAGGCTGCCGTCATTGCGCGGATCAAGGGTCGCGCGGAAAGCGACGCGGCCTCATTCTTCGGGTGACCGTTCATCAGCGCTGCGCCGCGGCGACAGCGAGCATCGACATGCTGACATTCGACAGAAGGCAGGTGATGGACCAGATCGATCCGCTGCCGAAGCGGCTGCGCGTTGCGTTTGCCGCTGCCTGCGCGGAACGGCAGCTTCCCAATTATGTCCGTACGCGCGGGTTCAACGCGACCGGAACGCCCGCCGCCGTGACCAGCATGCTTCGCGAGCTTTGGGATAGCGCCGAGCGGAATTCGTTCGAGCGAAGCGTCGCGCGGAAAGGGACGCGGCCTCATTCTTCGCGTAACCTTTCATCGGCGCTGCGCCGCTGCGACAGCGAGCATCGACATGCTGACATTCGAAAGAAAGCAGGTGATGGAGCAGAGCGAGCCGCTGCCGAAGCGGCTGCGCGTTGCGTTCGCCGCCGTTCGGAGGCACATCTCCCTGGATGACGCCATGGCCGCAGGCAGCTCCGAATGCCGCCGACAGCAGCGGCGGCATCAAGGGCGTGGCGACCGCCAGCGGAGGACTACCAACCATATCACCGTTCGTGCGAGCGACTCGAACAAGGGACAGTCCCATGCGGTACGTAACCCGGGTTATTGTCGTGTTCGGCGAAGGAACCGCCTATCCAAACACGTTCGATGCGTGGGATACGGTCGTCCTCCTCGATGCGGACCGGACCCGAAGCGCTCTTCGGTCCGCGGTATCGATTGCGCGATCAATATTTGAGAATCCTGCCAACCAAAAAATGCTTGGATACTCTACGAAGCCGACCTTGTATTCCGTGGCGTCGGTATCCAGGCATCACGACGACCTGGAATGCGGCAAGCTGGGAGAAGCGAGCTGCCGTGCTCTGGTCACGGACATGATGAGCCTGACCGAGGCCGACGTGCAAAAGATGCGTGCGAAGCACGACATTTCCGTTTCCCTCCGAACGCTCCATGTCGTGCAGGGGTAGCGTCGCAGATCAAGCTTGGTTGTCTTGGCCACCCAAGACAACGTGATCCGTCCCAATCACGACCGACAGCCTGACGTTAATTCGCCGGGTGCGGCCTTCCGCGCCCGGTGGCGGTCACGTGGTTTCGTTGCAACAACCTCAGATGAGGAGATCGACCATGAGGCTTACTGTTTCGATGCGCCCGACGCTCACCGCCAAGGTGCCGTGATGGTCGCCGAAACCTTCCCCCACGCCCTGCGCCTCGTGCTGGTCGACGAGGGCGGCCTCGACGACGACCCGCACGACCACGGCGGGCGCACCGCGCATGGCATCATCCAGCGCGAATACGACGGCTTTCGCGCACGCCATCATCTGCCGCGCCAGGATGTGTGGAAGATCACCGCCGTCGAATACACCGAGATCTACCACGACCGCTACTGGATGCCGTGGTGCGATCGGCTGCCGGCCGGGCTCGACTATGCGTTCTTCGACGCCGGCGTGAACGCCGGCCCGGCGCAGGCGGCAAGGACGCTGCAGCGGGCGCTCGGCTTGCGCGCCGACGGCTTCATGGGCGACGTGACGCTGGCAAAAGCGGTCGCGCAGGCCGAGCAGAACGCCGAGGCGCTGATCGATGCGTTCTGCGCGCAGCGGCGGCGCTTCTATCGCGCGCTCGCGCAGTTTCCCCGCTACGGCCGCGGCTGGCTCGCGCGCGTCGATCACGTCGAGCATGCCGCGAAAGCCATGGCGCGCGCGGGCGCCGGCGCGGCGCGGCGCAACGGCCTTTCCGACGACCTCAAGGCGGAGGCGAGCGCGCGCGCCAAGGCGGAGGACACCACGACGCCGCCGGTCTCGACCGAGACCGCGGCCGCGGCCGCGACCGGCTCCGGGATCGCGGCCGGCTATGCCGAGCAGCTCTCCGGCCTCACCGACAAGCTCTCGCCGCTGCAGGAAGCGATCCACGCCGTGAAGTACCTGCTGCTCGGCATCGCGCTCGTCAGCGTCGGCCTCACGCTCTACGCGGTCTGGCATCGCGGCCAGGTCAAGGAGGCGACCGGATGATTCCGCCTTCGCCCTGCGAGCTGCGGCGGACAGGTCAGCAACTCATCGCCAGATCACGACGCCGCCCGTGTCGTCCGGATCGATGGCGCCGTGGCCGTTCGTTCCCTTCTCGCGCTCCGATCCTGGCGTGCTGGGCGGCGCGGTGGTGACCGTCGGCGGTTTCGGGTCCGCTGCAGTCTGGCTCGGCTCGCAACGCGCATCGAGCGCGATCAGCGTGACGGCGGTCGCGCATGCCGCCACAATGGGACGCATCGAGATGGAGGCCATCATCGCGGCTCCTGCGCGGCCGGCGCGGCGGGCGTCGCTCCCGCCTGACCGGCATGGGCGTGCCCGTGGCGCCCGCTGAGGTTTTCCACGAACGAATGCACCGCGAGTCCGAGCAGCGGCACGAGCGCGTCGAAGAAAAGTCCGACCATGTACAGCGCGATCAATTGGACGAGCAGCATGATCGCGATCAGCGGTAGCAGGGCGCCGAGCCCCCGCCAGCCGGGAAATCCCGCGAACACGAATGCGGCCGTGATGCCGAACAGGATCTCGACCCCCCTGGTCGTCGATTCCGTCACGGCGTTCGCGGTGCGCTGGTCGAGCAGCGCCTCGACGTAGTTGGCGTGCAGCACCGCGCCCACCATCTTTTCCGCCGGCGTGTCGTGGACATCGATCAGGGGACCCGTGTTGTCGGCCAAGGTATGCCAATTGGCGCCGATGATCACGGTTGCGCCGTTGATCTGGTCGTCGGTGAATTCCCCGGCGAACAGCTCGTGGCCGACCCGCCTGAAGGCGTCCTGCGTCATGAAATGGCCGATCGGATATTCATCATGGAACGAGGCGAGGAGATTCGCCGTCATCTTCGGCTCGGCCGCGCGCGCAATCGCCAGGGCGAAGGAATCGAGCTCTCGGTTGCCGCCGATGTTCCACCGCATCGGGATTTGCGCGAAATCGCGGGGCAGCGCGATATAGCCGCACGCGATCCGGCCGCGCTCCCGATCGTCGAACGCGGTATGGTACGGCTCGTCGCATTGGGCGGCTTCGACCGGCTCGTCTGCGGGGCACAGCCCGAACGCCTGATAGACGTCGGTCTGCCGGTGCAGGGCCCCGGTCTTCTTGTCTTGTGCGACCACCGTCGGCAGGATGACTCGCGATCCTCGCTGCACCGCTTCGTGGATCTTGTCGATCAGCGCACAGGCCTCCGCCCGGTGCGCCTGCGCCATCGTGCCCGAGACCGGCAGGGCGAAATCGATCGCGATGACGTTGGCATGCGCCTTGTCGGTCGCAAGCCGCGAAACAAGTTGCGCCAGGTATGTCACCGTGTTCGGTGCCCGGTTCGCACGTCCGAGCGAGTGGTACTCGGTATCGCCGATGAGCACGAGCCGCACGTATTTGGCGAAGGGCGCGCGCGGACCGTAGTCCATGAGCCGCTGGAAATAGTACGCGCGATAGACGGAAACGTGTTGCCACTCGTAGAGCCATTGCGAGAGCACGAAGCTCACGACGAGCGCAACCGCGGCGCCGGCCCAGTAGCGGATGCCCTTCGCGACGACCAGGGCCGCGAGCCCGGCTGCCAGCTTCGCGCACCAGCTCCTGGCCCAGCGCTCTGACAAGCGCTCTGACAAGCGCTCTGACAAGCTCTTGCCGGCTTGCGCGGCGGCCGAGCGCGCCGCCGACGCGCCGCGCACGATGGCGGCCATGGTCCGGTAACGCTCGCTTTTCGCGGTCGCCGCCGGCGCGGCGTGCGGCGGCGGATCGGCGGGCTGGGCCGCGCTGTGCGTGCGCGCGGCGTCTGTCTCGTGGCTGCCGTTCTCCCCGTTCACGGCCATTCCCTTCGATCGCGACCGGAACATCATAGCCGATCTGCGCCGGCCGCTGCCAGCAGCAGCGACCGCCAGGACCGGGGCATGGAACCGCGGCCGCGGTGTGACCGGCGGCATTCGACGACATCGCGCTCGACGCGGTCTGGCACAACGGCAAGGTCAAGGAGGCGACCGGATGATCCACCTCGTGCTCTCGGCGCTATGGGCTTCCGCCTTCGCGCAGTTCGGGCTTGCCGGCGTCGTGCTGATCGGCGCCGTCGCCGTCTTCCTTTGGGTGCCGCTCCCCGGCGCCCGCCACGTCGCGGTCGCGGTCGCGAGCGTGTGCGTGATCTTCCTCTTCCTCGCTCCGAAACTCTACATCGAGGGCATCCGCCATGAAAAAGCAAAGTGGGACGCCGCCGAAGCGGCCGCCGCCAGGCGCGGGCAAGACGCGCGCGCCGCGGCCGAGCGCGAGATCGCGCGACAGACGGCCGCTGCCGGCGAGAGCAATGCGGGCCGCGGCATTGTTCGCCGCATCCTGCATCCTCGGCGGCTGCGCCACGACGCCCATGACCGCGACGACCGTTAAGGCGCAGTGCGCGCCCTGGCGCGCGATCAGCTACGCCTCGAAGCACGACACGGCGCAGACGGTGCGCGAGGTGCGCGTGCACAACCTCACCGGCCGCAAGCTCGGGTGCTGGCAATGACCCCGACCGAGGTGCGCGAGATCGCGGAGGCGACCGGCCGCGAGGTGGTGCGCGAGACGCTGCTGGCAATCGGCCTCGACGCCGCCGACCCGCTCAAGCTGCAGCGCGATTTTGCCGTCATGCGCGAGGTCGGCGCGCTGGCGATGGATCCCGAGTTCCGCAAGGACATCGAGCATACGCGCAAGTGGCGCAAGGCGATCGAGCAGGTCGAGACCAAGGGCTTCATCGCCGCCGTCGGCATGATCGCGACCGGGGTGGTGGGGCTCGTGTGGGCGGCGATCAAGAGCAAGGTCGGGCAGTAGGGCCGCTACGGCCCTCTGGGCAGTCGCCTCACGCGCCTGCACGTGGTGAGCCTGCGCGGCGACCGCATCCGCCATCGACGCCGAGCCTAGCGCGAGTCCGCGGCGCGATCGCGTTGCGCGGGCTGTGAGGGCAGCGCGCGATCGTCGACGCGACGCAAATCCCGATCCGCAAGCGTCGAGCTCTCGACGCATCCCTTCATCATCTTCGCGAGCCATCCGATGCAGTCCTTCTGGGATCTGCTGCCGGCCAGTCTTTGGCCGACGCAGCCGTTCATCTCGCCCGACGAGCAGACGCGCATCCTTGCGGCCGCACACAGCCTGGGCTTGCCGAGCGGCTCGCCGTTGTTCTTGCCGCTCGATGCCGCCGCGCCCAATCCGGCGCTTGCGGCTTTGCCGCCGGCGCCGCAACCGCCGCCGGCGACGCCCGCGGGCAGTGACGATCTTGCCGCGACCGCGGCAGCGCCGAGCGCAAATCCCGGCCCGAGCCCGGGCGAACCGCCTCTGCGGGTCATCGCCGGTGCACCGATCACGCAAGCGAGCCCATTGGGAATATTGGGTGCAATCTTCGGGTGGGAGCCGCCGCGCGCTCCCACGCCCGCACCGGCTCCCACGCCCGCGCCCGCGCCGCCGCCGTCATACGGCATCACTGCGAAAAACCTTCCGCCGTCGTTCAGGCTGCCGCCGCCGCCGCTGTCGGGCTGGCAAAAACCCGAGCCCGACATGTCCTGGGGCTCTCCGTATGCGCTCGATCTCTTCAAGCGAGCGCAAGCGGCCGGTCTCGATCAGGCGGTCCTCCCCACCCACGCCCCCGGCCGCGAACGCCGCGATCTCGCGCGCTTGTCGGACCTGTTTCTGCACGGCTCGGGCAACTTCGTCTCTGGCGATTGGGACAACATCACCGACACGGACGTCGTCAATCTGGGCTTCAGCCTGGGAACGACGCTGGCGCTCGGCCTGCTCGGACCGGAGGGCGCCGCCGTGCGCGCACCGGCGGAGGCCGTTGAGGCAGCCGACGCAGCGCAGGCCGCGCGTGCGGTCGCCTCGCGCGGCGCGCCGGGGCGCCTGACCGGCACCCTCGTCGGGAAGCTCGATCCGCCGTCGGAGCTGCGGGCATTTCCGATCGAGCCGCCGGCGGCTCGCCCCGCGCAACCAGTCCTTGGTCCGAGCTCGACACCCCCGTGGTTGCAGCAGACGCCGCCGCTGTTGCCCGCGCCGGCGCCGAGGGACGTTTCGTCGCTTCCGCCAATAACTCTGCCCGAGCTGTTGCGGCTGATCCAGCCGCGGGACCCCCCGTTCACGAATCCGCTCGAAAATCCGGCGATTCCGCTCCCTCCGAACAGGGCCCTCAGCACCTATCGATATTCGGCGCCGGGGGAGGCCTTCTTCCATTATGGGTATGCGGTCCAGGAACCCAAATTCAAGGGAGGGCTCAACCCCGACAGCTTTGCTACCTCCAACGGGATGCTATCGGGTCCAGGGGCAAAGGCAGGTCTCGCGCTTCCTCATGCCGTACCACCTGACTCGGTCTATCTCGTAACGCCGCAGCCCGGAACATTAGTTAGAGTCAATCCCGTCACCCGTCCGCTAAATGGACAGCCCGGAGGAGAACCTGAATTTCAATTCCCGCAAGGGACTAATCCCGGCACGGTCCGGTGGTGGAAGTCGGTGCCGCAAGATTGACCGGACATGTGAGCACACCCATTATCACGCTGGAGGTTACGGTCCGAAGTTTCGAGGGCCAATGGAGGCATGGTGGATGAACACGAAAGCAGATGAATGCCCCTTCAAGGTGGGAGATAAGGTCATCTACAAGCCAAGCCCGCGAGGCTACGGACTGGAAGCCACGCACGATGGAAGATTGGAGCCCGGCAGGACATATGTCGTCTCGGAAATTCAGAACGACCGTTATGTGGTCGTCCACGGATATAGCCATCCCGGGGGCGGATTGTACTGGACCGAGTTCGAGGCAGCCGAGTGAGGGCGGGTGATGCCTGTGACTGCGAACGCCGATAAATGCCCGTTCAAATCTGGCGACTACGTCGTCTGCAAGACTTCGGGTCGCGGCTACGGTTTGCCGGCCATGGATTCGGAGAAATTGGAACGTCGTTCGTGAAATTCGCAAGGAGCAATCTTTGGTCGTCGAGGGTGGTACCCGCGGCCTCCATTGGCCCGAGTTCGAGGCGGCCTCTTGAGGGCCTGCAACGTGAGGAGAATACGATATGGCCGCTCCGCGGAGCCAAGACGAGCTGTTGTGGATCGAGCCACGCGGCAAGGATTTCACCATTGTTCGTGCGACCGGCGACGGGCGCAAGCGCGAGCTCGACCTTCCGGAGGCGGGCCTGATCTTTCTCGCGCGAATGCTGCCGCAAGCGCTGGAAGCCATTCACGCGCGCCGGCGCACGCCACAGCTCGACGCGAGCGGAATTGTGCCCATTCATGCGGTCCCGGCGGTGGAGGTTGGGCTCAACACCGATGTCGCGACCGGAAAGATGCTGATCACATTCGTCGATGGGCTCGGCAACACGGCCGGCTTCGCCCTCGAACGCGATCTCTCCCGTCAGCTCGGAGAAGGGCTGCTTGCGCGCGTCACGTGAGATGTGGGCGCAGCTACATCGTGCGCGACGGTCACACCCTCATCCAGAACACGCGGACATCGCAGGTCCTCGAGGTCATCGCCGATGCGTGGGAGCTGATGGCCGCGGAGAAAGGCGAGTGGCCAAAGATTCAGCTCAAATGAGTGCGTGCGCTTAACGCCGCGGCTCTGCTCGACGTTATGCAGAATGCGCCGACCGCCGAGCATCTCGTTGCCGTCGTCGCGGCGGGACAATGGTTCGAGTCGAGACCAAGAGCTTCATCGCCGCCGTCGGCATGATCGCGACCGGCGTCGTCGGGCTCGTCTGGGCGGCGGTCAAGAGCAAGGTCGGGTGAAAAGCACCACAATTTTCCTTGGCAATTCAAGGACAAATTCAACGCTTGTGGCATCGATCCAGACGACTACATCACGTACATGTCGAGAAGCGAACATCGGCTCCGGCCAGATGGGCTACACGCGGGTTCTAACTCGTGGAATGCTCAATGGGACCAATTCTTTAGTCAAAACCGCCGTCCGACATTCGATCAGATTCAGCAGCAACTCAATTCGATGATCAAGCAGAGAGCGAAGCCATGACCGCGTCCTTCTGGCTGCTTGAGCCGCCCCGTTCGGCGCCTCGCTTTGAGCACAGGTGCGAGTTCGAGCGCATTCGATGTCCAGCGAATCCGAGCCACGCGGCCGCCGGAGGCCCGATAGGGGGGAATTTCACTGCGCTCTTTCGCTCGCCGCGCCTCGGCGATTTCAACTGGGGTTGGCTCCGCGACATCTTGATTTCCGAAAGGGCGCTCCGGATTCTCGAGCAAAACGGCGTTACGGGCTTCGAAGTCAAGCCGCAGAATGTTGCGTTTGCGCGGCGATCTATGGGTACCGCACCGATATTGTTCGAGCTCATCGTTACGGGTTGGGGTGGCCTGGCCGCGCCCGCCTCCGGCCTTCGCACGACCGACTTCTGTCCGTCGTGCAGACATCGAGTATACGAAGTCGCCCAACCGAGCAGGATCATCGATCCATCGGAGTGGGATGGGAGTGACCTGTTCATCGTCTGGCCGTTGCCGGGATTTCGGTTTTGTAGTGCTCGCCTCGCACGCATTCTTCAAGAGAATCGGATGAGCGGCGTCGACCTGGTACCCGCCTCCGATATCCCCCTCCCTCCCAGATCCATGCTCACGCCGGGGCCGCTGACGGCGCACATGCCGCAAGCCCGCGCGCTTGAGATTGCGAGGCACTTCGACGTTTTGTGATCCGCTGGCACTCTCGACACGGCCGAGACGGTGCGCGAGGTGCGCGTGCACGACGTCCCCTCCGGCGCTGGAGGATCGCGCCGTCTGGCGCGCGGTATGACGAATATTGTCGTGGGAGTGGCCGGCGGCAGAGGGCCGCCGCCGACCCGCTCAAGCTGCAGCGCGATTTTGCCGTCATGCGCGAGGTCGGTGCGCTGGCGATGGATCCCGAGTTCCGCAAGGATATCGAGCATACGCGCAAGTGGCGCAAGGCGATCGAGCAGGTCGAGACCAAGGGCTTCATCGCTGCCGTCGGCACGATCGCGACCGGCGTCATCGGCCTCGTCTGGGCGGCGATCAGGAGCAAGATCGGGCAGTAGGGTCGGCGTTTCCGCGGGTTCGTTCCCCACACACCGGAGACTCTGATGCCAAAGCTCCGTTACGGGTGCGCGGCTGATCGCGGCGGGATAGTGCAGGATTTTGCGCTTCAATGGGCGACAACCGGATGTAGCATGACGGCGCGGTCGCGGCGGGCGTCTGATGCGCCGGCCCGATCGGTCGGACGCGGCGCTGCGCCCTCCACAGCGCGTCCCGTGATCGATCGGCGACATCGGGTTTGGCGGCGGATGCATCCGGCAGGAGGCGCATAGCCATGTGGGCGCGGCTTCGCAGCGCGTGGAGGATGGTGGCGGCGCGGACGAATGTCCTGGTGGTGAGCGCCGTCGCCGGGGTTGTTTTCATGCTGGTCGACGAGTTCCTGCCGACGCGCGTCTGGACCTCGTCCGCGCTGCTCCTTGCGGCGACGAACTGTTTCCTTGCATTTCTCTCTTATTCTTCTATCTCGGGTTGATGGCCGCCGTCGCCGTTTGCCTGCTGCGTCGCCGGTTTCGCCGTGCAATGCGTTATGCGGCGTCGGTAGCCATCATCTATGTTTCAACCTATGTCCGGCCCGTCGCGAGCGGAGAACTGTTCGCTCCCCCGTTTACCGAGCACGCGGCCATTGCGGCGCTTTATCGACAAAATCCGTCGGAGTTCCACGTCGCCGCGCCGCGCGGCGCGCAAGCCCCGTCCGAATTCCACATCGATGCGCCGCACGGCGCGCCCTCGGCGCACCGCGAGGTCGTGCGCGAGACCTTGCTCGCGATCGGCCTCGCCGCCGCCGACCCGCTCGAGCTGCAGCAGCGCGATTTCGCCGTCGCGCGCGAGGTCGGCGTGCTGGCGATGGATCCCGAGTTCGGGCCAAGGACATCGAGCATGCGCGCAAGTGGCGCAAGGCGATCGAGCAGGTCGAGACCAAGGGCTTCATCGCCGCCGTCGGCATGATCGCGACCGGGGTGGTGGGGCTCGTGTGGGCGGCGGTCAAGAGCAAGGTGGGGCAGTAGGGTCTACGACGGCCCTCCGGGCGGCCGCTCCACGCGCGTGCATGTCCCGAGCCTGCGCGGCGACCGCATCCGGCATCCACGCCGAGCCTAGCGCGAGTCTGCGGCGCGATCGCGTTGCGCGGGCCGTGAGGGCTGCCCGTGATCGTCGACCCGACGCGAATCCCTGCCTGGGAAGCGTCGATCTCTCAACGCATCCCTTCATCATCTTCTCATCATCTTCGCGAGTCATCCGATGCCGTCTTTCTGGGATCTGCTGCCGGCCAGCGCCTGGCCGGTGCAACCGTTCATTCCGCCGCCCGATCCGGTACAGCCGGCCGCATGGCCCTTCGCGGCGTCGGTTTGGACGCCCGCGGTCCCATCGCCGGTCAGTTGGCTGACGGCAGCGGGCGATATCCCGGCCGATGCCGACTCGAGCGTGTCGGAGTGGGACCGCGCGATGCGGCAGGCGCTCGCGGCGCAAAGCAGCGCGGCGCGCGATCCCGGCTTCGGCGGCACCGGCGTCACTGACCAGATGGTTGCCGACGCCAAGCGCGCCCTTGATTTCGTCAGGTGGGTGTTCCCGCCAAGCGCGTCGCAGGCTCCCCCGATGGGCGATGCGATGCTGCGCGGTGGCTCGCAATACGTCGGTGCCACGCCGCGCAATGTCGCCGCCGCAAGCGCGGCTGCGCTGCCGTCGTCAATCCCGCAAGCAGATGATGTAAATGCCCCACCGCGGCCACTTGCTGGCGCCGACCAGCAGCCCGACCTCGGCGCCGCGTTCAGCAATCCCAACATCGAGCGGCAAGGCGCGCGGGCGCGGGCGATCGCGGCGATGCGCCCGCCTCCGGCGCCTGCGATTGGCGGGCAGGCGAATCGTGCGACCGTGGTCGCCGGCACCACCCTGTGCCAGCTCCCCGACGGACGAATCGTGCCTTACGTCACGTTCGGCGATGGGTTGGCATTCATCACCGGAGACGGGGGATATCCGAGCGAGCTTGGCACGGGAGCCGCCCCGGGCAATGCAGTGAACCGGGCGGACATGCCCACGGTCGACAAGTTCGGCGGGATCGCCGGAGGCGGCCGGAGCGGGCCGGTGACGTCGCCCGCCTCCAGCCTTCTGCGCGATATGACCGGCCGGAAGGTTTGGGCACCGTTGCGCCCGTTAACCCGCGCGCCTAGCATTGGCGGGTCCCTAGCGCGAGGGTTGCGCTTGGGGGGCGCTATCAGGATGACGATCGACGCTGCGAGTCTGCTCAATGCCATGCAGAATGCGCCGATCTGCAGACCCATCGCGTGACCGAGAGGACCGTAATGCAGCGCCTATGACCTCCGCCGCCGACGCGCGCGCCAGGGTGATCGAAATCGTGCGGGAGATTTCCGCCAGCAAGAGCATCGATCCGTCCGCGCGCATTTTCCAGGACCTCTCCATCTCGGGCCACGACGCCGGCGACTTGCTCGACCGGCTGCATCGCGAATTCGGCACGTCGTTCGCGGGACTGGATTTCGAAGCCTACTTTCCCGAAGAGGGAGACGGGATGCTCTATGCGCTTCTTTTCAATCGCCTCGGGTGGTTCAAGAAAAAGAGCATGACGGTCGAGCATCTCGTCGCCGTCGTCGTGGCGGGGAAATGGTTCGAGCCGCCGCAGCCGCCCACCTGAACGGCCCGCCGACCCGCTCAAGCTGCAGCGCGATTTTGCCGTCATGCGCGAGGTCGGTGCGCTGGCGATGGATCCCGAGTTCCGCAAGGACATCGAGCATACCCGCAAGTGGCGCAAGGCGATCGAGCAGGTCGAGACCAAGGGCTTCATCGCCGCCGTCGGCATGATCGCGACCGGGGTGGTGGGGCTCGCGTGGGCGGCGGTCAAGAGCAAGATCGGGCAGTAGGGCCTACGACGGCCGTCCGGGCGGCCGCCTCACGCGCCTGCACGTCGTGAGCCTGCGCGGCGACCGCATCCGCCATCCACGCCGAGCCTAGCGCGAGTCCGCGGCGCGATCGCGTTGCGCGGGCTGTGAGGGCCGCGCGCGATCGTCGACGCGACGCAAATCCCGATCCGCAAGCGTCGAGCTCGCGACGCATCCCTTCATCATCTTCGCGAGCCATCCGATGCAGTCCTTCTGGGATCTGCTGCCGGCCAGTCTTTGGCCGACGCAGCCGTTCATCTCGCCCGACGAGCAGACGCGCATCCTGGCGGCCGCACACAGCCTGGGCTTGCCGAGCGGCTCGCCGTCGTTCTTGCCGCTCGATGCCGCTGCGCCCAATCCGGCGCTTGGGGCTTTGCCGCCGGCGCCGCAACCGCCGCCGGCGACGCCCGCGGGCAGTGACGATCTTGCCGCGACCGCGGCAGCGCCGAGCGCAAATCCCGGCCCGAGCCCGGGCGAACCCCCTCTGCGGGTCATCGCCGGTGCACCGATCACGCAAGCGAGCCCATTGGGAATATTGGGTGCAATCTTCGGGTGGGAGCCGCCGCGCGCTCCCGCGCCCGCGCCGGCTCCCACGCCCGCGCCCGCGCCGCCGCCGTCATACGGCGTCGATGCGAAAAACCTTCCGCCGTCGTTCAGGCTGCCGCCGCCGCTGTCGAGCTGGCAAAAACCCGAGCCCGACACGTCCTGGGGCTCTCCATACGCGCTCGATCTCTTCGGGCGAGCGCAAGCGCACGGTCTCGATCTGGCGGTCCTCCCATTGTACGCCCCGGGCCGCGAGCGCCGTGACTTCGCGCGAGCGTTCAACTTCGTACTTCCCGGCACCGGCAACTTCGTCTCCGGCGATTGGGACAACATCACCGACACGGACGTTGTCAATTTTGGCCGGAGCCTCGGAACGACGCTGACGCTCGGCCTTCCCGGACTCGAGGGGGCGGCCGTGCGCGCGGAGCTCGGCGCCGCAGCGCGAGTCGCCGCGGCAGACGAGGCCGCGCGTGCGGCGGCCGTGCGAGCGCGCGCGGTAACCGGCGCCTTCGGCGGCAAGCTCGATCCGGCCGTGGACCTGCGGGCATTCCCGATCGAGCCGTCTCTGGTTCGCCCCGCCGAGCCGGTCGTCGATCCGGGCGACAGCGGGGGCGGCGCCGATGCGGCCGCCGAGCCCGGCGCGATGCCGCGCGTGCCGCCGCTGCCGGCCGCTCGCCCCGTTCCGGCGCCGACGAGTGTCCTTGACGATGCGAACTATGCGCAGCGCTGGTACGATGAGGAATTCTCGGACAAGGGACCGTACGCCGGACGGACGATCAACGACCTGCTGGCTGATCTGCACTCCGGAGCTCTCGCGCCGAGCGATCTTGAGGTACGCTATATCGTGCGCGACGGTCACACGCTCATCCAGAACACGCGGACATCGCAGGTCCTCGAGCGGGCGGGCATTCCGCGGTGGCAATGGAACGCGGTGAACAAGACCGGCGACCCGAAGGCTGAACGGGACGTGAGCAGGCAGCTCGCAAGAAACGGCCTCACCAGCGAAGGCACACCCACGGTAAAGACGAGAGAAGAGTGGCTCAAGGCAGGGAATCCACTATGGCCGACAAGAACGCGATAAAGGTGCTCTACAAGCTTCCGATGCATTCGCACGCTCCCAACGATGCGGTGTCGTTCTGGAACTTCGTCCGGTTCGAGATTATTCCGCAAGGCGCGTGCTTTCGCAGCGGAATCCGATTCAAGGGCGCGGTGGCACAACGCCAACGCGCTGAAAGCTGCTCAACGATGTGGCATCACGAAGCGGACGACAGGCTGGTCGAGGTCGAGAATTCCGATTGGCTGAAGGAGATCTACGCCGACACCAACGAGGATTGGCGCAGGTTTTGGAAGGAAAAGCATCACTACATGATCTATCTCGATGATTTGGGCCTTCTCGAGGTCATCGCCGAATCGTGGGAGCTGATGCCGGCAGAGGAAGGCGAGTGGCCAAAGATCCAGCTCAAGTGAGCGCGTGCGCTCGACGCCGCGACTCCGATCGATGCCATGCAGAATGCGCCGATCTGCAGACCCATCGCGTGGACGAGATGACCATAACGCAACGCCTATGACCTCCGCCGCCGATACGCGCGCCAGGGTGATCGAAATCGTGCGGGAGATTTCCGCCAGCAAGAGCATCGATCCGTCCGCGCGCATTTTCCAGGACCTCTCGATCTTGGGCCACGACGCCGGCGACTTGCTTGACCGGCTGCATCGCGAATTCGGCACGTCGTTCGCGGGACTCGATTTCGAAGCGTACTTTCCCGACGAAGGTGACGGGATGCTCTATGTGGTTTTCGATCTCTTCGGATGGTTCAAGAAGAAGAGCATGACGGTCGAGCATCTCGTCGCCGTGGTGGCGGCGGGACAATGGTTCGAGCCGCCGCAGCCGCCGACCTGAGCGGTCCGCCGACCCGCTCGAGCTGCAGCGCGACTTTGCCCGTAGGCCGGCGTTCGTAGCGCGTCCCTTTCCCCACACATCGGAGACACTGATGACCCTGCGCATGCTCGCGGGCGCGCTCGCGCTCGCCCTTTTTCTTGCCGCGCCCGCCGCGGCGCGCCACACCTATGCGCGCGTCATGTGCGCCGGCACCTGGTGCGCCATCGTGAACGTGCCCGATCCGCACAAGGACGCAAGGCGGCGAACGCGGCCGCACGAGCGGATGCATCGCGCATCAAAGCGCGTCCTGCGCGCGGAGGGCATCCGCGTCCGCGCTTCTGGCTTCGCCCTTCCGGCTACGGCGGACAAGCCGGGCTACGGCGGACAGGACGGCGGACAGATCCTGCCGCATCCGGCCGGCTGCCCGCGCGTCGCCTTCTGCGGCTGCGGCGCCGCGGTGGAGGTTTTCGGCCACTCGGTGCGCGCGCTCTGGCTCGCCGCCGCCTGGCTCAAATTTCCGCCGGCTGCGCCCGCGCCCGGCATGGCGGCGGTGCGCGCGCATCACGTGATGATCATCCGCGAATATCTCGGCGACGGCCGCGCGCTCGTCTACGACGCGAATTCCGGCGGCCATCGCACGCGCCTGCACGTCGTCAGCCTGCGCGGCTACCGCATCCGCAATCCGCGCGCGGACTGACGCGGGCATCCGCTCGCATCGATGGCGGCGCGCGCGGCGCGCCCGCGTTCACGCCTGATGCCCCGCGTCGGCGGCGGCGCTTTTCGATCCACACCCACGCAAGACAAGGAGGCCCGCAATGGCGCCACGCGATCCCTGGAATCCCACCGTTCCGAGCTTTGCCGATCTCATGGCCGCGGCGGCCTGGGCCCCGCCGAACCTGCGGTTGTTCAAGGGGGCGCCGACCGCGGCCGACGGCACGGTGCCGACGCCGCCGGCACCTCCCATGGCCGCACCCAATCCTTCGAATCCTTCCGACCCGAGCTTGCTCGACCTTATGCGGTCGATGGCCTAGGCCCCGCCGAACCTGCCGTTGTTCAAGGGGGCCCCGACCGCCGCGGACGGCACGGCGACAACGGCGGCGGGACCTGCCATGGCCGCACCCAATCCTGCGAATCCTTCCGACCCGAGCTTGCTCGATCTTGTGAGGTCGATGGCCTGGGCCCCGCCGAACCTGCCGCTGTTCAAGGGCGCGCCGACCGCGGCGGATGGCTCAGCGCCGGCCGCGTCGCCTGCGAGCGGCGCCCTGCAATCACCCATGGCTTCGCCAATCTTGGGCTATTTGCACGCCCTTCCGGTGGCCGGCCTCGCCGCAGCAGGCACGTGGCCGTCAGCGCCCATTGACCAAGATGCGAGGCGAGATTTCGCGAATCAGCCGATGTCGCCTGACGTTCGACGGATTTCCGACAGGTTCGACGTTGTCGCACCGCGGCCGATAGCGCCGCCTGTACGCTTCATGGACCCGAACCCGTTCTTCGAGAGCCCGCAGGATCAACCGCTCAGCAATCCGCCGGCTCGCGTAGAGGCGGCGCCCCAGTCGCTGCCACCCCCATCGCCTCTGCCATGGTTTGCAAGGCCAATTCCCGCAAGTCCCCCGGGGGTTCCGATCTCGCAGACGCAACCCCGGTCGCGGCGGCGGAGCCCATATGCAGTGTCGCCGTGGTCGCTCGGACTCAATGCCAACTCCGAGGCATCAGCAGCCACTCCGTCGGCCGACGTAGCACCGGGTCCCTGGTGGCTCAGCGATTTCGCAGCGGTCCCCCAGGAGGCGTCGCATCCGAGCCCGCCTCTGCTATCGAAGGGAAGCGCTCTGGAGAGAAGTGGCATCAATGTGCCTGACTTGCTGGATGCGATCATTACTGCGGAGAGCCACGGCGATACCAATGCGGCGCCGAAATCCGGCAACCAAACGTTCATCGATACAAGCAAGGGTCCGCCATATCCCAGTTGGTCCCTGATCGGAAAGCATGACCCGCAGCACCCCATCAGCAGCGCGTTAGGCGCCGGCCAGTTCATCGACGGAACGTGGCTTGGCGATTTGATAAATCATCAACCCGACCTCATCAGGGCCGATCCGTGGCTTGATCCTGCAGTTCGCAGTGACCCGCGTCTGCTGACACTGGCGCAGGCCCGAGCTGGCGGCCTGATGAACATGCGTACAGACTATGAGATGTCTCGCCGCGCGACGGCGCGCCTTCTTGAAGAGAACGCTGCCAGCTTGGCGAATGCGAACCTGCCCTTGACGCCGAGAAATCTGTATCTCGCACACTTCCTGGGTTCGGACCAGGCAAAGGCGGTACTGCGGGCGGACCCGAACGCGCCTGCCGAGCAAGCCGTTTCGCACTCCACGGCGCTCCACAATCCGGACCTCATAAGAGGAAAAACGGTGAGCGGATTGCTCGCTGAAATCGACAGGAAGATTCGCCGACCTCGGCAAGTTCCGTTTCGCTGAAACGCTCACGGAATGCCCCCGCCATTCGCCAACGCGACGTTACATCTCTATCTGGAAGCATCGAGGCAGAATTGGCCGGACAACACGACCTCGAGCGTATCTCGGCGGCGCGCCGTGCTGGCAGTCGTGCCTTTGGAAAAGGTATAAATCCCCGAGAAATAGTAACGCCCGTTGGCGTGCTCGGCCTTGCCGGACAGATGCAGTCGATATTCGTGCGGCAGCCAAGTCATGGTCTGCGGAACGACAATCGAGAACCCGCCGGTCGAGGCATCGGACTGCACGTCACCCTCGGAAACCGCGAAGTCGAAATAGTAGAAATAATGATCGCTGCTCGGCAACGCGGCTGACATCACGCCATTCGTGAGAGTCGCGGTCCACGGGTAGACGTGAAACCTGCCGCTCGGAAACTTGCTGCAGGGTGGCAATGCCGGGTTGGCGGCGGCGAGGCCGGCGCCGGGCAGGCATCCCGCCGCTACGATCACCGCCAGTCGCAGGAAGGAGCGCTTCATCGTTTGGTTCTCCGAACGCGACGGAGTTGCTGTTGGAGCATGGTCTTTTGCGAATACCTTTAGCCACTCTTCGGAATCCTGATCTAAGGCGCCAGGCAGAATTGGCCGGAGACGACGAGCCTGCCGGCGTCGACCGAGCTGAAATAGGTTCTTGATAACCCGTTGCTATGGTCGAATACGGGCTCATTCATATAGAAGCCGGACAGCCGACACTTGCCAGGCAGCACCTCGTCGTTGCCGAGCAGCGTGACGAGGAGGCCGTCCGGCGCCGCGGTGCTCGCGCCCTTCGTCAGCAGGAACTTGAAATAGCTGCCGTCCCACCCCACGCAGACGCCGTTGGCGTCCTTTTTCGTGTCGATGGCAATCGACACGATCATTCCGTCGCCCTGCGGCGGTGCCGACGCGATCTCGCCACGCGCCGTGAGCTGCGGCCGCCACACCGGGACAGGCGTTCGAGTGTCGGAGGCGCCCTTGCACGCCGGCAAGGCCCTCGGCGTCGCCGGCTGCGGTCGCGGTTTGGCATCGGCCACGCAATAACCGGCAAAGGACGGGATGCGGCCGGCGTTCTCCCGTAACCATATGTCGCTCCATCCCTCGCGTATGTTGGAGGCAGGGGCACTGACGTAAAAACCGGAGACGCTGCAAGCGCCAAGCTGGAACCCCGTTTCGCCGCGGAGATGAACGCGCACGCCGCCCGCGTCCGGCCGCTTTGGGTCTTTGGGGAATTTCAACGTGAAAGCGCGCTCCCCTCCCTCCATCGAACAATCGGCATCATGGTCATCGAGAAGAGCCTGATCGATCGTGAGCCAGAGGTAAATGAGCGTCCCGCCGGGCATCGGTGGCAGCGGCGCTGGCGTATTCACGTCAGGCGTTTCGCCGACGTCTCCGGACCAGACCGCGACCGGCACGCGGTCTTCGCCGCTGCGTCGGCAGTCCGGCAGGCCGGACTCGTCGGAACGCCAGCTGCCCACGGCCGAATGGTCGCCGCAGGTCGCGAGCAGCGCGAGGGCGAAGAGCAGCGCGCCACAGGGGCGCGCATTCGTGCCGGTGCCTTTGTGCATTCGTCCGCGTCCCCTTAGCTCGAACCGGTAGGATTTTCGCAAGCAAGATGTCGAAATAGCGACCGCATCCGGTTTCGCGGCTCGGTGTGTCTGGGGCACTTGCAGCCGTCCCCGTGCGCATCTGCTCGTCCACTTCCGCGGCGTCGGTCGATGCAGCGGTCCGTGCCGCGGCGCGAGGCAAAATTGGCCGGTCGAGGCGACCTTGGCCTCGTCGACGGCGACATAGTTGAGGAACGTCGAGCCCATTGCGTAGTTGCCCACCTCGAACATGAAGAGGCTGGACCATACGCAATGTCCGTTCTGCGAGCGGGAGTTGCCGATGAGGTCAAGAAAGGTGCCGCTCACGGGGGGATCTCCCGGATCCGGAAAATCGAGGGGTTGCTCTTTGTCGTCGTCGTGACAATCGTCGGGAGATACGATCGCCATGAAGACGAGCTCGCCGTAGCGCTGCGGCGGCGAGGAGCGCAGTTGGCCGTCGGACGTCTGCCGAGCCTCCCACACCGGAATCTCGATACGGTTCTCGCCGGTTTTCCGGCAGGTCGGCAGGACGGCTTGCGGACTTTCTCGCGGCGCTGCGGGCGGCGCGACAGCAGCATGATGGGCGAGACGCGCGGCCGCGCTCGCGCTGGCACTGCAATAGCGGCCGGACGTGACGATCTCGAGCTTGTCGAGCGGCCGCAGGATGATCTCGCGCACGCCATCGGGCCGGGCGGCGCCCGGCGCCGCGGTGTAGAAGCCATTGAAGATGCAGTCGCGAGAGCTGTCCTGTCGGTCTTCGGGGATCTTCACTTTCAAGCCGTTGGGCACCCCCGGGGTCCCTTTGGGAACGTCGAACTCGAAAAGCCCGTCGCGCGGAGGCTGGTCGCAGCCCGGCGCCCAGCTGTCCAAGCCGACATCGACATAGATGACGCTGTTTGTCCGCTCGGGCGGCGCCGAGTGGAGCCGGCCGTCTTCGGTCAGGCCGGGAGTCCAGAGCGGAACGGGCGTGCGCCATTCGAGCTGTGGCCGGCAGACGGGCAGGGCGGGCGCGTCCGCATCTGCCGACGCGCGACATGCAAAGAGGCAGAGCGCCGTCGCAAACGCGCAGGCGGACGCTGATCGATTCATGATCACGATACGCTGCCCCGGCTCGATTCCTTTGCAGAAGCGAGGTGAAATCTTCGCGTGGAAAATGTCAAAATATCGACTGACGCGCGGCCGCCCGGGCGATCGACCCCTGGATGTTTCGGGGAATGTGTCCTATCAGGCGACTTTGGCACGCGACTTGAGACGCAATGAAGTTTCTCACCCGCGCAGAATGCGAATCTTTTTTCGCAAAGCTCGGCATCGATCGCGATGGCCTCATCGCGGGCAGCCGAGGTGCCGACCGCTACAAGACGCTCGAGGCATTCTACACGCCGAATCTGGTCGCCGATCGGATGGGCGGATTCATCGCCGCGGGCCAAGGGCGTCATGCGGAGTGCCTCGTCTGGTGCGCCGACCTCGTCTTCGGCGATCGCAGCTTGGAGCCGCATCCGCCGCGCGCATGGCTGGACTACGCGAAATGGCGCAAGGCGATGGGCGAGCCGCGCGTCCTCTACGACGCGCCCGGCCACCTGTTCGAGCCGCAGGAAGGCGATCTCCTCGCCCGCGTGGTTGCCTTCGCCATACGCCTGGGCTGGGACGCCTATGTGGCGGCAAAACCCAACAAGTTCGTGCTGCGCGTCTGCCATGACGACTACCTGACGATCTACGCGCGCAGCACGCCAAGCGGCCTGCTCGACGATCTGCGCACGCTCGGTCTCGAGCCGAAGCGGGCGGACCTGCGACGCCGCTGACGCGACGCTACCTTCGCGCTTCGGGCTACGGCGGACAGGACGGCGAGCAGCTCTTGCGTATGACTTTGCCGTCCGCGTACGTATCTGCTCGTCTACTCTTGCGGCGTCGGTCGATGCAGCGGCCCGTGCCGCCGCGCCAGGCAAAATTGGCCGGAGGAGGCGACCTTGCCTTCGTCGACCTGTTTGAAAGAGGTGATCGCGAAGCCCTTCTGGAATCCGACCGAGTCATTCATGTAGAGGCCCGACCAGACGCAATGTCCGTTCTGCGACCGGAATTTGCCGAGCGGTACAACAAAGGTGCCGCTCTGACCCGGGTCCGTTCCGGGGTCGGGAAGCTCGAGGTCCGGAGCTGCGCCGCGACAATCGATGGGAGAGACGATCGACATGAACACGAGCTTGCCGTCGCCCTGCGGCGGCAAGGAGCGTAGATAGCCGTCGGACGTGAGGCGAGGCTCCCACACTGGAATCTCGAGACGGTGCTCGCCGGTTTTCCGGCAAGTCGGCAGCAGGGCGCGCGGGCTTTCGCTTGGGGCTGCGCGCGGCGCGACCGGAGCGCGATGGGAGAGACGCGCGGCCGCGGTCGCGCCGGCGCGGCAATAGCGGCCGGACGCAATTATCGCGAATTCGTCGAGTGGCCGCAGGACCAGCTCACGCCCACCATCGGCCCGGGCCGCGCCCGGAGCCGTGGTGTAGAAGCCCTCGAAGACGCAATCGTGAAAGCTGTCCTCCCCCATTTGGTCATCGGCAATCTTCACCTTTAGGCCATTGGGCGCTCCCGGTGTGGCTTGGGGAATGCCGAACTCGAAAAGCGCGTCGCGCGGGGGCTCGACGCAGGCCGGTGCGTCACTGTCCACGCCGACGACGATATAGATGACACTGCTTGTCGGCTCGGGCGGCGCCGAGCGAAGCGTGCCGTTTTTGGCTAGGCCCGGAGTCCAGACCGGAACCGGCGTGCGCCATTCCTGCGGTGACCTGCACACGGGCAGGGCGGGAACGTACCAGTCTGCCGCCGCTTGATATCCAAAAAGGCAGAGCGCCGTCGCCAACGCGCAGACGATCGTGCGAAGAGCGATTTGCATGCTACTTCCCTGTGGACAAGAAATACGCCCATGCGCCGGAGGCGCTCTTCCCAATCGGTTCGAGATCTTCATTCCGAAGGATCGCGGCGCACACCGCGATCGTGCGCAGAGCGATATGCATGCCGTTCCCCCGTGTGCGGTTCGTGTGCGCCCCCGCGCAAAGCCTCGACGCCGGTGGGGATTTTGCGCGCGATTTTGTTCTTTGTTTGTTCAGGCCAGTCAAGGTGCGCGAAATCACGTGAAGGTCCCAAGGTCCGCCACATCAACGGCGGTTGAGAACCGCAACGCCGCGCCGCGGTCGCGCCCTCAATCGAGCTTGATATGCGCCGACCGGATCACCTTGGCCCACTTGTCGGTCTCGGCAGCAATGAGCTTTTCGAATTCGGGCGGAGAAAGCGCGAGCACCGTGCCGCCGAGGCCCGCGAGGCGCGTCGCGACGGCGTGATCCGCGATGGTCGCATTGATCGCCACGCTGAGCTTGTCGATGATGGCGGACGGCGTCTTCTTCGCGGCGCCGAGGCCGTAGAATGCGCTCGCCTCGTAGTCGTGCACGAATTCCGCCGCGGCCGGCAGGTCCGGCAAGGCGTTCGAACGCGTCATCGCCGTCGTCGCCAGCGCCCGGACCTTGCCGGCCTTGATCAGTTCGATCGCCGCCGGCAGGGAATTGAAGCACAGCTGGATCTGCCCGCCCATCAGATCGCTCAGCGCCGGCGCATCGCCGCGATATTGCACCGTGGTCATGTCGATGCCGGCCATCGCCTTGAACAATTCGCCGGCCATGTGCGGACCGCTGCCTTTGCCGGGAACGCCCATGCTGATTTTGCCCGGATTGGCCTTGGCATAATCGATGAGCTCGGGGACGCTCTTCGCCGGGAAAGACGCATTGACGACGATGACGAAGGGCACGCGAACGATGGTTGCAACCGGCGCGATGTCGCTGATGAAATCGAACGGCAGCTTGCCGTAGAGGGTCGCGTTGATCGCCGCCGGCGGTCCGACGAACAGCAAGGTGTAGCCGTCCGCCGGCGCGCCGATGACCGCCTCGGTGGCGATATTGGTGCCGGCGCCCGGCCGGTTTTCGACGACGAACGACTGGCCGAGCCGCGCCGATAAGCCCTGGCCGACGAGGCGCGCGATGATGTCGGTCGCACCGCCGGCCGCAAACCCGACGACGATCCGCACCGGCCGCGTGGGGTAGTCGAGCGCCCAAGCGGCACCTCGCGCAATGAACGAAGAAGCCGTGCCGGCAACCGCAAGCAGAAACGTCCTTCGGTGGAGAAGGGGCATGGCAATTCCTTTGGGCGGGATTGCTCTTGAGAAGGAGAGCGTTGGAAATTTATTTTTGGCCGATGACAGTTATGCGACGGCCTGCAGCATGCCGGGGTGAAATTCGATCCCTATGCGAACGTGGCGCCGGAGGTCGTCGAGGCGTTGCGGCAGCGGCAAAAGATCAAGGCGATCCAATTGTACCGCTAGCGGACCGGGACCGGCCTCAAGGACGCGAAGGATTTCGTCGACGAGTTGCAGCGGAGAGCCGGCGCGCAGTGAAATCTCACGCCGGGCATCGCCGCGGACGGAGCCTCAGTGCTCGACCCAATGGCAATGCGGCGTGCCATCCCAGTTGAGGAGCGGACCGCAGATCCACCGCCTCTGCTTCGGCCCCTGCTGGGAGGCGTGCACTGCGATCATCGACGTGTTGGGAACGAATCGCGCGCCGCCGGCGACGTTGTTCACGGCGCCGATACGGGGACCGACGTTGTTGATCATCAGCGCGGCCGCGGACGCGGGCGAGTTCGGAGCCGCCGCGACGATTGCGGCGCAGGCGAGGGCAGCAATGGACAAAAGCCTCAGCATGGGGATCTCCGTTGGATTGCGGGGGGGGCGCGGTTGCGAGCCAAATCGGTTGCGAGCCAAGTCGCGCACGAAACCGGGTTCTTGGCATTTTTGTCCCCGGCCAAGGTCCGGAGGTTCATTTCGGGCGCAGCTTCGCTCTGATACGGACGCGCGGTGAACACGGACCGCTTCGCCGGCCTCGAGGCGCCGGCGTGCGCGCCGCATGTTGGTTTGCCGGGACCCGACCGCGGCGGTGCTCGTGCACATGCCGCGCTGCGGCCCGATCTCGCCTGTACGTTTTCCCCTTGATTCAACCCGGGTGCGCGTGAGAACATAGAGAGAACGCGCGCCACAAAGGCTTCCATCATGGGCTACCCGGAATCCTTCAACGAGCTCGAGCAGTGGCGCAACCAATTGCGCGGATCGCTCGCCGGCGCCGAAATCATCCGCGCGATCGAGGCGCGAATGGCCGGAGAAGCCGATCCGGAGCGGCGCGAGATCCTCGAGGGCCTTCTGCTCCAGGAGCATGTCGCGCAGGGAAACAGCGCGGCCGTCGAGGAGGCCCGCGCCCGCGACCCGATCCGGGAGATTTATCGCTGGCGCGACGAATGGCGCGAGAGCGATCGTGAAACCGACGTCGTCCCGGCGCTCGAGGAACGGATCCGAACGGAACAGCACCCGGCCAAGCTTCACGCGTTGCGCTCGTTGCTGGCGTCGGCGCATCGCGACCGCGGCGATTACGTTGCGGCGGAGGCCGTCTATCTCGCCGATGCCGAGACCGGCCACGACCGGTGGCGGCCGTTGATCGCGCTGGCAAATCAGAAACTCTACGACGAGGCGCGGCCGGAGGACGCCATGCGCGTCATCGATCGCGCCGTCGCGGCCGCGATGGCGGCGGGGCTGTTCCGGCGGGAAGCGCTGGGCGTCAAGGCCCGCATCGCCGCCGAGCTCGAGGATTATGCCGCCGTCGAAAACGTCCTGCGGCAGATCATGGCCCTCGCCTTCACGCGCGGAAATGCCGACGTCGGAGCGGAGCGCGATTTTCTCGATCGTCTCCCGCCCGCCAGCATCGATCCCGCGGTGGCGCGGGCCTATGACGAATACTGCCGCGCGAGGGGCCGGCGGCAGACCGCCGCGGACGCGCAGATCGACGCATTCATCCTGTCGTCCGCCCGCGCGCGATGGCTGAAAGTCGCGCGGGTCATCGCCGATGTGCGCAAGGAATGCGAGCGCAGCGGGCTCGCCGCCGACGAGCATCACGTGTCGAGCCGCATTCGCGTCATGGCGGCTGACGGCCGGCTGGAGGGGCGAGGAAATCTCGCGCACTGGCGTTTCAGCGAGGTGAGACGGCCGGACCTGGGCTCGCCGCCCGGTTCGGCGGCCGCCGCGTCCAACGCCGCGTCGCCCGCGCGCATGGAGGCCGCGATCATCGCCGGCCGGACATTGACGCTGAAGGTCGGCCGTCGCGGCGTCGATGTCCCGGTCATGATCTACGCGCCGGTCGACAAAGGCGACCATTGGCGCTGCGAGTTCGAGATCGGTTGGCCCGACAAACCGAAGCGGGGCGAGGGCAACGGCATCGATGCGGTCCAGGCGCTGACGATCGCCCTGAAATTCGTCGGCGCCGAGCTCTACAGCAGCAAGGCGCACAAGGCCGGCAAGTTGAAATGCCCGGGGCAGCGGGCCGGGTATGGGTTCCCGCTGCCGTGGGGCCTGCGCGACCTGGCCGAGGATGAGGATCGGTTTCTGTGAGCCGGCGTTGTGGCGTGATGTGAGGAGTGGTTGCGATGATTGAAGACCTGGAACGCGAAATATTCGCCCGGCTTCGGCAGGCGGCCGAGGAATGCAAGCGTGGCGCGATCACGCCCGACGAATTGCAGCGTCGCCTATACGAGGAAGTCGGTCGAATAGAGCAACGGCAGTGGCAGCTCGTCGAAAGCCTCCGCGCCAAGGCGCGAGCGGCTCCGCGCGAGGCCCTGCGCGAACTGGCGCAGACCTTCGCCGATCAGCTCGAGCGCGAGTTGCGCGAGGGACATGGGCACGCCTGATGCGCGTAAGGCCGCGCTGGGGCCGGCGCCACCGACCCGCTCAAGCTGCGCCGCGATCGGAGACACGGATGACCCTGCGCATGCGCGCGGGCGGCCGCCCTTCCGGCTATTTCGCTTGCGTCGGCCGATGCAGCGGCCCGTGCCGCCGCGCCAGGCAAAATTGGCCCGACGCCGCGGCCGCGGACTCGTCGATCGCGATGAATGCCGCCGTCGCCCAGCCCATATTGAATCCGATCGCGTCGTTCATGAAGAGGCCGGACCATATGCAATGGCCGTTCTCCGAACGGACGTTGCCGCGGAGCTCGACGCTGAAGCCGCCCGCGTCGAAGTCTTCCACTTTCGGGTTCGGATGCTCGAGCGAATAGAACCGGTCCTGCCATACGCCCGGGCAATCGATGTTGCCGACGATCGACATGAAGACGAGCTTTCCATCGCCTTGCGGCGGCTCGGAGCGTATGTCGTCGTTGCGCGCGAGCCGCGGCGCCCACACCGGGATCTCGCTGCGTTTCTCGCCGTGCTTGCGGCAGGTCGGCAGAACCGCCCCGGGGATCGGCCTGATGACGCTCACCGGCCCGAGCCGCGCGATGCGCCGCGGGTGCGTTGTCGAGGCCGCGCCCGCGACGCAAAAGCGGCCCGACGTCATGATCTCGATTTTGTTGAGCCCGCGCAGATGGGCCGTCCGCCATCCGTCGCGGCTGATCGCGGCGGGCTCGTTGATGAAGAACCCCCGCACGAGGCAGCTGCCGTGCACCCAGTCGGGTTGGTCATCGAAGCTCACCTTGACACCACGGCGGCCGGCGCCGGGCCGTGCGCGCGGCGCCGTCAGGATGAAGGTGGCGCCCTCCGAAATCCCAACGCACGCCGCAACGTCCTCGCCGGCGGACAGATCGATCATACAGCACGCCAAGCGGCGGCGCGGATGACAGGTTGCCGTCGTGCGTGACGGTGGGCTTCCAGATCGGCATCGGCGCGCGGGTCTCGCCGACCGGCCGGCACGGCGGCAGCGCCGGCATTGCCCAGTCGTCGACGCGCGGCGGGGCCTTTTTTGCGAAGACCGGATCAAGGAGCGCAAAGACCGCGATGCTCGCGGCCGCCAAGAGCTTGTTGATCGCCAAAGGCCACCTCCACATCCGCAGAAGAGTCCCGGACAGCACCCGGCAGGCTTATAAGAACAAAGCAAGAACATGGTGTCAAGGGAAGCCTGCGGGAGGCGTAGGTTGACGACGGCGGCCGTCGACCGCGGATAGGGGCGGTGAGGTCGTCTCACCCCTCCTCGTCCAGCGTCATGGGCAGCGGCTGGCCGGCGAGCGCCGCGTCGAGCGCGGCCGTGCCCTCCGGGGTCTCGGCGAGGTGGCCGATCGGGTCGAACAGCACGTTGGCGATCTTGTCGCCCGCGATGGCGAAGTGCTCCCAGCGCCGCGCGCCCGCGATGAATACGCTCTAGGCGTGCGCCGGCGCGCGCTGCTCGTGCACGCTCGGCGCTCGCCGCTGGCGCACGATGTAGGAGACGACCTTGCCGAGATCGGCCGGCTTGTCGTCCTGGCGCACGGCGCGGATCGCGCGGCTGACGAGCTCGAGATCGCCGCCCGCGAGGTCGACGAGCTTGCGCACCGTCTCGTCGGTCTTCTGCTTGTTGAGCCACGTCATGATCGACATTTCCGCCTCCGCGCCATCATAACGCAAAGACCCGACTAGCCCAGGCCTGCGCCGGCGATGGCCGCCTGAACCGCCGTCGGCCATGATTCGTCGGATGGGCGGCGGCGGGTTCAGGGTTCCTCAGAGCGCGCCGCATCACGTGTAGCCCGCGTCAGATATACATATGGTGTCTACTACATATGGTGTCTACCGCCGAGGTGGACCGCGGCCCCCATGTTCCCCGTCATCGACTCCAACCTGCGCCCCGAAGCGCTGATCGAGCAGGTGCTGCCGGCCTACGGGCTCGGCGCGATCGGCCGCTGCCGGCTGCACGCGCGCGGGCTCAACGACACCTACCGGGTCGAGACGGCGGGCGGCGAGACCTGGTTCCTGCGGGTCTATCGCCACGGCTGGCGCAGCCGCGCCGAGATCGAGTGCGAGCTCGCGATCCTGCGCCATCTCGACCGGCACGGCGCGCCGGTCTCGATTCCGCTCGCGCGCACCGACGGCACAGGCCTCACGGCGCTCGACTGCGCCGAGGGGCAGCGCTTCGCCGCGGTCTTCACCGCCGCGCCCGGCAAGGAGATCGACTACAAGAGCTATTCCGAGGAGGCGGCGGGCGCCTATGCGGCGGCGGCCGCCGCCGCGCATGACGCGGGCGACACCTTCGCGGGCGCGCGGCTGCGGCCCGCGCTCGATCTTGGCGAATTGCTCGAGCGGCCGCTTCGCCTCGTGCTCGGCGCGATCGCGCACCGCGCCGACGACGCCGCCTACGTCGCGGCGCTCGGCGCCGATTTGCGCGGCCGCATTGAAGGCACGCGCGGCCTCGCGCACGGCTTCTGCCACGGCGACCTGCACGGGCAGAACGCCGGCGCGCGCGACGGCGTCGTCACGCTGTACGATTTCGACTGCTGCGGCTTCGGCTTCCGCGCCTACGACCTCGCGGTGTTTCCCTGGGCCTTCGCGCTCACCGACGCGGCGCCCGCGCGCATCGAGGCGATGGGCCGCGCGTTTCTCGGCGAATACCTGCGGCGCCGGCCCGTGGGCGAGGCCGACATCGTCGCGATCCCGGCCTTCGTCGCGATCCGCCAGATCTGGCTCGTCGGCCTGCACGTCAGCCTGGGCGACCGCTTCGGCTGGGGCTGGATCAACGATCGCTACTTCGACCGCCAGCTCAAGGTGCTGCGCGACTGGGAGAAGAATTTCCTCGATCGTCCGGCGAGCGCGTGGCTGCGCGCGCCGGCGGCGTGACGCCGTCGCACGGCATCGTTTCTCGCCACGCGAACCTCGCTTCTTCCCGCCAGATATGGATCAGCACCGTCTGGTAGCCCGGCGCCTCGAGGCCCCAGCGGGCGATGCAATCCACCCGCCTGAATCGCAAGCGATGCGCCGCGGACATGATTCCTTCCTGCCCGCCGCCGAAGGCCGCGTGCGAGAAGTAGCCGGCGACGAAGAGCTGCCGCGACGCGGCCTGCGGGGCGGCTTCGTAGAGCTGCTGCAGGCTGAGGCCCGGCGGCAGGCAGGCCGCCACCATGTCGTGGTCGGGGTAGCGGCGCAGCGCCTCCAGCGCGTCCATCGGCTGCACCGGATGCCAGCCCCGCCGCCGGAAGCGGGGATTTTTCTCCGGCGCGAACAGGTCGGTCGCGACCGCCTCGATGCCGAGGACCTCACGCAGGCAGTACGCCCAGAACCCGGTTCCCTCGGCCACCGTCAGCACCGGCGGCCGGATGTGGCGCGCGACGTAATCGAGCGCCTCGGCGCTCGGCAGCGCGCAGGCGAGCCGGCGCGCGACGGCACGGGCCACGCATTCGTCGGTGAGGCTGCTGGTATGCGGCTCGATCAGGTCGCGCGACGGAAGCTGCCGGCGCGCCAGGTGCTCCGCATAAAGCCTGTCGATGGCATCCATCGGGGCGCTCCCAATGTCATCGGTCGGAGGGCCTCGCACGTGGCCCGCCGGCGGATGGCCGCGCCCCCGGCTTGGCAACGAGTCGGACGCTGCCAAGCCATGCAAGACAATCTAACGCTGAAACCCCCGGTCCGGCTCCGCGTCCCGCTGCGGCGCAGCGTCGCTGCTCGCATTGCCAAGCGCGCGCTCCCCTTCCGACCGATTGTGGTGGATCATCACGAAATCGAATCCGTGCGCCTATTGTTCGGGCCAGTCGCGGCGTGTCATCTTCTCGTGTTTCAACGGGAGGGCGATGATGCGCAAAATTGCATTTTCAATGCTTAGGATAAGCACGTTGGGCGTCGCGCTGATCCTTTCGCTGCCATTGCCGATGCGCGCCGAAGATGCGACCTCCATTCAATTGGCCGCGAACAGCGTGACGAAGCAGGCATGCCTGGACCGCTGCCGCAAGAAGATGCGCGCAATTCCGGGCTTCTCCCGAAACAGGTACAACCAATTTTATTGCAAGGATCAGTGTGGCGTCCCGCACGGCAGCTGAGGCTTGCCGCCGCGATGTGCGGCGGGCGCGCCGTTCAGCCCTCGAAGCGCGGAAACAGGATGTTGTTCTCGATGTGCATGTGCTCGGTCAGGTCCTCGCTGAGCTTGGCGATGCCCGCATAGAGCGCGCGCCACGTGTTGCAGGCGTCCGCCGGCGGCGTCGCGTCGTGGGTCAGCGCCGCGAGCGCGCGCAGCTCCTCGCCGTGCTCGTCATGCTCGTGCCGCATCATCCCGATCGGATGGCCGATCATCGGGTGGCCGCCGGCGAGCATGAGCGCAAACAGCACCTGCTCCTCCTTCGCCATGTGCGACTCGAGCGCCGTCTGCATGCGCGTGAGCAGCTCGGCGAGCCCGGCCGGCACCGCCGGATGACCGGCATGCACCGCCTCGACGCGCGCCGCGAGGCGCTGCAGCTCGGGCAGCTCGCGGCGATGGACGTTGTGGTAGCGCTCGACGATATGCGCGACGAGAACCTCGGTGCTGTCGCAGACCGGACCGGGCTGCGGCGCGAGCTCGGCCAGCTCCGCCTCGATCGCCGCCGCGTCGAGCCCCTTCTGCCGGGCCGCCCGTTCCAGGCTTTCCGACCCGCCGCAGCAGAAATCGAGCTTGTGCCGGCGGAAGATCGCGGTCGCGCCGGGCAGGCTCGCGGCGATGTCGCCGAGGCTGCGCAGCGCCAGGGATTGCGGCTCGGCGTGGCTCATGGTGTGGCTCATGGTTTCGCTCATGGGACGGCTCCTCTCTGGCCCTCGTCGCGTGCTCGCCGGCCAGAATGTGGTATCTGAGATACCAATTAACCTAGCCGTAAAATGTGGTATGGTCAATACCAATTTAGATGACCCGGTGCGGCGCATGCGACTGCTGGTCTCGACCGATCTCGCCCTGCGCGTCCTGATGCGGCTCGCCGCCGCGCCGGACGCGCACGTCAGCACCGACGTGCTCGCGCGCGAGCTCCAGGTCTCGCGCAACCATCTGCACAAGATCGTCCAGTACCTCACCGAGGCCGGGCTGGTGCGCACCATTCGCGGCGCGCGCGGCGGCGTGCTGCTGGCGCGGCCGGCCGCCGCGATCCGGGTCGGCGACGTGGTGCGGCGGCACGAGGCGGACCAGGCGCTGGTCGAGTGCTTCCGCCGCGACGGCGGCGCCTGCACGCTCATGCCGCGCTGCCGCCTGCGCGGCATGCTGGCGGCCGCGACCGATGCCTTCTACCAGCACCTCGACCGCTACACGCTGGCGGACTGCATCGGCGGGCTGCCGGCGCGCGCGGGGGCGGGCGCGCCGCCGCGCCGCGCCGGGCGCCGCAAGGCGGCCTGAGGCGCATCGGCTTGGCAGGGGCGGCGGAGCGAAGATGACCAGGATCGCAGGCCTCGCGGCAACATCGGCGTCGGTCCGGCGCGCGCGCGAGCTCGAGACCATCGCGGCGATGATCGGGATGTATTGCGGCGCCCATCACGGCACGACCGCCGCAACCCTGTGCGACGATTGCGCGGCGCTGCACGACTATGCCCGCCGCCGCCTCGAGCGCTGCGTGTTCGCCGACGCCAAGCCGACCTGCGCCAGGTGCACCGTGCATTGCTACAAGCCGGCGATGCGCGAGCGCGTGCGGCATGTCATGCGCTGGGCCGGCCCGCGCATGCTCTGGCGCCACCCGCTGCTCGCGCTCTGGCACGAGATCGCCGGGCGCCGGCCGGCGCCGACGCTTCAGCGCAGCCCGTAGCGCGCCTGGACCTTGCCGGCGGACAGGAGGCTGCCGGCGAGGATGCTCACGGCGGCGACGGCGATCAGGATCGCCGCCGCGCGGACCCAGGGTTCGCCGAACAGCGTGCGCTCGGCGGCGATCTGCCACGCGGTTGCGAGCCAGATGCCGGCCGCCGCGAAGGCGAGCGCCTGCAGCGCGAGCAGGCTCCAGCGCCGGCGCACCAGGAACAAGAGCGGCGCCGCCAGACAGACCGCGACCCCGATCAGGCTGCCGCCGCGCAGGAAATGGGCGGCGATGAGCAGGGCGGCGACGACGTAGAGTGCAATTCGCATGCGCAACTGGCGATCCTCCGGCTGATCCGCGCCTGCGCGAGGCGCACAGCCGTTGCGGCTAGCGCATCGGCGCTCCGTCGTCGTTGATCTCGATCAAACGCGCTTGCGTCAGGCCAGCGCCGCGACGCCCATGGCACGGCCGAAACGCCGGCCGCACTCGAGGAAATCGCCGTACTTGCGGTGCACGGCGGTGTGCTGCACGCAGGCGATGAGCAGGCGGTCGCGGTCGAATCCGCGGTTCTTGTCGTAGTCCTCGAGCAGGCACTGGGCGATTTCCTGGTTGTGCGGGTCGTTGCCGAGGCGGCACGCGGTCAACGCGAGCCGTTGCACCAGGGGTTGGCGATCGCCGCCGCGCGCAAGATACGCCCTCGTCCACGCGACCGCCTGGCGCCCGTCGAGCGCGACGATGGCCGCGATGATCCGCTCCAGGAGCTGCGGCTCGCTCATGTGCTCGGCGCCGGCCGCGGCTGCGGCCGGATAGCTGCTCCCTTCGCCGATGTTCTTCTGATGCCAGGCGGCGCGGTTGAGGAACGAGGCCGCCGCATAGAGTAGCTTCAGGCGCTGCGGATGCGCGAAGGTGTCGTAGAACCAGCCGAGCGTGTTGCAGTACTCGTAGCAGTGCTGCGAGATGGAGAAGTTGAGGCTGTCCTGCGTCTCGAGCAGCACCTGGGCGGCGCCGATCTGCAGCACGTCGAGGATCTGGCGCGGCCCCTTGCCGGCGAGCAGCAGCCGGCTCAGCGCCTCGAGATAGGCCGGCTCGTGCGCACGCAGCACGATCTCGAGAAATGCCTCCGCCTCGGCGGCCGTGAGCGGCGCAGTGTTCGCGAGCAGCGCCAGTTCCTTGGCCGTCGTGCCGGCATAGGGGATGGCGGAGATCTTCTGCTGTTCGAGGTAGTGGGTAATGCAGTTGCACGCCATCTCGTAGGTCGAATACCAGCGCGGGCCGACCGCGATATCGAGCGCCCCGGCATAGATCACGCCATGCGCGTCGTCCCAGCCGATGGCCGTGCCCAGTTCGACCGTGGCGCGCGCCCGATAGGACTTGTGGCCGGTCGTGTAGGAGCGGTTGAGGAAGGCGCGGTCCTGCAGATCGATCAGGCCCGCAAAGGCGAGCTCGGCGAGCACCGTCTTGCGCTCGGCCGCGTTCTGCATGAGACCGAGAAAGACGCGATAGGCTTCGAGCACGCGCCCGCGATGCACGAGGGTGAGCCAGTGGTCGAGGCGCTCGCGCAGCGGCCCGTCGAGATGCTCCGGCTCCTGGTCCGGCCAGTGCACGACCGGCTTCGGCGGCGCGCCTTTCTGCGGCGCCATTCCCCGCGCGTAGTGACCGGGCGCCTTGTTGATCTTCTGGTTCCAGATATCGAGGCCGGTCGGGATGTACCAGACGGTCTGCGCCATCGGCAGTCCCGCCAGCTCGGCCGGCAACCACTTCGACAGGTGCAGCGTGGCGCGGGCACTCAGCAGGCAATGGTCGTTGTTGACGAAGTTGACGAAGCCGTCGTCGATGCGTTCGTGATAGGGGACATGCGTGTAGGGCCCATGGATGCGCACGGCCTCGCGCAACATCTCGGCGAGCGGCCGGCCGTCGCGCAGGAGATCATAGTAGCATTCGCTGGCGCCGACCTGGTCGCGCGCGAGGATGCGATCCTCGAGCTTTTCGTAGCGACCGCGCGCCGACGCGTCCTGATCCGCGGCTGCAGCAAGCGACATGGCGCGGCTCCCTGCTTGACAAGCCTCTATCTCGGGCTCGCTCGCGATGATGATGTCACATCGGGACGGAAGATGGGAGGGCGCTCGCGGCGCTGCATCCCCCGCAGCCGCGACAACGCCCGGCCTTGCCGCCGCTCTCGATGACGCAACGCGGCGGGCGGCCGGCCGGCGGCGCCGTGGCCGGCCGGCAGGAGCCGCGTCGCCGCGCTCACGATCGCCAGCACGAGAACGCTCGCGACAAGCGCGATGAGGGTTCAGCCGTAACGTGCTGATCTTCTCGCTGTCATACTTTCTGATTGCCGCCGTCGTGGGGTTCGGCCCGGCTACCGGCTTGGACGATGGGTGCGAGTCCGGCGCTACGGCTGGACGACATTCTTCGTCAAGCATCGATGGATGCTGGACCTGATCGAGGTGGACGGCTCGAGCTTCGTCACCGCGTCGGCCGTTCTCAAGGACAAGTTTGTCACGCGGCAGAGGGATGCCACGCAGCATCCGCTGATCGTTCAAGGCCTCCTGCGGGATTCGTATTTCGGCGCCGACGGAAAGCTGCTTTATCTCGTTTTCAAATCCTTCGTCGTGCTGGCCGCCGACGGCTCACGGTCCAAGTATCTCGCGGGGCTTGATACGATCGCGGCGCCAACGGCGGCCGGTACGGTGGACGCCGTGGATCAACTGCTGTTGGAAGGCGACCGGGTCGAGCTCGTGCGCTTTTTTCGACGGCCTCAAGCCGAAAATCTGGACCAGAGGCTTCGCGCCTCCGAGGCCGCCACCAGCGGACGGGCGCAAGCCTGATTGCAACGAAGCGCGCGGGCAGGCCTCCGCCGGCTCGAACACCACAACGAACGCGCCGATCGAGCCCGCCGGCGCGAGCGACACAACTCTGCATGCCGCCGCTGGCGATCTTGATGAAGCGCCGAGCCCGGCTCCATCCCACGCTCGTCCCTACTTCGTCGATCCACCCGGCCACAGCGGCTTGAGCCAGCCTTTCACGGTTGCGACCAGATCCGGGCCGCTGCTCTGCGCGCGCAGCGCGCGCGTGTGCACCACCGGCCCCTGGTCCGGCCCGGCGCGCAGGAGGCCGGGGCCGCCGGCGGTGCGCAGGCCGTGATGCGGCGTGCTGCCGGCCATGATCAGCGACCAGAAGACCTTGTATTTCGACTGCGGTGCCGGTGCCGCCGCGATGCCGAAGCGGGTGACGCCGGCGCGGCGCAGGTTGGCATCGTGCCCGGGCGAATGCTCCCACAGGTCGAGGGTGGCGGCGAACGTGCGGGTGCCGCACGCGATGTTCTCGACCGCGACATCCGGGTCGTAGCTCGCCACCCGCACCTGGAACGGCCGGTCGACGTCGTGCTCGAGCACGCCCGCGCGCGCCATGGCGCGCGCCTGCTCGGCGGCGAGCGCCATCAGCCGCGGGTCCGGCGTCACCGCCGGCAGCCCGTGCTGCGCGCGATACTGCGAGATCGCGGCCTGCGCGGCCGCGGCAAGGTCCTCGGCGCATGCCGGCGCCGATAGCGCGAACGCCGCCAACATCGCCGCCGTAATCGCGGCTTGCCTGCCCATTCCCCCGAACCCCATTCCCGGAACCTCGCCTGAGCTTACGCCATTCAGACGATTTTTGCGGGCATTTTTCAGCGCGGCCGGCCGGTGTCAACACGGCGCAAATGGTTAAGCGCCCCTTAACGGGCCCGTTGCAACCGGCGCATTCAGGCCGGAGCGCTTTACCGATTCTAGAGCGTTTCACGCGTAGAGTTGCCGACTTGAGAGGCGGGATTCCCGGTAAGCCCTGACGATGACGGATATCGATACAACCCGCCGCCCGGGCGAAACGGCGGACCCCGATGCGGCGGCGCTCGGCCGCGTGCATGCGGTGAGCGGCTCGAAGGCGAGCATCGGCCTCATCGGCGCCGAGGGCGTTCACCGCAGCGGCGCGACGGTCGGCAAGTTCGTCAAGATCCACACCGAGCACGCCCTGCTGATCGGCGTCATCACCGAGCTTTCGGTCGAGGTTGCGTCGCGCGAGCCGGGCTATTGCGGCACCGCGCGCGTCGACCTCACGGGCGAGATCGGCACTGGCGGCAAGCGCTTCCGCCGCGGCGTCACCGACTATCCGACCATCGGCGACCGCGTCACCGCGCTCACCAGCGCCGAGCTGCACCTCGTGTTCGACGCGCCGGCCGACCACGTCATCAAGGTCGGCCAGCTCCTGCAGGACCAGACCATCGCGGTCAGCGTCGACATCGACGAGATGCTGAGCAACCACTTCGCGGTGCTCGGCACCACCGGCGTCGGCAAGTCGAGCGCGGTCGCGCTGATCCTGCAGCAGGTGCTGGAGGCGCGGCCGAACCTGCGCATCCTCTTGCTCGACGTGCACAACGAATACGGCCGCTGCTTCGGCGAGCGCGCCTTCGTGGTCAACCCCGGCAACATGAAGCTGCCGTTCTGGCTGTTCAACTTCGAGGAGATCGTCGACGTCTTCTTCGCGGGCCGGCCCGGCCTGGAGGAGGAGATCGAGATCCTCTCCGAGGTGATCCCGCTCGCCAAGGCGACCTATACGCAATACCGCACCGCCGACCGCTTGAGCGTCAAGCGCTTCGACCCGAAGACGATCGGCTACACGGTCGACACGCCGGTGCCGTACCGGCTCGCCGATCTGCTCAACCAGATCAATGAGCGCATGGGCAAGCTGGAGAACCGCTCCTCGCGCCTCGTCTATCACAAGCTGATGACCCGCATCGAGACGGTGAGCAACGACCCGCGCTACGCCTTCATGTTCGAGAACGCCAATGTCGGCGGCGACACCATGTCGGAGGCGATCAGCCAGCTCTTCCGCGTGCCGATCGACGGCAAGCCGATGACCATCATGCAGCTCGCCGGCTTCCCGGCCGAGGTGACCGACGCGGTGGTGTCGGTGCTGTTCCGCATGGCGTTCGATTTCGGCCTGTGGAGCGACGGCGCCTGCCCGATCCTGTTCGTGTGCGAGGAGGCGCACCGCTATGCGGCGGCCGACCGCACCACCGGCTTCGCCCCGACGCGGCGGGCGATCTCGCGCCTCGCCAAGGAGGGGCGCAAGTACGGCGTCTATCTCGGCCTCGTCACGCAGCGCCCGGCCGAGCTCGATCCCACCATCATTTCCCAGTGCAGCACGCTGTTCGCGATGCGCCTGTCGAACGAGCGCGACCAGCTGCTGCTGCGCTCGGCGGTGTCCGATTCCGCCGCGAACCTGTTCGCCTTCGTGCCGGCGCTCGGCACGCGCGAGGCGCTGGCGTTCGGCGTCGGCGTGCCGGTGCCGACCCGGCTCACCTTCCCGGAGCTGCCCGCGCACCTCCTGCCGAAGAGCGACACCTTCGCGAGCGACCCGACCCTGCAGGCGAGCGGCAAGGATCTCAACTTCATCGCCTCGGTGGTCGACCGCTGGCGCAACGCGACGATGAACCGCGCCAATTCCGGCGACGACCCGCGCGCCGCGCCCGCCGCCGCGCGCGCGCCGGCGCCGCCACAGGCCGCCGCGCCGCCGGTCGCGCCCGCGGCGCCGGCCGCGCTCGACCCCAACCGCCTCGGCCCGCTCCGCCGGCCCGCGACCGATCGCCCCGATCCGCTCGCCGCGCTGCGCGCGATCCAGTCGCCGCGCTGACTTTTTTCCCTCTCCCCGCAGGGGAGAGGGTGGCGAGCGAAGCGAGCCGGGTGAGGGGATCTCGGCGCTTCATTTATGGCCGCGCCATTGATGCCGAACTCGGGCAAGCCCGATTTCGGTGGGAAGAGCGCGCGCAGGCGCCGTGCCGGAGTGCCTTTTGATTACTCTCGGCGCCCTTCGCTCACCCGTGCTCCGCGTGCGGCGGCGCCTCGCGCGCCGCCGGCGCCGCGCGCCCGAGCGCGCGCGGACGCGCCGTTTCGGCGGCGCGCCCATCGGCCTCGACGCGGCGCAATTCGCTCAGGTCCTCGAGGAAGAACGGCCGCGAGAAATAGAATCCCTGCGCCTGGCGGATGCGCGTTGCCGCCTGCAGGTAGGCGAGCTCCTCGAAGGTCTCGACGCCTTCGGCGACGACCGACATGCCGAGCGCATGGCCGAGCGACTCGATGGTGCGCAGCACGCTCTGGCTGCGCGGGCGCTGGTGGATGGCGGTGATGAACGAGCGGTCGACCTTGAGCTCGTCCGCCGTGATGTCGGCGAGCACCGAGAGCGACGAGTAGCCGGTGCCGAAATCGTCGATCGACACCCGCACGCCGAGCTCGCGGATCATCGGCAGCACCTCGGTCTGGAAGCGGCCCTGCGCCAGGAACGCGTCCTCGGTCAGCTCGAGCATCAGGCGGCGCGCGTAGCGGCTCTCGTCGATCGCCCGCATCAGCGAGCGCATGAAGTCGAGGTCGCCTGCCTGCCGGGCGGCGACGTTGATGCTGATGGTGGTGGCGGCGCCGAACGCCGCGTCGAGCCGCTCGATCGAGGCCACCGCCTCCTCCAGCACGAAATGCGTGATCGGATCGATCAGGCCGAGCTCGATCGCAAGGCCGATGAAGGCGCTGGGCGGCTGGATCTCGCCGTCGTCGTCGCGCCAGCGCACCAGCGTCTCGAAGCCGACCACCTGCTGGCTCTGCACCTCGACCTTGGGCTGGAACGCGCAGCAGAACTTGCGGTCGCGGATGGCGAGCCGCAGCCGCTGCTCGAGCTGCATGCGCGCGGTGAGCGCCTCGCCCATGCTGGTGTCGAAATAGACGGCGCCGCCCTTGCTGTTGTTCTTCGCCCGGTACATGGCGTTGTCGGCGTTGCGCCGCAGCGCCTCGTAGCTCGTGCCGTGCTCGGGAAAGAGGCTCACGCCGAGCGAGGCCGAGGTGAAGATCTCGAAGGCTTCGAGGTGGAACGGATTCTTCAGCTCGGCGACCAGGTGGCCGACCAGCGCATGCACGTGCTCGTCGCTCTCGACCGGGTCGACCAGCAGCAGGAATTCATCGCCGCTGATGCGCGCCAGCATGTCGGTTGCGCGCAAATGCGTGCCGATGCGCTCGGCGACCTTGCGCAGCAGCGCGTCGCCGATCGCGTGGCTGTAGTAGTCGTTGATGTGCTTGAAATTGTCGAGGTCGATGAACGCGACCGCGAAGCGCGCGTCGTTGCGCGCGATCGCCTCGCCGACGCGCCGCTCGATGACCAGGCGGTTGGGCAGCCCGGTGAGGTCGTCGAAATAGGCGCGCCGCGCCAGCTCGTCCTCGACGTGCTTGCGCTCGCTGATGTCGAGCGCGCTCGACATCAGGAGATTGCGCTCGCGCACGTGCACCGGCTTGTGCGAGGTAAGCCAGATGCGCTCGCCGCTCGCGTCGTCGTGGCGCTCCTCGGTCGCGACCGCGGTGCCCGAATGCATCAGCGCGATCTCCCATTCGCGCCGCTGCGTCGCCTCCTCGGCGGGCAGGAAATCGGCGGGCGAGGCGCCGAGCAGGGTCTGCGCCGGCGTGCCGAGATTGGCCGCCGCGACCGCGTTCACCAGGATGAAGCGGCCGTCCTCGTCCTGCACCGTGAGGCTCACGGGCAAGAGATCGACCACCTCCTTGAGCAGGTTGCGCTCGTCGTCGGCGGCGCGTGCTTGGCCGGTCAGCTCCGCGACCTCGGCGCGCAGCCGTGCGATGTCGTCGCCGCGATTGTCGGCGTTGTGCATCGCGAGCCCGGCGAGGGCGACCACCGAGCAGAGCCGCGCACTGGTGACGCTTGCGGCGGCAAAATCCGCCGCGCCGGCGTCGCGCCGCAGCAGCAGCACCGCGGCGCGGCCGGCGAGCGCGACCGGGAGGATGAGGGCGGGGGCGCCTGGCGCCACGAGGCCGGGCGGCAGCAGCGCGCGCGCCTCGCCCGGCGCGCCGGCGAGCGCGATGACGCGGCTGCACACGGCGGCAAGCAGGGCGTCGGCGGCGGGCCATTGCGGCGCGGCGTCCGCGGCGGGATCGGCCGCGACGCAGCGCAGCGCCGCGCCGTCGGGCTGCAGCAGCAGGGCGCGGTCGCAGGCGAAAAAGTCGCGCGCGCGGCGCAGCAGCGTCGCGCTCGCCTGCGCGTCGCCCGCAAGATTGAGCAGGGCGTCGAGCACGGCCAGCAGCGCGGCGCTGTCACCGTCTCGATGTTCGGGAGCCGTCATGCACGATCACGCGACCTGGTGATTCGGTGAGCGTGCATCGCCGCCGTCGAATTGACGGGAAAATATACACGGCAGGAATGCAGGCCCTCGATCCGTCGCGGCGAATCTACACGCCAATCCGTTGGGATTTCCTTGCCGAAGCCGTCGAGGGAGCGGCGATTAACGAATGCTTTACGATTGGCGCCCGCCGGCTACCGGCGCAGCCCGCTCACGCGCTGTTGCGCGCCGGGCGCGGACGCCATCGCATCGAGCGGGGCGCGCAGCGTCACCACCGCATAGAGCATCGAGTTGAGCCGCCGGTCGGCGGCGTCGAGCCGCCCGATCGGCGTCGCGGGCAGCGTTGCCGGGCACGAGGAGGCGAGCAGCTTGGCGAGCCCGTCGGAGGTCTTGCGCAGCGCCTCGAGGCCGGCCCGCTGCTGCGGGTTCGGCCGCCCGCGGCCCTGGAGCATGCGGGCGAGATCCGGACTGCTCTCGTTGCAGCCGGCGCCGCGCGTTTCGGTCTGCGCGGACGGACCATTGAGGCGCGCCTTCTGCTCGTCGGTGAGCGCGTCATAGAGCTTTTCCAGCGGCGCGCGGGTGACGAGCAGCGCCTGGCGCGCCGCCCAGATGCGATCCTCCATGGCGTCGAGCCGCGTGGTCGGGGTCGACGGGCCCGCCTTCGGGCACGCCTTGTCGATATAGGCGAAGGCGCGCTGCGCGGCCGTGTGCAGGTCGTTGAGCGCGCCGCGCTGCGCGTCGGTCGGCTGGATGGTCGACTCGATGCGGGAGATCACGCTGTCGGCGGTCTCGCCGCCTTGCTCGCTGGCGCAGGCGGCCGGCGTGGTGGCGGCGGCGCCGGTCGTCTGCGCCGGCGCGGTGACGGCGCGCGTGCCCGGACGGCTTTGCGGCCGCAGCGCGCCCATCACGATGTCATTATACCCCTGCGCCCAGAAATGGTCGTCGCTGCCGGACGGCCACAGCACGTAGTCGAACAGGTCGTCGCCGAGCTGCGGCCAAAAGAGCGCGGCGGGCGCGTTGATCGCGTTGTCGACGGCCGGAGTGCCGCCCGGATGCTCCTCGGGCGTGCGCGCCGCGTAATGCCGGGCCGGATAGTAGTGCCGGTGCCAGTAGTAGTGCCGGTGCGGCAGCACCCGCCCGATGATCGCGCCGAGCACGCCGGGGAAGGGAAAGCGCGCCATCGCGCTGCCGGCGGGCAGGGCGGACAGGACCAGGGCACTGATCAGGACGAGGCGGGAAGGGCGCATGGCCGGGCCTCTGGGGTTGGTGGCCTATCAACTTGCCAAGGGGCCGTCCGGTTCCATCGGGTTTCGGCCGCGCCCGGCGGCGTGCTATGCGCATATCCCGGCGAAAGCCTGCCCCGGACCCGATCCGGGGTGGACACCGGTTCGCCGATGAGGATATGCGCAGCTCTATGCGGTGCGGGCGCAGGATTGGCACATGACCGACGTTTCTCCTCTCGTGTCGACGCAATGGCTGGCGGCGCATCTCGATGACGCGACGGTGCGCATCGTCGACATCCGCTCCGCGGTCGACGGCGGCGCGCGCGCCGCGTTCGAGCAAGCGCATGTGCCCGGCGCCGTGCACACCGATTACGCCAAGGACGGCTGGCGCCGCACCCAAGGCATGGCGAGCGGGCTCTTGCCGGAGAGCGCGACGCTCGCGCGGCTCATCGGCCAGCTCGACGTGACGCCGGCGCAGCACGTCGTGATCGTCGCGGCCGGCACCACCGTCGGCGATTTCTCCGCCGCCGCGCGCGTCTACTGGACGTTCAAGTGCGCCGGCCACCGCGCGGTGTCGATCCTCGACGGCGGCATGGCGGCGTGGAGCCGCGAGGGGCGCCCGGTCGAGGCGGGCGCCGGCCGAAGCCCGGTGGCCGCATCCTATCCGGTCGCGCTCGACGCGACCTGGCGGGCCGAATGCGCGGCGGTCGAGCGGGCGGTGGCGGCAAAGTCCGCAACCCTGCTCGACACCCGCTCGACGCCCTATTTCGAGGGCCGGGAGAAGAGCCCGCAGGCGCTGCGCGCCGGCCGCCTGCCGGGCGCGCTGCATCTCGACCACAGCCTCGCGTTCGACAAGACGGCGCAGCGGTTGAAGCCGCTCGCCGAGCTGCAGCGGCTCTTTGCCGGCGTGCCCGACCGGCCGGTGATGAGCTATTGCAACACCGGCCACCAGGCGGCGACGAGCTGGTTCGTGCTGTCCGAGCTGCTGCGCCATCCGAGCACGACGCTCTACGACGGCTCGATGTCGGAGTGGACCGAGGACGCGGCGCGCGCGGTCGAGACCGGCCCCGCGGCCTGATCAGGGCCGCTCGCTCAAGGCGAGCCGCAAGCCGAGCAGGACGAACAGGCCGCCGATCGCGCGCTGCAGCCACACCTGGGCGCGCGCATAGGGGCGCGTTGCGGCAACGCGCGCCGCGACGGCGGCGACGCCGAAATTCCAGATCGTGCCGTTGAGGTTGAACACGAGGCCGAGCGCCGCGAAGGCGAGCGCCTTGTGCGGCGCGTCGGCGCGGATGAACTGCGGCAGGAAGGCGAGGAAGAACAGCGCGACCTTCGGGTTGAGCGCGTTGGTGAGGAAGCCTTGCCAGAACACGGTGCGCAACGGCGTTGCGTGCTCGACGGGCATCGCTGACGGATCAAGTGGCGCGGGGCGCGCCCGCAGCATCGTGATGCCGATATAGACGAGATAGGCGGCGCCGACCCACTTGAGCAGCGAGAACGCCAGCGCCGAGGCGGCGATGAGCGCCGAGACGCCGAGCGCCGCCGCCGCGATATGCACGAAGCAGCCGGCCGAAATGGCGAGCGCCGCGACCGCGCCGCCGCGCCGGCCGAGCGCCGCGCTGCGCGCCACGATGTAGGCGATGTCCGGCCCGGGCGTGACGTTGAGGAGAAGGCCGGCGGCGACGAACAGCCAGAAATCGTGGATGCCGAGCATGACGCTTCTTCTCTCGGGCAGGGGGACTACATGCGGGAGATTGCGGCTCGTGCGCTCCCTCTCCCCGAAGGGGAGAGGGTCGGGGTGAGGGGATCTCGGCGCTTCAATTGAACCTCCTAACGCCCCTCACCCGGCTCGCTTCGCTCGCCACCTCTCCCCTTCGGGGAGAGGGAAGAAGCTAAGCCCGCTTCCCGGGCAGCACCAGCTGCGTCTGCGTCACGATCGCGGCGAGCCTTCCGTCGGCGCGGAGGATCCGCGTCTGCCACACCATGGTGGTGCGGCCGCGATGCAGCGGCGTCGTCTCGGTGGTGATCGTCTCGCCGAGCGCGCAGGCGGCGATGAAGTTGGTCTTGCTTTCGACCGTGGTGGTGGCGGCGCCCTGCGGCAGATTGAGGAAGGTCGCGGTGCCGCCGAGATTGTCGGCGAGCGCCATGGCAACGCCGCCGTGCAGCACGCCGTTGCGGTTGGTGAACTCCTCGCGCACGACCATCTCGGACACGATGCGGTCGGGCGACGCATGGGTAATCTTCATGCCGAGCCAGCGCCCGAACGGCGGCTGTATCTCGGCGGCTTCCTGCTCGTTCATTGCTCCTGTCCTGCTCGACCCTCGCGGCGCGCATGGCCGGCGGACCCGAGCCGGGACCTGCGCTGACGGCGCGTATACAGCAAAAGGCGCGGCAATAGCCGCGCCTTGGCAGAATTGACGTGCGGTAAGCTTACTTCGGCTGCGGCACGATGCGCAGATAGGGCCGCGGCGCCTTCCAGCCGGCCGGGTACTGCTTCTTGGCGTCCTCGTCGGACACCGAGCCGGAGATCACCACGTCCTCGCCCTGCTTCCAGTTCACCGGTGTCGCCACCTTGTGCTTGGCGGTGAGCTGCAGCGAGTCGATCACGCGCAGCACCTCGTCGAAGTTGCGGCCCGTGGTCATCGGGTAGACCAGGATCAGCTTGATCTTCTTGTCCGGGCCGATGACGAAGACGTTGCGGACGGTCTGGTTGTCGGCGGCGGTGCGCTTCGTGACGTCGCCGCTCGCCGCGGCCGGCAGCATGCCCCAGGCTTTCGAGATCGAGAGGTCGGTGTCGCCGATCATCGGATAGTTGGGCGCGAACCCTTGCGTCTCCTTGATGTCGCTCGCCCACTTGGCGTGGTTCTCGACCGGATCGACGCTGAGCCCGATGATCTTCACTCCGCGCTTGTCGAACTCGGGCTTGATCTTCGCCATGTACCCCAATTCGGTGGTGCAGATCGGGGTGAAATCCTTGGGATGGGAAAACAGCACCGCCCAGGAATTGCCGATCCAGTCGTGGAAGCGGATTTTGCCTTCGGTCGTGTTGGCTTCGAAGTCGGGAGCCGTGTCCCCAATTGCGAGTGCCATGTTTGCACCTCTCAATGTGGCGTGTTCATCGTTCGTGGGTCGGACGATCGGACAATTCGCCGGCCTCCGCGCGAGGCCGGCTCGGACGTCCTGCCGCCTATATAGAGGGCCAGGCGGAACCGGGCCAGTTGGCTGCTTGATTTAAGTATTTTTCGCCAAGCCATTCCGCGCCGGCAGCAGCCGCGCGTTGCGGCCGGCGCCGAAGGCGAAATTTCCTTCCCTCCACGATACCGCCAAGGCGCTGACGGAACTCGTGTTTTGCCGCACCGCGGTCGCCCCATTGCGGCGGGCAAAATGCCTTGGCGCGGCCACGGACGGGCCGCGGTCGCGCCGCCCTCGATGGCGAAAATTTTGATCCAGCGCATGAACCGACCGCCCGGTTCGTGCGACCAAGATCCACAAGAGGTGCCCGCTTGCCGCGGGGAGACCTCGGAACGGGAAGGCGCAGATGATCAAGGCCCGCTCGAGCGGATTGCGTCCCGCCGCGATCGACGCAAGCCCGGCGCTCGCGGCGCTCGCCGCGCGGCGCGACAGCGCCCCCGTCAACGCCGCCTGGGCGCCGCCGGGCTATGACGCGACCGACATTCGCATCCTCGAGTGGATCGCGTCGCACCGGCGCGGCCGGCGGGCGCGCGCGCGCGCGGCGGCTTCGCACCTCGCGGCCTGATCCTGCTGATTGACTTTCCGCCATCGCGGCCGCAACCCTTCGGGCTGCCGGACACCACCGGGGCCAAGGGGGCCAAGGGGCCCAAGAAGCGCGCCGCATGTTCAAGCGCATCCTGATCGCCAATCGCGGCGAGATCGCCTGCCGCGTCATCAAGACCGCACGGCGGATGGGGATTTCGACCGTCGCGGTCTATTCCGACGCCGACAAGGACGCCCTGCACGTCGAGATGGCCGACGCGGCGGTCGCGATCGGCCCGCCGGCGGCGGCGGAAAGCTACCTCGTGATCGACAAGATCGTCGCCGCCTGCAAATCGAGCGGCGCCGAGGCGGTGCATCCGGGCTACGGCTTTCTTTCCGAGCGCGAAGCCTTCGCCAAGGCGCTTGCCGCGGCCGGCATCGTCTTCATCGGGCCGAACCCCCGTGCGATCGCGGCCATGGGCGACAAGATCGAGAGCAAGAAGGCCGCCGCCAAGGCCCGTGTCTCGACCGTGCCGGGCCATCTCGGCGTCATCGCCGACGACATCCAGGCGATCGAGATCGCCGAGGAGATCGGCTACCCGGTGATGATCAAGGCCTCGGCCGGCGGCGGCGGCAAGGGCATGCGCATCGCCCGCTCGAAATCGGAGGTCGCGGAAGGTTTCGCCCGCGCCAAGTCGGAGGCGAAGTCGTCGTTCGGCGACGACCGCGTGTTCATCGAGAAATTCATCGTCGACCCGCGCCACGTCGAGATCCAGGTGCTCGGCGACAAGCACGGCAACGTCATCCATCTCGGCGAGCGCGAATGCTCGATCCAGCGCCGCAACCAGAAAGTCGTCGAGGAGGCGCCGAGCCCGCTGCTCGACGACAAGACGCGGCATGCCATGGGCGAGCAGGCGGTCGCGCTGGCGAAAGCCGTGGGCTACGACTCGGCCGGCACCGTCGAGTTCGTCGCCGGACAGGACAAGAGCTTCTATTTCCTCGAGATGAACACGCGGCTGCAGGTCGAGCATCCGGTGACCGAGCTCGTCACCGGCATCGACCTCGTCGAGCAGATGATCCGCGTCGCGGCGGGCGAGAAGCTCGCCGTCAAGCAGCGCGACGTCAAGCTCGACGGCTGGGCGGTCGAGACCCGCATCTATGCGGAGGATCCTTTTCGCAACTTCCTGCCCTCGATCGGCCGCCTGGTGACCTACCGCCCGCCGCCCGAGGGCCGGCATGACGGCGTGACGGTGCGCAACGACACCGGCGTCTACGAGGGCGGCGAGATCTCGCTCTATTACGACCCGATGATCGCCAAGCTCGTCACCCACGCGAAGACCCGCGACGCCGCGATCGCCGCACAGTCGCGCGCCCTCGACGAGTTCGCCATTGCGGGCATCCGCCACAACATTCCGTTCCTCGCCGCCCTGATGGCGCATCCGCGCTGGCAGGCCGGCAAGCTCTCGACCGGCTTCATCGCCGAGGAATTTCCCGACGGCTTCCACCCGATCGCGGCCGAGGGCGAGCGCGCCGAGGTGCTCGCGGCAGTTGCCGCCGCGATCGACCATCGGCTCGGCGCGCGCAAGCGCAAGATCGCCGGCCAGCTCACCGGCCGCCGTGTCACGCGCGCGACCTTGCGCAGCGTCTGGCTCGACGGGCGCGAGTACATTCTCGAGGTCACCGGCAGCGATGCGGCGGTCGAGTTCGGCGACGGCGTTGGCGGCGCCGCGCCGCCGCACGGCGAAGACCTCGTGACGATCACCTACCGCAAGGGCCTCGGCAACGACGGCAGCCGCATCGCGGTGCACTCGGCCTGGATCCCGGGCTGGCCGGTGTGGCGCGGCGTCGTCGGCGACCGCGCGATCGCCGTGCAGGTGCGGCCGGTGCCGAACGGCTTCGATCTCGCCTGGCACGGCACGCAGGCGCGCGCCTATGTCTATACCGAGACCGAGGCCAAGGCGGCGCGGCTGATGCCCGTCAAGGCGCTCGCCGACACCGGCAAGAAGCTGCTCTGCCCGATGCCGGGCCGCGTGGTCGCGATCGCGGTCGCGGTCGGCCAGGAGGTCAAGGCGGGCGAGACCCTCGCCGTGGTCGAGGCGATGAAGATGGAGAACGTGCTGCGCGCCGAGCGCGACGGCGTCGTCAAGGCGATCTACGTCAAGAAAGACGACAGCCTCGCGGTCGATGCGGTGATTTTGGAGTTCGAGTAGGAACACCGTCATTGCGAGGAGCGAAGCGACGAAGCAATCTCGACCAGCGAGTCGCGGCGCGAGATTGCTTCGGCGCCTGCGGCGCCTCGCGATGACGCAATCATCATGACCCTCTACTTCGCCTATGGCTCGAACATGAGCCGTGCGCTGATGCGGCCGCGCTGCCGGTCGGCGCGCGAGCTCGGCACGGCGCGGCTCGACGGCTGGCAATTCATCATCATGCGCGAGGGCTATGCGTCGATCGTGCCGGCGCCGGGCGGCGTCGTGCACGGCGTGCTGTGGCGCCTCGCGCCGCGCGACCTCGCGGCGCTCAACGCCTATGAGCGGCTCGACCAGGGGCTCTATCGGGCGGTGACGCTGCCGGTGCGCGCCGGCGCGCGGTGCGTCGCCGCGCTCGTCTATGTCGGCCGCTCGCGCGCCGCGGGCGTGCCGCGGCCCGGCTATCTCGACCTCGTGCTCGCGGCGGCGCGCGAGGCCGGCCTGCCCGCATCCTACGTCGCGTCGCTCGCGCGCTTGATGCCGTCCGCCTGGCGCGGCGCGCGCGCGCCGGAAACCGGCGAGGTCGCATGACCGGGCAACGCGCCATCCGCCGCGTCATGGTCCGCGGCCGCGTGCAGGGCGTCGGCTTTCGCGCCTGGACCGAGCACGAGGCGCGCCGCCGCGCCCTCGACGGCTGGGTGCGCAACCGCCGCGACGGCGCCGTCGAGGCGCTGTTCGCGGGCCCGCCCGACCAGGTCGCCGGCATGATCGAGGCGTGCCGGCGCGGTCCGCCGCTCGCCCGCGTCGATGCGCTCGACGTGCACGACGCGACCCTCGACGACCTCGGCCAGCGCCGGAGCGGGGAGGCGTTCTCGATGTTGCCCACGGTCTAGGAGGAGCGCGCGAGCAAGGCGCGCACTTGCGCCTCCACGTCGAGCGTAAGGCAGACGAGGATCAGCAACGAGACGCCGCCGACCGCGAACGGGACCCCGAGCCATTGGGCGAGCGCGATCGGCAGCAGCACGATGGCCGCCAGATAGACGGCGCCGAGCGCCGTCAGGTGCGAGAGCGTGTCGTCGAGATAGTCGGCCGCCGGCGTGCCCGGCACGAGCTCGGCGACGGCACCGCCCTGGCTGTGGAGCTGGCGCGCGAGCCGCTCCGGGTCGTGCAAGAAGGCGGTGTAGACGAACGCGAACAGGATGATGGCGACGGCCGAGAGCGCGAGGTGGAGCGGCCGGCCGGGCGCGAGGCTCGCGAGCCAGTCGCCGCGGCCGTGCAGGCCGAGCCCCCAGGTGGCGAGTTGCGCCGCCGCGATGGCGACGATCAGCAGGATCCACGACCCGACCAGCGCGGGGACGATGCCGCCCGGATTGAGCTTGAATGCGAGATCGACCGATTGGCCGGCAATCGTGCGGTCGCCGACGCGCCGCTCGGCGAACCGGATCGAGATCCGCCGGCGCGCACGCTCGACCCCGACCGCAACGACCGTGAAGGCGACGGCGCCGAACGCCATGGCGAAGAGCTTCCCCTCCGACACGAGGCCCTCGCGCCCCGCCTGCCAGAGAGCCGCGCCGTCGCGCGGCACCTCGGCGAGCACGCCGGCGATCAGCAGCAGCGCGATGCCGTTGCCGACGCCGCGCGCCGTGATCTGGTCGGCGAGCCAGGTGAGAAACAGCATCCCGGCCGTCAGCGTCGCGGCCGTCGTGACCGTGAACAGCGGGCCGGGAATCAGGACGAGGTCGGGAACGCGTTCGAGCCCGCCGGCGATCCCGACGCCCTGGAGAGCTGCGAGAACGGCCGTGAGAACGCGCGTCCAGCGCACGAGCGTCACGCGTCCGCGCTCGCCTCGGTCGCGCAGCGCGCGCAAGCGCTGCCAGCCAATCGCCAGCAACTGAAGCAGAACGGCGGCCGCGACGTAGTTCGCGAGCGGCAGCGCCAGGATGCTGGTCCGCGGGGCGCCCACGAGCCGCGGATCGAGGCCGGGCAGCGGGATGGCCTGGCCCAGTCGCCAGACGAAAAGGGCGCCGAGCGTGAACGCGATTCGTCGCCACAATTCCTCGCGCATGTCGCCTCCCGAGCCGGGATCAATCCCGCCATTACGTGGGTAGGCTGCGGGAGCCGGCCGGTTCAAGGGCCGCGTTGGCGTCCGTCGTGGCGCCGAAGAGTCGCGCGAATTCGCGCCGCAGCGCGCGGTCGACCTCGTCCATGCTCGCGGCCCGGCCGAGGTCCGCAAGGCTCGTCACGCCGTAGCGCTCATCCGCGACGCCGCACGGCACGATGCCGGCAAAATGCGCCAGATCCGGCGCGACGTTGAGCGCGATGCCGTGCAGGCTCACCCAGTGGCGGATGCGGATGCCGATGGCGGCGATCTTGTCCTCGTGCCCATCGCCCTTGTCGGGCCGCCGCACCCAGACGCCGACGCGGTCCTGCCGGCGCTCGCCGGCGACGTCGAAGGCCGCGAGCGTGCGGATGATCCATTCCTCGAGCGTCGCCACGTAGCGGCGCACGTCGGGCGCGCGCCGCTTGAGGTCGAGCATCGCATAGGCGACCCTTTGCCCGGGCCCGTGATACGTGAACTGCCCGCCGCGTCCGCTGGCAAAGACCGGAAAGCGCGCCTCGATGAGGTCGCCGGCCTGGGCGCTCGTGCCCGAGGTGTAGAGCGGCGGGTGCTGCACGAGCCACACCAGCTCGGGCGCCGCGCCCGCCGCGATCGCGGCGACGCGCGCGTCCATGGCGGCGACCGCCTCCGTGTAGCCGACCGGGCGCGCCGAGACGGCCCATTCGACCGGGGCGAGGCCCGGAGTGGTGTCGCTTGCCGGCATCAGCCCGCCGGCGAGGCGGTCGCGTGCGTTAACCACCCGTTCACCATCCCGTGGTCATGTCGAGGCATCCAAATTGCACAGGATTCCGCGACCAGAATGGCCACGATCGACAAGGTCTCGCTCAACATATCAGTGGTGCTCGGCACGACGTCGATGCCGGTGCACCAGGTGCTGCGTCTCGGCCGCGGCGCCGTCATCGAGCTCGACGCCGGCGAGAACGACGAGGTGCGGATTCTGGCGAACGATTTCCCCGTCGCCAAGGGCGCCGTGGTGGTGAGCGGCAACCGCATCGCCGTCGAGGTCAAGCGCATGCTGCCGCGGACCCCGGACATGCGGTGAGGCGCACCGCCTCCTGAAATCCACGTTTTTGTCGCTGGTCGGTAGGGTGGGCAAAATCGGCCCGCCCGGTCTCTCCGCGTGGGCACGGCGCCGCGCCGATCTTGCCCATGCGCATGCATCGTGCCAGGCGCCGCGCCCACCCTACGGCACCTTGCCGGAGACGGCGGAGCCGCCGCCCTTGTCCCGCCCGACCCGATTTGTTACATGCAGCGCCGTTGCGCCGGGCACCCCTCGGCACACCTCCCCATGCGGTCGTGGCGGAATTGGTAGACGCACTAGCTTGAGGTGCTAGCGGGGCAACCCGTGGAGGTTCGAGTCCTCTCGACCGCACCAGTGAGTTTCTGCTCCTCCTGAAATGTATCCGCGCGGTCGCGCGCCACCTCAGTGCGCGCGACAGCGCGGCGGGGCGTGTGACGTTGCGATTTGGCCGCCGAGCCGATTCGCTTGTCGCCCGGATGCGCGTTGATCCATCTCAATGAAACGTCGCGTGCGCCTTGGTGGAATGGCGGGCGCAGAGGCAGACATGACGCGCGCCGCAGACCCGTTCCGCACACTCTATGACACGCACCACGAGCGCGTGCGGCGGATGCTTGCGCGCATCGTCGGTGCGCAGGACGCCGAGGATCTGACCCAGGCGGTGTTCGCGAAGGCCGCCGCGGCGCTGCCGACCTTCCGCGGCGATGCCGAATCCGCGACCTGGCTGCATCGGATCGCGGCGAATGTCGCTTCCGACTGGCTGCGCAGCCGCACGACCCGCGAAGCCAGGCGGACGGTGCCGCTTCCCGATGCGATGGACGACGAGGCGCGCACTGCGGCGATCGGCGCCGCGGAGGTCGACCGGCGCCCGACCCCCGAGCAGGAGCTGTCCGAGCACGAGATGCGCGAGTGCATCCGCGGCGAGATCGGCAAGCTGCCGGAGGCGCAGCGCACCGTTCTGATGCTCAGCGCGCTGGGCGGGCTCGACGACGAGGACATCGCCCGCACGCTCGGCATCAGCCACGACAATGCCAAGGTGCGGCTGCACCGGGCGCGCCAGGCGTTCAAGAAGATCATCGCGGCGCGCTGCGATTTCTACCGCAACGAGCTGTCCTGCAAGCCGTCTTCGCCGGATTGCTGCCCGCCGGCGCAACCGCCGGCCGGCCGGTTGCAAGATCGATCCTGACAAGCCGCTGTAACTTTCCCGGCCGCTCTCCCGTCTAAGCTTTCAGACGAGGAGATGACCGTCGATGATGCCCTGCGCTGCACGAATTCTTGGCTTGCCACGACCGCTCTGGATCGCGTTCGCGATCCTGGCGTTCGTCGTCTGGTGGCCGCTGGGGCTCGCCGTCACGGCCTGCTTGATATGGAGCGGAAGCATGCGCTGCTGTGGATTCGGGTTTGGCGACCGGGGCGACGACAGGGCCGCTCAGGTGCACAGCCCATGGGCGCAGCCGCGCGCGAGCGGCAACCGCACCTTCGACGACTATCGCGCCGACACCCTGCGCCGTCTCGATGAGGAGCAGCGCGAGTTTCGCGAGTTCCTGTCGCGCTTGCGCATGGCCAAGGACAAGGCCGAGTTCGACCAGTTCATGGCGGAGCGTCGCGGCGGCGGATAGCGCATGTTCCGGCGAAGTGGACGCCGGCGCGCCCGCAATCCGCATGACTGGGAGCAAAGAGTTCACGTCAGGTGCAGAACCGCCGTCGACGCTCCTTCCAGGTCAGGCTGCGCGGCCGTTGACGCGGATGTTCCGGCCGATGATCCGGCCGGATGCATAACTTTCCCGGACATGAGATGCGGAAGCGTTATAATTGTCTACGCACCGGCGGCGCGGAAGATCGATCCGCGCATCGGCAACCCGCGCGTGACTCGCAATTTCGGGAGGAAGCGGACAATGGCGACCTGGCGCGTCAGGCTTTTCATCGCAGCGGCGGCGCTGCTGTTGGGCGTGCTGCCCGCAACGGCGCAATATTCCGACCTCGCCCCGGCCGGCGAGGGTTTCTCGGTGCAGTTTCCGGCCAACCCGACCTTCCACCCCGACGCGCCCTCGCGCGACATCGTCGCCCGTTCGTGGACGGCCGCGCAGGGCGGCTACACGTTCTTCATGGGGCGGGGGGAGACGAAAAGCGGCCTGACGATCAACGCCTTCGACGCCACCTTCAAGACCGATCAGGACGACGTCGTCACCTCGATGAAGGGGACGCTCCTGCATTCCGACCGGATCGAATGGCCCGGCCCCGACGGGCCGCTGCCGGCGCTCTTGTTCGCGATGCGCGTGGGCAACGGTTATGCCGAGTACCTGGAGACGATTCGCGGCAAGGTCGTTTTCGCCATCTTCGTGATGGCGCGAACCGACAGCCCGGCGGCGCGCGACGAAGTCGACCGCCTGGTGCGGACGCTGCGCATCACGCCGTAAGGCGAGCGACCTGCGCGCCGGCGCCGCGGCCGGGTTGACGGGCCGAAGAAATTTGCCGCCGACGGCGGATTCCTTGGAACAAATCCGCCCCTGGCGCTTTTCCTGTCTCGCCCTTCCGTGTCTGCGGCGTTTCCGCGGCCTTGACCTGCGGCGACGCACCGTACAGGCAAGTGGCGGCGCCAACGCGCGACCCGAGACGAACCGCGATGGTCGACAACATCCACTGGCTGCCGCGAACCTATGGCCCGGCGTTGCGCAAGTATTATGAGGAGCTGCTGAAACAGCCCCTGCCGCAGCGGTTCGTCGACCTGATTGCGGAGATCGAGGCGGGGGCGCCGGCCGCCGCTGCCGCCCCGCCGGCTGCGGCGGAGACGGCCGCCCGGGAAACCGCGCCGCCGCCGGAGCCGCCGTCAGAGCCGCTGCCCGAACCGTCCGAGTGAGCGATCCCTACTGAGCGGCCCGCGGCGGCCCTACTTGTCGATCGCGCCGCCGCTCTCCGCCCAATCCTTGAAGGCGCCGAGATTGTAGACATGCTCGTAGCCGAGCTCCTTGAGCAGCTTGCCGGCGAGCGCCGAGCGGCCGCCCGAGCCGCAATAGAGGATGACGGTCTTGTCCTTGGCGAAATTCTTGTCGTGCGAGGGCAGCTCAGGATCGGCGCGGAATTCGAGCATGCCGCGCGAGACGTGCACGGCGCCCGCGACCTTGCCGCTCGCCGCCACCTCGGGCGCATCGCGCACGTCGACCACGAGCGCGTTGCCCTTGGCGATCAGCTCGCGCGCCTGCGCCGGCGTGATCCGCGGCACCGCGGCGTTGGCGGCTTCCATCATCTGCTTGACGGTCGTCGGCATGGGGGTCTCCTCGCTGATCAGGTTGCGGCGGTCATCCGTGCGCCAAGCATATATGCTGGCGGCGGCGTGAAAGCATCAATTTGCGCAAGCGCAGCCGGACCCGCGAGGTGAGGCCGATGCCCGAGATCACCAACCAGCCGCCGCCGCTCGAACCCTATGACCTGTTCGCCGGCGACCGCGTGCTGCGCGAGGCGGTTGAGCGCGAGCGGGCCGGCTGGGCGCAGGCCGAGCTCGCGGCGCTCGGCCAGAAACTCGGCGCGCCCGAGACCATCCGTCTCGGCTTCGAGGCGAACCGCAATCCGCCGGCCCTGCGCGCGCTCGACCGCTACGGCCACCGCATCGACGAGGTCGATTTCCATCCCGCCTGGCATGCGCTGATGGCGCTCGCGGTCGGCGCCGGGCTGCCGGCGCGCCCGTGGGCGCGCCCGCGCGCCGGTGCGCATGTGGCGCGCGCGGCGGGCGCCTTCATGCTGGCGCAGGTCGAGGCCGGGGTCTTTTGCCCGATCGCCATGACGTATGGCGCGGTGCCGACCCTGCGGCAGAACGCGGCGCTCGCGGCCGAATGGCTGCCGCGCATCTTCGCGCAAGACTACGACCCGCGCTGCGTGCCGGCGCCCGCGAAGAATTCCGCGCTGATCGGCATGGCGATGACCGAGAACCAGGGCGGCTCGGATCTGCGCACCAACACGACGCGCGCCGAGCCGGCGGGTCACGATGGGGCGCGCCGCTTCTTCCGCCTCAACGGGGCGAAATGGTTCATGTCGGCGCCGATGTGCGACGCCTTTCTGGTGCTGGCACGCAGCGATGGCGGGCTCGGCTGCTTCCTCGTGCCGCGCTGGACCCCCGCGGGGAAGCGCAACGGCATCCATCTCGTGCGCCTCAAGGACAAGCTCGGCAACCGCTCGAACGCCTCGAGCGAGGTCGAGCTCGTCGATGCCTTTGCGGAGCTGGTCGGCGAGGAAGGCCGCGGCATCCCGACCATCATCGAGATGAGCAACTTGACGCGCCTCGACTGCGCGATCGGCTCCGCGGCGTTGATGCGCGCCGCGACCGCGCAGGCGATCCATCACGCGATGCACCGCGTGGCGTTCCAGAAGAAGCTCGTCGACCACGCGCTGATGACCAACGTGCTCGCCGATCTCGCGCTCGAGAGCGAGGCCGCGACCGCGCTCGCGCTGCGGCTCGCGCGCGCCTACGACGAGGAGGGCGCGGCCGCCGCGGTGTGGCGGCGCGTGGTGACGCCGGCGGCAAAATTCTGGATCTGCAAGCGCGCGCCGGCGCTCGCGGCGGAGGCCATGGAGGTGCTCGGCGGCAGCGGCTACGTCGAGGACTGCGTGCTGCCGCGCATCTATCGCGAGGCGCCGGTCAACTCGATCTGGGAGGGCTCCGGCAACGTCATGTGCCTCGACGTGCTGCGCGCGCTCGACCGCACGCCGGGCGCGGTCGATGTGCTGGCGCAGGAGCTCGCCGCCGGCGCCGCCGCCGACGCGCGGATGAAGGCCTTTGTCGACGGGCTGACGCGCCGCCTCGCGAGCCGCGCGCGCAGCGACGAGGCGCAGGCGCGCGCGCTGACGCGCGATCTCGCGCTGGCGCTGCAGGCGGCGCTGCTGCTGCGCCACGCGCCGCCGGCGGTGGCGGACGCGTTCTGCGCGTCGAGGCTCGCAGGCGAGGGCGGCGGAGTCTTCGGCGTGCTGCCGCGCGGGGCAGATCTGCGCACGATCGTCGAGCGGGCGATGCCGGCGAGCAAGTGAGGAGGGCACTGTGCCCGCGCTCACTCCCCCCTCAGAAGGCGAGAGGGAGCGCATGCAGCGTGCAAAATTACGGAATCCCCGACTTCGGCAGGTTCGCGGTGGTGGTGGGGCCGCTGATCGAGCCGGTGACGTCGGTGCGCGGGCCGCGCAGGTTGGGGGCAGACGCGGCGGAGGCGGGCGCGGCGGCGCCGAACTGGGTGCCGAGCGGCGCGACGCCGAAATTCTGCGGGCTCGGCGCCGCGAGCGCGGGCGGCGCGATCGAGGCCCGTTCATTCATGTCGGCGCCCGGCCCGCGCGCGCCCGGCGCGGCGGCCGGCACCCACTCGTCGGGCGTGGTCGGCGTCGCCGGCCGCGTCGGGGTTGCCGGCACCACCTGGACGATGCGGTAGCCGCGCCGCTTCAATTCGCGCAGCAGCTGCGGCAGCATCAGCACGGTGCGCGGCTGCATGTCGTGCAGCAGCAGCACGCCCTTGTGGTGCTGCTCGAGCCGCATCAGCGCGCGGCGCATCACCTCGGCCGAGCTGATATGCGTCCAGTCGTCGGCGGGAAAATCCGCGCTCCACGTCATGAGTTTGCGCGACGCCAGAAAGTTTTCCACCGTGTTGGCGCGCAGCAGGCCGGGGATGCGGAAGAACGGCGCCACCTTGTCGGGATCGCCGAGCGCGGCGGTGACCGACGCGATGCCGTCGTCGACCTCCTTCTGCACCTGCGGCAGCGACATGCGCTCGAAGCGCAGCGGATGGTTCTGGCTGTGCGTGCCGATGGTGTGGCCCGCCTCGTAGACCTTCTTCACCATGTCCGGATAGGCGTTGGCCATGCGGCCGATGAGGAAATAGGTCGCCTTGACGCATTGCGAGGCGAGGATTTCCAGCACGCGCGTCGAGTAGGGCGGCAGCGGTCCGTCGTCGAAGGTGAGCACCACCTCGTGGTCCTGCAGCGGCAGGCTCTCGTGGTACTGCATGGTGCCGATCCTCGGGTGCGCGACCGGGTCGACCACCAGCACGCGGCTCACCCCGAGCGCATTGGGATTGCCGGGACAATCGGTCGCAGCCGCCGCCGGGACGGCGAGGCCGACGACGAGCAACAGGCCGAACAGGGCAGGAACGCGCATTTGCAGGACCACCTTGTCGCGAGGGGGACACACTAGGGCCACGGGGGGCGTCCGGCCAATTTCATCTTCGGTTAGCCATAAGATTTTGTTAACAGCGTGGTTTCTGCGTGACAGCCCCTGCGGCAAAGTTGGGCAGCGACACAAAGCACCGTGTCGGCGTTCCCCTCCCCCCGCGAGCCCTCGGGTCTTGCCTTCGGCAAGCCCAAGGATGAACTCCGCGAGTGGCGGGGAGGGGTCAGGGGCCTGCCGCGCCGTAGCCCGAAGGGTGAAGGCGGGTGGGGGGCGCCGCTTGCGCGGAGATTCGGTCACCCCACCCCGACCGCCGTCGCGCAGCGACGGCGGTCGACCCTCCCCCTGCAGGGGAGGGTGAAGGAAGAAAGTCACTTGGCGGGCACGACGTGCACCACCTTGTAGCCGCGCGCCTTGAGCGCACGCAGAAACGCCGGCAGCATGCTCGCGGTCTGCGCGCGGGTGTCGTGCAACAGGATGATGCCGCGGGAGGCCGCGTCGAGGCGGTGCAGGACCAGCGCGAGCTCCTGCTCGGGCGTCATCGCGTTCCAGTCGCTGGCCCACAGATCGGCGCCGAACACGACGAGGCCGCGCTTCTCCATAGCGTCGAGCAGCGCAGGCGATGACGCAAAGCCGGGGAAGCGGAAGAACGGCGTGCGCGGCGTTGCGCCGCTCGTGCCGTAGGCGGCGCGATCGACCGCCGCGATGCCGCGATCGACTTCCGCATCGGCGGCCGCGAGACTCATGCGGTTGAGCAGCGGATGCGCGAAGGTGTGATGCGCGACCGTGTGGCCCTCGGCGAGCTCGCGCTGCGCGAGCTTGGGCGCCGCGAGCGCGTTGCGGCCGATGAGGAAGAAGGTCGCGCGCACGCATTCATGCTTGAGCGCATCGAGCACTCTTGGCGTGGTGGCGGGCCATGGCCCATCATCGAAGGTGAGCACGACCTCCTTCGCGGCGAGCGGCAGCGTGGTGGGAAAATGCTTGCGCCCGACGCGCGGCGTGGTTGCGACGCTCACGCTGAGCACGCGCTCCGTGCCGAGCGCATCGGCATTTCCCGGGCACGGCTGCGCCCGCGCGGCGGGCAGCAACGCGCACATGACCGCAATCATCATGCGAATCGCGCCGGGCATACCTTGTGCGGCTGCAATGCTACGGTTGCAGATACTCGTGTGAGTAGCATTTCGTCGTGGAACCAGCATGGTCTGATGCATTATCGTGCATGAAGTGACGCCGTGGCGCGCTTTCAAGCGCCATGGCGTGGCGATTTGACGGCCGCTTCGCGGAACTATCCCCGCGGCATCGACAGCCTATTAACATTCTAAGGTTACAACGTGGACGGGTCGGAGCAGGACTTCCGCCCGTCAGAATGCGGCCGTCGAGTATCGCATGATTTCCCCGAGCAACAGCGCCGCACGACCGCGCCAGATGCCGCGGCTGATCGCGCCGTTCGCGCTCGTCATGCTCGCCGTGTTCGCGGCCTGCGCGATCTTCGGTTACGTGCTTGCGCGCGCGAGCGACGCGCACCACCAGGACCAGCGGCGCGCCGCGCTGCTCGGCGTCATCGACGAGTTCCGCAACGTCTTCGCCGACATGACGCGCGATGCCGCCGTCGATCTCGCGGCCGGCGATCTGCGCGCGGATCCGGACGTCGCGCGCGCGCTCGTCCCGCTCGGCCTTCCGCGCTATCGCCACGAGCGGGCCTGCGTGATCGATGCCAAGGGCGCCGTGCTCGCCGCCTATCCGGTCAGCGGCCATGTGCCCGCCGCGGTGATGCGCGTCGTCGCCGATTTCCGCGCCGGGCAGGCGGGGCAGAACGGCGCCGATGCGGCGGTCGCAACCGAGGTGATCCTGCTCGACGGACAGCCGGCGCTGGTCGCGGTCGCGGCGGTGCGCGCCACCGATGCGGCCGAGCCCGCCGATGCGCGCGCGCCGCTGCTCGTGCGCAGCAAGCGGCTCGACGCCGGCCTGATCGGCGCCTTCGAGAAGATGTCCGGCGTTTCCGCGCTCGCCTTCGATGCCGAGGCGCCGCACGCCGATCGCGACGTGCAGTCGCTGCTCGATCCGCAGGGCCGCATCGTCGGCTGGCTTTCCTGGAAGCGCGAGCATCCGACCATGGACGCGGTGGTGCGGCTCGTGCCGCTGCTCGGCGCGGTCGCCGCCCTCCTCGTCGCGTTCTCATCGATGGCGATCCGCCAGCTCGGCGCCGCGACCCGCCGCCTCGCCGCGAGCGAGGCCGAGGCGCACAAGATCGCCTACGAGGATCCGGCGACCGGCCTGCCCAACCGGCGCATGATGTCCGATCTGCTCGACGCCGCGCTCGCCGAGCGCGGCGGCGGCAACGTCAGCTTCGCGCTCATCGATATCGACGGCTTCGCCGACACCAGCGAATCGCTGGGCGAGCAGGGCAGCGACGAGCTGTTGGCTGCGGTCGCCGAGCGGCTGCGCGCCGTGATGCCGAGCGACGTCACGCTCGGCCGCCTCGGCGCGTCCGAATTCGCGATCGTCGCGACCGATGCGGCCGCCGCCCACGGGCTCGCGGCCGCGCAGGCCGCCGCGCAGGTGATGGCGCGGCCGCTGTGGATCGCCAACCAGGCGGTGCAGACCGGCGTCTCGATCGGCCTCGTGCATGCGCCGCAGGACGGCGAGACGCGCGAGGAGCTGATGCGGCGCGCCGACCTCGCGCGGCGCGCGGTCGAGCGCGGCAGCGCGATGCGCATCTCCGGCTTCGATCCGGACATGGAGCAGGAGTTCCAGGACCGGCTGTTCATCAAGCGCGAGCTGCGCCGCACGCTCGCCGAAGGCGGGTTCGACGTGCACTACCAGCCGATCGTCGCGGCCGAGGGCCAGCGCATCGTCGGCGTCGAGGCGCTGCTGCGCTGGAACCATCCGACCCGCGGCATGATCCCGCCCGCCGATTTCATTCCGGTCGCCGAGCAGACCGGGCTGATGGTGCAGCTTGGCGAATTCGTGCTGCGCCGCGCGCTTGCCGACGCCGTGCGCTGGCGCGACGTCTACGTCGCGGTCAACATGTCGCCGCACCAGATGCGCGACCGCGGGCTCGTGAGCCTCGTCGCCGCCGTGCTCGCCGACACCGGGATTGCGCCGGCGCGCGTGATGCTGGAAGTGACCGAGGGCGTGCTGATCGAGAACCCGGACGAGGCGAAGGAGCGGCTCGAGCAGCTGCGCGCGCTCGGCGTGAAGATCGCGCTCGACGATTTCGGCTCGGGCTATTCGAGCCTGAGCTACCTGCGCAAGTTCCCGATCGACAAGCTCAAGATCGACAAGGAGTTCGTCGCCCCGCTCGGCCGCTCGTCGGACGGCGGCGTGATCATCCAGGCCATCATGGCGCTCGGCCGCGCGCTCGGCCTGACCGTGCTGTGCGAGGGCGTCGAGACCGAGGAGCAGCGCATCCTGCTGCGGCTCGCCGGCTGCGACGAGATGCAGGGCTTCCTGTTCGCCAAACCGGCGCCGCGCGCCGCGATCGACCGCCTGATCGCCGCGCAGCAGGGCGGCGAAGCGATGCGCAAGGCGACGGCGTGACGGGCGCGGTGCAGTGACGGTATGATATCGCCTCGCGTCATTGCGAGGAGCCGAAGGCGACGAAGCAATCTCGACAGGCATGTGCATGCGGTTCGGGATTGCTTCGCTTCGCTCGCAATGACGGCGAGTGGAGGTGTACCATCATGATCCCCAACACCTGGTCCGGTTTCGATTTCGGCCTCGGCGAGGACGCCGAGCGGCTGCGCGACACGGTGCGCGGCTTTGCCCAGGACGAGATCGCGCCGCGCGCCGACGAGATCGACCGCAGCAATGTCTTTCCGCGCGACCTGTGGCCGCGCATGGGCGCGCTCGGCCTGCATGGCATCACGGTCGAGGAGGAGTTCGGCGGCTCCGGGCTCGGCTATCTGGAGCACTGCGTCGCCATGGAAGAGGTCTCGCGCGCCTCGGCGGCGGTCGGGCTTTCCTATGGCGCGCACTCGAACCTGTGCGTCAACCAGATCCGCCGCAACGGCACGCCTGAGCAGAAGCGGCGCTATCTGCCCAAGCTCATCTCCGGCGAGCACGTCGGCGCGCTCGCGATGTCCGAGCCGGGCGCCGGCTCCGACGTCGTCTCGATGAAGACGCGGGCGGAGAAGCGCGGCGAGCGCTACGTGCTCAACGGCTCGAAGTTCTGGATCACCAACGGCCCGCTCGCCGAGACGCTCGTGGTCTACGCCAAGACCGATCCCGCCGCCGGCGCGCGCGGCATCACGGCGTTCCTGATCGAGAAGGGGTTTGCCGGCTTCTCCACCGCGCAGAAGCTCGACAAGCTCGGCATGCGCGGCTCGGATACGGGCGAGCTCGTTTTCCAGGACTGCGAGGTTCCGGCCGAGAACGTGCTCGGCGAGGTGGGGCAGGGCGTCAACGTGCTGATGTCCGGGCTCGACTACGAGCGCGTGGTGCTCGCCGCCGGACCGCTCGGCATCATGCAGGCATGTCTCGATGTGGTGGTGCCGTATCTGCATGAGCGCAGGCAGTTCGGCGCGCCGATCGGCTCATTCCAGCTCATGCAGGGCAAGCTCGCCGACATGTATGTGTCGATGAACGCCGCCAGATCTTATGTCTACGCGGTCGCGCGCGCCTGCGATGCCGGCAAGACCACGCGCGAGGACGCCGCCGGCGCGATCCTCTACGCCGCCGAGCGCGCGACCGCGGTCGCGCTCGACGCCATCCAGTGCCTCGGCGGCAACGGCTACATCAACGACTACCCGACCGGGCGCCTGTTGCGCGACGCCAAGCTCTACGAGATCGGCGCCGGCACGAGCGAGATCCGCCGCATGCTGATCGGGCGGGAGATCTTCGACAAGACGGCGTGAGCCGTTGCGTGGCGGCGCGCGGCGGGTCCGGGCTCTGATCCGCGGCTCTTGCGCCCCCTCTCCCCGCAGGGGAGAGGGACGGGGTGAGGGGCGCTCGGGGCCAGAAATTGAAACTCCGAGCGCCCCTCACCCGGCTCGCGGAGTTCATCCTTGGGCTTGCCGAAGGCAAGACCCGAAGGCTCGCCACCCTCTCCCCTGCGGGGAGAGGGAAAGCAAGGCGTGCTTTTTGACCGGCCGCGCCGGCGGACTATAATGCGGACGAAGGATATCCGCATGCAGTTCGTCGAGGCCAACGGCGCAAGGATTCCGACGATCGGGCTCGGCACCTGGGAGATGCGCGGGCGCAACTGTGCGCGCATCGTCGAGCAGGCGCTGCGGCTCGGCTATCGCCATATCGACACCGCCGAGATGTACGACAACGAGCGCGAGGTGGGCGAGGGCGTGCGCGCCGCGCGCGTTTCCCGCCGCGACGTCTTCATCACCACCAAGGTGTGGCAGACCCATCTCGCGCCCCCCGAGCTCGAGCGCGCCACCAAGGAGAGCCTGGCGCGGCTGCGCCTCTCCGAGGTCGACCTGCTGCTCATCCACTGGCCGAACCCGCAGATCCCGCTCGCCGAGACGATCGGCGCGCTGTGCAAGATGAAGAAGGGCGGCTACGCCCGCCACATCGGCGTGTCGAACTTCACCGTGCCGATGATGCAGGAAGCGGTGCGGCTTGCGACCGAGCCCCTCGTCACCAACCAGATCGAGTGGCATCCCTATCTCGACCAGAGCAAGGTGGTGGCCGCGGCGCGCCGGCTCGGCCTGTCGATCACCGCCTATTCGCCGATCGCGCGCGGCCGCGCCGCGGGCGACGCGGTGCTCAAGGCGGTCGGCGCCGCGCACAAGAAGACCGCCGGCCAGGTCTGCCTGCGCTTCCTCGTGCAGGAAGGCGCGGTCGTCATCCCGCGCACCTCCAAGGTCGAGCGGCTCACGGAGAACATGGCGATCTTCGATTTCGCGCTGAGCGACGCCGAGATGGAGGAGATCCGCAAGCTCGCCCGCTCGAGCGGCCGCATCGTCAACTGGGGCGGCGCGCCGGACTGGGATGAGTGAGGGGGCCTCGTCATTGCGAGGGCCGCGCAGCGGGCCGACCCGCCTCCGCTTGCTTCGCAAGCTACGGACGGGTTTCAAGTCCGCCGAAGCGCGTCAGCGCGAAGGCGGAAGCAATCGCGGCCCGCTGGCTCATGCCTTCGCGGGACGAGATTGCTTCGCTTCGCTCGCAATGACACATAGGGGGACATGTCCGTTTCCCCCGACACCGCCCTCGTCCTCTTCTCCGGCGGGCAGGACTCGACCGTTTGCCTCGCCTGGGCGCTGCAGCGCTTTGCCCGGGTCGAGACGGTGGGCTTCGCGTATGGCCAGCGCCACGCGGTCGAGCTGAGCGTGCGGCCGCGCCTGCGCGAGATGATCGCGGCGCTCGATCCGGGCTGGGCGGCGCGGCTCGGCGAGGACCACGTGGTCGACATGGCGGGGCTCGCGGCGATCTCGGAGACGGCGCTCACCCGCGCCGTCGCGATCGAGGTGGCGCAGAGCGGCCTGCCGACCACCTTCGTGCCGGGCCGCAACCTCCTGTTCTTCTGCTACGCGGGCGCGATCGCGTACCGGCGCGGCGCCAAGCACCTCGTCGCCGGCATGTGCGAGACCGATTTCTCCGGCTATCCGGACTGCCGCGACGACACCATCAAGGCGATGCAGCTCGCCCTCAACCTCGGCATGGAGCGGCGCTTCGTCATCCATACGCCGCTGATGTGGATCGACAAGGCGGCGACCTTCGCGCTCGCGCACGCGATCGGCGGCGACGCCTTCGTCGACCTGCTGGTCGAGCATACCCACACCTGCTATCTCGGCGACCGGTCGCAATGGCATCCGTGGGGCTACGGCTGCGGCGAGTGCCCGGCCTGCCAGTTGCGCGCGCAAGGGTTTGCCAAATGGCAGCAATCGCGGAACGGCGCGGCGATGCGATGACGGACGCGGCCAATGCGCGCCGGCGCCGGCGCGAGGGCATCGTCTTCCTCGTCCTGTTCGGGCTGACGATCCCCGCCGCCAACTGGCTGATCGGCCACGCCGGCACCGTCTGCCCGCCAAACGGGCCCTGCCTCGTGCCGGTCGCGCCCGGCCTGATGGCGCCGTCCGGCGTCACCATGATCGGCATCGCGCTGGTGCTGCGCGATCTCACCCAGCGCCGGCTCGGCGTCACGGTCTCGGCGCTGGCGATAGTCGCCGGCGCCGCGCTGTCGGCGCTGCTCGCGCCGCCCTCGCTGGTGATCGCCTCGGCGGTGGCGTTCCTCATGTCCGAAGCCGCCGATCTCGCCGTCTATACGCCGCTCGCGCGGCGGCGCCTCGTGCTCGCCGTCGTCGCCTCGAGCGCGGTCGGGCTCGTGGTCGACTCGATCGTCTTTCTCTGGCTCGCGTTCGGCTCGCTCGAGTTCTTGCCCGGCCAGGTGGTCGGCAAGGCCTGGATGGTGCTGCTCTCGATCCCCTTCATCGCCTGGCTGCGCCGCCGCGACGAGCGGCTGGGCTTGCGTCCCGCCTGACGCCTTTCCCGACCAACGAGGTTTGCATGAGCTCGCCCCAGTACGACAAGCTGCGCCACGTCACCACCGCGACCATCACGACCATGCTGCTGAAGAAGGGCATCCGCCGCTGCTGGATGGACGGGCCGATGCCGCTCGCGCATGCCGGGCAGCGGCTGATCGGCCCCGCCTTCACGCTGCGCTTCGTGCCGGTGCGCGAGGATCTGGCGACGCCGGAAAGCTGGGGCAAGCCGATCTCGACCCGCGCCGCCATCGAGGCCATGCCGGAAGGCTGCATCGCGGTCGCGGACGCCATGGGCGTTCAGACGGCGGGCATCTTCGGCGACATTCTGGTGATGCGCATGGCGCGGCGCGGCGTCACCGCGCTCGTCACCGACGGCGTGATCCGCGACAAGGCGGGCGTCGTCGCGACCAAGCTGCCGGTATGGTGCCGCGGCACGGCGGCGCCGGCCTCGGTCAACGGCCTCACCTTCGTCGGCTGGAACGAGCCGATCGCTTGCGGCGGCTGCGCGATCTTCCCCGGCGACCTGATCGTCGCCGACGACGACGGCGCGGTGGTGATCCCGCAGGCGCTGATCGATTTCGTCGTCGCCGAGGGCGAAGAGCACGAGCGCTACGAGACCTGGGTGGTGAGCGAGGTCGAGAAGGGCGTGAAGCTGCCCGGGCTCTACCCGCCGAACGAGGAGGCGAAGAAGCGCTACGAGGACTGGAAGAAGGGGAAATGAGAATGGCGTCATTGCGAGGCGCGCGTTGCGCGCCGAAGCAATCTCGCGCCGCATGTACCTGCGGATCGGGATTGCTTCCGCCTTCGCGCTGACGCGCTTCGGCGGACTTGAAACCCGTCCGTAGCTTGCGAAGCAAGCGGAGGCGGGTCGGGTCGCTGCGCGACCCTCGCAATGACGGTGGGCTGATGTTCTTCATCCTCTCCAAAGTTCTCGGCTTCTTCGCGCTGCCGTCCGACGACGCGGCGGCGCTCGCGGCGCTCGGCGTCATCCTCCTGTTCACAAGGTTCAAGCGCAGCGGCCGCGCGTGCGCGGCGCTCGGCACTGTTCTCTTGCTCGTCGCCGGCCTGACCCCGCTCGGCAATGCGCTGATGCTGCCGCTCGAGCAGCGCTTCCCGCCCTGGGAGGCGTCCGGCGGCGCGCCGGCCGGCATCGTCGTGCTCGGCGGCGCGATCGGGCCCGAGCTCTCCGCCGCGCGCGGCACGCCCGACCTCAACGAATCGGCCGAGCGCATCACCGCGACCGTGGCGCTGGCGCGGCAGTATCCGCAGGCGCGCATCATCTACAGCGGCGGCGATGCGCGGCTCGTCATCAAGGGCGGCAACGAGGCCGAATACGCGGCCGACCTGTTCGACAGCCTCGGCATTCCGCGCTCGCGCATCATCGAGGAAAGCCGATCGCGCAACACGGTCGAGAACGCCCGCTTCAGCAAGGCGCTGGCGCAGCCGAAGCCCGGCGAGCGCTGGCTGCTGGTGACGTCCGCCTATCACATGCCGCGTGCGATGGGTGCGTTCCGCGCGGCCGGCTTTGCGGTCGAGGCCTATCCGGTCGACTGGCGCACGCGCGGGCCGATCGACCTCGTGATGCCGATGGAGTCGGTCACGGCCGGCCTGCGCCGCACCGATACGGCCGTGCATGAGTGGGTCGGGCTTTTTGCATACTGGCTCACGGGGCGCAGCTCGGCCCTGTTTCCCGGCCCGTGAGGGTCAGGTAAGATGGGCGAATGGCGAGTAGCGAATAGCGAATAGTCGACATCCGCTATTCGCTACTCACTATTCGCCATTCGCCGCAGAGGCCCCCCATGCCCGCCCACACGATGAGCCATTTCACCATTCTGACCAAGGACGTCGCCGCGACCGAGGCGTTCTATGCCGAGATGCTCGGCCTCAAGAGCGGCTACCGCCCGCCGATCAGCCGGCCGGGGGTGTGGCTCTATGCGGGCGACCAGCCGATCCTGCACGTGATCGACCCCGTGAAGATGCCGGCCGAGCCCGCCGGCGTGCTCGACCACATGGCGTTCAACGCCACGGGCATCAAGGACGTCGCCGCCAAGCTCAAGACGCGCGGCATCGATTATGTGCTGCAGCAGCAGGGCGAGACCGGCACCTGGCAGATGTTCTTCCTCGACGTCAACGGCGCCAAGGTCGAGCTCAATTTCGAAAAGGACGAGGCGGGCGCGCAGGAGCTGCGAACGAAATAGCCGCGAATGGCGAAATAACCGCGAATGGCGAATAGGGAGTAGCGAATAGGGAAGAAGTCGGCGTCTATTCGCCATTCGCTATTCGCTATTCGCCCCATCAGGAGGATCCCCCATGAACATCCACACACGCCCGGTGAAGAAGGCGACCAAGCTCAAGGGCATGTCCGACGCCGAGTGGCAGGCACGCGTCGACCTCGCCGCGGTCTATCGCCTGGTCGCCCACAACGGCTGGGACGACGTGATCTACAATCACTGCTCGATGCGCGTGCCGGGCGAGCCGAGCAAGTTCCTGATGAAGGCGCACGAGCTGCTGTGGACCGAGGTGACGGCGTCGAACCTCGTCAAGGTCGACATGCACGACGACCTCGACGAGAAGGCGGGCGTCAACCGCCCCGGCTTCACGCTGCACGGCGGCGTGCTGCGCGGGCGGCCGGACGTGAACTGCGCCGTGCACATCCACACGCCGGTCGGCATGGCGATCGCCGGCCGCAAGGGCGGCCTGCGCATGATCTCGCAGGAGGCCGTGCGCTTCTACGGCGGCATCGGCTATCACCCGTACGAGGGCATCACCGAGGATTTCGGCGAGCGCGAGCGGCTGATCAAGAACCTCGGCAATAACCGGGCGATGATCCTGCACAATCACGGCCTGCTCACGGTGGGAAAGAGCGCGCGCGACGCCTTCGTGCTGATGCGCCACCTGCACGAGGCGGCCGAGATCCAGCTGATGCTCGAGGCGACCGGCGGCGAGGTCATCGAGATCCCGCAGGCGGTGTGCGAGAAGACGGTCGCGCAATATGTCGGCCACGACAGCGGGCGCGGCTCCGCCGACTGGCCCGCCTATCTGCGTATGCTCGACAAGATCGACCCGAGCTATCGGACGTAAGTTTGTCGTCATTGCGAGGCGTGCGCAGCACGCCGAAGCAATCTCGACCCACGAGTGCAAGCGGAGCGAGATTGCTTCGTCGCGCTTCGCGCGGCTCGCAATGACGAATAAGGGAGCCTAGCCCATGCTCGACGTCACCAAGCCCGCGCACGCCAAGCCCGCCATTCCGTTCGACGCCGCCCGGCTCGATCGGCTGATGGAGGAGGCCGGCCTCGACCTCCTGGTCGCGACCTCGAAGCACAACGTGCAGTACCTCACGGGCGGCCACCGCGCGTTCTTCTTCGACTACATGGACGCGATGGGGCTCTCCCGCTACCTGCCGGTCTTCATCTACGCCAAGGGCAAGCCCGACAAGGCGGCGTTCTTCGGCCACCGGCTCGAAGGCTTCCAGACCCAGAACGATCCGCTGTGGGTCGGCGAGACGCAGACCAATTCGTCCGGCGCGGTCGACGTCATCGCCAAGGCGGTCGACTACATCCGCAAGGCCGGCCTGCCGGCGCGCCATATCGGCGCCGAGCAGTCGTTCCTGCCGGTCGATTCCGGCACGGCGCTGCACAATGCGTTCCCGGACAGCGATTTCTCCGACGCGCTGTTCGTGCTGGAGCGCCTGCGCTCGGTGAAAAGCGCCGACGAGCTGGCGAAGCTCCGCGTCGCCTCCGAGGCCGTGATCGACTCGATGCTCGCCGTGATCGCGGGCCATGGGCCGGGCGCGACCAAGCGCGAGCTCACCGAAGCCTTGCGGCGCGAGGAAACCAACCGCGGCCTCATCTTCGAATACTGCCTGATCACGGCGGGCACCAGCCTCAACCGCGCGCCCTCCGAGCAGCCGTGGGGCAAGGGCGACATCCTCTCGCTCGACTCCGGCGGCAACTATCACGGCTATATCGGCGACCTCTGCCGCATGGCGATCCACGGCGAGCCGGACGGCGAGCTCGTCGACCTGCTCGGCGAGATCGAGACGATCCAGCGCGCCGCCATGAAGCCGATCCGGCCCGGCGTCATGGGCGGCGACATCTACGCCGCCGCCGACCCGCTGGTGCGCGCGTCGAAGCAGCACAACCATATGCATTTCCTCGCCCACGGCATGGGCCTCGTCAGCCACGAGGCGCCGCGCCTCACGGCGTCCGGCCCCGTGCCCTACGACGCCTACGATGCGACGCGCCCGCTCGAGGCCGGCATGGTGGTCTCGGTCGAGACCACGCTCGCGCATCCCCAGCGCGGCTTCATCAAGCTCGAGGACACGGTCGTCGTCACCGACAAGGGTTTTGACATCTACGGCGAGGGTGGGCGCGGCTGGAACAGGGGCGGGACGGCGGCGTGAGCGCCTACTGGATCGGCGAGCATCGGGTGACGGACGCCGCGAAGTTCGCCGAGTACCTGCGCCAGGCGATCCCGATGATCGAGCGCCACGGCGGCCGCTATCTCACGCGCGCCGGCAGTCACGAGGTGCTGGAGGGCGCGTGGCGGCCCGATCGGGTCGTCATCATCGAGTTCCCCGACAAGGCGGCGATCAAGGCGTGGTACGCGTCGCCCGAGTACGAGCCGCTGATCGCGATGCGCAAATCCGCGGCCGAAGACGTGCTGATCGTCGTCGACGGATTGTAGTGGTCATCGCCGATCTTAACGCCTCCATCGCGGCCCATCGCGCCTGCGACGCAAGCTGCCCTTACCACAGGCATCCGCCGTCACGACTTTGCGTCCGCCGCGACCTCGGTCACCACCTTGAGGCCACCATCGTGCACGGCCGAACGAGGTCACGATGGCAACGTCGGTCGCGTCGCGCCCGCACGCCATCAGGATGCGGCCGACGCGCGGGGTATTGTGGTGGGCATTGAGGCGCCGCAGCTCAGCAGCTCACCAGCTCACCGCCTCGGGCCCCGTGCGCTATGACGCCTACGACGCGACGCGTCCGCGGTAATCATCACCGATAAAAGGCTTCGACATCTACGTCGAGGGCGGGCGGGTGGAACCGGGGCGGGATGGCGACCGGGCAAGTGAATCGGAACTATGCAACCTTGCGCGTCTCGGTCGAGGTTGCCCGGAAGTGCCATAGTTTCGGTCGAAGGAGTCTGAATTCGAGAGCTCTGATCTCTTCATTCAACTGCTGCGCTTTGGGTTGTGAGGCCGGCACGCCAGAAACGAGGCCATAGCGCTCCGTTAGGGCACCGGCCAAGCGCTTTTGCTGCGCGGCGGCAAAGTCAATGACCTGAGCACTGGTGACAAGGGCTCGCGCATGAGGCGATTCTCCGGCTTCTGCGAGCGCGTGCGTTTGAAACAAAATGATATTGGTCATCTCGTTCCGAGGGAGCGAGTGGTCTTTCGCAAGTGTCTCCAGCTGTTGCGCCGCCTCCGCGGCCCGTTTGTCGGCGAGCAGGGCAAGGGTCTTGGCGGTTTCGAAATATCTCCGCATCTCGGGAAACTTGCAGAGTTGAATTCCCTGCTCGAACTCAGACAAGGCTTCCTTCGCGCGACCAGCCCGCAACCGGGCCATCGCCAGGATGTGCTTGGCGATCCAGTCGTCGCGCGTGCGGAGCCGGGCGGCGCGAGGAATGAGAAGCGCTTCCGCTTCATCGAGCCTTCCGAGTTCAGCCAGGAAGTGTGCATACGCGATCGGCGCAACCTCGTTATGCGGGAAGCGCCGCATGGCCTCCTCGAAGGCGGCGAGCGCCTCGTCGTGGCGGCCGAGCTCGCGCAGGGTCTCGGCGCGGGCCGTCGGCGCAACTTGATCTTGCGGGAAGCGCCGCATGGTCTCCTCGAAGGCGGCGAGCGCCTCGTCGTGGCGGCCGAGCTCGCGCAGGGTCTCGGCGCGGGCGGTCGGCGCAACCTCGTTTTGTGGGA